>ERZ724513.766-NODE-766-length-16012-cov-8.900733_pt1 | contig 16012 bp, 15 predicted proteins | sample MGYA00376046_ERZ724513 | MGnify/ENA primary metagenome ERZ724513 (study PRJEB28724, sample SAMN07190883) | activated sludge metagenome | isolation source: activated sludge of sewage treatment plant in Hong Hong | place: Hong Kong | collected 2016-03-17 ...
GCACGGGTCGGCGTGCCGCTGACGCTCATCGAGATGCCGAGCACGTCGATGTCCCAGCCGTACCAGAACGTTCGCGCAATCCCGTATCGCGCGGAGTCCAGATAAGTGCGCGAGACGTAGGTGGCGGACTTCTTGGGAGAAGGCACCACATTGAGCCCGTTGCGTCGGTCACCGTAGTTGACCTCGGTGTCCCACAGCGGCTTGTTCAACCCGACCCGACGCATCACTTGGTGCACCGCCGCGATACTCGCGACGCGGGCGTCCGGACCCTGCTTGGGGTTGATCGGGTAGAGGTGCACGCTGAGGGCGTCAACCTTGGCGTTCTGCTTCTTCAGCTCCCGCAAGTAGCGGTAGAAGAAGCTCTCGGTCTGGAACTTCGCGGTGGGAATCACCGTGCTCGATGCGGCGACGATCTTCGCCTTCGGGTCGGTCTTGCCGATGGCCTTGTCGGTCTGCTTGGTCAGCTTTGCCAGCTTGATCCAGCCGGTGTAGGTGCCACCGTTGTAGAACGAGCGGGTGTTGGCCTCGTTCCAGATCTGGTAGGACGTGATCCGTCCCTGGTACCGGGTGGCGACGGCCTTCGCGTAGTCCAGGTAGTACTTGGCCTTCTTCGGGAAGGACGCGGTGCCAGGCCCGTACAGGTCGGTGCTGGACTTCGTCGAGGCAGCCCACTTCGGCGTGCTGCCCAGGACGTAGAGGATCTCGCTGGCCCCGGCGGCTTGCGCATTCTTGACCGCAGCGTCCAGCGGCGCCCAGTTGTACTGGCCGCGCTTGGTCTCGATCTGGTCCCAGCGCACCCCGGCGTCCCACAGCCGGACCGCGCCGACGCCGACCGACGGTGTCGAGCTGGCGATGGCGGCGACGTGCAGCCCGAAGAAGTCCGGGCCGAGCGTGCGGGCCGAGGCGGACCCAGCGGTCAGTGGAACAGCGACAGCCGCGGCAAGTGCGGCATAAGCAAGTCTCTTCACATTTCCTCCCATACCGAACGTATCTACGGCTTCAGCAGAACCGGAGCCTGGTTGACCCGGACTGTCCGATTGACGATCCTCGAGCAATTTCCGTCCAGCGTGCAGACGCGTCGCACGTCGAAGTACGTGCGCGGCAGCGTCACGGTGCGGGTCGTGCCCAGCCCCGCGTACAACAGGTACTGCCGCTCGCCGGACCGTTTGAGCGCACACACCGTGACCCGCTGATCGGAGCAACCGCCCCACTTTGCCCCGGACAGCCAGTCCTCGACAGTGAAGAAGGCCTTGCCCGGAGCGATGATCTCCCCGGTGTCCGGGTCGGTGGTGCTGATGCCCATGACGTGGCTGTCCCAGGCGTACCAGAACACCTTGGTCACGTCGTACCGGACGCTGTCGACGTAGGTCCGCGCCAGGTAGGCCGCTCCGACTTTCGGACCGAACACCTCTTGCGGGTGATTGTTGTCGCGCCGGTTGCCGTAGTTCACCTCGGTGTCCCACAGCGGCACCTTCGACAGCCCGACCGCCGACGTCACCTGCCGTGCCAGTTCCAGGCCCTTGAGCCGCTCGGTCGGCCGTCCTCCGCCCGGACCTTTCGTCGTCCACGGGTAGAGATGAACACTGATCGCGTCCAGCTTGATCTTGCGCTTCTTCACCGACCGCAGATAGCGATAGAAGAAGCTCTGCGTGGAGAACTTCTTGGCCTGAATCACGGTCGAGGAGGCACTGGCGATCTTGGCGGCCGGGTCGATCGCCCGGATTTCGTCGGCCGCGATCTCGGTGAGCCGTGCCATCCGTTTCCAGTTGCCGCTGTCGGTGGGCGCCCAGAACGACGCGAGGTTGGCCTCGTTCCAGATCTGGTAGCTGGTGATCTGGCCCTGGTACCGGGTAGCCACTGCGCGCACCCAGTCCCGCCACAGGCTCAGGGTCTTGACGTCGGAAGCCGTGCCACCGCCGTAGTAGAAGTCGTCGGGATTGATCTCTTTGGCCGCCCACTCAGGGGTGGAGCCCAAGACGTACATGATCTCCTTGGCGCCGGCCTTCTTCGCGTTGGCCACGATGCGGTCCAGGCGGTCCCAGTCGTACTGGCCTTGCTGCTTCTCGACCTGGTCCCACCGCACGCCGTTGTCCCAGATCCGCACCCCGCCGAGTTTGCCCGGGAAATCGGTCTCGCTGATCTGCGCGACGTGCATGCCGAACAGGCTGGGATCGACCTTCACCCACCCGGCCTTGGGTGGGGGGGCCACGGGACCGACTGCCGCCGCCGCCGGCACGGCCGGCACGAGCAGGGCAGCGGTCAGCATCGCAAGCAGGGCGCGCTTCATCGACCGAACCTCACGCCGATGGTCGTGGGTTCGGTGACGGCGAACTGTGATGTCGCCGTGTTTGAGTCCACGCTCCAATTCCCTTCGGTCGGCGTCGGTTGCGAAGGCCCAGTCACGTTGACGGTGAGGGCCACATCGTTGACCAGCAACTGATGTTCGACGCTTGCACGGTAAGCAAGGTTCCCGTCTATGCCGAAGGTCCCGGCAGGCAATCGATACGTGACCGTGATCGTGCTGTGTCCTCCCGGCGGGATCCAGCCACCAATCCGCACGGCCTTGCGACCGTCCACATCGGTGTACACCTTGTCGTCGCGCTTGACGTCCTCGGTCTCGATGCTCTGCTGGATGTCCGTGGCCTTATCGGGAAGCAGCGTGATGTTCCAGTGGAATGCCCAGCGGGTGGTGTAGCCGATCCGGTCGGACAGCGGGCTGCCGCCTTCGGCGGGCGCGTTGTTCGTCACAGTCGCGGTCTGCGTCACTTGTGCCGAACCGTCGGCAGCGAGCGTGACGTCGTGCACAAGCTGCCGGGTCTGGAAGATGTCCACCTTGGACGCGTTCTGGTTCTGGGTGTAGAACGCGATCCGGTCCGGTTGCGGATCGGGCTGCGCGCCGTCCAGGCCGGCCTTGTGCAGCGCGTCGGCGTGCCGGCCGTCACTGAGGTACGCGCGGATGTGCTGTCCCGGAGCGGTGCTGAAAATGGCGCGCGCGATCGACGCGGCCTGGGTGCCGCTGCCCTCCATGCGGGCCAGCATCTGGCTGATGAGTTCCTGGTTGATCCGCTGTCGCTCAGCCTGTGCGACCGGATCCTCGTTGTAACCCTCAAAGAAGAGTTTCTCGATCAGATTGTCAGCCGTGATCTCGCCGTAGAGCGGGGACTGGATCGGCCCGGTCACGCGAACGGCCGCCGCCAGCGCCGCAGCGTCCAGGCTGATGACGCCGTCCACGTGCTTGCCGCCGTTGGCCTGCCAGGACCGCATCATGTCCTCGCCGGCCACCCGGAAGTCCTGATGCAGATTCGACCAAGCGAAGCCGTCAGTGGCGTTCTTGGTGGCGTAGTACGGGCCCCCGGCCACCGGGTCCCACGGCACGCTGGGATTGCCGAAGAAGAAGTCCCGGCTCACCGCGCCCTTCTCGCCGACCTCGATCTGGCCGTCGTCGAAGGTCACGAGCGCCACGTTCAGCGAGGCGCCACCGCCCGCATACAGTTCGGCCGGATTATGGAAAACGACCAAGTACGTCTGCGGCGTCTCCGATCCCAGCAGGGTGGGCAGATCGGAGCCGATGTCCTGCCAGAGCTGCAGTCCCTTCTGCACGTCGGTGAGTCCTCGCTGCACCTTCTGGGTGGCTTCCCTTAGGGGAGCGGCGGCTTGGGACGGTGAGTCGGCGATTGCCGCTTGCGCCTGCTCGACGTGAGCAGACACCTCGGCGAGGTGCGGCTCGATATTGTTCACCGCCGTGAGGTTGACGCGCTGGCCCTCGACCAGCGGGCCCTCGCCGTAGTTGTTCACCACGACTGCCCCTGCATCGAGACCGTGCACTGCGGCGTCGAGCAGATCCTCGGCGGCGGTGAGGTTGGTATTGACGTAAGGAATCACTCGGAACACAGCAAACGGCAGGCCATCGAGGTTGGCGCGGGCGGCCGCAGCGTTGCTCTGGGCAGCGGCGATGCTGTCGCGGGCAGCTTGCGAATCGCCCTCGGACAGGGCCGCCGCCGTTGCCTTCGCGGAGGTGTAGGTGCGGTACCCGTGATAGCCGGCCAACAGCGCGGTCAGCACAAACCAGGCTGCCAGCAGCGCCAGAATGCCCAGTACCCAGACCCGTGGCCGGCGCCAGAGTGGGCGCGGCGCAGCCGACACGGCACCCTCACTGATCCGACTCACGACGCTCCTCGATGGCCCCAGTCCGACGGCTCGGGCGTCGACGAGGTTCCCCTGGGAGAAGTATAGAAAGGGCAGCGGTTCCCCTCAGCGCCACGAGCCGTGTCCCGGCATGGCCGATCGGTGAGCATTCCGGGCATACGTGAGCACCACGGACGTGGTTTTGGCGCCCGGCGTGCTCACCGATGCCCAGTTTGCTCACGGATTGCGTCGACAGCCAGGGCCGGCAGCACGCTTGTCCGGAAGCTACCCCGAGCATCCGGGCCGCCAGTCCGCGGTCACCTGCGGAAGGTCGATCAGTCCGAGTTCTGCCAGCGCCTCGGCGTGCTCATGCAGTTCGGCGTACGAGGCCAGGCCAATGCAGTCGAGCCAGGCTTGCTGGGAGTACCCGATCCCACTGATGACGTGCTCCTCCCACACGCCGGTCGGCACGAAGGCTGTCTCCCCGAACTGCTCGGGAAGCAGGGTCTGCTGGAGAGCGCGCGCGTGCTGCCTGCGCCACTTGAACAACCGCTGCCACCCGACCGAGAGGCACTCGAATTGCTGCGTATGAGCCTCGCGGATCTCGGGGTCCAGGTCGGCGAAGCTGACTCGCACGTCGTTCATGAACGAGTGCCGGCCCAGCGGCATCATGACGCCGTGGCCGTACGCCGCACCGACGGCCACGTTCACCTGCCGGCAATCCGCGCAGGCAAGCCAGGACCAACGGGAACTCAGCGGGGCCCAGGCCCGGCAGCACAGCACACACAGGTGGTACTGCTGCAATCGCTCGGGTGCCAGTTCCCTTGTGGTGGTGTGCCGGCATGGGGTTCCGGTCCAACAGTGAGTGCAAAGCATGATCTGATCCGATCTCTCGCGCTTCCGCATCCGCGCCGGATGCGGCGGATCTTCCTCCGGGGGCACCGTGCGCGAGTGGCGCGGTTGCCAGGCGGCCAGCCGGAGGGCTTGCGGCCGCACTTCTTGATCCATTGCCATGATGGCAGGGGGGTGTGACAGCCCTTGGGCGCAAACCTACGGATCGGGGCCAGATGCGACCCCGATCCACACGTTTGCGAAGCGTTCCAGTACAAAGCCATCGATTCGGGCCGTATCTGGCCCGAATCAGCACCTTTGATGGTCTCGGCTATTCGGCGCCGAATCCACCCACATCGGGTATGGCCACGGAGCTGGGTACGCCGGTCATGGATGCCAAGTGGGTGATCACGGTCATCGTCGGGTTATCGCGTGAGGGCAAGACGGGTGACACAACTTCCCTACGTCGCAGATGCCGAATCGCGAGTGGGACGCCGAAAACCCCGCGGTGGTGCATGCCCAGAACGCTCCCGGGTGGGCCTTGCCGATGAAAGATCCGGGCTGCCAGTTGGGTCAGGGAGTGGTCCGGCTCCAGAACTGGGCCTGGATTGCTAGATGGACGTCAACTGTGCCGTATCGGACTACACGCTCGAGCGCCCCGCCACCATGCGTCCGTATAGCACGATGCCAACGGCGGCCAGGATCGCTCCAACGATCCAGTACCACCACGAGATGCCGCCGCCCCCGGTGTAGCCGAAGATGGCGCCGAGGATGAGGTTGGCCGCCAGCGATGCAACGACGCCGATGACCAGGGTGACCAGGATCGAGATTTCCTGTTTCCCGGGCACCAACAGGCGTCCGAGAGCGCCGATGATCAAGCCAGCGATGACAGCTCCGATAAGGGTCCCGATCATGAAGCTCTCCTTCACTGTTTCCGGACAACGCAATAGCGCGTGAATCAGCAAACCACAGAACAGTTACCCCGAGGAAGCATAGGCAACCGCGTTCGCCCGACCGCGGATAAGAGGAGCCGTACCAAAGGTCCCCCGGCGACGGGGGAACGGCACGGAACCAGATCCGACGCGCGCCGATGACGTGCTAGGGAAACACAGATTAACTATGTCTCGGCCGCAGCGCGGCTGAGCCCGCGATCTGCCTGTGGGACTTGCATCCCTCAGCCACGTTTCGCGCAGGACACAGCATCAACCAGTGCTTCCCTAGCCGGGCTTGCTGGCCTGACCGTCGAGCCACAGTTGATTGGACGGGTCGGCATGCGACCCGCCGGACCCGACGTGCTTGTCCGAGATGGTCGGGCCCTTGGTGATGACGTGGACAATTGCCATCCCATGACCGCGTCCGAGGCCGTAATCCTGTTTGAGCCATTCCAGGATGGGTGCGGCTTTGGTGTCTGGCCCGAAGCCTTTCGCGTGCGCTTCGCCGATCAACTGCCGCGGCGTCTTGCCGGTCTTGTTTTCGACGGCATCCAGATAGGCCTGGAATGACATGGGTTGCTCAGGGTGCGTGGGGTCCAGTATGGGTCGCTCGTCGCAGAGACCACAGGTTGGATCGGTAATCGGTCGGTTATGCCGGCGCGACCCTCAACTCGTGGCTGGCCTGCTGCAGCCGGTGAGCTCTCAAGGGAGCCGCTGCACCCAGGCCGACGGGTCGAGGACCGCGAACACCAGAGACTCACGGTCCCTCACGCTGACCTGCAGTGCAGGCTTCTCGGATCGATCCCCGTCGACTTCGAGCACCGTCTCCACCGCTGTTATCCGATCGCGTGGGATCACCAGCGGCACGCCACTACCCGCGAACAGCAGCGTGGTCGGCGTGAGCCGCAGAGTGCCGAAGCCTCTGTGCTCAGCAGGGGACACGAGGGCGACGGTCTCCTCAAAGTCCGCTGGGTTGGCTGGACCGAGCGCTTCCCGCCCCTGAGCGCTTTGCCTGCCGACGACGCTCCTGCTGAACAACTTCCCTGCCAGCACCAGGACGACGAGAACGGCTGCGGCGACCACCAGTACAAACAGGACAGTTCGCATGGATGCACCATACGTTGTGGTCGAGGATCTGGACCTGGGGCGAAGCCGAACTTGCCGACCGATGCAGCGTGGCCGTGCAGGTTCGGGTCACACGCGCAGGCATCCTGCTCCAACCTTCACGAGCTGGCCTGGACGCTTGACGATAAGACGAAACCCTCCCCGGAGGGAGGGTTTCGATGTGGTGCGCGAGGGGGGAGTTGAACCCCCACGCCCTTGCGGGCACACGGACCTGAACCGTGCGCGTCTGCCTATTCCGCCACCCGCGCGCAAAATCCAGGGTACATCACAGGTCGGCGACGACATTCAGGTGCATTCGCAGCGGTTCCAGCGGCAGCACCTGCGGTTCTTCGGCCAGAACCTGCTGCAGTTCCTCGATCAAGGTGGCAAAGGGGGCGCTCGAGCGGTGCTTGTCCTGGCCGTCGGCTCCGGCGAACCATTCGAACAGCCACACCGCATTGGGTTCCTGGGGATCCAGGCACATCACGAACGCTTCGGTCTGCGGTTCGGCGTCGGTGAGCTCGTCGGCGTAGCGGTGCAGGGCGTCCAGCAAGACCGGCCGCTGTCCGGGCCGGGCGAGCAGACGCACCATCAGACCGGTGCGGCCGGGCAACAGGTCGGGCAGGGTCACCCCACGAGCCTAACCGCGGCGGTGTCATCCGGGTTCTGTTGCGAAGTTGGGCTCATTGTCGCGTTGTTGGGCAAAACCAAGATCAGAAATCCCAACAACGCAACAGCCGGACCAACACCGCAACAAAACCCCGACTACAACTCGCGCGCCGCCGGCCCGTGCCACAAGTCAGCGGGGGCAAAGACTCGCAGCGACCCGGCGGCACCGCCGAACGAGTACTTGCCGGACTTGTTGGTCTTCGTGGTCGCGATCGTCTTCCAGCCCTTGCCTGCCTTGCGCTGCAGCTGCACCTCACTCGGCGCGCGGTTGGGGCTCAAGCGACCCCCGATGCGGCCCTTGCGCTTGGCGCTGATGTCGGTGGCAACGAACTGCGCCATCTGCGGCTGAGCGGCGTTCCAGAAACCGGGTGCCACCAGCGTGACCTGGTAGTTGAAGTTCCAGCGCAGGCTGCGGACGATGAACGTCTCCGGCCCGTCGCTGGAGGCGATGAACCGGCGCACCTTCTGCTTGGCGCCACCCTCCTGGGTGGTCAGTTGCATCGGGTAGCCGCCGACCCAGCCGAACTGCTTGACCCGCAGCCCCACTTGCAGCTTCTGGCGGCTGTTGCGAGGAACCTCTTTGGACCCGGTCAAAGCCCACTTGCCCGGACGCACGCCGGCGACGGCACGCGAGGTCCCAGTCGGACCCTGCGTGAACACTGCGAAGCCGTAGCGCGCTTTCGGCTTTTTGTTGTTCAACATGATCGTGACCGGCGCACCGGCACCGGCACCTTGCCCGACCCGGTAACCGGCGCCCAGACCCTTGGGCGAAGCGCCCTTCTTGAACTGCACGGTGTAGGTCGTCCCCGCTGGCGGCGTGAACGTCAGCGTCACTGACTTGCCGGCGCCGGAGGCGGCGATGTCGCGCGGCATGCCCGGTGCCCGGCCGGCTCCGAGTTGTTCCAGCAGTGTGGCCGGATCGACCAGACCGTCGCCGTAATCGGTGTCGCGGCCCGTCGTACCCAGATCAATCGCGGTGGCCGAGATCTGCTGGGCCAGCGGCTCGCCCCCCGCGCCTGGCGAGTAGCTCATCGCCAGAGCCGCGATGCCGCTGACGTAGGCCGTGCTCATCGAGGTGCCGGAGGTCCAGGTGTACGGGCGGGAGTTGAACGTCGACAGGATGCCCTGACCGGGCGCCACCACGTCGACGTGTGAGCCGGAGTTGGAGAACGCCGCGCGCTTGTTGTCGATGTCGACCGCGCCCACGCCCAGCACTCCCGGGTAGCCGGCGGGATACATGACCTCTTTGAAGCCTTCGTTGCCCGCAGCGGCGATCAGCGTCACTCCCGCGCCGCGGGCGTAGTCGATCGCCTCGGCCTCGACCTTGTTCGTGCTGTCCGCGCCGAACGACATGTTGATCACATCAGCACCATGGTCGACCGCCCAGATGATGCCGCGTGCGATGTCGTCGGAGTCCCCGATGCCGTCAGTGTCCAGGACCTTGACGGGCAGGATCTTCGCGCCCGGAGCGATACCGACAATGCCCTTGCCGTTGGACTTCCCGGCGATCATGCCGGCCAGGAATGTGCCGTGGCCGTTGTTGTCGGTGCGCGCGCCCGCCTTGTTCGTGATGGCGTTGTAGCCCTTGGCCACCTTGCCCTTGAGGTCCGGATGGGAGGCCTTAACGCCGGTGTCCAGCACGGCGACTGTGATCCCGGCGCCGGTGGTCCGCTGCCAGAGATCCTCGGCCTGCATCCGGCTCAAACCCCACTGCAGGTCCCGGCCGGCGTCGTCGGCAGGCAGGGCCATCGCGTATCGCTTGCCGGGAGTGTCGACCGCGAGCACGGTGTCACCGGCGGTCTGCGCGGCCAGGGTGGCGGCGTCCGGCGCGGTGGTCACCTCGACGGCGCCCTGCTCGGTGCGCACGACCGCGGCCACCTCGCCGGTCTCGGGGACGGGCGTTGCAGGCACGTCGGCCCCCAGCGTGGGGACCTCAACGGCCGTCGGATCGGGCGCGGGAACGGCGTCGTCGGCCTGCGCGGGCAGCAGCGGCGCGCACAGCAGGGCAAGCGTCGTTGCAGCAAGCGCGATCCGGCTTCGTGACACAGTCCACTCCCTCACCTGACTCACTGTAGGACGTCAGGGACGGCCAACCGGTTCCCGAGGTGTGGAACGACTGACGATCGTGACCAGGCCAGATTCGGCCCTCGGTAGCATTCGGCGCCCGTCAGGCGGAAGACTCACACCATGCCGGAGTTGCCCGAGGTGCAGGCGCTGGCCGACGTGATCGGCGCACAGTTCGCAGACTGCGCGATCGCGCGGGCGGAACTGGGCAGCCTGAGCGCCTTGAAGACCTACGACCCGCCGCTTTCGGCATTGGGCGATGCAGTTCTGGTCGGGACCGACCGGCGCGGAAAGTTCTTGGTCCTGAACCTGGTCGACGCCGACGGTGAGCCACTCGATCTCGTGGTGCATCTGTCCCGGGCCGGCTGGATCCACTGGCGGACGTCCAAGGCACTGGCACCGTTGCGGCCGGGCAAGAGTCCGGTCGCGCTGCGGCTGACCTGGCGGGATCCGGCGGATGCGACGACCGTGCTGGACGTCACGGAGGCCGGCACCCAGAAGCGCCTCGCGCTGTATCTGGTTCGCGATCTCGAGGCCGTGCCGGGGATCGGAAAGCTCGGCCCGGATGCACTGGAACTGAGTCGTGACGAACTGGCCGCGATCCTGTCCGCCGCGGGCCGGCGGCAGCTCAAGACGCTACTGCGCGAGCAGGGGGTGATCAGCGGCATCGGGAACGCCTATAGCGACGAGATCCTGCACGGCGCCAAACTGAGCCCCTACGCATCGGCCGACTCCTTGACCCCCGCTCAGATCACGGCGCTGCACACGGCGATCGGCGAGGTCCTCACGGCCGCCATAGCGCGGACTGCCGATGCTGGGATCGGCCAGATCAAGGCCGAGAAGCGCGCAGGATTACGCGTGCACAACCGCACCGGCGAACCCTGCGACGTCTGTGGCACGCCCATCGCGGAAGTGCGGCTGTCGGACTCCTCGTTCCAGTACTGCCCCGGCTGCCAGACCGGCGGCAAGCCCCTGGCGGATCGCAGGATGTCGCGGCTGCTCAAGTAGCGATGTGCCAACCGGGCAACGCGGTCGTCGCTGTGGCACATCGCCGCGGTGACCCTGGCCTTCTAGGCTGAAACCGTGAGCGAACTCGCGGAGCTGGTCGGCGCTGACCATGTGCTGACCGACGATTCGGTGCGACAGGGTTACGAGACGGACTGGACCGGCCGCTTCACCGGCGCGTGTGAGGCTGTGGTGCGCCCGGCTAACGCCGAGGAGGTCGCTGCGGTCCTGCAGTGGGCAGGAGCGAACGGCCGGAAGGTGCACGTCCAAGGCGGTAACACCGGCCTGGTCGGAGGATCCGTGCCGACCGGTCAAGGTCCCGCCATCATCCTGTCCACGTTGCGGCTGCGCGATCCGCTGGAAGTCACCGGCCGCAGCCTGCTGGCCGGCGCGGGAGTCACGCTGGGCGACGTGCAGCGTCTGGCCGCCCAGCACAACCTCGTGTACGGCGTCGATCTCGCCGCCCGGGACTCCGCGACTATCGGCGGAACCGTGGCCACCAACGCCGGTGGCATCCGCGTGTGCAAATACGGCATGACCCGCCGTCAGGTCGAGGGCATCCAGGCCGTGCTGCCGGACGGCACCGTTGTGGAGCGGATGAGCGGGCTGGCCAAGGACAACACCGGCTTCGACCTCGCGCAGTTGCTCACCGGCAGCGAAGGGACGCTGGCCGTGATCACCGCGGTGCGGCTGCGCCTGTCCGACCCGGCGGCGGAATCGGTGGTCGCGGTGCTCGGGGTGCCGACACTGGCCGCGGCCCTGGAACACGCGTGGGCGCAGGGCGAGGGGTTGCAGGCCGCAGAGGTGGTCGACGAACGCGGGTGGCAGGAAGCCGGCGGACCGGATGTGGGTGGCACTCCCTGGGTGCTGCTGCTGGAAAGCGATATCGAGACCGCCGAACTGCCCGACGAAGCGCTGGTCGCGGTCGAGAAGCCGGACCAGGAGCGACTGTGGTGGTTCCGGGAGTCGCAATCGGAGGTTGCCCAGCGGATCGGCGTGAAACAGAAAGTCGACGTGGCGCTGCCGATGGAACGGCTCGACGAGTTCACCGACGCTGTGTACGCCGCGCACTCCGCAACGATCTTCGGGCACGTGGCAGATGGCTCGCTACACGTGGAACTGCTGGAGTCCGGCGAGGACGAGGTACTGGACCTGGTGGTCGCCCTCGGCGGGGCGGTTTCGGCCGAGCACGGGGTCGGCCGGGTGAAGACCGAAGCAGTCGTCAAGGATCGCGGCGAAGCGGCCATCTCCGCCATGCGCTCGCTGAAGGATGCCTGGGATCCGCACGGGGTCTTGAACCCCGGGGTGGTCTTCCGCTGATGGCGCGCAGGCCCCCACGCGGACGCGCCGAGCAGCCTTTCGTCATTGCCCACCGGGGCTCGTCGCTCGAGCACGTGGAACACACCCATGCTGCCTACGCCAAGGCGATCGCGCAGGGCGCCGACTTCCTCGAGGCCGACGTTCGGCTCACCGCCGACGGCCAACTGGTCTGCGTGCACGACCGCCGGATCGACCGCACGTCCGATGGCCGCGGGGTGGTGTCCGCGCAGACGCTCGCACAACTGCGACGGTGGGACTTCGGTGAAGAGGCCCCGGTCCTGCTGCTGCAGGAACTGATCGAACTCGCGCTCGGGGCCGACCGGCCGGTAGGACTGGCCCTGGAGACCAAGCACCCGGTCCGCTACGCCGGGCTGGTGGAACAGCGGGTCGTCGAGATGCTGCGCGACTACGACCTGCTGGGTTCGCGCTTCCAGCCCGACCAGGCGCGGGCCTACCTGATGTCGTTCTCGGAACTGGCCATGCGGCGCTGGCGCGACCTGGCTCCCGGTGTGCCGTGCGTGTTCCTCATGGAGCAGGTCCCGCGCCGCTGCCGCAAGGGCTGGCTACCGTTTTCGGCCCAAGTGGCCGGCCCGTCGCTGGAGATCGTGCGCGAGCACCCGAGCTACGTGCAGCGGGTGCACGAGGCTGGAGGCCGGGTGTTCGTCTGGACCGTGGACGAGACCGAGGATCTGCAACTCTGCAAGACCCTTGGGGTGGACGCCATCATCACGAACCGGCCAGCATTCGCGCGGTCCTTGCTGCCGGTCCAGTGAACCTGAAGGCGGTCACGGAGCTTCCCGACCGACCTTTGTTAGACCTCCAACCGAATCAGTGGCTCCGATCGCCGTATGCCAACGGAATTCGTGTGGCCTACGACACATGGGTGGTGCTTTCCCTTGTAGGTCCTAAGCGGTCGTGTTAGGTTCAATGTGTTCGGACGTCGCTGTCTCCCCCGTCGGTGGCGTCCGAACTTCTTTTTGCCCGGGCGTCCTCCATGACTTCGCGCACGGGCCGGCCGAGCTCGTCGGCAGCCGCCGCGACATCGCGGTACTCAGGTTGCACGGTGAGCAGTTCGCCGCCCAGCCAGCCCCGCTTGACCCGCACCGGCCGGCCGTCCACATCCACCTCGACCCAGTCGCGCGCGAGCGTGCGCCGCGACACGGGGAACCAGCGCACGCCCAGCGTTGTGCTGTTTCGGAACAGCGCCTCGGCGACGTTGTCGAGGGCGGCCTGCGGTACCAGGGCGGTGATTGTCACGCCGGGTCTGCCGTGCTTCATCACGACCGGCGCCCACCAGGCTTCCACGGCGCCGGCTGCCCGCACTGCGTCCAGCACGTCGGGGTAGAGCCGCGGGTCCAGGTCGTCCAGTGTGGTCTCGAGCTGCAGGACTGGGTCCAGGGAAGACGACTCGCCGATGAATATGCGCACGACGTTGGGCCGCTCGTGCCGATCCCGGCCGCCGGCTCCGGTCCCGATCGCGTCGACGGTCATCGGCGGCTGCGGCCCCCATTCGTCGGCGAGCACACGCAACAAGGCTGCGCCGGTGGGAGTGCACGCTTCATGCGCGACCGGTCCGGCAAATGTCGGGACCCCCCGCAAGAGTTCGGCCACTGCCGGTGCCGGAACCGGCAGGCTGCCGTGAGCCGCGCTCACAGCACCCGACCCCACGCAGACCGGTGAGACGACGGTGTGGTCGGCACCCAGTCGCTCCCACAACGCGCACACGGCCACGATGTCGGCGATCGCATCCAGAGCCCCCACCTCGTGGAAGTGCACCTCATCGACCGGGATCCCGTGCACTCGGGCCTCCGCCTCGGCCAGTTGTGCGAACGCGTCGTAGGCCCTGCCGCTGACGACGGGGCGGATGTCAGACCAGGTGCGATGGGTTGTGGTGTCGCTGACATCGACGATGGCCCGGGTCGCTGACAGGCCTGCGCGGGTGGTGGTCTGAACTGACAGTGACACCGGTTCACCGCCGAAGCGCGCGACCGCCTCGTCAACGGCGGCTTGCGCCACCGGTAAACCGTCCGGATCGAGGGCGAGCAGCGCGCCGAGCAGCATGTCACCACTGGCGCCCGCGCTGGCGTCGATCCAGATCATCGGGCGTTCCGCGCGATCCGGGAGGCGTGCACGGCCGCGCCGAAACCGTTGTCGATGTTGACCACCGCGACGCCGGGCGCGCACGAATTGAGCATGGCCAGCAGTGCGGCCAGACCACCGAACGAGGCGCCGTAACCGACCGACGTGGGCACGGCCACGATCGGCACCCCCGTCAGCCCACCGACGACGCTGGGCAGAGCGCCTTCCATACCGGCCACGACGACCAGCGCGTTCACCTGCGACAGCCGCTCGCGCACGGCCAGCAGCCTGTGCAACCCGGCCACGCCGACGTCGGTCACCAAGTCGGCCTCGGTGCCGAACACTCGGGCAGTGGTCGCCGCCTCCCGCGCGACGGGCAGGTCCGACGTCCCGGCGCACACGACCAGCACTGTTCCGCTCGTCTGCGGCAGCGGTCCGAGCACTGCGGTGCGGCCGAGTTCGTCGAGGTCGACGTCGGGCAGTTCCTGCGCCAGCGCGTGGGATGTTTGGGCATTCACCCTGGTGGCCAGGATTGCGCGCTCGGGATGTGCTTCGTGCAGTGTGCGCATGATCTCGACGGTCTGGGCAGGCGACTTGCCCTGCGCGAACACCACCTCGGGATCTCCCGTGCGATGGGCGCGGTGGACGTCCACCTGCGCGAAGCCGAGGTCGACCAAAGGGTCCTGCATGCCGCCGACGATACAAGCGCTGGACGGCCGGATCTTGTCCACTTCGGCGAATCCTCGTCACGCCAAATGGAGGAGTGGCGAAAAGCCCCCGCTGCCGCGCGACCACGGCCCTCTACGCTCGAAGGGTGACGATCGGTTATCTCGGCCCGGAGGGCACGTTCTCCGAGGCCGCCCTACTGCAGCTGCTCGAGGTCCAGAACGTCGAATCGCCTGTGGAGGCGTTCGGCTCGGTGACCTCGGCATTGCAAGCCGTGCGCGAGGGTGCCGTGGCCGCTGCGCTGGTCCCGATCGAGAACTCCGTCGAGGGCATGGTGCCGGCCACGCTGGACGAACTGGCTGCGGGCGAGCCGCTGATGATCGCAGCCGAGATCACACTGCCCGTGCAGTTCCACGTCTGGGTGCGACCGGGCACGCAACTTCAAGACATCAAGCGACTCACGACCCACCCGCACGCCCAGGCACAATGCCGGGCGTGGCTGCACGAGCATCTGCCGCACGTCGAGGTAGCTCCGGCCATGTCCACGGCTGGGGCGGCTGCCGCGGTGGCTGAGGAGACGCTGTTCGACGGCGCCATCGCCGCGCCGTGGGCGGGTGCTCGGCTCGGCCTAGTGCCGGTCGCCACGGACATCGCTGACAACCCGGACGCGACGACCCGCTTCGTGTTGGTGCAGCCGCAGGGCGACCCGCTGCCACCGACCGGTGCGGACAAGACCACGCTCATGCTCTACATGCGCCAGGACCACCCGGGTGCGCTGTTGGAGATCCTCACCGAGTTCGCCGTGCGCGGAGTGAACCTGACCCTCATCCAGTCCCGGCCGACGAAGAAGGTCATGGGTGACTACTTCTTCACGGTGGACTGCGAAGGCCACGTCGCCGAGGCGAGGGTCGGTGAGACGCTGGCCGGTCTGCACCGGCTGTGTGCCGAGGTGCGCTTCCTCGGGTCCTACGCCCGCCACGACGGCAAGGCGCCGCTCATGCGGACCGGCACGACCAACGAGGACTTCGCGGAGAGCCAGCGGTGGTTGCGCGGCGTGCGTGGGGATAGTTGACCGGGCCCCCGCGTCCCAAACGCAGCAATGTGCCGTACAGGCAGTTTCCTTGCCCGTACGGCACATCGCGCTGAGTTCAGTACTTGAGAATCCGGCCGGCACCGGCGAAGCGGCCGCGCCAGTAGGCGTTGTTGATGCTGTCGAT
>ERZ724513.767-NODE-767-length-16006-cov-6.266190_pt1 | contig 16006 bp, 17 predicted proteins | sample MGYA00376046_ERZ724513 | MGnify/ENA primary metagenome ERZ724513 (study PRJEB28724, sample SAMN07190883) | activated sludge metagenome | isolation source: activated sludge of sewage treatment plant in Hong Hong | place: Hong Kong | collected 2016-03-17 ...
TCCGCCACGACAAGACCCGCGACGCCAACGACGGCTTCGACGGCGGCTGGGTGGCGCACCCGGGCCTGGTGCCGATCGCTCTGGAAGAGTTCGTCAAGGTCCTCGGCGACAAGCCGAACCAGTGGGAAAAGCAGGTGTCCGGCAGCTTCGGCCCGGCCCAGTGGCTCGACTTCCGTCCGGAAACCCCGATCACCGAAGCCGGCCTGCGCAACAACATCAACGTCGGTATCCACTACCTCGGTTCCTGGCTGGCCGGCAACGGCTGCGTGCCCATCCACAACCTGATGGAAGACGCCGCCACCGCCGAAATCTCCCGCTCGCAGGTCTGGCAGTGGGTGGTTTCGCCCAAGGGCATCCTCGACGACGGCCGCAAGGTCACCGAAGAGATGGTCCGCCCGATGATCGCCGAGGAACTGGCCAAGGTGAAGGCCACCGTCTCCGCCCAGGGCGAAGACACCGCCAGCTACGACCAGGCCGCCGTCATCTTCGACAAGATGTCGCTGACCCCGGACTACCCGGAATTCCTGACCCTGCCGCTGTACGAGGCGATGGCGTAAAGACAGGAAGTGGAGAGAGACCGAAGCGCCGGGGCAACCCGGCGCTTTTTTTGTCTACGGCCCGGCGGCTGAGGTTAACAGCGAAAATCAGCCCAAAATCCCGGGCTCTACCCATTGATTCACACGTAAAATGCGTGCAATATTTGCATATCTATTTTGGTGGAGTCGCGCATGAAACAAAACATCACCCTCTCGCTCGATGCCGACACGCTGCAACGCGCCCGCGAACTTGCCGCCCGGCACAAGCTCAGCGTCAGCCGCTTTCTCGCGGCCGATCTTGCCGAACAGGTCGCCAGCGATCTGCATTACCAGCAAGCCAAACGCCAGGCCATCGGCTGGCTGCAAGACAGCGCCCTCGAACTCGGCGGCAGCTACTTGAGCCGGGAAGAGACCCATGAGCGTTGAGCATCGGCCGCTCGCCTTCGTCGATACCAATATCCTGCTCTACGCCCATGATCGCGACGCGGGACCCAAGCGCGCCGCCGCCGCCCGGCTGCTCGCCACGCTTTGGGAAGAGCGTCGAGGCATCGTCAGTCCCCAGGTCTTGCAGGAATTCCTGGTCAATGCCCTGCGCAAACTGAAAACGCCCCTGAACCTCGCCCAGGCGCGCGACATCGTCCGCAGCTACGGCCTGTGGGTCACGCACGACGCCGGCGTCGCCCACATCCTGCGCGCGCTGGAACTGATGGAGCTGACCGGCTACAGCTTCTGGGACAGCCAGATCATCGCGAGCGCCGAAGTCGCCGGCGCCGAAATCCTTTACAGCGAAGACATGCAGGATGGCCGGGCCATCGCCGGCCTGGTCATCCGGAACCCCTTCAACTGAGCGGGCTCGCGGTCGACGGCGGAAAGGGCCTCTCTTCTCATACCGGCAACTCGATACCGGCCATGCCCGCCTCCGGATAGCGTTGGCCTGAAATATTCGCCGGGTCGAACAACCGATCCAGTTCGGCGATTTCCGCCGCGCTCAAGGGGTGGCCGACAGCCGCGGCATTCTGTTCGAGGTAGGCGATGCGCCGGGTGCCGGGAATGGGGATGACGTGCGGGTGCCTGGCGAGCAGCCAGGCGAGGGCGACCTGGGCGTTGCTCAGGCCGCGCGCGGCGGCGAAGGCGGCGAGTTGTTCGACGAGCCGCCGGTTGGCGTGTTCGGCCGCGCCCTGGAAACGCGGATTGGCCTTGCGGAAATCGTTTTCCGGGAGTTTTTCCGGGTCGACCGTGCCGGTCAGGAAAGCGCGGCCGAGCGGGCTGTAGGCGACGAAACTGGTGCCGAGTTCGGCGCAGGCGGCGAGCATTTCCCGCTCCGGGTCGCGCGTCCACAGCGAGTACTCGCTCTGCACGGCGGCGATGGGATGCACCGCCGCCGCGCGCCGCAAGGTGTCGGCGGAAACTTCGGAAAGCCCGATCTGCCCGACCTTGCCGGCCGCCACCAGCGCCGCCATGGCGCCGACCAGGTCTTCCACCGGCACCTCGGGGTTGCGCCGATGGCAGTAGTAGAGGTCGATCTGCTCGACGCCGAGGCGTTGCAGTGAGGCCTCGCAGGCGCTGCGGACGTAGTCCGGGCTGTTGTCGATGCGCCGTTCGTACTTGCCCGGCTGGCGGACGATACCGAATTTCGTGGCGACCACGACCTGGCGCCGCCGCGCCGGGCCGCCCGCCTTGAGAAAACGTCCGAGCAGGCTTTCGTTGTGGCCGAAACCGTAGGTGTCGGCGGTGTCGAGAAAACTGATGCCGAGTTCGAGCGCCCGGCCCAGCGTGCGCAAGGATTCGGCATCGTCGCTGGCGCCGTAGAACTCGCTCATCCCCATGCAGCCGAGGCCGATGGCGGAAACCTCCCGGCGTTGCGCGCCGAGCGGGCGGGTTTGCATTTCAGTGCGCCTTGTTGTGGCGGAGAGATCGGCGACGAGGTTTTCCATGTTGCTTTCCATGACGGGGTTGGTGATGGCGAGCAGCCTACGCCGCTGCGAACTGTGCAACAATCCGCATGCGAATTCACAAGCTATTGAGTCATTTTCATCAATGAACCCCGCCAGCCTGACCGACCTGCAAGCCTTCGCCGCCGTCGCCCGCCGGCGCAGCTTCCGCCAAGCCGCAAACGAGCTGGGCGTCTCGCCTTCCGCCCTCAGCCACGCGCTGCGCGGGCTGGAAACGCGGCTCGGCGTGCGCCTGCTCAACCGCACGACGCGCAGCGTGGCGCCGACCGAGGCCGGCGAACGCCTGCTGAGCCGGCTGGCGCCGGCCTTGCAGGGCATTCATGACGCCCTCGACGCGGTCAATGCCTTTCGCGATTCGCCGCTCGGCACGCTGCGCATCAACGCCCCGCGCGCCGCCTGCGAGCTGGTCCTGGCGCCGCTGGTCGCGCGCTTCCTCGCGGCCCACCCCGGCATGCGGGTCGAACTGGCGGCCGACGATGCCTTCGTCGACATCGTCGCCGCCGGTTTCGATGCCGGCGTCCGCTTCGGCGAAAGCCTGCAACAGGACATGGTGGCGCTGCCGCTCGGCCCGGCCCAGCGCTTCGTCGTCGTCGCCGCGCCCGCCTACCTGGCGGCGCACGGCACGCCGCACAACCCGCGCGAATTGCAAGGGCACCGCTGCATCCGCATCCGCTTTACCAACGGCACCTACTATCGCTGGGAATTCGCCCGCGGCGGCGAGCGGCTCGAAATCGATGTGGACGGCCCGCTGGCGGTCCACGACATGTCGCTGATGATCGACGCCGCCGAGCGCGGCCTCGGCCTCGCCTACGTCTACGCCGGCTACGCCGGCGCGCCGGTGGCCGCCGGGCGGCTGCTCACCGTGCTCGACGACTGGTGCCCGGAAATCCCCGGTTTCTACCTGTATTACCCGAGCCGCAAGCTGATGCCGGCCGGCTTGAAGGCTTTCGTCGACCTGCTGCGGTCGACGGCCTGAAATGGCCGAAAATGGCCCGATCGTCGGACTGTTGATGGCCTGTCATAAGCAATAAACTGCGCATACCGCATTCCGAGGCTTCCTTCATGCTCTCCGCTTTGACCCAACTGCTCGTTTTCCAGCTCGCCGGCGAAGTCGTCGCCCGCGGCCTGAATCTGCCGGTACCCGGCCCGGTGCTCGGCATGCTGTTTCTCTTCCTTGCCCTCGTCCTGCGCGGCGGGCCGGGGGAGGAATTGAAGTCGACCAGCGGCACCCTGCTGCAGCACCTTTCGTTGCTGTTCGTGCCGGCCGGCACCGGGATCATGGTCCATCTGCACCGCGTCGCCGATGAATGGCTGCCCTTGCTGCTGTCGCTGTTGGTCAGCACGCTGGCGGTGACGGCGCACGGAGACGCGCCATGACCCCGCAGCTCGACGAAATCTGGATCTGTCTTTCGGCCTCGCCACTGCTCGGGCTGACCATTACGCTGCTCGCCTACCAGGCCGCGTTCTGGCTCTACCGGCGTTGCGGCATGAATCCGCTAGCCAACCCGGTGCTGATCGCCGTGACGATTTTGGTGCTGTTATTGACGTTGACCGCAACCTCTTACGAAACCTATTTCGCCGGGGCGCAGTTCGTGCATTTTCTGCTCGGCCCGGCGACGGTGGCGCTGGCGATCCCGTTGTACACGCAGTTCCGCCGCGTGCGCTCGCTGCTGCTGCCGCTGCTCCTGGGCTGGATGCGCTGGTCCGGCGCCGCGCATTAGGGTATCCACCAATGGCCGAGCGCAGGCGTCAGGCGAAGAATCAGCCCATGTTCATACGCCCCCCGCCCCGCCAGTCCAGGCAGACCTGGCTGTGGCTCGCGCCCTACGCCGCCATCGGCGTCTTCGCGCTGGCCATGCTCATCGTCACCGCCCTGCTGCAATGGCGCGAGCAGGATACGGCGCTGTCGGCGCTCGAGGGCGACATGCACTGGGCCGAGCGCACCATCGAGAACCGTCTGCACGGCCACCAGGATTTCCTGACCGAACTCGGGCGCGAGCAGGAGTTCCGCCAACTGACCTATGAGGCCTTTCAGGTGAAGGCCAGCCGCTACGTCCGCGACAACCCGGAAATCGGCGCCATCATCTGGGTCGGCACCGACGGCAAGGTCGAATGGGTCGCCCCCAACGAGTCGACCGCCGCCTTCGTCGGCGAGCAATTGACCAGCATCCGGATGGTTGCGCTGCAGGAAGCGCTGCGCACGCGCCGCCCGCTGTTCTCGCCCGACTATCCGGCCGCCGACCAGCGTCGCGCCAATGACCTGATCCTGCCGGTCCAGCGCGGCAGCAGCGACCTCGGCGCCTTCATCGCCATGCAGTCGCTGGAGGGACTGTTGCGCGTCACCCTGCCGGCCAGCTTCACCACGCGTTACAGCCTGTCCGTGGTCGACGCGCAGAACCGCGAGGTTTTCAGCAACACCTCGGTCGGCCCGACCGACCGCCGGATCTCGGGATCGATCAGCCTCGACCTGCCGAGCAACCGGCTCGGGCTCAACATCGTCGCCTATCGCGGCGGCGGCTCCTGGCTGCCCTTCGTCCCGGCGGCGCTGATCGTCTTCCTGACCCTGCTCGCCACGGCCACGCTGCTCCAGTTGCGCCGCCATGCGCGCGGCCGCGCCGAGACCGAGGAGCAGTTGCGCGCCGCCTACGCCTTCCGCCAGGCCATGTCGCAGTCGCTGGTCACCGGCCTGCGGGCGATCGACCTCGAGGGCCGCATCACCTTCGTCAATGCCGCCTTCTGCCGCATGACGGGCTTCGCCGAGTCCGAACTGGTCGGCGTCGCGCCGCCTTACCCCTACTGGCCGCCGGAAGAGTTCGAGCAACTGCAGTACAACATCGATACGGCGCTCGCCGGCAACGCTCCGGCCAGCGGCTTCGAGATGCGGATCATGCGCAAGAACGGCGAGCGCTTCGATGTCCGCCTCTATTTCTCGCCGCTGATCGATGCCGGCGGCCGGCAAATCGGCTGGATGGCCTCGATGAACGACATCACCGAGCCGAGGCGGGCGCGGGTCGAGCTCGAGCAGGCGCACGAGCGCTTCGTGACGGTCATCGACGGCCTCGACACCGCGGTGCATGTCGCCGATGTGCAAAGCGGCGAGATCCTCTTCGCCAACCGCGCCTTCCAGAACATCTTCGGCTTCGACACGGCGGGACGTGATTCGGCGCTGGTCACCGCCGCCTGCCGGCCGCCGCCGGAAGCCCTGAGCCGCGATCCGGCCAGTCTCGCCCCCGCCGATCTCCCCTGCGAAATCTTCGATGGCGAGATCCAGCACGCGCTGTCCGGCCACTGGTACCACCTGCACGAGCGCGCCATCCGCTGGGTCGACGGGCGCACCGTGCGCGTCCAGCTTGCCGCCGACATCACCGACCGCAAGCACATCGACGAAGTCAACCTGCAGCAGCAGAAGCGCCTGGAGCAGACTTCGCGCCTGATCACCATGGGCGAGATGGCCTCGTCGCTGGCGCACGAACTCAATCAGCCGCTGTCGGCGATCGCCAACTACTGCGCCGGCTGCATCAAGCGCATGAATGCCGGCAACTACCGCTTCGACGACCTGCTCTCGGCGATGCAGAAGGCCAGCGACCAGGCCGAGCGCGCCGGCAAGATCATCCGCCGCATGCGCGACATGGTGAAGAAGAGCGACCCCAACCGCGAGCCGATCGCGCTGGCCGAACTGCTCGACGAAGCGCGCGCCTTCGCCGACATCGAGGCGCGGCGCACGAGCACGCAGATCGTCGTCAACCTGCCCGAAAACCTGCCCAAAATCGTCGTCGACCGCATCATGATCGAGCAGGTTCTGCTCAACCTGGTCAGGAACGGCATCGAGGCCATGCACGACACGCCGGTCGAGCGCCGCCGCCTCGACATCTCAGCCCACCAGATCGACGCGCGCTGGCTGCAGGTTGAAATCGGCGATCAGGGACACGGGTTGCCGGAAGAAGACATCGAGCGGATCTTCGCGCCGTTCTACACGACGAAGCAGGAGGGCATGGGCATCGGCCTCGCCATCTGCCGCTCGATCATCGAGTTCCACCAGGGCCGCCTGTGGGTCGAGCCGCGCCGCGAGGGCGGCACCCGATTCCGTTTCACCGTACCGATCGAGGAAGACGAAGATGAGTGATCCCCTGCAGACCATCCATGTCGTCGACGACGACGAGGCCATGCGCGATTCGATGACCTGGCTGCTCGAAGGCGAAGGCTATGCCGTCGCCTGCTACGACTCGGCCGACAGTTTCCTGGCCGCGCGCAACGAGCGCATGCACGGCTGCATCGTCCTCGATGTCCGCATGCCGCAGACGAGCGGCCTCGAACTGCACGAAAAACTCGACGCCCTCGGTTCGCAACTGCCGGTCATCTTCGTCACCGGACACGGCGATGTGCCGATGGCCGTCTCGGCGCTGCAGCGCGGCGCCTGCGACTTCATCGAGAAGCCCTTCAGCAACGAGGACCTGCTCTCGCGCATCCGCCGGGCGCTGGCGCTCGACAGCCAGCTATCGGCCCGCCGCCAGCGCGACAGCGTGATCGAACATCGCCTGCGCCTGCTCACCCAGCGCGAACGCGAAGTCATGGAACTGGTCGTCGCCGGCAAGCTCAACAAGCAGGTCGCCGACGAACTCGACATCAGCATGAAGACGGTCGAGGCGCACCGCGCCCGGGTCATGGAGAAGATGGGCGTGCGCACCCTCGCCGAACTGGTGAAGGCGGTCATGTCGGTCAACTGAGGCCGGCCCGCCTGCCGCGGGTTCCAGAAGCCCAAATCTCACTTTGGGATGGCGTGTCCGAGCGATTGCGATCGGCGGGTGGCAATGTGCCCGTTGCCGTCACTGGCAGCGCAATTGCCCCACCGTCAGGTTTCCTCGCAATCCGGCTTTGGCGCCCGGAGCAAATCGGTAGCAACGTCATTTCAGGTTGTGATAGCCTCGCGACTCCAAGGCCAACAAGGAGATTCCACAATGAAAGAGCAACCCATCAGCAAGGGCTTCAAGTACGCCTCCATCGGGCTGACCGCGCTTTTCCTTGCGCTTCTCGGTGCCTGCGGCAAACCGGCGGAGCCCCAGGTCGACCGTGTCGCTGCGGAAGCCAAGGCGAAGCTGGAAGCGGAAGCGAAGGCGGTCGAGGCGGCGGCGAAGGAAGCCGAAGCGCGGGCGATCGCCATCGAGAGCTACGTCTATGCCTACCCGCTGGTCACCATGGAGATGACGCGCCGCATCATGACCAATGTCGCCGCACCGGAGGGGTCGCGCGCACCGATGGGCCAATTCGTCCGCATGCGCAGCTATCCCGACGCCTCGTACCGCGATGTCACGGCGCCGAACGCCGACACGCTGTACACGACCACCTGGATCGATGTCTCCAAGGAGCCGTGGATTCTCAGCCTGCCGGACATGAAGGACCGCTATTTTCTCTTCCCGATGCTCGACGGCTGGACCAATGTGTTCCAGGTGCCGGGCAAGCGCACGACGGGAACGAAGGCGCAAACCTACGCCATCACCGGGCCGGGCTGGTCCGGCGAACTGCCCGCCGGCGTGACCGAGTACAAGTCCCCGACCGGGCTGGTCTGGATTCTCGGGCGCATCTACTGCACCGGCACCCCCGAGGACTACAAGGCGGTTCATGCCTTGCAGGACAAGATTTCGGTCGTGCCGCTGTCCGCCTACGGGAAGCCCTACACCCCGGCGCCGGGCACGGCCGACCCGGCCATCGACATGAAAACCGCCGTGCGCGAGCAGGTCAATGCGCTCGACGCCACGGCGTACTTCAAGCTCTTCGCCGACCTGCTCAAGACCAATCCGGCGGCGGCTGACGATGCCCCGATGCTGGCCAAGCTCGCCAGGATCGGCGTCGTTCCGGGGCAGGAGTTCGACGCAGCCAAGCTCGATCCCGCCGTGGCCAAGGGCCTTGCCGGCGCACCCAAGCCGGCCCAGGAAGTGATCATGGACTGGATGAAGGCCGGCATCGTCGCGGGCGACCTCAAGCTGGAGCACGGCTGGCTGTTCACGACGAAGACCGGCCTCTACGGCACGCACTACGTGCAGCGCGCGCTGATCACCGCGATCGGCCTCGGCGCCAACCGGCCGCAGGATGCGGTGTATCCGACCTCGGAGGGACCGGACATCGCCGCCAAGTACAGTGGCGAGAAGAAGTACGTGATGCGCTTCGAGAAGGGCCAACTGCCGCCCGTGAATGGCTTCTGGTCGCTGACCATGTACGACGCGGACTATTTCTTCGTCGACAACAAGCTGAACCGCTATAACCTGAGCCAGCGCAACAAGCTCAAGGCGAACCCGGACGGGTCGGTCGACCTCTACATCCAGAACGAGTCGCCGGGCAAGGACAAGGAGTCGAACTGGCTTCCGGCGCCCAAGGGAGAGTTCATCCTGATGATGCGCCTGTACTGGCCGAAGGATCAGGCGCCGTCGATCCTGGATGGCAGCTGGAAGGTTCCCCCGGTCAAGGAAGCCTCGTAGCCGGATGCCCCGCCTGCCGCTGCAGGACAGTCCGAAGACGAAGAGCCCGCCATACGGCGGGCTTTTTCATGCCTATTCCTTCGCACCCTTGCCAGTGGACTCGGCCTTGGGCTGCCTGCTTCCCGCAACCGCTTTCTTGCTCGCCGCCTTGCCCTTGTCGTCGTAGATGATCCGCGCCGACTGTTCCTTCGGCGCCTTGCGGCTGGCGGTGATCTCCATCGTCGCGGCGCGCTCCGGGGTTGCCGGGCGGTCGATTTCGGCGCGCATGACGCGCACGCGCTCGACCTGGATCCGCCGGTCGATCGCCGCGGTCGACTCGCCGCGTTCGACCAGTTTCTCGCGCATTTCCATCAATTCCTCGAGTTCCTTCGACATGCGCAGCGAGCGGGTCGGCTCGCCCCAGGTTTCCTTCGGCTTGTTGATGGCGATGTTGAACTCTTCGGGATTGGTGATCATCCGCGCGACACCCAACTGGTTGTAGCGCATCGCCCACTCCAGCGCGCCGTCGCCCCAGTCGTTGCGGAAGCCGCGCTCGGCGCCCTTCTCGATGAGCATCCGCGCCAGTTCCTCGCGCCCTTCGTAGATGGCCATCATCAGCACGCTCGAACCGTTGGTGCTCAGGGCATTGATGTCGGCCCCCTGCTCCATCAGGTAATCGACGACCGGGCGATGTCCGGCGAAGACCGCGTAGTGCAACGGCGACCACTGGCGCGGCGGCGCATTGATCCGCGCGCCGCGCGCGACCAGCCATTTCACGGCTTCGAGTTGCCCGCGCCAGGCGGCCAGGATGATCGCCGTCTCGCCGTTGCCGTTCATGCGGTTAATGTCGGCGCCGCGCGAGATGAACAGCCGCATCATCTCGATATTGCCTTCCCAGGCGCCGATCATCAGGCCGGAGCCGATCCGGCTGCCCATGAAGTCCGGCGGCAGGCCGGCATCCAGCCAGGCTTGCGCCTGTTCGAGATCGCCCACTTCGAGACGGGTCGCGAACGCCGTCGGGGTCGGCCGGGCGGCCGGGTCGCCCTGCCCGAACTGGGCATGAACCGGCATGACCAGGTGCATCCCGATTATCATTGCGAGCAGTTGTCTCACCCAACCCGGCTTCATCGACGCCCTCATCACCTTTGGCCAGCCCGCATTTTCTCACGACCCGCAACGAATACCGGCTCTTGCTCGCGCTGGCTGCGTCGCTCCTGCTGCATCTCCTGCCCTTCGTCGCCCACCTGATCACGCCATCGCGCCCGCCGCCGGCCAGCCGGCCGCTCGCGGTCACCTTGCGCGAGCCGCCCGCGATTCCGCTGCCGTCCCCGCCGCCATTGATCCTGCCCGAACAGCCGGCGGCGACGCCCGCGAAGCCGCCCCCGCCCAGGCCGGAGAAGCGCGAGAAACCGCCCGCTGCGGCGAAAACCTGGACGCAGGCGGTCCGCCAGCACCTGAAGAAGCTCGACGACAGCGGGCAATTCTATCCGGAGGAAGCGATCACCCGCAGCCTCGAAGGCGAGGTGCTCGTCCTCATCATCATCAGCGCGGACGGCCAGGTCACGGCGGCCCGCGTCGAACAGGGGAGCGGCCACCGCATTCTCGACGATGCCGCCCTGCGCGCCGTGCGCTCGCTGCGCTCGCTGCCCGCCGACGCGCCGCGCGAAGCGCTGCTACCGGTGCGCTTCCGCCTGCGCTGAAGGTCGGATCGCGGCGGCGGCACCTCGGCTTTGGTCAGGCCGGCGCACAAGGCCGGCCAGCGGCTTGCGGGTTTCGCTCAGGTCACGGCTCCCAGTGTTCGACATGCATTTTTGCCCCGAAAAGCCGGTCGACCGTGGCGGTCACCGCCGCCGGCGCGCCGCTGGTCGCCACAGTCAACCGGCCTTGCCCGCCGCCGAGCAGGCCGCCCGCCAGCAGCAGGCGCTCGAGCTGGCGGGCCACCGGTTCGCCGGTATCGAGCAGCGTGACGCCCGGTGGCATGCGCTGGGCAATCGCTTCCGCCACCCACGGGTAATGCGTGCAACCGAGCACCACGACATCGGCGCCGGCGGCTGCCAGCGGTTCGACGAAGGCGTCGAGCAGCGCCGCCACCTCCGGGCTGTCCGGCCCCGCATGCTCGATCGCCTCGGCCAGCCCCGGACACGCCTGCGCGACCACCTTCAGGTGATTGGCATGATCGCCGACCAGACGCCCGAAGCGCTCGCTCGCCAGCGTCCGCGTCGTCGCCAGCACGCCGATGACGCCATTGGCGGTGAGCGCCGCTGCCGGCTTGACGCCCGGCTCCAGCGCCACGACGGGCAACGCGCCGGCCGCGCGAATCGCCTCGGCCGCCGCCGCCGTCGCCGTATTGCAGGCAATCACCAACGCCTTCGCCCCGCGCCGGGCGAGCGCCTCGGCAATCAGCACGCCACGCTCCCGGAGAAAAACCTCGGGGCGATCGCCGTAGGGCAGGAAACGGGTGTCGGCGAAATAGAAAAAGTCCTCCTGCGGCAGTCGACCGCGCAAGGCGCGCAACACCGTCAGGCCGCCGAGACCGGAATCGAAGACGGCGATGGGGTAGGAATTCACGGGGTCATCCAGAGACCAATCGGCTCAAATCTTGGTGTTTCTGTCGGCATTCGACCCGGAGCGGACCGATGACAGTGTGCGAAGGCCACGGCGGGTAGCGAAAAGATAGCTGGGACTCCCTTGAAACCAGCAGATGGCAGCGGATCGGCTGAGTTGTTCGAGTTCAACGTGGAGCTAAGCGGACACTGAAAAGCGGCGCGAAGCGCAACCCTTCAGCAGTCCGCTTGAGCGCAGAGTTAGAGTTTTTCTGCGAGGTAGACATCTGTTGCCTGGGCCAGTTGACGGACAAAATGAATGTGCTTCCGTAGGTCATCGCGTGTCACTGCATGTCTTTGCGGCTGCGCCTGGCCATCGACAGGGCGCCATGACCGGTGGGCAATGTCACCACGCTTCTTTGCAAGCCGATTGAGTTCTGCTCGTGCGGCGGCTGGTTCGACGTTGTTCCAAAGCCAGCCTTCTGTAATGTCAATACCAAGGTACTTCTGAAACAGCGGCCGCACGCGATCGGTGCTTGGTGTATGGAAGTACTTGAGATCATTGGCTAGCGACTCTCTGAGAAACTTCGCAAGCGCAGAGTCGTCGGTGCTTCTTGCACAAAGGGCTTCCGAAGCCTCAACCAAGCGATCTTCAAAGTAGGTTTCCAGGGCAGCCAGTGCCATGACGAGGCTAGCGCGTTTAAGCACTTCGATCTGAGGAGGTGGCGGCTTGGTATTAAGCGCATCGAAATGACTGAGCAAGTCGATGGCGTCTTGGATTGCGTGGTCGAACGTTTGAATCGCTTGCGATGTCATTGGCAAAACTCTAACGATAAGCTCAGCGGCTCGCACCACGTAGCGTAGCGAAGTGGCAAAAACGGAGAAAGACCACGGATTCTCAGGCTAACTTCTGGCACACAGGCGTTTCGGCAATCGCAGCCGCGCATCCTGCCTGACCAATTCCGAATGCCACGCCGGCACATTTTCGTCTGCCGTAACCAGCGTTGCCTAGTGTTGCAGTGAAGTTGCCATGATAAATCGATCCGCGGGGCACGGTGGATGTTTTCCAGTTGGGCGGCGGGGATGCCGATGCGGCGCGCCAAGCATCTTCGATCTGGTGCCGCGCGACCTGCCCAGCGCCGGGTCGTCGCGATCCATCCAGAACAGGGCGTGGGTGTCGAGAACGATCACGCCAGCGCCTTCCACTCGACCTCATCGAGCGGTTCGATAATGTCGCCGCAGATTTCCAGTTTGGGGTGCAAGCCGAATGGCGACGTGGAACGCCCACCGCGGTAGGGATGCAACTCGGCGACCGGGCTGCCGTTCCTGGTCACGACCCAGATTTCGCCCTTGCTGGCGACATCGTCGATCAGGGCAAGGCACTTGGCCTTGAACTCCGAAGCCTGAATTGTCGGCATGACAACCTCCAACAAACTGACCACATTGCTGACCGCAGTCCTGCAAATGGTCACCGTCAAGGCGGAAATCGAAGATGCCAACGAACCGGGCGATCAAGCAGCATCTTCAAGCAAACCGCAGCCAGGCTGGGAACCTCAGCCCGCCTTAGGGAAGCGCTGATTTATTCCCGATTTGTCATTCCGGCGAAAGCCGGAATCCAGAAAAATCAAGGCACTGGACACCGGTTTTCGCCGGTGTGACGAATAAATCAGTGTTTCCTTAGCGAAACGGATTCTGAATTTTCAGGGCGCCGTCGAAGACCTGACCATCCTGCATGTCCTCTGACAGAAGGATTTCGCAGTCGGCAATCAAGGCGGATGCAACGATCATCGCGTCGTAAATGGAAAGGCCGTATCGATCGGCGATCTCGAGGCCCTTGTCGTGCGTCGCTTCGGTGATCGGAACAATTTTGCACAGGGCTCGAACGGTGGCAAGCACCTCGCGAATCTCATCGAGCGGCATACGAATCTTGCGCATGGCCACCGACGCGAATTCGTTGAGCACCTGAACACTCAGAACGCCGCCCGTCGCCAATGCCGCTTCCGCGCGATCCGCCCTGGTGGAATCGCCCGAAAGCAGATAGAGCAAAACGTTCGTATCGAAAAACCGCTCAGCCACGCTCGTGGGCTTCCAGGCGATCGAAGCGGAAATCGGCAGGCAGGCGCCCCCGGAATTTCCTCAGCCGTTCCAGCAATTCACTGGCACCGGGCTGTCGTTTGACCTCGAATGTCCGGGCGCCCGCCACGTGGATTTCGATTTCGTCACCTTCCTTCAGGGTCAGCGCTTCGACAACCGCCGCCGGCAAGCGTACCGCCAGACTGTTACCCCACTTTGCCACCTGCATGCCGATCTCCTGAAAAAGATATACATTGAGAATTGTATATCAAGCACTTCTGGTTGCAAGTGACTGAAGAAGCCGCAGGTCAAGCCAAGGAGGCGTCCCTTTGCTTCCGGGGAATGAAGGCGTCTCGCAGGAAATAAAGGTAGGCGCCCATGGCGATCATCCCGGCGGCGATGCCCAGCGGATTCTTCGTGGCGGGGTCGACCGGGGAATCCGGCGCAAAGACGATCCACCACGCGGCGACCATCAGGCCCAAGAGGAAAGCGCGCAACAGCACGACGCTGCGGACTTTCTTGCGGCGCTGCGCCTGTTCTTCAGGGGTCAGCGGCTGTTGTGGAAGTTCGGAAGTCATTCGTGGTTCACCAAAAGGAAGCCCCCTTGCGGGGTCCTCGAATCCATCAGACAGAGCGACGCCTCACATCCGCGCGATCATCGCGTCGCCGAACTCCGAGCATGACAACTCGTCGGCGCCTTCCATCAGGCGGGCGAAGTCGTAGGTGACCTGCTTGTCGCCGATGGCGGCTTCCATCGACTTGATGACGAGCTTGGCGGCCTCGACCCAGCCGAGATGGCGCAGCATCATTTCGGCCGAGAGGATCAGCGAGCCAGGGTTGACCTTGTCGAGGCCGGCATACTTCGGCGCGGTGCCGTGGGTGGCTTCGAAGCAGGCGTACTGGTCCGAGATGTTGGCGCCCGGGGCGATGCCGATGCCGCCGACCTGCGCCGCCAGCGCATCGGAGATGTAGTCGCCGTTCAGGTTGGAGGTGGCGATCACGTCGTACTCGGCCGGGCGCAGCAGGATCTGCTGCAGGAAGGCATCGGCGATCGAATCCTTGACGACGATCTCGCGGCCGGTGTTGGGGTTCCTGATCCTGCACCACGGGCCGCCGTCGATCGGTTCGGCGTCGAACTCGTCCTGCGCCAGTTTGTAGGCGGTGTCGCGGAACAGGCCCTCGGTGAACTTCATGATGTTGCCCTTGTGCACGATCGTCAGCGACTTGCGGTCGTTGGCGATGGCATACCTGATCGCGGCGCGCACCAGCCGGGTCGTGCCTTCGATCGAGATCGGCTTGATGCCGATGCCGGAAGTTTCCGGGAAGCGGATCTTCCTGACACCCATTTCCTCCTTCAGGAACTTGATGACCTTGCGGCAGGCATCGGTGTTGGCCGCCCACTCGACGCCGGCGTAGATGTCCTCGGTGTTCTCGCGGAAGATCACCATGTTGGTCAGTTCCGGGTGCTTCAGCGGGCTCGGCACGCCCTTGAAGTACTGCACCGGACGCACACACTGGTAGAGGTCGAGTTCCTGGCGCAGGGCGACGTTCAGCGAACGGATGCCGCCGCCGACCGGGGTCGTCATCGGTCCCTTGATCGAGACCGAGTATTCCTTGAGGGCGTCGAAGGTTTCCTTCGGCAGCCACTCGTCCGGGCCATAGAGGCGGGTCGATTTCTCGCCGGCATAGACCTCCATCCAGTGGATCTTCTTCTTGCCGCCGTAGGCCTTGGCGACGGCGGCATCGATGACCTTGATCATGACCGGCGTGATGTCGATGCCGATGCCGTCCCCCTCGATGAAGGGAATGATCGGGTTGTCCGGGATCGCCTGCCCCGGAACGATTTTGGAACCACCTTGCGGAACCTTGATGTGCGATGTCATATCCACTCTCCTGGCGTTGTAATGGGACGACCACGATCTGCGTCGGGTCCTTGGCGGGGCAGGCCTGGCAAGGCATCCACCCGGCCGGCGGCAAGGATCATTATGAGCCTAAATCTGGCGGCGTGTCGGCCATTTCGCCCGCCGACGGGACTGTTGCGGTCGACCGGGAAAACCGCCCGAAAAGCAAAAGAGCGAAGGCCCTTCGGACCTTCGCTCCTTTCGCTGAGGCGACCTTCGCCGCCGCGGACTTGTCGCCTAGGCGCGTGCCGCCTTGAGCGCGGCATTGAGCGTCGGGCTCGGACGCATGATGGCCTTGCACTTGGCGGGATCGCCCTTGTAGTAGCCGCCGATGTCGACCGCCCTGCCCTGCACCGTCTTGAGTTCGGCCACGATCTTGGCTTCGTTTTCCGACAGCGTCTTGGCCAGCTTGGCGAACTGCGCGGCCAGCTCCTTGAGCAGGTTGCGGATCCACAGGATGCCGTCCGGATCGAGCCCGTTCACCGGCTCGTCGAGCGTGATCGTCTGCGGGTCGCCGAGCAGCGCCCCGGCGATGCCGAGCCGCTGGCCCAT
>ERZ724513.769-NODE-769-length-15986-cov-6.368841_pt1 | contig 15986 bp, 13 predicted proteins | sample MGYA00376046_ERZ724513 | MGnify/ENA primary metagenome ERZ724513 (study PRJEB28724, sample SAMN07190883) | activated sludge metagenome | isolation source: activated sludge of sewage treatment plant in Hong Hong | place: Hong Kong | collected 2016-03-17 ...
TCGACCACGTTGTCGGCGTCGAACACCACGCAGGCGTCGTAGCGTCCGGCGTGGTCGACCAGGAAGCGTTCGAAGAACCACTTCATCGCGAAGCCCTTGCCCTTGCGCTTGGCGTCGGTGCGTTCGTAGACGAAGGCGCCGGCCTTGCGGCAGATGTCGGCGGTGTCGTCGGTGCAGTTGTCGGCCACCACGAACACGTCGTAGAGCTCGCGCGGGTAGTCGAGGTTCTCGATCGTGATCAGCAGCTGGTCGATCACCGTGGACTCGTTCTTGGCGCACACCAGAATCGCGAACCGGTGCTGCGGCTCGCCCGGCTGCGGTTCGGGCAGCTTGAGTTCGCCGAACGAGTTGAGCCCGATGACGATGTGATAGAGGCCGTAGATGCCGCCGATCACCATGATCGTCTGAAGAATCCAGCCGATCACGTCGAGCACCGGCACGCTCCTTGCTGCTGGGGCACCGGACGTCCGGTGCTGGGTTTGTCAGTGTAGTGGTGCCTCTATCGGATGGCTTGACGGCTGGCGGGGGCCGCGCTCAGCGAGCGTTTCACCGTTTCACAGCCGAGCAACGGGCCAGTCGGGACGTGCGGGGCAGCGCCGCATGAGAAAGTGAAGACAGCCGGACGGGCCCCGGATCGTTCGGCTGTCTCCTCGAGAACGGAACCAACTGTCATGACCGACCTGATGAAACGCTCGTCCACCACGCTGCTCGTGTTCGGCGCCGTGTCTGTGGTGTTCGGGCTGATCGCCGCCTTCTTCCCCGTCGCCACCGCGGTGACCCTGGTGGTGCTGTGGGGCATCTACGCCCTGATCGACGGCATCACCGCCGCCGTGCTGGCGTTCAGCCGCGAAGGCCGCCAGGCCCGCGGCTTCTTGATCTTCGCCGCCGTGGTGGGCATCGCGGCCGGCCTGTTCGCGGTGTTCCAGCCGATTCGTAGCGCCGTGGCCCTGGCCTGGGTGCTGGGCATCTGGCTGATCATCCGCGGCGTCATGGAACTGATCGGCGCCTTCACCAACCCGCAGGGCCAGAGCCGTTGGTTGCTGGCGTTGGGCGGTTTGTTGTGGCTGGTCGCCGGCGTGCTGGTGGTCAGCTTCCCGGGCGTCGCGGCCCTGTCGATCAGCCTGTGGCTCGGTGTGCTGGCGATCATCTGGGGCATTGCGCTGCTGGTGGCGGGTGTGCAGGTGCGCAAGGTGGCCAAGGAGACCGCTCCGATCGAGGGCCAGGTCGTCCCCCCGCAGTGACATGCCCGCTCCCCTAGGCTGGACTCTCCGCCAGACGTAGGAGTGAGCATGGTCAGGTTCGGCATCGTCGGCACCAACACGATCAGCGAATGGTTCGCCGGCGCATGCCGCGCCACCGACGGACGAGCCGAGGCCGTCGCTGTCTGCTCGCGTGACGTCGGCCGGGCCCGCGCGTTCGCCGACAAGGTCGGCGCAACGGACGCCTTCGCAGACCTGGCCACCATGGCTGAATCGGTGGATGCGGTCTACATCGCCAGCCCCAACGGGTTGCACCGCGACCAGGCCGTGCTGGCCGCCGAAGCCGGACGGCACGTGCTGGTCGAGAAGGCGATGGGCGCCTCGCTGAGCGAGGTGCAGAGCATCTTCGCCGCCGCCGAACGCACCGGTGTGGTGGCCATGGAAGCGATGCGCAATGTGCACACCCCTGCCCACCAGCTGATTCGCGACACGCTGCCCCGGCTCGGCACTCTGCGGCACGCACGGTTCGAGAAGCTGCAGTACTCGTCGCGTTATGACCGGTTTCGCGCCGGCGAGGTGATGAACGCGTTCGACCCGACCCTTGGCAACTCGGCCCTGGCCGACATCGGCGTCTACTGCCTGCAACCCGCCCTCGACCTGTTCGGCGCCCCGCGGCAGACCACCGGCGCCAGCCTGTGGCTCGACAACGGCTTCGAGGCCGGCGGCAGCCTGTTGCTCGACTACGGCACCCTCGTGGCCGACCTCGCCTACTCGAAGGTGGCGTCCGGGCTGGGCCCGTCGGTGATCAACGGCGAGGACGCGTCGCTGGTTCTCGACGACCCCGGCGAGCTGAGCCGCATCGTGCTGCACGAACGCGGCGGCGCCGAGACGGTGCTGCTGGACGGGCCGCAGGTCTCACCCGCCGACACGATGGTGTTCGAGGTGCTCGATTTCGTCGATCAGGTGGACGCCGGTCTGACCGACCCGCGGTGGCGCGACCTCAGTCTGTTGGCCCGTCAGGTCATGGACGACCAGCTCGACCGCGGGGCGTCCTGAATCGGGGTTCTCGACACGCTCACCCAACGCAGCCGGTGGTTGCGTGATCCCGGGGCTTGCCCCGGCATCTCGGGTGCGGACGAGATCCCGGCGTGCGCCGGGATGACGGGTCAGCTACAGCTTGAACGCCCGCTTCGGGTTGCCGACCACGAGCTCGTGCGCGGCTTCGAGCGCCTCGTCGAGGGTGAGCCGGTGCTCGCCCACCAACTTGGCGAGGTAGCCCGAGTCGACCCGACGGCTCAGGTCGTGCCTGGCCGGAATCGACAGGTAGGCCCGGGTGTCGTCGATGAAGCCGGACGTGCGGGTGAACCCGGCCGTCTCGGTGATCGCGCCGCGGAACCGGGCCATCGCCTCGGGGGCGTCGATGAACCACCACGGCACCCCGACGAACACCGACGGGTAGAAGCCCGCCAGCGGCGCGAGTTCACGCGAGTACACCGTCTCGTCGATGGTGAACGGCACCAGGTGAAACCCGGGTGACGTGCCGAACGCGGCCAGCACCGGCTGCAGCGCGTTGGTGTATTCGACCGCCATCGGAATGTCGCAGCCGACGTCCGCGCCGTAGGTGTCGAACGTGGGCGTGTGATGGTTGCGGTACACCGCCGGGTGCAGGGTCATCACCAGGCCGTCGTCGGCGGCCATGCGGGCCTGGGCGAACATGAAGTTGCGGCGCAGCGTGTCGGCCTCGGCGGCGCTGATTCGTCCCGCCCGGGCCAGGGCGTACAGCCGGTCGGCCTCGGCATCGTCGATGGGTTCGATGCGTGCGTCGCGGTGCGAATGGTCGGTCGAGACCGCCCCGTTCGCCTTGAAGAACGCGCGGCGGTTCTCCATCGCCGCCAGCCACCCCGCGTAGCTGCCGGTGTCGACGCCGCTCACCTCGCCCAACCGGTCGATCAGGTCGTTCCAACCCGCCGCGGCCGGCTCCAGGTACTTGTCCGGACGGAACGTGGGCGCGACCGTGCCCGTCCAGGTCGGGTCGGCGGCCAGCTTGGCGTGCGAGGCCAGATCGTCGCAGGGGTCGTCGGTGGTGGCGATGAACTCGATGCCGAACCGGTCGTACAGTGCCCGCGGCCTGAACGCGGGGGTGACCAGTTGGGCGGCGATGGCGTCGTAGATCTCGTCGGCGGTGTCGGCGGACGGCATCAGATCGATGCCGAAGATCTCGGCCAGCTCGCTCTCGAACCAGAACCGAACCGGGGTGCCGCGAAACACCGTCCAATGCGTGCAGAGGTGGCGAAACGCGGCCCGCGCCTGCTCTGGGGTGAAGGTGCTCTGCCCCACCCCGAGGTCGGCCAGGCTGACCCCGCTGGCGTGCAGCAGCCGATTCACGTAGTGGTCGGGGGTGAGCAGCAGTGACGTCGGATCACCGAACGGTTCGTCGTCAGCCAGCCATTGAGCCGGCACGTGCCCGTGCGGCGAGATGATCGGCAGGTCTTTCACCGACGCGTAGATCTGGCGCGCGAGCGGACGCACCGTCGGGTCGCTCGGCAGCACACGGTCGGGGTTGAGTTCCAGGTGGGCCATGGGTGGCAGCTTTCTCGAAATGGGTGGTTATCGATGGTGAGGCTTGTCGGGCTCTCGTTGGTCGAGCCTGTCGAGACCCTCTCGGCAGGGAGGCGCTGATCAACCGGCCGGGGCCGTTGGTTGAGCTTGTCGAAATCCCGTGCCGCAACGGGTCTCGACAAGCTCGACCGACGAGATGTGCATTCCGCCGACCACAAGGGTCTGGACAAGCTCGACCGGCATGAGTTCCTACAGCGGGGTGCCGTCGGGCAACAGCCCCGATTGGGCGTAGGTCGTCCGCAGCACGCGCAGGGCGCCCAGGCCCACGTCAGGGGTGAGCCAGAACGGCTCGGGGTCGTCGAGCCGGGCGTAGAAGTCGTCGATCAGCAGGGCGTGGCCGAGCCCCCAGTACGACCGGGCGCCGTTGGCTTGCGCGTCGGTGGCGAGCATGCGCGTACCGTCGGCGTCGGTCAGCCGCAGCTCGCCGTCGGCCAGGGTGAGGGTGCCGTCGCGTCCGGTGATCTCGAGTTCGACGGCGGCGTTGGTGTGATGGCTGTTGGTGGCGAAGAACACCGACCGCGGGCCGCCCTCGTGGTCGATCACGATGGTGGCGTTGTCTTCGACCTCGATGGTGTCGGCCGCCAGGTTGGCCGCCTTGCCCCGCACGGTCACCGGGTCGCCGAGAAACCACAGCAGCAGGTCGAGGGTGTGAATCGCCTGGTTGATCAGGGCGCCGCCGCCGCCCTCGCTCCAGCGGCCCCGCCAGGGCGCCGCCGCGTAGTACGGGGCCGGCCTCGACCACCAGACGGACGCCCGTCCGCCCGCGATCGGGCCCAACACGCCGGACGCCAGAGCGTCGCGCACGGCCACCGAGGTGGGGTTGTAGCGGTTCTGCAGCACCAGACCCACCTTGACGCTGGCGGTGCGGGCACGCTCGGCCAGTTCTTCGGCCTCAGCGACCGTGTGGCCCACCGGCTTCTCGGTGAGCACGTGCACACCGGCCTCGATCGCGTCGAGGGCCACCGGCACGTGCTGGTGGTGGGGGGTGGTGACGTGCACCACCTGCGGGTGGACGGCGTCGAACAGGCTCTGATGGTCGGTGAATCCCGGCACCCCCAGGCGTTCGGATGCCTGCGCGGCCCGCTCGGGGTCGACGTCGCACACCCCGACCAACCGAACTCGCGGGTTGCCGGCGATCGCGGCGAGATGCACCGCGGAAATGTCGCCGATGCCGACGACGGCGGTGGTGATCGGCTCACTCATAGTCGATGCCCTCGTCTCGCAGCACCTTCACGAAGGCGGTGTGGGCGGCGCGCCAGTTGTCGGGGCCCGAGAAGCCGCCGAGTGAATGGCCGATCTGCAGGTGCGGCTCGAGCGAGGCGAAGCCCTCGAAGCCGTCAGCGGCGAAAGCGCGCATCGACTCGCGGAACTCGCCGTCACCCTCACCGGCCGGCACCACGACGCTGTCGGCGAACCGGGCGTCCTTCACCTGCAGGTAGTCGACGTGGGGCGACAGCATCGCGTACCCGTCGGTGAACGGGTGTACGCCGCACTGCACGAAGTTGGCGTTGTCCCAGGTGAGCTTCAGCGTCGGGCTGTCGACGGCTTGGACGATATCGAGGCAGCGCCGCGGAATGTCACCGTAGATCTCCTTCTCGTTCTCGTGGATCAGGGTGATGCCGCTCCCCTCGGCCACGGAGGTCAGGTCACGCATGCGGGTGATCACCTCGTCGCGGTAGTCGTCGGGGTTCTCGCTCTCGTCGATGAAGTAGCTGAAGATGCGCATGTAGGGCGCCTCGAAGAACTGGGCCACCTTGACGGCGTGCGCCATGCGTTCGAGATGTGGGCCGTTGTCGTCGGTGATCTTGATCTTGCCGATCGGTGACCCGATGCTCGACACCTTGACGCCGGCGGCGTCCAGGGCCTGCTTGGCGCGGCGCAGTTGCGCGTCGTCGAGGTCGAGCGCGTTGACGTTCCAGGCGGTGCGCAACTCGATGTACTTCAGGCCCAGCTCGGTGACCAGGGCGAGTTGTTCGTCGAGGTCGGGGGCTATTTCGTCGGCAAAGCCGGACAGGGTCCACATGGTCGTCATTCACCTTCGTTGGTTGGGCAGCGGTGCCGGTCACTACCCATTTGAGCCGAGCCGGCCGAAGGCGGCAACGTCCGATGACAACAGGTGGCAACCACAGCCGTCCCGATCGTCGGCAGCCCTAGCGTGAGGGAACCAAGCTCCCCAATCCACACACAACGGAGGGATCAATGACCGATCGCACCGTCCGCATGGGAATCATCGGCCTCGGCGCTCAGGGCGGCTACTACGCCGGCTTCTTGAGCCGGGGTCGGGTGCCCAACGTTCAACTCGCCGCCATCTGCGACACCGACGAGTCCAAGCGCGAAGCCGCCGAGGGCTTCGGCGTACCGTTCTTCACCGATTACCACGACATGCTGGCCAGCGGCCAGGTGGACGCGGTGGTCACCACCATTCCGCACTACCTGCACCCCGAGGTGGGCATCGACGCCCTCGACGCCGGCCTGCACGTGTTGGTCGAGAAGCCGATCGGTGTGTACACCACGCAGGCCCGCGCGCTGCTCGATCACGCCGCTCAGACCAGCGACCGCACCACCGCGGTGATGTTCAACCAGCGCACCAACCCGCTCTACATCGACCTGCGCAACCTGATTCAAAGCGGCGAGCTGGGCAAGCTGCGGCACACGAGCTGGATCATCACCACGTGGTGGCGTCCGCAGGGCTACTACGACCAGAGCGCCTGGCGCGCCACCTGGGGCGGCGAGGGGGGCGGCGTGCTGGTCAACCAGGCCCCGCACCAGCTCGATCTGTGGCAGTGGTTGTGCGGGGTGCCCAAGTCGGTGTTCGCCAAGCTGGCCTTCGGGTTCAAGCGCGACATCGCCGTCGAAGACGAAGTGACCGCGCTGGTCGACTTCGGCGACGGCGCCACCGGCACCTTCACCACCTGCACCCACGACCTGGTCGGCACCGACCGGCTCGAGATTCTGTTCGACGCGGGCAAGATCGTCGTCGACGACTCCAAGACGGTCACGATCACCAAGCTCAGCGCTCCCGAGCAAGAGCTCAGCGCAGGCATGAACATGGACGACGTGCGTCGCCTGTTCACCGGCGAGGGCGACCTGTCGCAGTACACGACCGTGACGTCCCGCACCTACGACTCTTCGTGGGGCGACCAGCACCCGGCCGTGATGCAGAACTTCGCTGCGAACATTCTCGACGCCGAGCCGCTGGTGGCTCCGGTGGACGACGGCATTCACGGCGTGCGGCTGGCCAACGCGATTCACCTGTCGGGCTGGGTCGGCGAAGAGGTCTCGATCACCGATTTCGACGAGCAGCGCTACCTGAGCGAACTGAACAAGCGGATCGCCGACGAGGGCCAGTTCCCGCTGCGAGAGGAGGGCTGAACCATGGCCAACATCGGCGTGCAACTCATGATGGTCAAGAACGAGATCGGCGACCAGGGCATGTACCCCGTGCTCGAACGCATCGCCGAACTCGGCTACCGCAGCGTCGAGGTGTCGCAGGTGGCGACCGACGAGGCCAACATCGCCGGCCTGGAGCGGGCCAAGAACGAGCTGGGCGTCGAGGTGGCGGCCATGTCTGTGGGCCTGAAGAAGGGCTCGACCAACACCGGCGACGCCCTCGACGTCGACTTCGACCGCGTCGTCGACAACTGCCGACGGCTCGACTGCCGGTTCACCCGCATCGGCATGATGCCGTTCGACGCGATGGTGTCGAAGGACGCCGTGGTCGCCTTCGCCGAGCAGGCCGAAGAAGCCGCGCAGCGGCTGGCTGCCGAGGGCATCACGCTGGCCTACCACAACCACCACGTCGACTTCGCCAAGTACGACGGCGAGACATTGTTCGACATCGTCCGGCGCGTGTCACCCACTCTGCACTTCGAGATCGACGTGCACTGGGTGCAGCGCGGCGGCCGTAACCCGGTGGACGTGCTGCGTGAGTTCGCCGGCCAGGTCGAACTGGTGCACCTGAAGGACTATCGGGTGGCGACCATGCCCGAATCGAGCCTCGGGCTGCTCGAAGCGGGCGACTTCGCCGGCTTCATGGCCGAGTTCGCCAACCTGGTGCAGTTCGCCGAGGTGGGTCAGGGCACCATCGACTTCGGCGCGGTCATTCCGCAGGCGCTGGAAAGCGGTGCCGAGTACCTGCTGGTCGAGCAGGACCAGCTCTACGGCCGCGACCCCTTCGACTGCCTGGCCGACTCGATGGCACACGTCAAGAGCCTCGGCTACTGACTCATCATCGCGGACGGCCGCGGACCGCAGGCTCGGCACGTCAGCCGAAAGCCCGCGCTCCGGGCGCCGACGATGGAATCTGGGTGGGCCTGACCTGGGCTTGAACCAGTGACCATCGTCCCTGCAGTCACCGTTTGACTATCGAGCCTGTCGAGCCCCCCGATCTGGATCTCGACAGGCAGGTGTCCGCCCTGATCGCTGCGGTCTCGGCCGGGAACCCGAAGTCTGGACGCTCGCTGCGCAGGTCTCGCCTGCGCTGCAGCAACTCGTCGCGGCGCCCGGCGAAGCGCCGCTGCAGCCCGGCGACGAAACCGAGCGCCTCGTCGGTCAGGATCTCACCGTGGCGATCACCGGACGGCCCGCGCACCCGCAACCGACTGCTCGGCCGCGCCGGCGAGGTCGGGTCGCCGGTCGGTGGCTGCTGGTCGGACGGTCGGGGGGGCCGGGCCGGTGCCGGCACCGCTGGTGTCGCTGGTCATCATCAATCTCCTGCTCGCATGGTGGGGCGGGTCAGGGGGTGAACTGCTCCGCCTCGGTCGATCCTGGCCAGGGCGGTGGTCGCGCTGTCAGGGTTCAGCGCGGTGGCGACCTGGTCGAAGTAGCCGGTGCCGACTTCGGCCTGGTGCCGAGTCGCGGTGTAGCCGTTGGGCTCGTCGGCGAACTCGGCCTGCTGCAGGGCCACGTAGGCGGGGATGCCGTGAGCCGCGTAGTCGCGGGCCAGCGTGAACATCGAGTGGTTCAGGGCGTGGAACCCGGCGAGCGTGATGAACTGGAATCGGTAGCCCAGTTCGCCCAGGCCGTCCTGGAAGGCCGCGATCTGCCGGTCGTCGAGCGCCGCCTTCCAGTTGAACGAGGGCGAGCAGTTGTAGGCCAGCATCTTGCCCGGGAACTCGCGGTGCAGTTCGGTGGCGAACTCGGCGGCCAGTCCCAGGTCGGGGGTGCCGGTCTCGACCCAGATCAGGTCCGCGTGCGGCGCGTACGCCTTCGCCCTGGCCAGCACCGGGCCCAGTCCCGACCGCACTCGGTAAAAACCCTCGCTGATGCGTTCACCGGTGCAGAACGGCTGGTCGGTCGGGTCCACGTCCGAGGTGAGCAGGTCGGCCGCCAGGGCGTCGGTGCGGGCGATCACCAGCGTCTCGGTGCCCAGCACGTCGGCGGCCAGCCGGGCCGCGTTCAGCGTGCGGACGTGCTGCGCGGTCGGGATCAGCACCTTGCCGCCCAGGTGGCCGCACTTCTTCTCCGAGCTGAGCTGGTCCTCCCAGTGCACCCCCGCCGCACCGGCGGCGATCATCTGCTTCATCAGCTCGAACGCGTAGCGGGCCGCCGAAACCGGCCTCCGCGTCCCGGCTGATTCAGCAACTGAGCACCCTCGCGGTCGGCCGCCCCCAGGGACTGAGCGGCGCCGCTTGCACGTCCTTCAGGTCGCAATGAGGTCGCATATTGTGAGCAACGGTGACGGACTACCGTGAAACATCTAGTCAAACGCGGTTTCGTCTGGTGGACGCGGGTGGACTCAAACCGAACACCTGGCAGCGGTTCGAGCGGCTCAGCTCCGCGTGGAATCAGGCGAAACTCGGCTCCGGCGATGAACCGCAAGATGCCGTCGAAGACGAGCCGAGCGTCGTGACGAACCCTAGGAGACGAGCTAGAACACCGCTGACGGACAGCCAAGTGGACGATATCCGAACTGCGCGAGCGAACGGCGAGAGCGTGATCTCCATCTGTCGGCGGTTCGATGTGCATCGGATGACGGTGTGGACGCACACGAAGCACCTGCTGTCGTGATCGACGCCGCGCCTCAACACACTCAGCCGGATTGCGACGTCAGACGGATCAGCTCCCCGTGTTTGGGAGCGAACCGCGCTGAGGCTACGTTGCGTCGACCGTGAGCGGCACACGGAGATCGGTCGCGACGGGCGTGTAGAGGTCAACACCCTGTTCCCTGGTCTTGAGAGAGACGATCAGCGAGTACCAGACAGGCAAGTCAAGCCGATCCTTTCGGCTGATGAATCGCACCGGGTTCACTGGCTCTTCCCCAGCTGCCGGACAGGCCTAGCGCAACCGGGGCGAGCGCCTCATCGAGCAGCGCATCCGCGACCGTCCCTGCCACCGCGTCGAACGACATTAGGTCGACTCCGGCGGGATCGTTCGACCAGAGTGTGAGCGCGGGGGGCAGTCACGACACCCCTCCGAACCATAACGCGGCACCACGCCTTGCAAGGTCGCGCTTGCGCTCCTCGTAATCCGGCATAGCGCGGGCGAGCAGTTCCCAGAATGTCGGGCCGTGGTGTGCCTCACGGAGGTGTGCCAGCTCGTGCACCAAAACGTACTCAACGAGTGCCGGTGGCAACTGCAACGTGGCCCAGTGGATACGCACCTTGCGGCCCGCGGTCGCGGTCCCCCACTTGTGCGCGAGGTCCCGCACTTCGATCGGGACATCGTCAACGCGCAGCCGCTCCGCCCACGCCCCAGCACGTGGCCCGAGCCAAATCTCGCCGCAGCGGCGGTACCACGCGATCAGAGCCGCGTCGCCCGCCGGAGCAAGACGTTGAGGCAGGACCAGCCGTCCGCGTTCGAGGCGGACGTCGCCATCTGAGTCCACAAGCTTGAGCCGGTAGCTGCGGCCGAGGTACGAGAAGCCCTCGCCGTCAACCAGCTCCTTGGTGACCGGCTCGTGCTGCAGAACTTCCTTCTCCGCGAGCTTGCGGTAGACCCACTCGCGCTTCGAGGCAAGGAACTGCTGCAGCTCCTCGGTTGCCACGTCTTTGGCGGCACGCAAACGCAAGGAGCCGTCAGCCTCGATGGTGAGCTTTGCCCGGCGGCTGGTGCCGCCAATCTCAACAGGCACCTGGAGATCGTCGAGCTGAAGGAGGGCCGTCATGAGCGCCCTTGGCCCTTGACGTGCTCAGCGATCAGCGACTGGTTCGCCCGCGCCAGTTCCATGAGCCGATCGGCAATGGCAGCCTGCTCGGAGAATGGGAACAGATCCCGGTCGTCCAAGCGGCGGATGATGTCTTTGTGCAGCTCATCCTGTGCATGTGAGTTATGCCAGAACCGGACGATGCCCGCGTGCTGAGTGACCTCAACGACGAGCTTTGCGGCCAGATGCATGATGTCCGCCCGCACCTCGTCGGGCAGGGTGGCGCTGGTGGCGAACTCACTCTCCAGCAGACCGTAGAACCGGGCGACCAGCGGGTCCTCATGCACGCGCGTCGCGGCCGGCTCGTCGACGACATCGCGAAGCAACACCTCAAGCGCCAGGCTGAGCTGATCCCACTTGCCGGTGAGGGTCCTTAGGATCTCGTCGAGCCGCTCGGAGAGCTTGGTGTAGCGGGCCGGGTCCTCGTCGAAGTTCTTCCGGATGTGGAATCGCAGAGCGTGCTCCATCTCGGAGGCCTTGGCCTTGTCCGAGGTGAGGCCCTTGACCTTGGCCAGGAACTCCGGGTCGGTCACCGAGACGGGCGGGATCTTGGTGGCGATGTCGAGCGCCGTCACGTGCTCGTCGATGAGTGTCCGGACCTTCTCGCCGTAGAGCGAGGCATCGAAGTCACCGAGTCCATCGTCGCGGTAGCGGCGCCTGGCGACCTTCTGAATGAGACCGAAGCGCTTGGCGTCGGCCACAAACGGCAGCGCCTCCGGACGAGGCAGGATGGTGTCGAGCGTGGTGAGAAACTGCTTGAGCAGCACGCCGAAGCGAGCCCTAAGAGCGTCGTCTGAGAGCAGATCGACACAGGCTTCAATGTCCTCATCGAAGTCGAAGCTCTCGATACCAGCCTGAGCAAAGAGCGCCACCACGCGTGCGTGCCGATCACGCAAGTTCGGCACCTCGTCGGTGATCGAGGCGAGCGCGCCAACCGCATCCTCGGCGTCCTCGGGGGCGTAGGCCTGCACCGCCTTCTGCAGGTGGGCGCCGACGCCGAAGTAGTCGACCAGGAGGCCAGCCGCCTTGCCCGGTGCCGTCCGGTTCACGCGAGCGATGGCCTGGAGCAGCTCGGCGTCCTGGATGAAGCGGTCAAGGTAGAGCGCCTGCTCAACGGGGGCATCAAAGCCGGTCAGCAACATGGTGCGTACCAAGAGGAAGGCGACCGGGCTGGTGTGCTCTCCGGGCAAGCCGAGCGGCTGCTTGAACTCCGCAATGACCTTGTCCTGACGGCCCTTATCTGTCCACTGCGCCCAGGCCGGATCGTCGTTGTGGTCGCCGGAGATCACCGGCACGAAGTCGAGGATGCGAATGAGCTCGAGGTGGGGCAAGGCGCGCACGAGCACCTGCCGCCGTCGGTCCAGCCCGTCGATATCGAGGCTGCCGTCCTCAGCCCCGCGCACCAGGTACTCCGGGAGCCTCTCGATCTGCGCGACGAGTTCATCACGGGCCGTGAGCAGCGCCTCCCGGTAGCGGACGGTGGCAAGCCTGCTGGTTGCCGACAGCTGCGCCTTGAAGCCGCCAGGGAGCACCGTCGACACGTAGTGCCACAGAATCGATTTCGCCTTGGCTGCAATGAGCTTCGGCGCCTCCAACACCGCGCCGGTCGTGGCGTAGCGCGCCTTGAGCTTCTCGACCTCCTCGGTCGTGTGCTCGGCGAACATGTCCTCGAACAGCTCATCCAGGTCGCTGCCGCCAGCCACTGCACCCTTGGCCGTGCGCCCCTCGTAGAAGATCGGGACGACGGCACCATCGTGCTCGGCCTGTCGGATCGTGTACTTGTCGATGAACGGGCCGAAGATAGCGTCGGTGCGCTTCTTCCCTTCCCGCATGATCGGTGTGCCGGTGAAGCCGATCTTGGCCGCGTTAGGCAGCGCCGCCATGAGGTTGGCGTGCAGTGTTGAGGTCTGGGAGCGGTGCGCCTCGTCGACGAGGATCACGATCGTCTCGTCAGTGTTGAGCACACCAAGCGCCTCATTGGCGTCGTCGCCCGCTATATGGGCCACAGTCGCATCGGCATAGTCGGTGTCTCGGTACTTCTGGATCATGGCGAAGGCCAGCGCTGGACCCTTCTCAGCGAGGATCGTCTTGAGCTTGCTGGTACGGCGAGCGCGCACGACTCCTTCGCCGGAGAGCTTGGCGGTCTCGGACAGCTGCTTTTCAAGGTCGGTCCGGTCGGTGACGACCACGACTTTGAAGGCCCGGAGCACAGGGTCCGAGCGCATCGCGCGCACCAAGAAGACCATGGTGAGTGATTTGCCCGAGCCCTGCGTGTGCCAGATGAGGCCACCGCGTCGATCGCTCTCGCTATCCTGACCACGGGTCTTGCCGGTCTTGAGCCGCGTGAGCGCTCGGCCAACTGCGCGGTACTGCTGGTAGCGAGTGACGATCTTGATCCGCCGGCCATTTACTTCGGTGAACAGCGTGAAGTGGCGGACGATATCGAGCAGGTTAGATGGTGTCAGCATCCCGGCAGTGAGCAGCTCCTGGCCGGTGAGGTCCGCCGCGGGCTTGCCGAGTTGTGATGCCAGCTCGTCACGGATGAGCGGGAAGGGGTCCTTCCACTCGATGAAGTGCTCCGGTCCAGCGGTGAAGGTGGCGACGCGAGCTTTGTCGCCGTAGGTGGAGACCACGAACTGGTTCGTCCAGAACAGCTGCTCGTTGCCCTCGGGAAGCCCGAGGTGACGCTGGTTGGCATAGCGCCGCAGCTGGTTGATGCCCTCAGCCATAGGGTCGGTGACGTACGGGCTCTTGCACTCGATGACTACAAGTGGGATGCCATTAACAAACAGCACGACATCCGGGGCCACGAACTTCTTGGCCTGGCCGCCGGGCTCATCCACCCGGAACTGGCTGATCGCTAGGAAGTCGTTGTTGGCTGGATTCTCGAAGTCGATGAACTGGACACGCTGTGAGCGCCCCTGATCCCAGTCCGGCAGGCCGGCTACCGACACGCCCTCAAGAAGGCGCTCAGTCATCCGCTCGTTGAGCTCGACGAGCTTGCCCACTTCAGCGCGTGTCAGGGACGAGACGACCTCGGCCAGGCGGCTGTCGTCCAACCACGCGTTGCCATCCGGGCCAGGGTTGATCTTGAGCAGCGCAGCGCGGAGCCGGTCCTCGAGGATCGAGCCACGGAACGAGTCGCGTTCCGTCACCGTCGGGTCCGACTTCGAGCCCTCGATCACCTTCCAATCGAGGCCAGACAACTGATCAAGCAGCGGCTTCTCGACCTCGGTGTACTCGGGGCTCTGGCTCATGAGGAGACCACGGCTGGAACGCGGACACGGCCAGTAAGGAGATCGCTCGCAAGCCCGAGTTTCAAAGTTCGGAGTTTCTCGCGCTCTTTCTCTTCAGCGACAATGCGCCTCTCGATAGTACGATAGACAGCAACCATTCGTTGCTGGCACTCAGGACTCGGTGCCGGAAACCCGAATTTCTTCAACACGTGGATCGAGACCTCAGCTCGCGTCGTGCCGACAACAGCCAGGTCGAGGCGTCGCTGAGCTTCGCGACTCAGAAGATAGAGGCGCGCAAACTCTGGCAATATATTCTTCCCAAACCGGAGTCGTGCCAGCTCTCGGCTGATGTTTCCCGTGTAGTGTTCCGGGGCAACTCCGACACGCCCGATAGTCCCCTTGATCGAGAGTAGGACATCTCCCGGAGCAACCCGGCTTCGCCGATACTGTGCGTCGATTGCCGGCTTCGTACGATGCAGGTCAGTCTCGAAGTCGCCGCTGAGGTCTCGGATCGAGAGGACGGGGACACCACCGGCCACGAACTCACCGGACTGAACGATGCCGTAGCAAATGTCCGCCACACAGAGATGGGCTAGAGGCTCTCGTTGTTCTGCTGGGATGGCCGCGACGAGGTCATCGACGAGACCATTAGCCTGAAGCCGAAGCTTCTTCACCAACTCGTTTGAGATCCGAATCTGGCAATCCAGTGTGTCGAGCAGTTCCGCGATCGCCCCCTGCTCGTCGAGGCCTGGCAGTCGAATCAAATAGCGATCCAGGTCACCACGAGTTACGTGCTTCATTGTCGTCCCATGCGACTTCGCCGCAAGGCGGTCGAGGTGATAATTGATGAGATGGTGAAGGAATCGCACGTTCACATCGGGAGCCGGGGTCACCTTGAACAAGTGCTGATTGAGGTACGCGGGCCCGCGATTCCAGAACACAACTGCGAGTGTTGCGCTCCAGGAGAAAATTAGATCACCGTCCTCAATGAGGTAGGGCTCTGCCGTCGGCCCCTCGTAACGATCCGGTTCAACGGTAGGATCGAGGAGTTCTCGAATCCTAACGATCGGCAGGCCGTTCTCGCCCCAATGCTGGGGCTTGAAGGCAAACCCGTTGAGATACGTGCCGAGGGAGGCTAGGGAGCGAGGTTCCCACTCCGAGTACGCTCGTCTATTCATAGCCGAGCTCCTTCAGCATCCCGGCAAGGGTTGTTGTGACGGCGTCACGTTCGGCCTCGAGCGTCGAGAGCGGCGTCCGGTACTTGTCCCACCATGTCTCGAAGGCCGCGATCGCGGCTCGTCGGTGCCTGGTGATTCGGTCGGTGGCCTCGGCCAGCAAATCGTGTTGTAAGGCATCGAGCACGATCAGGCGGGCCGACGTGTCGTCGAGGGCTGTGCTCGCTGCCGCGAGATAATCGGCGAAGGACGCCTTCTCGACCTTGCGCTGCTTCTTGGTGGCCGTCAACTTGCTCTTCAGCTTCTTGAGTTCGGCCGGCGACAGGGCCTCTTCGGCGGGTTCGTCGCTCTCCTCCTCATCATCGGAGACAGTGTCCGCCTTGATCGTCCTATCCAGCTCAGCGACCTCGGCTTCGAGCGTGGCCAGCCGGTCGAGGTACTCCGGCAGCAATGCACGGGCCACCTTGTGGTCGAGCGGGTTGACCTTGGCCTTCTCTTCGGCCAGGGCGTCGAGCACCGTGGCGACCCAGGCCTCAATAAGACCGCGGTAGCCGTGCGTCGCGAGCGTTTTCAGGTCCGGCAGGCTCTCGCCCCACCAGGACGCCACGATGCC
>ERZ724513.770-NODE-770-length-15980-cov-4.720188_pt1 | contig 15980 bp, 15 predicted proteins | sample MGYA00376046_ERZ724513 | MGnify/ENA primary metagenome ERZ724513 (study PRJEB28724, sample SAMN07190883) | activated sludge metagenome | isolation source: activated sludge of sewage treatment plant in Hong Hong | place: Hong Kong | collected 2016-03-17 ...
ACCTTGCACTTGTCGCAGATCTTCTTGACGCTCGGCTGAACCTTCATCGAGCAACTCCTCGGTTCGTCGCCGAGCGCAGGAGTACCCCTGCGATCGGACTGGTAGTGGATTCTTGCAGTGCGTTACCGGTGCCGGAAAACGATGCGGCCACGGCTCAGGTCATAGGGGGACAGTTCGACGACCACCCGGTCGGCCGGAATGATGCGGATGTAGTGCTGCCGCATCTTGCCGCTGATGGTCGCGAGAACCTTGTGCCCGTTGGCCAGTTCCACCCGGAACATGGCGTTGGGCAGGGCTTCGACGACGGTTCCCTCGAGTTCGAGGGCGCCTTCCTTCTTCGCCATTACTCCCAATCGTTGAACGTCTGTGGACGCACGCGCCTGTCTGCACAGGTCATGCAAGGGTCAACTGTACGCCAGAAGCGGGAATGCCCTCAAATCGTCGGTTGGCGCCCCGCTGCCGTCGAAGCCCAGCCTTGGCGCCGAGGGCTCCACCCGGGGGTCGAGCCCTCGACAACAGGGCAGGCGCTCGGCGAGGGGTCGGGAATGCCTGTGCCCGCTCGCCGGTTGTGATCGTGATGGAACCGGAACGGGAAGAGGCGACGATGCAGGCAGTGCAGTTCGACAACTACGGCGGTCCCGAGGTGCTCCACCTGGCAGAGGTGGACGAGCCCCAGGCCGGGCCCGGCCGGGTGCGGATCCGGGTGAAGGCTGCCACGGTGAACCCGTTCGACTATAAGCAACGCTCGGGGATGATGGCGCGCGGCGCGGCACTGGCGGCGCCCATCGTCCCGGGCCTGGACGCGGCCGGCGTGGTCGACCAGGTGGGCGAAGGGGTGAGCGGGGTGCACGTCGGCGACGAGGTGTTCGGTCTCGGTAGCGCCACGTACGCCGAATCCGCGGTGCTGCGCGCCTGGGCGCTGAAGCCTGCCGGCCTCGGTTGGGGCGAGGCCGCAGGGCTCGGGGTGGCTGGCGAGACCTCCCTGCGGGCGCTCGGCCTGCTCGGGCTGCGTCCCGGCCAGACCCTGCTCGTGCACGGTGCGGCCGGCGGGGTCGGGCAGCTCGCGGTCCAGGTGGCGGTCGCGGAAGGACTGCGCGTGCTCGGCACCGCCAGCGAAACCAACCACGAGCTGCTGCGCCGTCTCGGCGCAGAACCGACGACCTATGGCGAAGGACTGGTCGAGCGGGTCGCAGCGCTCGCCCCCGACGGCGTGGACGGGGTGTTCGACACCGCGGGCAGCCAGACCGCTGACCTGGTCGCGATCGCCGGCGACCCCGCACAGGTGGTCACGATCGCCGCCTACGGTGCCGCCGAGCTGGGCGCCCGGTTCAGCGGGGGCGGAGGGGCCGCGTCGGCCGCCCTGGCGAAGATCGCCGAACTGGCCGCGTCCGGTGCGCTCAGGGTGACCCTCGCCCGCAGCTTCGACCTCGGGGAGGCCGCGGCCGCCCACACGCTCAGCGAGTCGCGAAAGGCGGACGGCAAGCTCGTCCTGACCGTGGGTTGAGCGTTTCCGACCTGCCGGACGTCCGTCCGCGTAGACTATTCCGTCGCGCACCTTTGCAGGAGGGCACCACCTTGGATCAAGTCGCGTCACCCCCGACCGCGCTCGAACGAGAGCTGGCCGTCGAGCAGGCGCACGTCGACCTCGTCTACGAGCACCTCGCACAGGCCACCCGGTCAGCGCGCAAGGTCGCTTCCCAGGGTCAGGACCTCTACCGCTCCGACCGCGAGACCTGGGTTCGCGAGGAGGACGGCACGGCCCTGTTCGAGCGCGACGCGTTCGCGTTCCAGGCCGCCCGCCGGCTCGCAATCCTGGACGCAGAGCACGAGGGCCTGGTGTTCGGCCGTCTCGACCACACCGATGGCGAAATCCGCTACATCGGCCGGATCGGGGTGCGGGACGCCGACTACGAACCACTGGTGATCGACTGGCGGGCGCGGGCGGCCGAGCCGTTCTACCGTGCCACCGCCACCGACCCGATGGACGTGGTGCGCCGCCGCGTGCTGCGCTGCCGCAACGACATCGTGATCGGCATCGAGGACGACCTGCTCGACGACGGCCACGGCCGCGACGACCTGGTGATCATCGGCGAGGGTGCGCTGATGGCGGCACTGAAGCGGGCCCGCGGCGCCCACATGCGCGACATCGTGGCGACCATCCAGGCCGAACAGGACGAGGCGATCCGCGCCGACCACGCCGGCGTCACCGTGATCGCCGGCGGCCCCGGCACCGGCAAGACCGTGGTCGCGCTGCACCGGGCCGCCTACCTGCTCTACTCCAACCGGCGCCGGTTCGAGCGCGGCGGCATCCTCGTGGTCGGCCCGTCCGGGCTGTTCATGGACTACATCGAGCGCGTGCTGCCCTCCCTCGGCGAGGACTCGGTGACCCTGCGGCCGATCGGCGGGGTGGCCGCGGACACGCTCGGGTTCACCGCCTCCCGGATCGACGCCGCCGGTGCCGCGGCGATCAAGGGCAGCCTGCGGATGGTGCCGCTGCTGAAGCGGCTGGTGAACCTGCCGCTGCTGGAGGGCGACGCCGAGCAGCCGCCGCTGCGCGTGACCGTGAAGGGCGAGGCGCTCACGCTGGACGCGTCCACCCTGGGCCGGATCCGCCGCGACGTGCTCACCCGGACCAAGGCGAACGCCGGCCGGGCCGCAGCCGAGGCCGCCGTGATGGACGCGCTGTTCGAGCGGCTTCCCGCCGAATTGGAGCTCGACAAGGACGTCATGGTCGAGCTGGTCAGCGACTCGGCGTCCTACCGGATGTTCCTGCAGGCCTGGTGGCCCGACCTCACCGCAACCGACGTGCTGCGACGGCTCGCCTCGCCGCGGGTGGTGGCCCGGATCGGCGACGGCATCCTCGACGGCGCCGAGCAGGCGACGCTGGCCGCGTCCTACGCGTTCGAGGACTGGTCGGTGGCCGACGTCGCGCTGCTCGACGAGCTGGTCGCGATGGTTGGCCCGATCACGTCCGACGAGCCGGAGGAACCGCTACTCTTCCTGCCGGACGGCACCGAGTTCACCGAGGTGGTCACGACGGCTGACCGGCTCCGCGACGTCCGCGAGCACGACCCCGAAGCGGACGCTCACGACACCTTCGCGCACCTGCTGGTGGACGAGGCGCAGGACATCAGCCCGATGCAGTGGCGGATGCTGCGCCGCCGCGGCACCCAGGCGAGCTGGACGATCGTCGGCGACCCCGCCCAGAGCAGCTGGCCCGACCCGACCGAGACCGAGTCCGCCCTCGCCGACCTGATCGGATCGGCCCCGCACCGCGACTTCCGGCTGTCCACCAACTACCGCAGCCCCGCCGAGGTGTTCGAACTCGCCGCACAGGTCGTCCTGCGCGACTTCCCGCAGGCCGACGTGCCGGTGGCGGTCCGCTCCACCGGGATCGAGCCGGAGCTGCTGGTGGTGCCGGAAGCCACGCTGGAGCACCGGCTGGACGAGAAGATCGCCGAGTTGGCCGGGCTGGTCGAAGGCACCATCGGAGTGATCGTGGCGCCGTCGCGGCTGTCGGCGCTGGCCGTGGCGGACCTGCCGTCCACGAGGGCCCACACCGGCCGGGTCTCGTTCCTCAGCCCGCTGAACGCGAAGGGCCTGGAGTACGACGCGGTCGTGGTGGTCGGTCCGGACGAGATCGTGGCCGAGTCCCCCGGCGGGACGCGGGTGCTCTACGTCGCGCTGACCCGTCCTACCCAGCGGCTGGTCACGATCGACATCGGTGAGCCCGGCGCCTGGCGCGCCGCCCTTTCCTGACGGCTCGCGCGAAGCCCCCTCGCTGTCCCGCGCGGACGTCGTGCCGGAGTCAGGCGCCGTGCGGCGGGATCTCGCGGAGCCGGGCGAGGATCTCGGCGGTGGCCTTCGAGCGGTTCTGCGTGTAGAAGTGCAGCCCGGGCGCGCCGCCGGCGAGCAGCCGGTCGGACAGCTCGGTGGCAATCTCCAGCCCCACCGCGCGGACAGCGGACGGGTCCTCCGCGACGCTGCGCAGCCGGGTCACGACCGGCGCGGGCAGGTCGGCACCGGACAGCGTCGCGAACCGCTCGATCTGCCCCAGGTTGGTCACCGGCATGATCCCTGCGACGATCGGCAGGGTGCAGCCGAGCGCCCGCACCCGGTCGACCAGGCGGAAGTAGGCGTCGGCGTCGAAGAACAGCTGGGTGATCGCGAACTCCGCCCCGGCCTGCTCCTTCGCGGCCAGGATGCGGGCGTCCAGGTCGACGTCGAAGTGTTCGGGGTGCCCGTCGGGGAACGCCCCCACACCCACACAGAAGTCCCCGCTGGCCTTGACCAGCTCGACCAGCTGGGTGGCGTTGTCCAGGCCGTCGGGGTGACGCCGCCACGGCGCGGTCGGACCGCCGGGCGGGTCGCCACGCACGGCCAGGACGTGCCGCACCCCGGCCTCGGCGTAGGCGGCGATCGCTGCCCTCAGCTCCTCGGCCGACTGGCTCACACAGGTGAGGTGCCCCATCGTGATCGCGGTGGTGCGCTCCTGCACCAACCGGGTCGCGGCCAGCGTTCGGGCGCGGCTGGATCCGTTGGCCCCGTAGGTGACCGAAATGAAGTCCGGGCGCAACGGTTCGAGGGCCGTGATCGCGTCCAGCAGCTGGGTCTGGCCCGCGTCGTCCTTCGGCGGGAAGAACTCGAACGACATCGTCGGGTGGTCCTGCGCGGCGAGGACGTCGGCGATGGTCGGTTCGGGTCCGGGCATGCGGGCAAGGCTAGGGCAGCGTCCGCGCGGCGGGCAGTCTAGGCTCAGACCGTGGTCAACCTGGACGCCGCCGACCCGCTCTCGGCACCGCTGCGCGAGGCGGTCGGCATCGAGCTGACCCGCTTCCTCGACGCGCGTGGGCGGGCCCTGGCCGAGCTCGGCCCCGAGACCGCAGACCTCGTCGAGCTGGCCGTCGCGTTCACGGCCGGGGGCAAGCGACTGCGCCCGGCGTTCTGCTGCTGGGGCTACCTTGCCGCTGCGGGCGGCTCAGAAGTGCCCGATCCCGTGTTGCGGGCGGCCGCGAGCCTGGACCTGCTGCACGTCAGCGCACTCGTGCACGACGACGTGATGGACTCCTCCGCCACCCGGCGCGGGCTGCCGTCCGCCCACGTCCAGCTGGCCGCCCGACACGCGGCCGCCGGGCGACGCGGGGACCCCGCAGAGTTCGGACGGGCCGGGGCGATCCTGCTCGGCGACCTGCTGCTGATGTGGTCGGTCGAGCTGTTCAACTCCTGCGGGGTCTCGGCACAGGCTCTGGCCGCGGCGCAGCCCCTGATGTCCGCGGTGCGGGCCGAGGTGACCGGCGGCCAGTACCTGGACATCACCGCGCAGACCTGTGAGCCCCTGGACGCGCGCCGCGACGCCGCGTCCGTGCTGGCCCGGGTGCGGCGCGTCGTCGAGTACAAGACGGCCCGCTACACCGTCGTCCGGCCGCTGCAGGTGGGCGCCGCCCTCGGCGGGGCCTCTGCCGAACTGCTCGACACGCTCGCCCGCTACGGCTCCCCGCTGGGCCGGGCGTTCCAGTATCGCGACGACGTGCTGGGCGTGTTCGGAGACGCGGCGCTCACCGGCAAGCCGGCCGGAGACGACCTCAGGGAGGGGAAGCTCACCGTCCTGGTCGCCAACGCGATGGCCGCCGCGTCCGATGCCAGCGCCGAGCGGCTCGATCAGTTGCTGGGACGCACCCTGGACGCCGACGAGCTTGCCGAGGCACGCGCGATCATCACGAACTCGGGGGCCCTGACCGCGACCGAACGCGACATCGAGGCGTCCGCCGCGGAGGCGCTGGCCGCTCTCGACGGGGTCGCCGAGCCTGCACGGACCGGCCTGGCGGCGCTGGTCGACGTGGCCGCGCGCCGCGACGCCTGAGCCTCACTCGTGGTGCCGGAACACCTGCAGGGTGAGGTTCGCCATCGCGGGGTCGTCGTTCCAGGCGTGGCGCAGGCGATCCTTGAGCGAGATCGCTGCGGCCTCGGGGTCGCTGGCTGAGGTGATCGCACGCGACACCGAGATCCGGCGGGCTCCGGCGGCGAGCACCTGGTCGAGCGTGCCTGCGGTGATCCCACCGACGGCGAACCATGGCTTCGAGGCCACATCGCCGGGCGGAGCGACCTCGGCCGCGTGCCGGACCAGGTCCAGGCCGCCGTCCTGGGTGAGGCCGCCGAAGACGGGGCCGACGTTGAGGTAGTTCACGTTCGGGTCGGCCAGGGCGGCGTCCACCTGCCCGCGGGAGTGGCAGGAGCGTCCGACCAGGGCCCACTCGTGCAGATAACCCCGGGCCTCCGCGGCCGGAATCCCGCGCTCGGGCAGGTGCAGCACGTCCGCCCCGAACTCCTGCGCCAACGGGCCCGAGCCGTAGACGGCAACCAGGCCCTGGTAGTTCAGGGCAACCTTCCGCATGGCGGTGAGCGCAGCGAGCAACTGGTCATGGTCAGCACTCGGATCGCGCAACTGCATCAGGTCGACGCCGCCCGCGAAGCAGGCGTCCGCGAAAGCGGCAAGGTCGGCCTTCTCCGTCCGGGTGCCTGTGATCAGGAGCAGGCGGGCCAGTCCGAGGCGTGTGGCCAAGCCGAGGAGCGCGGTCATGGGCCCAGCCTACGACGGCGCGTTGCGAGCGACGAACTTGCCCGTCCCACCTAGAATCGCCTCTAGGTCTGGACGGCCTACTTCCCCGACTTGTCCGGAGCCCCTAGTGACGACCATGAACAACACCGATCCCCTGCTGGGGCACGTGCTGGACGGTCGGTACGAGATTCTCCGCAAGCTCGCCCGCGGCGGCATGGCCACGGTGTACCTCGCCACCGACCGCCGGCTCACGCGCACCGTCGCCGTCAAGGTGATGCACAACGACCTCGGTGGCGACCAGGATTTCGCCAGCCGTTTCGACCGTGAGGCCCGTGCCGCCGCGCGGCTGTCGCACCCGAACGTCGTATCCGTGTTCGACCAGGGCATGGACGAGGGCCGGCCCTACATGGTCATGGAGTACGTGGAAGGTTCCACGCTGCGCCACCTGATCACCCGCGAGGCGCCGATGGCACCACAGCGGGCGCTCGACCTGCTGATCCCTGTGACCGCGGCCGTCGCCGCCGCCCACGAGGCCGGCATCATCCACCGCGACCTCAAGCCGGAGAACGTGCTGATCTCGACCCGCGGCCAGATCAAGGTGGCCGACTTCGGGCTGGCCCGCGCGGTCACCGCACACACGGCGACCGCGCAGGGGATGCTGATCGGCACGGTCTCCTACATCGCGCCGGAACTGGTCACCCACGGCCACGCCGACACCCGCTGCGATGTGTACGCCCTCGGCATCCTCGCCTTCGAGATGCTCACCGGGAAGAAGCCGCACACCGGGGACAGCCCGATCCAGGTCGCCTACAGCCACGTGCACAACGAGATCACCGCGCCATCGGCGAGCGCACCCGTCCAGTGGCGGGACACCCGCTCCGGCGTCCCGCCCTACCTGGACGCGCTGGTGCAGGCTGCAGCGGCCCGGCAGCCCGCCGAGCGGCCCGCAGACGCGAAGGTGCTGCTCGACCACCTGCGCCAGGCCAGGGCCGCGCTCGAGCAGGGTGTCATGGACGATCCGTTGCTGACCGCACGGATGCGCGAGACCACGCTGGACTCCGCCACCCAGCTCACCGAGGCGGTGCCGGCGCTCGCGCCTTCCGTGCCGGAGGAGGTGCAGAAGACCGCCACGCTGCGGTTCACGCCGTCCACCCCGATCAGTCCGAGCCACCCCGGCGCAGCGGACGGCATGCCCTACTACGACAGCCGGCCCCTGCCGAGCCCGTCGGCGGTCCCGCTGCAGCAGCACAGGCAGCGCAAGCACCGCCGCGGCGCGGTGTCGCTGGTGGTGCTGCTCCTGGTGACCGCGCTGGTGGGCGTCGGCGCCTGGTACTTCCTGGCCGGGCGGTTCACGACCACACCGGACTTCGGCAACCTCACCCAGGAGAAGGCGGCCGCGCTCGCAGCGCAGAACGGGCTCGGCATCGCCTGGGCGCAGGAGTTCAGCGAGACCGTCCCGGTGGGCAAGGTGACCCGAACCGACCCGGCTGCCGGCGATCGTGTACTACGTGGTGGTACAGTCACGGCGTTCTTGTCCAAGGGCCCGGAGCGGTACGCGGTCCCGTCCCTCACCAACCGGACCCCGGAGGACGCCGAGGCCCAGTTGGTGGCCGCGCACCTCGTCCGTGGCAAGGACCACGAGGTCTACGACGAGAGCATCGACGCAGGGCTGGTGGTGAGCGGTTCGATCGAGGCGGGGCAGCTGGTCAAGCCTGGCACCAAGGTTGACCTGAACATCTCCAGGGGTCCGGCCCCGGTGAAGGTGATCAGCTTCAAGAACAAGCCGTTCGCCGACGCGCAGACCTACTACCAGAACGCCGGACTGATCGTGCAGCGGGCGGATGACGCCTTCAGCAGCACGATTGACGCCGGCAACGTGATCTCCTCCGACCCGAAGGTCGGCAGCAGCGTCGAGAAGGGCGGCACGATCACGCTGACGGTGTCCAAGGGACCCGAGATGGTCACCGTTCCCGGGGTGTACCTGATGACCGTGGAGGATGCGACCGCAGCTCTGAAGAAAGCTGGGTTCAAGGTGAAAGTTGATCGCTCACGGCAACTGGTAGGACGCGTCGCCTACGCCGATCCTCGATCCGGCACTCAGGCGCCCAAGGGTTCCACAGTCTGGCTGATCGTAGGCTGACCACGAGCTTGCTCAAGGCCCCAGGTGCCACGTTCCGATAACCGTGCTGCCGTCCTCAGCGTAGACAAGGAGCACCGGATCATCGTCAGGTGACTTCGGATCGGCTTGATGTCGGGCTGCCTCAGAAGGATTCTCGTACTGACTGCCGTCAACGGCGTGGAGGTCAGCCTTCCTTACGTAGCCTTCGATTCCCGAGTCAGCCTCGACAAGAATCAGATCAGGCTCATCCTCTTCCGAAGCAGCACCCAGCATGGAGCCGTAGGTTTGGCCGTTTTCGTTGCGCGGGTATCGCCCATCTGAGGACGACCCCGCGCTGGCTGGGCCTTCCAGGGCGATCACGCTCGGGTCGGGAGCGACAAGCTCACTGCCGACCAACACCCCGAGAGTGGCCCCAATGCCTGCGAGAGCTAGGCCGATGACAAGGCTCTTGGCGACCCTGATCGCTGAATCCTGACTCAGGAGTTCTGGCTCGGTGAGCGGTTGGCTCCGTACGTCTTGTAGCTGTCACCATCCCACGCTCGAGTGGCTCCGTCCGAGTAGTAGGCGCCGGTCAGATTCTTGTCGCAGAAGGCCACCTGCCCCGTGTTCTTGGGTAGTGAGCCTGAGTTGTATTTCCAGCCCGAGGAACACTTCAGCGCACCACTCGAACTGTAGATCTTCGCGTACGCACCAACCCAACCTGCAGGAATCGACTTGTTGGTCGACCCCGCCTCGACCATCGCCGAGACCTTGCCCGGACTGGTCATCACCGCAGCGCCGCTCATGTAGGAGATGCCATTCACCGTGTAGTAGCGGGGAGCACCAGTTGCCGTGCCGGCACTGGCGCCTCCGGATGAGAGCGTCCACGCCAATGAAGCGATGAAGACGAGGATGAGAGCCGAGAAACGGTAGCCGAGTCTGGACATACTTCTGCCTTTCGATGCTGTCGGGTGGGCAGGACCTACTCAGCGTAATCCTCAGGCGGGCGTCCAGGAGCCCTTCCCACGCAGGTCGACCAGCTTGCAGGGCGTCATGTCGCTCACCCGGTTGAACACCAGCGACCAGCCACGCTCGTTCAGCAGGCCGTCGTGGATCGGGAAGCCGAGCGGGGCCGCCACCGCCCGGGCGAAGTCGACGGTCTCCTTCATCGCGGCCCACGGGCCGTAGGCGGGGACGGCCAGGACGTCAACGCCTGCCGGGATCGCGGCCAGGCTGTCGCCCGGGTGGAACAGCGTTGGCTCGCCCTCAGCAGAGATCACCATGCCCACATTGCCGATCCGGGGGATGTCGGCGTGGATCACCGCGTGCAGGCCACCGACCGCGGCCACCCTGACCCCGCCCAGGTCGACGCTGGTGTCGGCGGTGATCGGCTCGGCGCGGTCCAGTGGTACCACGCCGGGAACGGTCGGCTCGACCAGGACGCGCGCCTTCGGGTTGGCCGCCACCAGCCCCGGCGCGTACTCGGGGTCGATGTGGTCGGGATGCAGGTGGGTGACCAGGATCACGTCCAGATCGGTCAGGCCGTGCCACTCTCCGGAAAGGTTGCCCGGGTCGATCAGGATTCGCCTGCCGTCGACCTCGACGAGGACGGCGGAGTGCCCCAGGTGGGTGATCTGCATGATGCTCCTTCGGTCGGTCGGTATCCCGGGTCAGGCCGGGGCTGACGAAGAGGTGAGCCGTTCGATCACGTAGCTCAGCGCCATCGTGTACCCGAACGCCCCGAACCCGGTGAGGACCCCCACCGCGAGATCAGACAGGTAGGAGTGCTTCCGGAACTCCTCGCGGGCATGCACGTTCGAGATGTGCACCTCGCAGAACGGGATCGCGACGGCGGCGAAGGCGTCCCGGATCGCCACCGAGGTGTGTGTGAACGCCCCAGGATTGATGATCACGAACCGCGTGCCTTCGGAGCGCGCAGCGTGCAGCCGGTCGACGATGGCACCTTCATGGTTGCTCTGGAACGCGTCCAGGGTCAGCCCCGCGGCCGCAGCCTGGGCGCGCAGCCCGGCCTCGATGTCGGCCAGCGTCGTCGAACCATAGATCTCCGGTTCGCGGGTGCCGAGCGAGTTCAGGTTGGGCCCGTTGATGACCAGCACGTCCATGAGGCCTACTCTCCCACGCCCGGCGCAGATCGGGGTTGGCCGAGGATGCCGAGTTCGGACAGCACGGCGTCGGCGACCTCGTCTGGGGTGCGTCCCGCGACCGGCACCACCACGGAGGCCGCCTCGCGGTAGTCCTGCTGGCGGCCCGCGTAGACCTCGGCCAGATCCGGACGGGCCAGCATCGGACGCCCGGCGTCGCCACCCACCCGCGCCAGCGCCTCGGCGAGCGGCACGTCGAGCAGCACGACCCGGTGCCCGGCCAGGGCATCCCGGACGGCCGGAGTGCCCAGCGCTCCCCCGCCGAGGGCGAGCACCACCTCCTCGCCGGCAAGCAGCCCGGCGATCCGGACGGCCTCAATCCGCCGGAAGCCCGTCTCCCCCTCCGCGGTGAAGATGTCGGCGATACTGCGTCCCTGCGCCGCCACGATCGCCTCGTCCGCGTCCACGAAGGGCACCGTGATGCGGTCGGCCAGCAGCCGCCCGACGGTCGTCTTGCCCGCCCCCATGAATCCGACCAGGACGATCATGGGTTGCCGCCCGATCCGGAGGGCCCCTGCGATCGCGGCGCTGAGCCGGCCGGAGGGTCGAGGACGGCGCGGCCGGCGGCGAACATCGCTTCGACCGGCGCCTCCAGACCGGTGAACAGGGCGAACTGGCGGGCGGCCTGGTGCACCAGCAGGTCGAGCCCGCCCACCACCGTCATGCCCGCGGACCTGGCGGTGCGCGCCAGCGGCGTGGGCCAGCCCGCGTAGACCACATCGAAGAGCAGCCCCGTTCGCGGACCGGGCAGTGTGAAGCCGTCCGCCGCGCCGCCGGGCAGCGTCGAGAGCACGACCAGTTGGTCGTCCGACGTCCACTGCTCGAGGGGCAGGACCGCGAGCTCCAGCCCGCTGGGGGCCCACTCCTCGAGGGTGGCAGCCTTTGCCAGGTTGCGGGCGTAGACGTCCACCGAGGTCACGCCGAGCGTAGGCAGCGCCAGCAGCGCAGAACGCGCCGTGGCTCCCGAGCCCAGCACGGCCACGTGTTGCCACGAGGGCTGCCAGGCGGGCAACAGGGCGTCCACCAACCCCGGGACGTCGGTGTTGTCGGCCAGCCAGCCGCCGTCGGGACGCCTCACGAGCGTGTTCGCGGCCCTGGCCCTGCGGGCGACCGGGGTGGCCTCGTCCGCAACGTCGAGGCAGGCCTCCTTCAGCGGCATGGTCAGGCTGAGGCCGCGCCACTCGTCGTCCAGCCGCGCCAGGAAGCCGGGCAGGTCGTCGGCGACCAGCTCGAAGCGACCGTACTCCCACTCGCCCAACCCCAGGGCCGCGTAGCCCGCGTTGTGCAGCACGGGCGACAAGGAGTGCGCGATCGGCGAGCCGAGGACGGCGGCCCTCACGATGCCGCTCCCGCGGCGGGCGGGAGGATCGGCACGGTCGTTCCGCCCGGACGCCCGCCCGCGGCCCCGCTCGGCGACCCAGTGCGCATTTCCACCCTCGGCCTTCTAGAAGTCCTCCGCCTGGAACTCCTGCACGGGATTCACCCGCTTGATCCGGCCGCTGGTCAGCCGGTCGGCGATCAGGAAGGCCAGCTCGAGCGACTGGTTGCGGTTCAGTCGCGGATCGCAGGCGGTCTCGTAGCGGTTGGCCAGATCGGCCTCGGCGAGATCGCCCACCCCTCCGACGCACTCGGTGACGTCGTCGCCGGTCAGCTCCACATGCACCCCGCCGGGCCACGTGCCCAGTGCCTCGTGCACGTCGAAGAACCCGTTGAGCTCGTCGGCCACCTGGCTGAACGCCCTGGTCTTGTAGCCCGTGGCGGCCTCGAAGGTGTTGCCGTGCATCGGATCGCAGACCCAGGCGACCTTGCGTCCGGTGTTCTCGACGGCCTCGATCACCGGCGGCAACGCCTCCCGGACGCGACTCGCGCCCATCCGCGTGATGATGGTCAGCCGGCCGGGCTCGTGATCCGGGTCGAGCCGGTCCACCAGCGCGCCCGCCTCCTCCGCAGTCACGTTCGGGCCGAGTTTGAGCCCGATCGGGTTGCGGACGTGCCGCAGGAACTCGATGTGCGCGCCGTCCAGCTGCCGGGTGCGCTCTCCGATCCAGATCAGGTGGGCACTGGTGTTGTACGGAGTCGACGTGCGAGAGTCGATCCGGGTCAGGGCATGCTCGTACTCCAGCAGCAGCGCCTCGTGACTGGAGTAGAAGTCCACCGTCCGGAAGGACTCGTTGTCGACCCCGCAGGCGACCATGAACGCCAGCGCACGACTGATCTCGTCGGCCAACTCCTCATAGCGGGTCTCCACGTTGGAGTTGTGCACGAAGTCGGCGTTCCAGCTGTGCATCGCCCGCAGGTCGGCGTACCCGCCGGTGACGAAAGCCCGCAGCAGGTTGAGCGTGGCCGCGGAGTAGTTGTAGACGTCCAGCAGCCGGCGCGGGTCGGGCTGCCGCGCCGTGGGAGAGAACTCCAGCGCGTTCACCGCGTCACCCCGGTAGGCGGGGAGCGTGGTGGCGCCTCTGGTCTCGGTGTCGCGGCTGCGCGGCTTCGCGTACTGGCCGGCGATCCGGCCCACCTTCAGCACCGGCACCTGCGCGGCGTAGGTGAGCACCACCGCCATGCTGAGCAGCACCCGCAGCTTGTTGCGGATGTTCGCTGCGGTCACGGTGTCGAAGGTCTCCGCACAGTCACCGCCCTGCAGCATGAAGGACCGTCCGGCAGCCACGTCGGCCACCTTCTCGCGCAGCTCGTCGCACTCGCCGGCGAACACCAGCGGTGGGCGGCGGCGCAGTTCGGCCAGCACCCGGGAGACCTCCCCCGCGTCCGGATAGGCCGGCTGCTGGGCGGCGCCCATCCGGTGCAGTTCGGCCAGTGACGGGATCGGTTCCAACACGGCGGTCAGGATAGCCCGCCCGCGGGCAGCGCGGGCGGCTCGGCCCCGTTACCGGGACGCGGAAGGATGCGGGCGTCCGCCTCGGCCGCCGAAAGTGACCCGCTCTTCACCGACGTGCCGTAGGCGTCCACATAGGTCTGGCCGGAGAGGTCCTGGATCGCGCACATCACCTGGTCGGTGACCCAGCGAAGGCCGTTGTGGTCATCGTGGAAGGCGGCGTAGGCGGAGAGGTCGATCGGCTCGCCGATCACGAACCGTGGCCGGCGCACCCACGGAATGCCGATCCGGGTGCGGACGGTCTGGGAGTTGAAGGCCGCGACCGGAATCACCGGGACGCCGGCGGCGAGCGCCAGCCGGGCCACGCCCGTGCGTCCCTTGTACAGCCGGCCATCCGGAGAACGTGTGCCCTCCGGGTAGATGCCGACCAGCCCGCCTTCCTCCAGTGCCTTCACCACGGGCGCGAGGCCGTCGAGGCTGGCCCGGCCGCCGGAGCGGTCCAGCGGCACCATGCCGACGGCCTTCAGGAACCAGGCGACGATCTTCGTGCCGAATCCACCCTTGCCGGCGAAGAGTTCCGCCTTGGCGGGGAAGATCACCGGACGCTTCAGCATCGCAGGCAGGATGAACGTCTCGCCGGCCGCGAGGTGATTGCTCGCCAGCAGCGCACCACCCGTGGCCGGGATGTGCTCCTCGCCCTCGACCGTCGCTTTGAAGCCGAACCGGGAGAGAGGACGGAACAGCCCGTTCTTGAAGACCTCGTACCACACGCGAACAGCCTACGATGAGCGCATGCGCGCGACGACCGGCTCCGCCGTGGTGAACGAGTTGGCCCAGCCGTTCCACACCGAGGGCGGCCGGGTGGGGGTGTTGTTCTGCCACGGCTTCACCGGATCGCCGTGGTCACTGCGTGAGTGGGCCAAGGTCACCGCCGACGCCGGCTACCGGGTCTCGCTGCCCCGCCTGCCGGGGCACGGGACCAGCTGGCAGGAACTGAATGTGACCGGCTGGCGCGACTGGTACGCGGTCGTCGAACGGGAGTTCCTCGAATTGCGCGCCTCCACCGACGTGGTCTTCGTCACCGGGCTGAGCATGGGCGGAGCACTCGCGCTGCGGCTGGCCGAGAAGTACCCCGACGAGATCTCGGGACTGGTGCTGGTGAACCCGGCCGTGCTCGGCTTTTCGAAGATGCTTGCCGTCCCCCTGCTGAGCACGGTGATTCCGGCCACGAAGTCGATCGGCTCCGACATCGCGGAGCCCGGGGTCGACGAGGCCGCCTACGACCGGACCCCACTGCGAGCCGCGCACTCCATGATGAAGATGTGGGTGGACGTGCGCGCGTGCCTCGACCTGGTCAACTGCCCGCTGCTGGTGTTCCGCTCGGCCACAGACCACGTGGTTCCTGCCGCGTCCACAGCCTTCGTGCTCAGCCACGTCTCCAGCGACGACATCGAGGAGCGCGTACTGGAACGCAGCTACCACGTCGCCACCATGGACTATGACCGCGAGCGCATCTTCCGCGAGTCGCTGGAGTTCTTCGGGCGCCATTCCGGCTGAGCGCCACTCCGGGCAGCGCTGTCTGCGGGAGTGCCCGGCCCCGGTCCCTCAGGCGGTGGGACGGTCGGCCCCTGCCGGGAATGCCTGCTCTGGCTGAACCGTTCGAGTGGGCATGACGACGTTCGGCTTCATCGGCTCCGGCCGCATCGGTTCCCAGCTCGCCAGACTGCTCGTGGCCCGCGGCCACGACGTGGTGATGAGCAACTCCCGCGACCCGCAGACCCTCTCCGCCCTGATCGAGGAACTCGGTCCGCACGCCCGGGCGGCGACCCCCGCCGAGGCTGCTACGGCAGCGGAGATCGCGGTCGTGACGATCCCGCTGAAGGCGATCGGCAGCGTCCCTGTCGAGCCGCTGGCCGGCAAGGTCGTGATCGACACCAACAACTACTACCCCGCAAGGGACGGCCAGATCCCCGAGCTGGACGACGAGTCCACGACTACTGCGGAGCTCCTGCAGCGCCACCTCCCCACCTCGAAGGTCGTCAAGGCGTTCAACCACATCATGGCGGCCCAGCTCACCACGGACGGTCAGCCCGCCGGCACCCCGGACCGCCGAGCGCTGGCAGTCGTGGGCGACGATGCGGACGCGAGGGCGAGAGTCTCCGCGCTGGTCGACTCCTTCGGCTTCGACCCGGTTGAGGTGTCGCCGCTGTCCGAAGGCTGGCGCATCCAGCGCGACACCCCCGGCTACGTCGCCCGGCACACGGCCGCCTCACTCACCGACGCACTCGCGAGGGCCCGCCGACGAAGTACCTCGGCTTGGCCGGGTGCCGTCGA
>ERZ724513.776-NODE-776-length-15921-cov-13.789865_pt1 | contig 15921 bp, 12 predicted proteins | sample MGYA00376046_ERZ724513 | MGnify/ENA primary metagenome ERZ724513 (study PRJEB28724, sample SAMN07190883) | activated sludge metagenome | isolation source: activated sludge of sewage treatment plant in Hong Hong | place: Hong Kong | collected 2016-03-17 ...
CCCGGGCCCGGTTCGGGCGGTCGCTGGTGTCGGCGCTGGACTCCGTGCGGACGGTCAAGCTCGCCGCGTCGACCCCGAGCGTGCACGCTCACCTGCGTGAGGTCGACAGCGGGCGCGTCGACGCGGCGGTCCGCGAGCACCGGGTGCAGGCGATGCTCGACGGCGTGCCGATCGTCATGGTGCAGTGCGGCGTCGTCGCGGCCTGGGCGGTCCACGTCGCCGGCGGCTGGGGCCTGGCGACGGCGCTGCTCGTCGCCGGCGCGGTCAACGGCTTCGACTGGTTCGGCCGGGTGGCCGGGTCGGTCATCACCGAGGCACCCGGCACCCGCGCCTGGATGCAGACGACCAGTCGGCTCGCGGGCGGCGGCGACCTCATGCACCTCCCCGACGGCGTCGACCTCGTGGCCGGCGACACCCCGCCACCGGCACCGGGGGTCCGCGATCCGCTCCGGACGCTCGAGCTGGTCGGCGTCAGCGCGGTCCACGACGACGGCACCGTCGGGGTGAGCGACGTGGACCTGATCGTGCGGTCGGGTGAGCTGGTGCTCCTCCTGGGTCAGGTGGGGTCCGGCAAGTCCAGCCTGCTCGCGGCGCTCGCCGGCCTGGTGTCGAGCACCGGCGAGGTGCGGTGGAACGGCCGGATGGCCGACGACCCGCAGACCTTCCTGCGACCCGGCCGGGTCGCCCACGTCGCCCAGGTGCCGCGCGTGCTCTCGGGCACGTTCGCCGACAACGTCCGGCTCGACCACCCCGGACGGACCGTCGAGCCGGCGCTGACGACGGCCCGGCTCGGTCCCGACGTGGCGTCGGCGGGTGGCCCCGACGCCCTGGTCGGCCACCGCGGGGTCCGGCTGTCGGGAGGCCAGGTGCAGCGGCTCGCGCTGGCCCGCGGCCTCGCGTGCGACGCGGAGCTGCTGCTCGCCGACGACGTCTCGTCCGCGCTCGACGCGGCCACCGAGATCGAGCTGTGGACCGCCCTGCGCGAGCAGGGAGCGACCGTCGTCGGTGCGACCTCCAAGCGGGCGGCGCTGGCGCAGGCGGACCGGGTCGTCGTCCTGGTCGACGGCCGGGTCGCCGACGTCGGCCCGTGGACCGACCTGGCGCCCGGCTGGGGGCACCTGGCGGGCTGACCTCTGCGCGGTGTCTGGTGCGTGTCGCGGCTCGAGCGCAGCTCCGCCCGGCGGTGAGCCACCCACCGTTTCCCCGCGTCATCCGGTGGACAGGTCACCGCTGTCCAGGGGCGGGGCCGGCCAGCGGTGGGCGATCCACCGATGGCGACGCCGGGAAGGTGGTCCATCCACCGCCAGGGTGCGCGGCCCCGACCGTCGGCTGTCGGTGTGACCAGCGACTGCTGGATGCGGCTCCGGTGGTCGGAAGTCGCGATCCGTAGCGTGCCCTCGAGCGCACCACGGGCACCACGTGTCACACGATGGGGCCGGTCCGTTCGGGTCGTGTGCCCCAGAACGGGCTATGGCGCGGGCTACGGCGCGTTCTCAGGCACACGACCCGACAGCCGCGACCGCCGGCGCTGCCCGATGGTGCGGAGACCTCCGCCGGCCACGAACCCCACGGATTGGTCACCAACCGCACGATGACGGGCGCCGGACCTGCGGTTGGTGACCAATCCGCACACCTGAAGGTCCCGGAGGACCTCCCGGCCCCGGCAGCCCCTGACCGGTGCGCCGGGGTCACGCGGGAGGAATGCTCGACGCGCGGATGCGGTACGGGCCGGCATGAGGTTGATGAGAACCGCCGCCCTCGTCGGGATCGGCAAGAAGCTCTACGACGAGTCCCGCAAGCCGCAGAACCAGGCCCGGATCAAGGCCGCCGTCGCGAAGGTCCGCGAGCGCCGCAACCAGCGTTGACGCGGGCCGGCCGCGTCAGCCGGCGACAGCCTCGGTCGCCGTCTGAGCAGCAGGTACGGCGGCGCCGGCCTGCTCGGCCCGCAGGAACTGCCCGGTCCGCTCCCGGCCGAGCAGATCGGTCGGCTCGCCGTCGGTGACCACGCGGCGGCCGCTGACGAACACAGCCGGCACGGCGGCGTCGTTGCGGTTGACCATGCGGGACAGGCCGCCGTACTGCTCGACCGGTGCCTCGCGGTACTCCTCCAACGAGGCGTCGAGGCGCTCGGGGTCGATCACGACCAGGTCGGCACGGTCGCCGACGCGCAGGGTGCCGGCGTCGATGCGGTACCACTCGCCCAGCTCGCCGGTGAGCCGGTGCACGGCGTGCTCGACGCTCATGAAGGGCGTGCCGGCGCGCTCGGCCTCGTGGACGTGCTTGAGCAGCCGCAGGCCGAAGTTGTAGAAGGCCATGTTGCGCAGGTGCGCGCCGGCGTCCGAGAAGCCGAGCTGGATTCCGGGGTCCTGGGCGAGCTTCTTCAGGATCGACGGCCGGTGGTTGCTGATGGTCGTGCGCCACCGGATGTCGGTGCCGTGCCTGAGCACCAGGTCGAGGAAGGCATCGACCGGGTGCTTGCCGCCGCGCTCGACGCCGACCTGACCGAACGACTTGCCGACCACGGACGTGTCGGGACACGCGACGATCTCGGCGTCGAAGAAGTCCCGCTGCCACACGCGTGGGTCGTACTTGCGCTCGTAGTCCTTGCGGAACTGCTGGCGGTACTCCGGGTCGCGCATCAGCTCGTCGCGGGCGATCTTCTCCTGCAGGTGCAGGGCGGCCGCGCCGGACCCGAACTCCTCGAAGATGACCAGGTCGATCCCGTCGGCGTAGACCTCGAACGGGACCGGGAGGTGCTGCCAGCGGAAGTCGGCCCCGAGGCGGTTCACCAGCCGGGCGAGCGGGCGCATCAGGTGGATGATGAACGGCAGCGCCTTGAGGTCCGCGGCCGACAGCAGGCTGGTGCGCAGCGCGGGCCGCCCGAACCACCCGAGCGAGTTGACGGCCTGGACGACGATCGTGTGCGGGTGGCTGGCGTCCGGTCCGGCCTGCAGCGCCCGGCGGCGCCGGCGCAGGATCGAGCGGAGGCCGCGCATCTCCTTGCTCCGCGCGTACGTCGACGGCAGCGTGCGCGAGCGGCACAGGTCGCCGTCGAGCTTGTCGAAGAGCAGCTGCTGCGCCGACATCCCGACGAAGCCGGCGTCCAGCGCCTCGTCGAGCATCCGCTCCATGCGGAGCCGCTCGCGCCGGCTGGGGCGCACCTCCTTGCGCGTGGCCCGGTCCAGGCCCATGGTCGCGGTGCGCATGTCGGAGTGGCCGATGAACGCCGCGAGGTTGGGGCCGAGGGGGAGCGACTCGAGCGCGGCGACGTACTGCTCGGCGGTCGACCAGGTGCGGTGCTCCTCGACGGCGCGGATGACGTGCTGGCGCGGGATCGCCTCGACCCGGCCGAACAGGTCACCTGCGTCCACGCCCCCCACGTGGACCGTCGACAGCGAGCACGAGCCGAGGAACAGGGTCGTGACCCCGTGCCGGACCGACTCCGGCAGGCCGGGCCCGTCGAGCACCTCGACGTCGTAGTGGGTGTGGATGTCGACCATCCCCGGGATGACCCACTTCCCGGCGGCGTCGACCACCTCGGGGCAGCCGGTCTCGTCGAGGTCCTCCGTGGTGACCTCGACGACCCGGCCGTCCCGGACGCCGAGGTTGCGGACCGCCGACGGCGCCCCGGTCCCGTCGAACCAGCGGCCACCCCTGATGATCGCGTCGTACGCCATGGACCGGAATGGAACCGGTTCTAGTTGACGCGCGTCAAGCGGCGAGCCGCATCCGGTCCCGATGGACTAGGCCCCGGTGGAGGAGGCACCGACCGAGGTGGTCCGGGCCGACGAGGCGCCCACCCGGCGCATCACCGGCGCCGCCAGGGCGCCGTGGACGAAGACCGACAGCACGATCGTGAACGACACCGTCGACCACAGCCAGTCCGAGGCGAGCTCGGTGGCCTCGCCGCCGGCGTAGGCGAGGTAGAAGATCGAGCCGACCCCGCGCACCCCGAAGAACGCCACCGCACGGCGTTCGCCGGGCTCGAGGCAGCCGTGCAGCCCGATGAGGCCGGCGAGCGGGCGGACCACGACCACGAGCGCGACGGCGATCGCCACACCCTTCCAGTCCAGGCTGCCGAGCAGGCCGCGGGTCAGCGCGATGCCGAGCACGAGCAGGACGAAGAGCGTCAACAGCCGCTCGAGCCGCTCGGTCACCTCGTGCATCGCGGCGTGGTAGTCGTGGGAGCGCTCCGCGGAGCGGAAGGTCATCGCGCACGCGAAGACCGCGAGGAACCCGTAGCCGCCGACGACCTCCCCGACGCCGTACGCCGACACCAGGGCCGCCAGCGCCATCAGCGACTCGCCCCGCTCGGCGAGCCGGAGCGAGCGGCTGCGGGAGTGGAACGCGGCGTAGGCCAGCACCCGGCCGACCACGATCCCGGCGAGGACGCCGAGCACGACCTTGCCGACGAGGTACCAGCCGACCCACTCCAGCGCCCAGCCGGAGACCGCGCCCTCGGTCGCGAGCAGGATGGCGGCGTACACGAACGGAAAGGCGAGCCCGTCGTTGAGCCCGGCCTCCGAGGTCAGCGTGAAGCGGACCTCGTCGTCCTCGTCGACCTCGTGGTCACCGGTCTGCGGGCCGGCGACCTGGACGTCCGAGGCCAGCACCGGGTCGGTCGGGGCGAGCGCGGCGCCGAGCAGGAGCGCGACCGCGGGCGAGGCGCCGGCAGCCCAGGCGAGCAGCGCGACCGCCGCGATCGTGATCGGCATGCCGATCCCGAGGAGTCGCCACGTGGCGCCCCACCGCCGCCACGACGCGAGGCGCCGGACCTCCAGGGGTCGGTCCAGCGCCAGCCCGACGCCCATCAGCGCGACCAGCACGGCCAGCTCGGTGACGTGCTGGATCGTCGCCCGGTTCTCCTGCGGGTCGAGCGGCATCCCGTCCGGCAGCGGCGTCAGCCCGAGCAGCAGCCCGACGCCCACCAGCACCATCGGCGCCGAGATCGCCCACCGGTCCAGCAGCTCGGGCAGCACCACCGCCAGGAGCAGGCTGCCGCCCGCGACGAGGTAGACGAGGTCGGCGGTCACCGACTCCAAGTACCCGCTGGAGCGGGTGACTCATGGTGTGATCTTCGACCACCACTCCGTCGCGGGCGGCCGGGCTCGCTCAGGCCGTCGCCGCGAACGCCTCCGCCACCACGTCGAACGCCTCGTCGAGCAGCGCGTCGCTGATCGACAGCGGCGGCAGGAAGCGGAAGACGTTGCCCCAGGTGCCGCAGGTGAGCGTGACGACGCCGTGCTGGTGGCAGTAGGCCGACACCGCGGCGGTCCGGACCGGGTCGGGGTCGGTCGTGCCCGGAGCGCACAGCTCGATCGCCATCATCGCCCCGCGGCCGCGGATCTCGGCGATCACGTCGTGGTCCACGGCGATCGCCTCGAGGCGGGCGTGCATCTGCTCGCCGATCGCGCGCGCCCGCGCGGCCAGGTCGTGCTCCTTCATCTCCTCGATCGACCCGAGCGCGGCGGCGCAGGCGATCGGGTTGCCGCCGTACGTGCCGCCGAGCCCGCCCACGTGGACGCTGTCCATCAGCTCCGCACGACCGGTGACACCCGCGAGGGGGAGCCCGCCCGCGATGCCCTTGGCGGTCGTGACGAGGTCCGGGACGACGCCCTCGTGGTCGCTGGCGAACCAGTCGCCGGTGCGGCAGAAGCCGGACTGGATCTCGTCGGCGATGAAGACGACCCCGTTGGCCTTCGCCCAGGCGGCGAGCGCGGGCAGGAAGCCGGGAGCGGGGACGACGAAGCCGCCCTCGCCCAGGACGGGCTCGATGACGATGCAGGCCAGGTTGGCCGCGCCGACCTGCTTGTCGATCACGTCGATCGCGCGGGCGGCGGCGTCCTCCCCGGACAGCCCGTCGCGCAACGGGTAGGACATGGGCGCGCGGTAGACCTCGCCGGCGAACGGTCCGAAGCCGTTCTTGTAGGGCATGTTCTTCGCGGTCATCGCCATCGTGAGGTTGGTGCGGCCGTGGTACGCGTGGTCGAAGACCACCACCGCGTCACGGCCGGTCGCGACGCGGGCGATCTTCACCGCGTTCTCGACCGCCTCGGCGCCGGAGTTGAACAGCGCGCTCTTCTTGGCGTGGTCGCCGGGTGTGAGCTCGGCCAGCGCCGCGCACACGTCGACGTAGCCGTCGTACGGCGTGACCATGAAGCAGGTGTGCGTGAACGCGTCGACCTGCGCGTGCACGTTGCGTCGTACGGCGTCCGCGGCGTTGCCGACCGAGGTGACCGCGATCCCCGAGCCGAGGTCGATGAGCGAGTTGCCGTCGACGTCGACCAGGACGCCACCACCCGCGGCGACGACGAACACCGGGAGCGTGGTGCCGACGCCGTCCGCGACGTGCGCCTTCTTGCGGTCCAGCCGCTCGAGCGAACCGGGTCCGGGGATCTCGGTGACGAGGCGGCGCTCCTGGGGGAGGGTGGGGCCGCCGACAGCAGATTCGGTCATGGAGCAGAGCCTCTCACGATCGGTTCCGTTCTTGCAGGGTGGATCGGCAACGAATTCGTGAGGCACGGGTCGCGTGCGGGAGACTGGTCCCGTGAGAGACGTCGTCATCCTCGGCAGCACCGGCTCGATCGGCACCCAGGCCCTCGACCTGGTGCGCGCGAACCCGGACCGCTTCCGGGTCGTCGCGATCACGGCGGGCGGCTCGAACCCGGCACTGTTCGAGCAGCAGGTGGCCGAGCTCAGCGCGGCGTACCCCGGTCTCTGGTCCGGTCTCGGCGAGGACGCGTCGGTCGAGGCGGCGGGGCTGGAGTGCGACGTCGTGCTCAACGGCATCACCGGCGCGGTCGGCCTGCGCCCGACCCTGGCGGCGCTCGACGCCGGCAACACGCTGGCCCTGGCCAACAAGGAGTCCCTCATCATGGGCGGACCCCTGGTGCTCGACCGCGCCAAGCCAGGGCAGATCGTCCCGGTCGACTCCGAGCACAGCGCCCTGGCGCAGTGCCTGCGTGGCGGCAGTCCCGAGGAGGTACGCCGGCTGGTGCTCACCGCGAGCGGCGGTCCGTTCCGCGGCCGCACGCGGCAGGAGCTGGCCGACGTCACGCCCGAGCAGGCGCTCGCGCACCCGACCTGGGACATGGGACCGGTCATCACCATCAACTCCGCCACCCTGGTCAACAAGGGCCTGGAGGTGATCGAGGCGCACCTGCTCTTCGGCATCCCGTTCGACCGCATCGAGGTGGTCGTGCACCCGACGAGCGTCGTGCACTCGATGGTCGAGTTCGTCGACGGCTCGACGCTGGTGCAGGCCAGCCCGCCGACGATGCTCATCCCGATCGCGCTCGGCCTGGCCTGGCCCGACCGCGTCCCCGGCGCGGCGCCGCCGGTCGACTGGACCCGGCCGGAGACCTGGGAGTTCTTCCCGCTCGACGACGAGGCATTCCCGGCGGTGGCACTCGCCCGGGCGGCCGGCGAGCGCGGCGGGACCGCGCCGGCCGTCTACAACGCCGCCAACGAGGAGTGCGTCGAGGCATTCCGCTCGGGGCAGCTCGCGTTCACCGGGATCGTGGACGTGGTTCAGGCGGTTCTCAGCCGCCACGACGTACCCTCGGAGGTGACGATCGAGGCCGTCCTCGACGCCGACTCCTGGGCCCGTGCCACGGCCCGTCAGCTGATCGAAGGGCGCCACATGAAGGGTGAGCAGTGAGCACCGTCTTCTACCTCCTGGGGGTGGTGCTCTTCGTCGTCGCCATCCTGGCCTCGATCGGCCTGCACGAGCTCGGCCACATGATCCCGGCGAAGAAGTTCGGCGGGAAGGTCACCCAGTACTTCATCGGCTTCGGGCCGACGGTGTGGAGCAAGCAGGTCGGCGAGACCGAGTACGGCGTCAAAGCGGTCCCGCTGGGCGGCTACGTCAAGATCGTCGGGATGCTCCCGCCCGGCGCCGCCGAGCTCGCCGACGAGGTCACCACCGACGCCGACGGCGAGCAGGTGCTCAAGGTCCGCAAGTCCAACACCGGCCTGTTCACCCAGCTGATCTCGGACGCCCGCGCGGCCGAGTGGGAGACGATCAGGCCCGAGGACAGCGACCGGCTCTTCTACAAGATGCCGTGGTGGAAGAAGGTCATCGTGATGGCCGGCGGGCCGACGGTGAACATCCTCATCGCGTTCTTCATCTTCTGGGGCGTGTTCGCGACCTACGGTCAGCGCACCGTCGAGCCCGACGCCGGGCAGCCGGTCATCGACGAGGTGTCGCAGTGCGTCATCCCGTACGTCGACAACCGCACCACCTGCCTCGACTCCGACCCCGTGAGCCCCGCGGCCCAGGCGGGCCTGGAGCCCGGCGACGTGATCACCACCTTCAACGGCACCGCAATCACCGACTGGGACCAGCTGCGTGCCCTGATCCGCGGCAACGAGGACGGGACCGCGGTCATCGGCTACGAGCGCGACGGGCAGCAGCTGTCCGGGACGACGAGCACGACGGTCGAGGCGCGGCCCACCTCCCAGACCGACCAGACCCTGCGCCAGGTCGGCTTCCTCGGCGTCACGCCGACCAGCCACGTCGCCGTCGAGACCGGCGGGCCGGTCTACACCGTCCAGCAGATGGGGACGATGGCCGGGCAGACGGTGAAGGCGCTGGCGACGCTGCCGGTCAAGGTCTACGGCGTCGGTGAGGCGATCGTCGGCGTCAAGGAGCGCGCTGCCGACAGCCCGGTCAGCATCGTCGGCGGCGGCCGCCTGGCCGGCGAGACCGTGTCGCAGGAGGGCTTCCCGGTCGTCGAGAAGACCGTGTTCCTGCTCATGCTGATCGCCGGCTTCAACCTCTTCATCGGGCTGTTCAACTTCATCCCGCTGCTCCCGCTCGACGGCGGCCACATCGCCGGCGCCCTCTGGGAGGCCGTGCGACGTGGGTTCGCCCGGCTGCGCGGCCGACCCGACCCCGGATACGTCGACGTGGCCAAGCTGCTGCCGATCGCCTACTGCGTCGCCAGTGTGCTGCTCGTCATGGGCGTCGTGCTGATCGTCGGGGACCTCGTCGTCCCCCTCCACATCGAGTCCTAAGGTTCCTGTCATGACGGAGATCAATCTCGGCATGCCCGCGGCCCCGCCGCCGGTGCTGGCCCCGCGACGACCCACCCGCCAGATCCAGGTCGGCAAGGTGGGCGTCGGGAGCGACTTCCCGATCTCGGTGCAGTCGATGACGACGACGCTCACCGCCGACGTCAACACCACGCTCCAGCAGATCGCCGAGCTGACCGCGGCCGGCTGCGACATCGTGCGGGTGGCCTGCCCGAGCCAGGACGACGCCGAGGCGCTGCCCGAGATCGCCCAGCACTCGCAGATCCCGGTGATCGCCGACATCCACTTCCAGCCGAAGTACGTCTTCGCAGCCATCGACGCCGGCTGTGCCGCCGTCCGGGTCAACCCGGGCAACATCCGGCAGTTCGACGACCAGGTCAAGGAGATCGCGGCGGCCGCGAAGGACCGGGGCACCTCGATCCGGATCGGCGTCAACGCGGGCTCCCTGGACAAGCGGCTCCTCGAGAAGTACGGCAAGGCAACCCCCGAGGCGCTGGTCGAGTCGGCGGTGTGGGAGGCGAGCCTGTTCGAGGAGCACGACTTCCACGACTTCAAGATCTCGGTCAAGCACAACGACCCCGTCGTGATGGTCCGCGCCTACGAGCTGCTCGCCGAGCGCGGCGACTGGCCGCTGCACCTCGGCGTGACCGAGGCCGGCCCGGCGTTCCAGGGCACGATCAAGTCCGCCACGGCGTTCGGCGCGCTGCTGTCGAAGGGCATCGGCGACACGATCCGCGTCTCCCTCTCCGCGCCGCCGGTCGAGGAGGTGAAGGTGGGCCTGCAGATCCTGGAGTCGCTCAACCTCCGTCCGCGGCGCCTCGAGATCGTCTCCTGCCCCTCGTGCGGCCGTGCCCAGGTCGACGTCTACAAGCTCGCCGACGAGGTCACGGCCGGGCTGGAGGGCATGGAGGTGCCGCTGCGCGTGGCCGTGATGGGTTGCGTCGTGAACGGTCCCGGCGAGGCGCGCGAGGCCGACCTCGGCGTGGCGTCGGGCAACGGCAAGGGCCAGATCTTCGTCAAGGGCGAGGTCATCAAGACCGTCCCCGAGTCCCAGATCGTCGAGACGCTGATCGAGGAGGCCATGCGGATCGCCGAGGGCATGGAATCGGTCGACGGGGCCGGGGCGCAGGTCACCGTCTCCTGACGACCGGATCCTGAACGTCGGGCGAACAACCCCTCCGGGCTGGTTTCGCCGGGGGCCGCCAGGGCGCACAATCCGTCCGTGACGATCTCCCGCAGGAACCTGCTCGGGGCCGCCTCGGCCTCCGGTGTCGCCGCCACCACCGGCGCGGCCCGCTGGTGGCCGGCCGCCGCCGCCCCCGTCGAGCTCCCTGCGCCGGACGACTCCGGCATCGAGCACGTCGTGGTCGTGATGATGGAGAACCGCTCCTTCGACCACTACCTCGGGTGGCTCCCGGGCGCCGATGGGAAGCAGGCCGGGCTCAGCTACGTGGACCGCAAGGGGGTTCGGCACCCGACGCACCACCTGACGGCGTACGACGGCTGCGGCTTCGAGGACCCCGACCACTCCTGGGAGGGCGGCCGGATCCAGCTCAACGGCGGCAAGCTGGACGGCTTCCTCAAGTCCGGCAAGAGCGACCTGCTGGCGATCGGCTACTACACCGACGAGGACCTGTCCTTCTACGGCAGCGCCGCGCGCGACTGGACCGTGTGCGACCGCTACTTCTCGGCCGTGATGGCGGAGACCTACCCCAACCGCTTCTACCAGCACGCGGCCCAGACCGACCGGCTCCACAACAACACCGACCGGTGCACCCTGCCGACCATCTGGGACCGCCTCGCCGCGCGTGGCGTCAGCGGCACCTACTACTTCAGCGACATCCCGTTCACCGCGCTCTGGTACGAGAAGCACCTCGACATCTCCCAGCCGTTCGCCAAGTTCCTGCTCGACGCGGCGGCCGGCACCCTGCCCGCCGTCTCGTTCGTCGACCCGCGGTTCCTCGACGAGGAGGGCGGCCGGTCCAACGACGACCACCCGCTCGCAGACATCCGGGCCGGCCAGGCGTTCCTCAGCCAGGTCTACGACGCGGTCCGCACCGGGCCGGGCTGGGAGAAGACGGTCCTCGTCATCAACTACGACGAGTGGGGTGGCTTCTTCGACCACGTCCGGCCGCGGCGGGCACCGGACGTGTCCTCCCGGACCGCGCTGCGCGGCTTCCGGGTGCCGGCGCTGGTGATCTCGCCGCTGGCGCGGCGCGGGCACGTCTCCCACCACGTCTACGACCACACCTCGGTGCTCAAGATGATCGAGTGGCGCTGGGGCCTGCGGCACCTGACGCCACGGGACAAGCACGCACGGAACCTCGCCGAGTCGCTCGACTTCACCAGTGGACCGGACACCTCCGCGCCGACGTACGACGTCCCGGCGTTCACACCCACCGGGTGCGAGCCGGACGAGTCGAAGTCGGCGGACTGGGCGGCGCTCAAGCGCCTCGCGCTCGACCTCGGGATGAGGTTGCCCCGATGAGCGGCCGGCTGGTGGCGGCGCTCGTGCTGGCGGCGGGCCTGACGACCCTCCCCGCAGCTCAGGCCGACGTGCCCGAGACCCCGCCCGCCTCGTCGGCCGCCTGGTCGGTCAGCTCCTCGACGGGCACCCCGGGGCGGGCGGCGCGCCCGCCGTACGTGCCGCCGGTCCGCCACGTCTTCGTGATCAACATCGAGAACAAGGGCTATGACGAGGCCTGGGGCGCGGGCTCGGACGCGCCGTACCTCGCCAGGACGCTGCGGGCGCAGGGGGTGCTGCTCAACAGCTACTACGGGACGGCGCACAACTCGCAGCCCAACTACATCGCCCAGGTCTCCGGCCAGGGCCCCAACCCCGCGATGCAGGCCGACTGCCAGGTGTTCTCGACCTTCGTCCGCACGTCGACGGTCGAGCCGGACCAGGCCGTCGGCACCGGCTGCGTCTTCCCGGCGGACGTTCCGACGCTGCCGCGGCAGCTGACCGACGCGGGGCGGACCTGGAAGGGCTACATGGACGACATGCAGAAGCCGTGCCAGCACCCCGAGGTCGACACGCTCGACCCGACCCAGCACGCCACCGCGGAGGACAACTACGCCGCTCGGCACAACCCGTTCGTCTACTTCAGCTCGATCATCGACCACCCGCGCTACTGCCGGTCGCACGTCGTGCCGCTGGGCGGGCTGGTGAAGGACCTCAGGCGGGTCCGCAGCACGCCGAACCTCACCTACATCACCCCGGACCTGTGCCACGACGGCCACGACGCGCCGTGCGCGGACGGCCGGCCGGGCGGGCTGACCACGGTGAACGCGTGGATGAAGAGGTGGGTGCCGCGGATCCTCCAGTCGCCGGCGTTCCGCAAGGACGGTCTGCTGGTCGTCACCGCCGACGAGTCCGACGGCCCGCAGGCGGACGCGACCGCGTGCTGCGGTCCGGAGACGTCGGTCAACTCGCCCCTGCCGGGGATTGCCGGCCCGGGCGGCGGGAAGATCGGGGCGCTGCTGGTCTCGCGCTTCATCCGACCCCGCACGTGGAGCACCACGCCGTACAACCACTACTCGCTGCTGGGGTCGATCGAGGAGGTCTTCGGCCTGCCGAAGCTGGGCTACGCGCGCGATCCGGGCGTCGACACCTTCGGCCTCGACGTCTACAACGGGCACTGGCAGGCGAAGTAGCGGACCGGGGCGGCCGGGAGCCGTAGGCTCTGGCCGTGCTCACGACCCGCCACGGAGTCCGCCCGCTGGGTGCTGCGGACCTCGCCGAGTTCCTCGCGCTCGCGCGCGAGGACCCGGTCGTGAACGTGTTCGTCGACTACCGCGCCACGACGACCAACCTCGAGCCGCGCTGGCTCGGCGGGGAGATGTGGGGCAGGTTCGAGGACGGTGAGCTCGTCGCGGCCTGCCACGTGGGGGCCAACCTCGTCCCGGTGCAGGCGCTGCCGGACGATGCCGCGGCGTTCGCCGAGCGGGCCCTGACCCGCGGCCGCACGGTCTCGACGATCGTCGGCCCGCAGGATGCGGTCCGGGTCTTCTGGAACGGCGTCGCTGCCACCTGGGGCCGCCCGCGCGAGGCCCGCTGGGAGCAGCCGCACCTGGAGATCGCCACGCTGCCCGTGGTCGCGCCCGATCCCTACGTGCGGCGCTCGGTCCGGACGGACATGGACGAGCTCTACCCCGCGTGCGTCGCGATGTACACCGAGGAGGTCGGCATCTCCCCGGAGTGGGGCGGGGGAGCCGAGCTCTACCGCGCCCGGGTCGCCCAGCTCGTCAGCCGCGGGTGGTCCTTCGCCCGCTACGACCGGGGCAAGCTGATCTTCAAGGCCGAGGTCGCCTGCGCGACGCCGTACGCCGCCCAGATCCAAGGTGTCTACGTGCCGCCGAACTACCGCGGCCGGGGCATCGCCACCGCCGGCATGGCCGCCGTGGTCGACATCGTGCGCCGCGAGATCGCTCCGGTGGTGTCCCTCTACGTCAACGACTGGAACGAGTCGGCCCGCGCGGTCTACGAGAAGGTCGGCTTCCGCGAGACCGCCCGCTTCGCCACCGTGATGTTCTGAGCCGCCCTCCCGCGGCCTCCATCCCGTCGAGACGCCAGAAGTGGTCGTGATCCCGGCGGATCCGCGACCACTTTCGGTATCTCGACAGCCGAGGCGGGTTGTCCACAGGCGCGCCACGGCCGGTTTCGCTCCCGGACGGGGCGGGGCATGATCGGGGCGTGACCGGGACTCGGGTGGTCATCGCCGCTGGCGCCCTGACGCTGCTGCTCGGGGCCGCCGCCTGTTCGAGCGACGACCCCGAGCCCCACGTCGCGCCCCCCTCCAGCTCGCCCCCCACCACGACGCCGGCGTCGAGTCCGACTGCGCCCACGATGCCGGAACCTGCGAATGATCACACGCCCCACGGGGCTGAAGCCTTTGTCCGATATTTCATCGCCGTCCTCAACTTTGCGCAGAGAACGGGGGACACGTCCGCGCTCAACGACGTGAGTACCGAAGCGTGCGCTGGCTGCAGGGGATACGTGCAAGCCATCGATCGCGCCTACCGGACTGGCGGTCGCGTGGAGGGCGGCACGATATCGATCGGCAAGTTGCGCAGCCTCCCTAAGGACTACGGAGCCGACTGGGGAGGTTTCGCGACGGGATCTGCGACAGCTCAGGACATTTACGACGGCAACGGCGGAAAGAAGTCCTACCCGGGGGGCGATATTTCCCTCTACGCGTACGTGAAGTGGCAGGCCGGGGGTTGGGCCATGCAATGGATCAGGACCCCTGCCTGATGATGCGCGCCCTGATCGTTGCTGCCATGGTGTGCTCCCTCGTCGCGGTCGTGGGGCCGGCGCAAGCCGACGGTTGCGCGGGCTCATCTGCTGGGGCCACCAGCGCGTCGGCTGGGGTCACCGGGATCTTGATCAGTGGTGAGCAGGAATCGGTCGGCGCGCTCTGCGCCTCAAGTTCCTCTACTTCCCTCGATTCCTCGGACTTCCCTGCGGTTCTCCCGCCACGCGACTCGGACCTTGACGCCCTGTGTGTCCGGCAAGCGCTGAGCACGAGTCGGAATCCTTTTGCGCTCTGCGACCTGCCGAGCGAGAGCGCACCGCCGGCGGTTACGCAAGTCACCTCGGGCCTCGTCGCGGCCGCCTTCCGACGCCTGCCGCTGCCCGCGTCCGACCTGCAGGTCCAACCCCCGAACGGCCGGACGCTGGTGAACTTCGCGACGAACTTCTACACCGACAACGGTGAGTTCACCCGGACCGTGACGCTGCTGGGGCGGCGGGTGGAGCTGCGGATCTGGCCGGCGAGGTACGGCTGGCGCTTCGGGGACGGGGCGACGCGGTGGACGACCAGCGCCGGGTCGGCGTACCCCGACCTCGAGATCACGCACCGCTACCTGCGGCGGGGTCGGGTGAGCCCGAGCGTCGACACCACTTACGCCGCGCAGTTCCGGGTCGGCGGGGGAGCGTGGCGCGACGTCAACGGGACGGTGACCATCCCGGGCGCCCCGCAGGGCCTGCAGGTCGTGACGGCCCGGCCCGTGCTCGTTGGCGACTGAGCAAGCGGTTCTCCACAGATCGCGTGCGCGGGGTGTCGGTCGGGTCCGGCGCCGGGCATCGTCGAGGCATGGACGAGGTCACCAGCACCGTGCTCGGCTCGAGGTCGGCCTCGTGAGGCTGGCGATCGCCGGGGCGGGCTACCAGGGTGCGGTCGAGGCGTACGTGACGGGCAACCACCTGGCGGCAGACTGCTGCACGACGCTGGCCGACCGGCTCGGCGGCTGCGCGGGCATGGCGGGGGACGACTCGACCGCCACCGAGTTCGCGACGTCGTACGACGAGGCGGCGACGGTCGCCGTCGAGGCGGCGGGCGAGCTGACCTTCGCGCTGTCATCGCTCGGGCACCTAGCAGCGGCGTCGCTGCACAACCACGCTTGGGCCGAGACCGTGACCGGGCCGGAGACCCCGGCCGACCGGGCGGTCGGGGTGCGTCCTGCAGCGCCGCCGTCCTCGCTGGGGGCGGGCCCCTCGACGCTGCCGGGGTGGGCGCACCCGGTGCTCGCGGTGCTGGAAGGGGTGTTCTGGCCCACCGCCGACACCGGGCGGCTGCGGGCCGCGGCCGCCACCTGGCGGTCGGCGGCGGTGTCGGTCGGGTTGCTGGCCGCGCACTGCTCGAGCGCGGTGGCGGCACTGGAGGAGGAGGTCTCCCCGGAGGTACCGCTGGCGGTCGCGGCGACCGAGGACCTGCGGGGCCGGATCGAGGCGCTGGCCGACCACCTGTCCGCGCTGGGGTCGGCGTGCGAGGCGTACGCCGAGCAGGTCGACGCGAAGCGCGACGAGATGCTCGACCTGCTCGAACAGCTGGCGTGGGAGCTGGGGATCGGAGCGGTGGTCACCGGGGCGATCGACTTCTT
>ERZ724513.777-NODE-777-length-15903-cov-4.682484_pt1 | contig 15903 bp, 12 predicted proteins | sample MGYA00376046_ERZ724513 | MGnify/ENA primary metagenome ERZ724513 (study PRJEB28724, sample SAMN07190883) | activated sludge metagenome | isolation source: activated sludge of sewage treatment plant in Hong Hong | place: Hong Kong | collected 2016-03-17 ...
AGGCCGGCGACCGCCTGCTGATCTGCTCCGACGGCCTGTGCGGCTTCGTCACCGATGACGTGATCGCCGCCTGCATGGACGGCGAGCGCGCCGACGTCATGGACGCGCTGGTCGGGCTCGCCCATCATGAGGGCGGCCAGGACAACATCACGATCATCATTGCCGACATCATCGAAGGTGAGCCCGAGGGCGTCACAGAGGTGCTCGGCGCAGCGGCGGACCTCGACCTGGACAATCCGCAGGAGAACACCGCGCGGCTGGCCCTCCCCGCCGGAGCAGGTCCGCGTCCCGATCCTTCCGTCGGCGAGCTCGCCCGCTACTCCCCGCTCGCGCGGCGCCGCCCGTCCACCTGGGTGAAGCTCGTGCTGCTCGTCCTGCTCCCCCTGCTCGCGATCGGCGGCGGCGGCTGGCTCTGGTACTCCTACACCCAGCAGCAGTACTACCTGGCCGCCAACGGTGAGTACCTGGCGATCTTCCAGGGCATCCCCGAGCCCGTGTTCAGCCTGCCGCTGTCCCACGTGGTCACGACCGACACCACCCGCGTCGCCGACCTGCCCCTCTACTACCAGGAGCAGGTGCGCAGCACGCTCCCGGCCGAGTCCTACGAGGCCGCAGAGGAGACGCTCGCCACGTTGCGGCTGAAGGCCGCGGCCTGCGTCCAGCAGCGCCAGGAGCGCGAGAACCCGACACCGACGCCGACGCCCACCCCGAGCGGGACGGCGAAGGGCACCCCCAAGCCGACCGGGTCAGCCGGACCGAGCCCCAGCTCCTCGCCCACGCCGAGTTCCACCCCGTCCGACACCTCTACCCCGGCAGCGCCCACGGAGTGCTGATGAGTGACGTCGTCGGCTACCGCAAGCGCCGTGGCGTGGAGGCGTTCATGCTCGCCTTCGCGATCGTCCTCGGCATGGGCGGGTACCTGCTCACCCACCTCAACCGGGACGCCGCGCTGCCCCCCGAATGGCCGTGGGCGCTCGCCGCGCTGCTCACGATCGGCGTCGCGCTGCACGCCGTCATCCGCTGGCGGTTGCCGTACGCCGACCCGCTGATCCTGCCGCTGGTGATGCTGCTGAACGGCATCGGGCTGGCCATGATCCACCGCCTCGACCTGGGAACCTCCCCCCGGATGCACTCCGCCGAATTGCAGCTGATGTGGACCGCGATCGCTGCGGTGGCGTGCTGCCTGGTGATCGTCTTCCTGCGGGACTACCGGGTGCTGCAGCGCTACACCTACACGATGTTCCTCGCCGGCATGGCGCTGCTGATGCTTCCGCTGGTTCCCGGTCTGGGCCTGGAGAAGAACGGCGCCCGGATCTGGATCCACCTCGGGCCGTACAGCTTCCAGCCCGCCGAGCTGGCCAAGCTGGTCCTCTCGATCGCCTTCGCGTCCTATCTGGTCGAGAAGCGCGACGTGCTCGCCCTCGCTGGCGGACGGTTCCTCGGCATCGAGCTCCCCCGGCCACGCGATCTCGGCCCGATCCTGCTGATGTGGCTGGCCAGTCTGGCCGTGCTGGTCTTCCAGAAGGACCTGGGCACCTCGCTGCTGTTCTTCGGCCTGTTCGTGATGATGCTCTACGTCGCCACGGAGAAGCCGAGCTGGGCCATCCTCGGCCTGCTGCTCTTCGTCACCGGCGCCTACCTGGGCTACCTCTTCTTCTCCCACGTGCAGGTCCGGGTCTCGTCCTGGCTCAATCCGTTCTCCAACTACGACCAGAACTACCAGGTGATCCAGGGCCAGTTCGGCATCGCCTGGGGCGGAGCGCTGGGCACCGGCTGGGGACTCGGACGGCCGAACCTGACCCCGCTGGCGAAGACCGACTTCATCGCCGCGGCGATCGGTGAGGAGCTGGGGGTTGCCGGGCTGACCGCGGTGATGCTCGTCTACGGCCTGATCGTCGCCCGCGGGCTGCGCGCGTCCCTCGTGGCCAGGGATCCGTTCGGCAAGCTGCTGGCCGCCGGCCTGTCCTTCGTCTTCGCGATCCAGGTGTTCGCGATCCTCGGTGGCGTCACGCGGCTGCTGCCGCTGACCGGCCTGACCACGCCGTTCATGTCCCAGGGCGGCTCGTCGCTGGTCGCCAACTGGGTGATGGTCGGGCTGCTGCTGGTGATCACCCACCAGGTGCGCAGCCCGGTCGCCGAAGTGCCGGCCGAGCCCGAGCAGTGGCTCGCAGCCGAGGCGACCCAGGTCGTCCCCGTCGGTGCGTCGGCGGGGGTCCCCGCGGACTCGCCCCGCAGCGTCGCCGCGAAGAGCCCTGCGGCGGTCGCGGACGAGGTCACCGCCCCGGTCGCACTGCCTGCCGACGACGTCACCACGGAGGTGACGTCGGGTTCGGGCGACGGCACCGGCGACCCGGGCGGCGGTGAGGGCGACGACCCGACCACCGAGGTCCGCCGGTCGCCCGAGGACGGAGGAGCGCTGTGAACCGTCCGATCCGCGCCGTGGCCGTGACCGCGATGGTGATGTTCTTCGCGCTGATGGCCAACCTCAGCTACCTCTACATCGGCCAGCAGGACTACCTCAACGAGCGGCCCGAGAACCGCCGCGTCGCCGACGCCCGCTTCGGCCAGGACCGGGGGCCGATCATGGTCGGCAACACCCCGGTGGCGCAGTCGGACGCGGTCAAGGACAAGTACAACTTCCAGCGCAGCTACTCCTCGGGGAAGCTCTACGCGCCGGTCACCGGGTTCTACTCCTACCTGTACCGCACGTCTGCGCTGGAGGCGTCGTACTCGGCCCAGCTCTCCGGGGTCGACAACTCCCAGTTCTGGACCCGCCTCGTGAACACCCTCTCCGGCGCCAGCCAGCGCGGCGGCACCGTGCAGACCACGCTCGACGCCAAGGCGCAGAAGGCGGCCTGGGACGCTCTGGGCGGACGCAAGGGCGCCGTGGTCGCGATCGACTACAAGACCGGAGCGATCAAGGCCCTGGTCAGCTACCCCAGCTACGACCCGAACTCGCTGGCAACGCACGACCTCGCCGCCTCCACGAAGGCCTGGGACAAGCTCAACGCCGATTCCGACAGGCCACTGTCGAACCGCGCTACCCGGGAGATCTACGCGCCCGGATCCACGTTCAAGCTCGTCACCGCCGCCGCCGCGCTCGAGTCCGGGCTGACCGCCGATTCCATGGTCGACGCGTCCTCCTACAAGCTGCCCGGGTCGAGCAAGGTCATCTCGCAGAACTGCGGCGGCAGCAAGATCACCCTCTCCCAGGCACTGCAGCGGTCCTGCAACCCGGCGTTCGCCCGGCTCGGTGCCGAGCTCGGAGCCGAGGCGATCAGCGCGCAGGCCGAGAAGTTCGGCTTCGGCACGAAGTTCCTCACCGACATCGGCTCGGCGGCAAGTGTCTTCCCCGATCCGGAGACGCTTGACGCCGCACAGACCGCGATGAGCGCGATCGGCGAGTACGAGACGCAGGCCACCCCCCTCCAGATGGCCATGGTGGCGGCAGCGGCGGCGAACGACGGCAAGGTGATGGACCCCTACATCGTCGAGCAGGTGCTGGACAGCGATCTGAAGGTGGTCAGCCAGGCTCATGCTGACGTCGTCTCGGAAGCGATGAGCAGTGCGGACGCCGCCGAACTGCGCAAGATGATGGTCGCGGTCGTCGAGAACGGCACCGGCCACCGGGCGCAGATCCCGGGAGTGACCGTCGGCGGCAAGACGGGGACGGCGCGCACCAGCGCCGACCGCAATCCCTACGCGTGGTTCACCGCGTGGGCGGACGACCCGTCCGTCGCCGTCTGCGCGTTCGTCGAGGACGCGGACATCCCGGCCACCGAAATCGCAGGCGGCGCGGTCGCCGCCCCCATCGTCAAGGCCGTGATCGAGGCTCTGCGATGACGAGCCGCCCGCTCAACTTGCGCCCCCGGCCACAATGGAAACGTTGCGCGGGCCCCTCGGCCGTTCGGGCTGCTGTGAAAGGATGCGACGGATGACCGAAGAACCCAGGCTCCTCGGGGGCCGCTACCAGCTGGGCTCCGTGCTCGGCCGGGGTGGCATGGCCGAGGTGCGTCGGGCCCGTGACCTGCGGCTGGGACGCGACGTCGCGATCAAGCAACTCCGGATCGACCTGGCCTCCGACCCCACCTTCCAGGCGCGTTTCCGCCGCGAGGCGCAGGCGGCGGCGGGCCTGAACCACCCCAACATCGTTGCCGTGTACGACACGGGCGAGGAGTCCGACCCGCACTCCGGCGTGCAGGTGCCCTACATCGTGATGGAACTCGTCGAGGGCCACACGCTGCGGGAGATCCTGCGCACGGGTCGACAGATCATGCCCGCGAAAGCGCTCGAGTTCACCCAGGGCGTGCTGGACGCGCTCAGCTACAGCCACAAGGCCGGCATCGTGCACCGCGACATCAAGCCGGCGAACGTGATGCTCACCCCGACCGGCCAGGTGAAGGTGATGGACTTCGGCATCGCCCGCGCGGTCGCCGACACCTCCGCCACGATGACCCAGACGGCCGCCGTGATCGGCACGGCCCAGTACCTCTCCCCGGAGCAGGCCCGGGGCGAGACGGTCGATTCCCGCAGCGACATCTACTCCGCCGGCTGCCTGCTCTACGAACTCCTCGTCGGGCGTCCCCCCTTCCAGGGCGACTCCCCGGTCAGCGTCGCCTACCAGCACGTGCGGGAGGCTCCGGTACCCCCCAGCCACCTGGACGCGGAGATCACCCCCGCGATGGACGCGATCACGCTCAAGGCGCTCGCCAAGGATCCCGCCGACCGCTACCAGACCGCCGCGGCCATGCGGGCCGACATTGGCCGGCTCCTCGCGGGCCAGGACGTCACCGCCCGCGTGCCCGCGCCCATTCCCGTCCCCCTGCCTGCCGCCGCCGAGCCCACCACGGTGCTCGACCCGACCGACCATGCTGCCGCCCGCGCTCTCGAGCCGGAGCCCCCACGCAAGCGCTGGGGGCTGGTCGCGTTCCTGGTCGCTCTGATCCTGGTCGCGGCCGGGATCGGGATCTACTTCCTGCTGAACTCCACCCGGGTGGAGACCGTCCCGGTGCCCGCGGTGATCGACAAGCTGCAGGATGACGCCGAGCAGACCCTGATCGCGGCGAAACTCCAGCCGCGCGTCCGCCAGGTGAACGGGCCCGACGACACCTCGCTGGGCCGGGTCACCGCGCAGAGTATCCAGCAGGAGACGGTCGTGCCGATCGGCACCGAGGTGGAGATCACCGTGAACGTCGGCCCCAGCAAGGGAGTCATCCCCCCTGTGGTCGGCCTCGACGTCAAGGACGCCCAGAAGCTGCTCTCCGACAACAGCTTCGGCAACGTGCAGATCATGCCGTCCCCCAACGAGTCCAAGGACGACAAGGCGAACGAGGTGCTCAGCGTCGACCCCGGCGAGGGCACCAAGGTGGCCCTCGACACGCAGATCACGTTGTACTACGCCACCGGCAAGAGCCAGGTGCCGCTGGTCAAGGGTTACGCGCAGGACGACGCGATCGCCACCCTCGCGAACGCCGGCTTCACCAGGACCGATGTCCAGGAGCAGACGACCGACGACCCGACCCTGGTGGGCAAGGTGGTCAAGCAGTCGCCGGACGCCTTCACGCTGGTGAAGCGCACCACCACGATCAAGCTGTGGATCGGGGTCGCAGCACCGCCGCCGACGCCGTCGGAGAGCCCGACCGATCCGTCGACCCCCTGAGCGGTCAGCGGGTCGCCATCAGGGGCGTCAGTCCCTCCGCACGCCGCGGCGCGTCCGCGTCCCCGCAGCTGACCAGCCAGTTGGCAAGCATCTGGTAGCCGCCTTCGGTCAGCACGGACTCGGGGTGGAACTGGACGCTCTCGATCGGAAGGCTGCGGTGCCGGACGGCCATGATCACGCCGCTGTCGGTCGTTGCCGAGACCTCGAGTTCGTCGGGGACGGTGGCGGGGTCGAGCGCCAGCGAGTGGTACCGGGTGGCGGTGATCGGGTTCGGCAGGCCCGCGAACACCCCCCGTCCGTCGTGGTGCACCAGTGAGGTCTTGCCGTGCAGCAGCTCCGGCGCCCGCCCGACCACGCCACCCAGCGCGACCGCCATCGACTGCAGGCCCAGGCAGACACCGAAGATCGGCACCCTGCCCCCCTGCTCCCGGACGATGTCGATGCAGACCCCCGCGTCCTCCGGGGTGCCCGGGCCGGGCGAGAGCAGGATGCCGTCGAAGCCGTCGGTCCAGCCAGGATCGGAGAACCGCGGGTCGTCGTTGCGCCACACCTCGACCTCGGCGCCGATCTGGCCGAGGTACTGCACGAGGTTGTAGACGAACGAGTCGTAGTTGTCGACCACGAGGATCCGAGCCATGCGACCCATTCTCCTCCATCCGGCTCAGCGCCCGGTTCCCGGCCAGCCCCTGCTCTGAAGTATCCTGTGGTGGTTTCCAGTCAGGGAGGATGACGGTGCCCGAGTCCAGGATCCGCAAGGCGGCTGCCGAAAAGAGGAAGCAGTCCGACCGGGCGGCGATCGCCGAGAAGCGCGACGAGCGGCAGCGCACCGTCGCCGCCCCCGGCAGTCGCCAGTGGGTGCCCCCGACCTTCATCACCGTCGGCCTGGTCGGCGTCCTGTGGCTGGTCGTGTACTACATCACGGCGTCGGTGGGGATCACGATCCCTGTGATCACCGACCTCGGCGGCTGGAATGTCCTGATCGGCATGGGAGCGATGGCCGCAGCCTTCGGCATCGCCACCCTCTGGAAGTAGTCCTTCCGCTCACTTCACCAGAGCTGTTCGAGGCCGCTGCCCGCTCACGGGTGGCGGCCTCGCCCACGAGAGCGGCCGCAGGGCTCAGGCGTGCGGCTTGAGCAGCGGGAACAGGATCGTCTCGCGGATACCGTGGCCGGTGAGCAGCATCATCAGCCGGTCCAGGCCCAGCCCCATCCCGCCCATCGGCGGCGCGCCGAACTCCAGCGCGGCCAGGAAGTCCTCGTCCAGCTGCATGGCCTCGGGGTCGCCGGCCGCAGCCTGGAGCGACTGCGCCACCAGCCGTTCGCGCTGGACCACCGGGTCGATCAGCTCGGAGAAGCCGGTCGCCCGCTCAACCCCCCCGATGATCAGGTCCCAGGCCTCGATCAGGTCCGGATCGCTGCGGTGCTGCCGGGCCAGCGGCTGCGCGATCGGCGGGTAGTCGCAGACGAAGGTCGGCTGCAGGAGCCCCGGCTCGACCAGTTCGCCGAACAGCTCCATGACGAACTTCTGCGCCGGCCACGCCGGGTTGTGCTCGACGCCACGGTCCTCCGCGATGCCGCGCAGCACGGACGCGTCCGTCCCCGGCGTGATCTCCGCTCCGACGACCTCCGACAGGGTCGGGTAGACCGGCTTCCACTCCCACTCCCCGTCCAGGTCGACCTGGCCGGCGGGGGTGTCGATCAGCCGGGTGCCGAGAGCGGCGTCCGCCGCGTTCTGGATCACCCGCTGCGTCATCGCCGCGATCGTGGCCTGGTCGCCCCAGGCCTGGTACGCCTCGAGCATGGTGAACTCTGCCGAGTGCGAGGAGTCGATGCCCTCGTTGCGGAAGATCCGTCCGATCTCGTAGACCCGTTCGGCCCCGCCGACCATGGCCCGCTTGAGGAACAGCTCGAGCGCGATCCGCAGCGTCATGTCGATGTCGAAGGCATTCAGGTGGGTGTTGAACGGACGCGCGGCCGCGCCGCCGTGGACCAGCTGCAGCACCGGGGTCTCGATCTCGAGGTACCCCTCCTCGTGCAGCGTCTCGCGGATGCTGCGGGTCACCGCTGCCCGCAGACGTACCATGTCCCTGGCTTCGGGGCGGGCCACCAGGTCGGCGTAGCGCTGCCGCACCCGGGTCTCCTCACCGAGCTCCTTGTGCAGGGTGGGCAGCGGACGCAGCGCCTTGCTGGCCAGCGTCCACTCCAGCGCCAGCACGCTCAACTCGCCCCGCTTGGAGGAGATCACCCGCCCGGTCACGGACACGAAGTCGCCCAGGTCGATGTCGGTCTTCCACGCCTCGAGGCGGTTCTCGCCGAGCTCGGCCAGGGACAGCATCACCTGGAGCCGGACGCCGGAGTCGGCCGCCGTGAAACCGTCCTGCAGGGTCGCGAAGCACAGCTTGCCGGTGTTGCGGATGAACACCACCCGACCGCTCACGCTGATCACGTCGGTGGTCTCCTCGCCGGCCTCGAGGTGGCCCCACGCCGCATGCACCTGGGCGGCGCTGTGGGTGCGCGGCACGGAGATCGGGTACGGCGCCACCCCGTCGGCGAGCAGCCGGGCGCGCTTGTCGTGGCGCACCTGCTCCTGCTCGGACAGGGAAGGGGTCACGGGCGTCGGTTCAGTCACGGCGATTAGGTTAGCGACTCCTGCGCGCCGGCCCGCACCGCGTGTCCGCAGGATCGGCTCGTGCACGAGACCGCATGAAGGTGAGCACACTGCTTGACGCACGGTCAATCGATCGATGACGATGGCCGTCTCCCACACCCCCGAAGGAGAACCATGAAGCGTCAGGCACTCGGCGGCGCAGTCGCGCTCGCAATCATCCTGACCGGAGCGCTGAACCCCACACCGGCGGCCGCGGACAGCAATGACGGCACGGGCCACGACACCACGGCGTCGTGGCTCACGCCAGAGCAGCGTGAGGGCCTGTTCCGCGCCGAATCGCCGATCAATGTCACGAGCCGGGCCACGGTGGGCCGCCTGCCGATGGGCGGCGTGCGCGTGGCGGCGGCGACGTCGTGCGGGAAGAAGGGGATGAAGACCACGCTCTACCGCGGAAACGTCATGATGTGGGCGGAGGACACCCTCAAGTTCCAGTACTCCTCGTGCAAGAAGAAGATCTACTCCTCGTCGCTCTCCCAGCGCGCCGGCTACGTCTTCCCGAACATCGCCAAGGCGGAGGGAACGTCCAGGTACTACAGGGCGAAGGCGAAGCACACGTGGCACGGCCGCTACACGATCGGTGCCGGGCTCGTGACGCCGTGGGGCGACGTGACCGTCTACTCGGTCGACGTCAGGAGCGACTGGACGGCAGGGGTGATCAAGCTCCCGGACGGGCAGGTGATCGGTCACGCGATCGGTGAGTGGGAGTGACTGCGGCACGCCTGCAGGAGCGCCCCCGTGATTGAAGCACGCAAGCTCAGCCGGGCGTACGGGGCGCGATCTATCCTCGATCTACTCAGTTGGACATTCCCGACCGGAACGAGAACCCACATCGATGCCCCGAACGGGACCGGGAAGACCACCCTCTTCCGGTGCCTGCTCGGGTTGGAGGAGTGCGGCGGGAGCGTGGCGTACCAGGGTGGTCCGCTGGACGCCGTCCGGGACACCGTGGGGGTGGTATTCGACGAACCCGTCGCGTACCCGCGCCTCACGGGGGCGCGGAACCTCGCCCTTCTCAGCGCGGCGGCACCCTCCGACGAGGCCGTCCTGGCGGCTCTCGACCTCCACCCGCGACTGCTGGCCCGGCGAGTGTCGGACTACTCCGCGGGTGAGCGGAAACGGCTGGCACTCGGAGTGTGCCTCGCCTCGCGCCCCAGCTACGTTCTCCTCGACGAGGTGGACGCCGGGCTCGACGTCAGCATGCGGGGCCGGGTCGCCGAGCTGCTCCGGCAGCTCCCGTGGCGACCGACGGTGCTCCTGGCCGGCCACAACCCGCCCTTCTTCGAATCGATCGCCGACGAGGTGGTGAGACTGAATGCCGGCAGACTCGAGCGAGCTGCGTAGCGCGCGCTCCCGGTGGCTGCGGGCGGTCCGGCTCGAGACGGCCTTCGCGTGGTGGTCGCGCCATTTCGCCTGGGCCCTCCTGGTGGGTCTGGCCGCTGGCATCCTCTCGGTGACGAGCCTGAACCAGGCGGCGCTCACCGAGATAGGGGTGTTCCAGGACACCGCCGCCGAGGCGCGGGCGGACGGAGTGGACGTCGACGCCGAACTCCGCGCTCCGCTGCGCGTGCAGGTCGACGGCGACAGCACTACGGTCGACAACCCGGTTCGGTACGACTACGAACGCGCCCGCGAAGCCCTCGGCCTGCTGCAGCCCGCGGGGTACGCGGCCAACGCCGCACAGTCCGTCGGATTCCTGCTCTCGCCGCTGGTCGCCTTCGGCGCCGGCCTCACGCTCTCGCTCAAGGATCTCCGGCACCGCACCATCCGCCTGCGCGCGATCCGGTTCCGGTTGGGCCAGATCGAGTCGGCGTACACGCTGACGGCCGCGCTCCTGGGGATCGCTACGGCGGTGGCGGCGATCGCCACCGCCTTGGTCGCGGGCCCCCTCTCCCCCCGGCCCACGAAGCCGGGGCTCTCACCCGCGGTGTTCGAGCCGATTCCGAACGCGGTCGGCCTGGGCGGTGCCGCGGCCTGGGCCTGCTTCGCCGTGGCCTCGTCCTTCTTCTTCGCCGCCTGCGGGGTCTCGGTCGGTGTGATCACCCGCGCGCTGGTCGCCCCGATGGCGGTCTTCACCGCCTTCCACCTTGTGGCGCCGATCCTGGGGCCGTGGGATCCACGAGCCATGATCCAGTCTGTGGGCGCCGCGCTCCACCCGATCAACGGAACCCTCCATCTGCGCCCGCCCAGCGGCGCTCTTCCTCCGGACTGGAGCCTGGTGCTTCTCGCCGCTCAGGCCCTGGCGCTGCTCCTGCTGGCGAGGATCGCCCTGGCCGCGCGGCCGCGGTGGGGCGCCCCCTGAGGGGCCTCAGCCGACCGGAAGGTACCTTCCCCACCAGCGCAGGATGTGCTCGAAGCGTGCCTTGCGGTGCTGCGGGGTACCGGATCGGGACAGCTCGTGGTTCTCCCCGGGGAAGATCAGCAGCTGCGTCTCCACGCCATTCAGCTTCAGCTCCGTGTAGTACCGCTTGGCCGTGGCGAGCGGGCAGCGCAGATCCTGCTCGGAGTGGATCACCAGCGTGGGCGTACGGACGCGGTCGACCATCAGCAGCGGCGACTGTGCGTCCATCTGCTCGCGCGTGCCGTGGCACGCCTCGACGAAGTACCAGCCGATGTCTGAGGCACCCACGAAGGACGCCATGTCGAGGTAGCCGCGCTCGACGACAGCTCCGGCGAACCGGGTCTCGTGGGCGATCAGCCAGGCGGTGAGATAGCCGCCGTACGAGCCTCCCATCACCCCGAGCCGCCCGGCGTCGAGGCCCGGGACCCTCGCCAGCGCGTGGTCGAGGAAGGCGAGGACGTCGTCGGCGTCCTTGCCCCCGAATTCGCCGCGGATCGCGGCGGCGTGCGCCTGGCCGTAGCCCGCGGACCCGCGCGGGTTGCACATCACCACCGCGTACCCCGCGCCGGCATACACCTGGGCCTCGTCGAAGAAGGACGGGCCGAACGCGGCGAACGGCCCGCCGTGGATGACGAGCAGCACCGGGTGCGGACCGCTGCCGTCAGGACACACCACCCAGCCGTGCACCGGGTAGCCGTCGGGCGCCGTGGCGGTCAGCTCGATCGGCGTGATCGGCGCCGCCTCGGCGCGCAGGCGGGCCGAGAAGTCGGTGAGGGGTCTGGTCTCGACAGGCTCGACCAGCGGCGCGGACGGCTCGGGGAGCAGCACCAGTTCGCCGGTCGAGGCCGCGTCCGAGACCACGGCGACCCGGACCCCGCCCGCACAACCAACCGACTCCACCGAGCCGGTCAGGTTCCAGCGGGCCTGCGTGCCATCGGCGTCCAGGTGGAACGCGACCCCTCGCCCGCGCACCAGGTCTACGCCCAGCACACCGTCACCGTCGGCGACCAGGTGGGCGGCGTGGACGGTCTCCGCGTCGGTCAGCCGGCGCGCGGGTCCCCCGGAGCGCGGCACGACGAAGACACCAGGGTTCTCACCGAAGAAGTCGAGCCCGGCGATCCCGGTGTGCCCGCCGATGAAGAAGACCGAACCGCCCACGACCACGGGGGGCTCGAGCACGCTGTCGCCCGCTGCCGAGTCGGTCAGCCGAACCGGTTCGCCGCCGTCGGCCGCGAACCGGTAGAGGTCCCAGCGGAGGTCAGCGTCGGCGGTCTCGTGGCGCGCCGCCATGACAATCACCGCGTCGCCGTCCCAGGTGGGGTACAGGTGGTCGTGATCGCCCGTGGACACCTGCCGCGCCTCGGGCACTGCGTGGAACTCGCCCGCGCCGACCGCCGCCCGGCCAACCGGCCGTACCGGCGGCTCGCCGTGCGGGTCGGGCACGTCGACGACGAACAGCTGGAACCGCTGGTCACCGGTGTAGCCCAGGCCGTTGAACTCGAACTGCAGCGAGTCGATCAGCCGAGGGTCCTCAGCGCCCGGCCCGACGCCGTCGAGGGTTCCGTACCGTCCAGCCTCCGGCACCCGCGCGGTGAACGCGAGGCGGGAACCGTCGTCGCTGAAGGCGAAACCGCACACGCCGAGCTTCTGGTCGGTGACCACCATCGGCTCGCCTCCGGCCGCCGGAACGACGGCCACCTGGGGCGGCCGGTCCGGCTCCGCCCTCAGGAAGCCGAGCAGCCGGCCGTCCGGCGAGAACCGCGGACGGGTGTCCCGGAAGCCGCGGGTGATCCGCACGGGTTCACCTCCGCCGAACGGCACGCGCCACAGCTGGCCGACGTAGGCGTCCGCATCCAGGTCCGGCCTGGTCACGGAGACCACGGCATGGCTGCCGTCGGGGTGGACGGCCGGGGCGGACGGCGAGGGGATCAGGGGTAGGTATTCAGCTCGCACGGGTGCAGCCTAACCCCCGGGAATTCCGGCCGCGTGATCGCGCCCGGATCCGTACGAATCCCTGTTCACCGGATCAGCGGGGCCGGCGACGGCGCAGAATTGCGACTCCGTCCGGTTTGATGAGTGAGTGCTCACTCACTTATACTCCTCCCGTGAGCAGAGCAACCCCGATGTCGCCGGAGGAGCGCAGGCAGGCGATCATCGCCGCCACCCTCCCCGTGCTCCTCGAGCGCGGACCCGAGATCAGCACCCGCGAGATCGCGCGGGCCGCGGGCGTCGCCGAGGGCACCATCTTCCGCGTCTTCGAGACCAAGCACGACCTGATCCACGCCACGATCCACGCCGCGCTCTCCCCGGACACAGCCCTCGCAGAGCTCGCCGCCCTGCCCACCGACCAGATCCTGTCCGAGCGCGTCGCCGCCGTCCTGGATGTTCTGGTCGCGAACACCGCGCGAACCCGGGCGCTGTTCGCGACCCTCTTCGGCGGCAAGGACGGCGGACCGCCACCCCATCCCGGCAAGCCACCGGGCCACCAGAACGACGCCAGGCTACGGATCCTCGCCGGGGCCGGCGAGGCGCTCACGCCATATACCGACCAGCTGCGCATCTCGCCAGCGGCCGCCGCCCGGATCCTGTCGGCACTGGCCTTCACCGCCAGCTTCGGCACGGCCCAGCCCGAACTCGAAGACTCCCACCGCCTGGCCGACCTGGTGCTGCGCGGCATTGCGGAAGGAAACCAATGATCCGACTCCTGGGACGATTCCTGCGTCCCTACTGGCCGCACATCGTGGCCATCATCCTGCTGCAGTTCGCCCAGGCGACCGCGGCCCTGTTCCTCCCGAGCCTGAACGCCTCGATCATCGACAACGGCGTGGCCACCGGCGACACCGGCTACATCTGGCGGATGGGCGCGGTCATGCTCGGCGTCTCGCTGCTCCAGATCGGCGGCCAGGTCGGCGCCACCTGGTTCGGCGCCCGCACGGCGATGTCGTTCGGGCGCGACCTGCGCCAGGCCATCTTCGACCGCGCCCTGTCCTTCTCCGCCAAGGAGGTGAACAGCTTCGGCGCGCCGAGCCTGATCACCCGCAACACCAACGACGTCCAGCAACTCCAGATGATGGTGCTGATGACGGCGATCATGATCGTCGCCGCTCCGCTGATGATGATCGGCGGGGTGTTCATGGCCCTGCGTGAGGACGTCGGGCTGAGCTGGCTGATCCTGGTCGCGGTGATCGTCCTCGGCACGATCATCGGCATCCTGATCGCGCAGATGACCCCCCTGTTCAAGTCCATGCAGGGCAAGATCGACACCCTCAACCGTGTGCTGCGCGAGCAGATCGCGGGCCTTCGGGTGATCCGGGCCTTCGTCCGCGAGCCCACCGAGGCGGTCCGGTTCGATGCCGCCAACCACGACCTCGCCGACACCGCCATCCGGGCCGGCCGGCGGATGATGACGATGTTCCCCTCGGTGTTCTTCGTGATGAACCTCTCCAGCATCGCGATCATCTGGTTCGGCAGCTTCCGGATCGCCGACGGCCACCTGCAGGTCGGCCAGCTGACCGCCTATCTCGCCTACATCGCGCAGATCCTGATGAGCGTGATGATGGCCACGATGATGGTGATGATCGCACCCCGCGCCGCCGTCGCCGCCGACCGGATCAACGCGGTCCTGGACACCTCTTCGTCCGTGGTGCCGCCAACCGAGCCCGTCACCGCCGTGACCCTGCACGGCGAGCTGGCGCTGGAGAACGTCAGCTTCGCCTACCCGGGAGCGGACGAGCCGGTACTCTCCGGCGTCTCGTTCACGGCCAGGCCAGGAGAAGTCACGGCGATCATCGGTTCCACCGGCGCAGGCAAGACCACACTGGTGAATCTGATCCCCCGGCTGTTCGACGCGTCCGCGGGTGCGGTGCGTGTGGACGGCGTGGACGTGCGGGACCTCGACCCCGACCTGCTCTGGGGCCGGATCGGCCTGGTCCCGCAGCGCGCCTACCTGTTCAGCGGCACGGTGGCGTCCAACCTGCGAATGGGCAACCCGGACGCGAGCGACGCCGAGCTGTGGCAGGCGCTCGAGGTCGCACAGGCCAGGGACTTCGTCGAGCGGATGCCGGACGGGCTGGACTCAGCGATCAGCCAGGGTGGCACGAACGTGTCCGGCGGCCAGCGGCAGCGCCTCGCGATCGCGCGGGCACTGGTTCGGCGCCCGGAGATCTACGTCTTCGACGACTCGTTCTCCGCCCTCGATGTCTCCACCGACGCGGCCCTGCGCGCCGCACTCGCCACCGAGACGGCGGACGCAGCGGTCATCGTCGTGGCGCAGCGGGTCTCCACGATCCGCAGCGCCGAACAGATCATCGTGCTCGAGGACGGCCGGATCGTCGGCCTGGGCACCCACGACGAACTCCTCTCCTCGTGCCCGACCTACGCCGAGATCGTGGAGAGCCAGTTCAAGGCCTCGGAGGTGGCCGCATGAGCAACAGCACAGAACCCGGCAGGGTCGCGAGCGGACCGACCGTCGATGCCGGCGCGTCGGCCACCACTCCCGCAGCACCGGTGAAGGCGAACGAGCGGCCGAAGTACGGGCCGCAGCACCGCGGCGGCGGCCCGATGGGGCACGGCGCAGGCACCGGGGAGAAGGCGGTGTCGTTCGGCCCGTCCATGCGCCGGCTGCTCGGCCACCTGCGTCCGGAACTGCCGCAGATCATCGCAGTGATCGTGATGACGGTCATCGGCACAGCACTGAACTCGATCGGCCCGGTGATCCTCGGTCAGGCGACCAACCTGATCTTCGACGCCAGCGTGGTGAACCAGACCGCCATTCCGTTCGACGCGCTCGGCCGCGTCCTGATGCTCGCGCTGGCCGCCTACGTCACGTTCTTCCTGCTCTCCTGGCTGGCCGGCTTCATGATCAACGCGATCGTGCAGCGCTCGGTGTACCGGATGCGCAAGCAGGTGAGCGAGAAGCTCACCCGGCTGCCGCTGAAGTACTTCGACGGCCAGCCGCGCGGAGAGCTGCTCAGCCGCGTCACCAACGACGTCGACAACATCTCCCAGAGCCTGCAACAGACCCTGTCGCAGATCCTCACCAACCTGTTCACCCTGCTCGGGGTGCTGGTGATGATGTTCTACGTCTCCTGGGTGCTCGCCCTGGTCGCGCTGGTCACGATCCCGGTCGCGATGGGGGTCACGATGGTGATCGGCAAGCGGTCGCAGAAGCTTTTCGCGAAGACCTGGAAGTCGACCGGCGAGCTGAACAGCCAGATCGAGGAGGCCTACTCCGGCCACG
>ERZ724513.780-NODE-780-length-15859-cov-7.907112_pt1 | contig 15859 bp, 13 predicted proteins | sample MGYA00376046_ERZ724513 | MGnify/ENA primary metagenome ERZ724513 (study PRJEB28724, sample SAMN07190883) | activated sludge metagenome | isolation source: activated sludge of sewage treatment plant in Hong Hong | place: Hong Kong | collected 2016-03-17 ...
CCCCGGCACCATCTGGTGCCGGGGCTGATCGGTTGTTCGGTCAGGCGTTGGGACGCTTGCCGTGATTCGCCTTGTTCTTCTTGCGGGAACGACGCTTGCGTCCACCCTTGCCCATGCCGGTCTCCTTCGTTGCTGCTCGTGGGGCGCCGTCGGCGCGGTCATCCATTCTGCCATAGGGTGACACGCATGCTGACGATGGCCGAGGTGATCGACGCGCACACGTCACTCAAAGCCAGTGACGTGATGTGGCTCGAACACCTGGTGGCCGAATGGCACCTGCTGGCCGACCTGGCGTTCTCTGACCTGATCCTGTGGGTTCCCGACGTCGACGACAACGTGTTCTGGGCCTGTGCGCAGGTGCGTCCGACCACGGGCCCCACCGCCCTCGAGGACGACGTGGTGGGCGAAGACGTGCACTACGACCCCGAGCATCAGGTGACCGAGGCCTACCTCTCGCACGAGATCGTGAAGACCAGCGGCAACCAGCTCAGCGCCGGCATTCCGGTTGACGTGCACACCATTCCCGTGGTGCGTGACGGCCGGGTGATCGGCATCGTCGAGGCACACACCAATCGAATGGGGGTGCGCGCGCCCGGTGCCCTCGAAGACGCCTATCTCGAGGCGGCCGACGTGCTCTCGGGCATGGTGCACCGGTGCGAGTACCCGACCGACACCGACAAGTCGGTGCCGTGGGTGTCGCCGCGGGTCGGTGACGGCATGATTCGCGTCAAGGCCGACGGCGTCGTGGCCTACGCCAGCCCGAACGCCCTCAGTGCCTACCGCCGGCTCGGCCTCACCGCCGATCTCGAGGGCGAGAACCTGGCCCACGTCACCATGGCGCTGTTGCGCGACCGGGCGCCGGTCGAGATGTCGCTTCCCAACGTGCTGCGGGGCCAGGGCCAGCAAGAGGTCGAGGTCGAGACCGCCGACGTGCAGTTGCGGCTGCGCATCATCAAGCTCGCGGACGACGCCGGACCCGTCGGCCAGCTGGTGCTCTGCCGCGACACCACCGAGTTGCGCAGCCGTGAGCGGCAACTCGTCACCAAGGACGCCACCATTCGTGAGATTCACCACCGGGTCAAGAACAACCTGCAGACCGTGGCAGCGCTGCTGCGGCTGCAGGCGCGGCGCATCTCGCTGCCCGAGGCCAAGGGCGCACTAAGCGACGCGATGAAGCGGGTGGGCGCCATCGCGGTGGTGCATGAGATCTTGTCGCAGGCCTTCGACACCGCGGTGAAGTTCGACGACGTGGCAGACCGGCTGCTGCGCATGGTGGTCGACGTGGCGGCCACCGGCGAGCCGGTGCAGCTCAAACGCGAAGGCACGTTCGGCTACGTGCCCGCCGACGTCGCGACCAGCCTGTCGCTGGTGCTCACCGAGCTGTGCCAGAACGCGATCGAGCACGGGCTGGGCCAGCAGCGTGGCGTGGTGTGGGTGCGTCCCCAGCAGACCGACGGACGGCTCGTGGTCGAGGTGACCAACGACGGCGAGCCGCTGCCGCCCGATTTCGAGATCGGATCGTCCAACAGCCTGGGCCTGTCGATCGTCACCACCCTGGTGGACGACCTGGGCGGCGAGTTCAGCCTCAGATCAGGCGACAAGGCGGTGGGCACGGTGGCCAGAGTGTCGATTCCGCTGGGTTGACAGGCGCTCGTTCGCCTTGACCGGGGGGAGGGGGGAGAGATCCCGGCGTTCGCCGGGATGACGAGTGCCGCCGGATGGCGGTGCACGATGGACGACCCCCGTGAGGGCTGCGTTCAGCTGGCCCGCACGCGCGAGCGGGCGGCCCGGCGCTTCAGCGCCCGACGTTCGTCTTCGCTCAGGCCGCCCCATACCCCGTGGTCCTGCCCGGCGTCCAAGGCCCACTGCAGGCAGGCTTCGCGGACGTCGCAGCGCTTGCACACCTTCTTGGCTTCCTGAATCTGCATCAGGGCCGGACCGGTGTTGCCGACGGGGAAGAACAGCTCCGGGTCCTCGGTGAGGCAGGCAGCGCGGTGGCGCCAATCCATGCGGTTTCCAACTCCTTCACGTGGAAGATCAGGTGCCCGACAGGGCGGGAGCGCCGCCTGACCGGCAGCGCACAACTTTACGACTATAGCGTGGCAAGGCAATGCCGACCACGACAAGATGCCAATCACTAAATGAACGGATCGGCACCGGTATTCCCGTCCGGGCACAGGTGTGCGGCGGCACTAGGGTGGGTCTGTGCGCAACCGTCCCATCGGCCTGGTCGTGGCCTGTGCCAGCACCACCCTGCTTGGGCTGGTGTTTCTGGTGTTCGCGGGCATCAGCGCCACGGCCGGTCACGGGGTGTTCAGCCTGCAGATCGGTCTGTTGCTGGCCGCGTACGGGCTGCTGCTGATCGCCTCGGCGGTCGGCGTGTGGCACCTGCGCATGTGGGCGCGCGGCGCGCTGGTCGCCTTCACCCTGATGGCGGGCTTCGGCTTCGGTGAATACCTGGCCGAACAGGTGTGGCTGTGGCCGCTGGTCGCGGTGTGCCTCGCCGGCGTGGTGGGTGCCGTACTGCCCAGCACCACCCGCGCATTGCAGGCCGGCGTCAGCTCAGCCGACCGGCCCCGGCCGCCGGGCGGGCCACGAAGGTGGCTGGGGCGTCTCGGCCGCTCCGAGCGAACTCCCTAGTCACCGCCTCGGCGATCGTGTCGACGTCGTCGAGCGACGCGAGCGCCAGCACGCAGCCGCCGAAGCCGCCCCCCGTCATGCGCGCACCGAGCGCTCCGTTGGCCAACGCGACCTCGACGGCCTGGTCGACCGACTCCTCAGTGATCTCGTAGTCGTCGCGCATCGATACGTGCGACGCCGTCATCAGTTCGCCCAGTCGGGGCAGATCATCGGCCCGCAGAGCCGCGCAGGCGTCGAGCACCCGCTGGTCCTCGGTCACCACGTGCCGCGCCCTGCGCACCAGTCGTTCGTCACCGAGGCTCGCCAGCCGTTCGGCGAGACCGTCCACGGCCACGTCACGCAGGGCGGGCACGCCGAGCAGACGCGCCGCCTGTTCACAATCGGCGCGTCGCGTCGCGTACTCGCCGTCGGCGTGGCTGTGCCGGGTGAGGGTGTCGACCACCAGAATCGCCTGGCCGTGCGCGGCCAGGTCGAGCGGCACCTGCTCCACCTCGAGCGAGCGGCAGTCGAGAAACAGCGCGTGCCCCTCGGTGCAGAGCGTGGACGCCGCCTGGTCCATCAGGCCGGTCGGTGCACCCACGTAGGCGTTCTCGGTGCGCCGGGCGAGCTTTGCGCGGTCCATCGGCGCGATGCCCAGGTCGTACAGGTCGTTCAGCGCTTCGACCAGCACGCATTCGATGGCGGCCGACGACGACAATCCGGCCCCGATCGGCACGTCCGAGGCCAGAGCCAGGTCGGCACCGCCGACCTGGTAACCGGCTTCGCGCAGCGCCCAGAACACCCCGCCAAGGTAGGCGTGCCAGCCGTCGTTGTTGGGTGCGAGCGCCTCGAGCGTGGTCTCGAACTGCTCACCGAGGTCGACCGAGACGATTCTGATCACGCCGTCGTCGCGCCGGCCGGCGGCCAGATAGGCCGCCTGGGGCAGGGCGAAGGGCATCACGAAGCCGTCGTTGTAGTCGGTGTGCTCACCGATCAGGTTGATTCGTCCGGGTGCCCGCCAAATGCCTTCGGGCGCCGCCCCAGTCATGGTCTGGTACGCGTCGAGCACCGCAAGGTCCAGGGTCATGGTTCTCCTCATCGAAAGCACGGGGCCGCGTTCTGCAGCGGGGTTGACGCGGGTAGAGTACCGCCCTCACTGGGGCCGACGCTGCCGAATCGACCCCGTCAACGGCGAGTCGTCAGTCGGCCAGGGCCGACTCCAACAGGGTGTCCTGCTGCGCGCGGTGCACCTTCATCGACCCCACCGACGGGGCCGATGCGGCCGGCCGGGTCACCGGCGTCATGCGCAACTCGTAGCCGGGCAGGAACGCTGCCACGGCCTCGGGCAGATGCTGGGCCATGAACCACCAGGCGCCCTGGTTCTCGGGCTCGTCCTGCACGTAGCGCACCTGTGCGGTCTTGGGCAGTTCGCCCAGCAGCGCCGCGAGCTCTTTGGCCGGCAGCGGGTACAGCCGCTCGAGCGAGAGAATCGCCACCTTGTCGTCGAGCCCCGCTTCGTGCCGGGCGGTCATCAGGTCCCAGCGCAGCTTGCCCGAACAGATCAGAATGCGGTCGACCTTGGACGGGTCGGTGATGGTGGGGTCGCCCATCGCCGGCTGCCAACGTCCCTGGGTGAAGTCGCTGGGCTGAGAGACGGCCTGCTTGTTGCGCAGCATCGACTTGGGCGTGGCGATCACCACCGGCCTGTGCCAGTTCACGTAGGCGTGGGTGCGCAGCAGATGGAAGTAGCTGGCCGGGGTGGACGGCTGGCAGACCGCCAGAGCGCCTTCGTGGCACAGCTGCAGCCACCGCTCGATGCGCATCGAGCTGTGGTCGGGGCCCTGACCCTCGTAGCCGTGGGGGAGCAGCAGCACCACGCCCGACTTCTGGGTCCACTTGGCGTTGCCCGAGCTGATGAACTCATCAACGATGGTCTGGGCGCCGTTCGCGAAGTCGCCGAACTGCGCCTCCCAGCACACCAGAGCGTCGGGCGCGGCCACCGAGTAGCCGTACTCGAAGCCCATCGACGCGTACTCGCTGAGCAGCGAGTCGTACACGTGAAACATGCCCTGGTTGTCGGAAAGGTGGTTGAGCGGCACGTAGCCCTCGGCGGTTTCGCGGTCGATCACGGCGGCGAACCGCTGCACGAACGTGCCGCGCCGCGAGTCCTGCCCGACCAGTCGCACTGGACGGCCCTCCATCAGCAGCGAGCCGAAGGCGAGTAGCTCAGCGGTGGCCCAGTCGATCGGGCCGTTGACGATGCCGTCGGCGCGCCGCTCGAGTTGCGGCAGCACCTTGGGGTGCACGGCGAATCCCTCGGGGAACGTGACGTGCGCCCGGGCCACCTTCGCCATGGTCTCGGCCGAGATGGTGGTGCCCTGGGTTTTGCCGAGCTTCGGCGGGTAGTAGGGCACCCGGCGGTACGAGTCGTCGGCCTCGGCGTCTTCGCGCGCCTTCTTGAACACACTCTCCAGACCGTCACGGAACCGGGTCAGCACGGCTTCGGCGTCTTCGGTGCTGATGTCGCCGCGGCCGATCAGGGCCTCGGTGTACAGCTTGCGCACACTGCGCTTCTGTTCGATCAGGTCGTACATGCGCGGCTGGGTGAAGCTGGGGTCGTCGCCCTCGTTGTGCCCGCGCCGGCGGTAGCACACCACGTCGAGCACGACGTCTTTGTTGAACCGCTGCCGGTATTCGAAGGCGAGTTGCGCGATGCGGGCGACGGCCTCGGGGTCGTCGCCGTTGATGTGAAAGATCGGCGACTGAATGGCCTTGGCCACATCGGTGCAATACACCGAGGTGCGCGAATCGTACGGCGAGGTGGTGAACCCGACCTGGTTGTTCACCACGACGTGGACGGTGCCGCCGGTCTTGTAGGGCCGCAGTTGGCTCATCTGCAACGTTTCGTACACCACGCCCTGACCGGCGAACGACGCGTCGCCGTGCAGCAGAATCGGCAGCACCGGAAAGCCCTCGGCGGCGGCCAACTGGTCGAGCTTGGCCCGCGCGATGCCTTCGAGCACCGGGTCGACCGCTTCGAGGTGCGACGGGTTCGCGGCCACGGAGGTCTTGATCGTCTTGCCCGACAGGGCGGTGAACTGGCCCTCGGCGCCCAGGTGGTACTTCACGTCGCCGGTGCCCTGGGCGTTGCGCGGGTCGACGCTGCCCTCGAACTCCTTGAAGATCTGGCCGTAGCTCTTGCCCACGATGTTGGCCAGCACGTTGAGCCGACCGCGGTGCGGCATGCCGATGCACACCTCGTCGAGGCCGGAGTTGGCTGCGGCGTCGCACAGCTCGTCCAACAACACGATGGTCGACTCGCCACCCTCGAGGCTGAACCGTTTCTGGCCGACGAACTTGGTCTGCAGAAAGGTCTCGAAGATCTCGGCCTCGTTGAGCCGGTCGAGAATGCGCAGGTGTTCTTCGCGCGGCCAGGGTGCGTGCGGCACCTCGACGCGGCGTTGAATCCAGGCGCGCTGCTCGTTGTCTTGAATGTGCATGTATTCGATGCCCACACTGCGGCAGTACGAGCCGCGCAGGGTGGCCAGAATGTCGCGCAGCGTCATGACCTCGCCGTCGTGGCCGCCGAAGTTGCCCACCGGAAACTCGCGGTCCAGATCCCACAGCGTCAGGCCGTGGTACTCCAGCGTGAGCTCGGGGTGCGAGCGCTGCCGGTATTCAAGCGGGTCGATGTCGGCCATCAGGTGCCCGTGCTGCCGGTAGGCGGCGATCAGCGAGAACACCCGGGCCGACTTGGGAATCTGCCCCGGACGTTCGGCGCTGACGTCTTGCGCCCACCGGATCGGCGCGTAGGGAATGCGCAGCGAGGCGAAGATCTCGTCGTAGAAGCCGTGCTTGCCCAGCAGCAGTTCGTGAATGACCTTGAGGAACTCGCCCGACTGGGCGCCCTGAATGATGCGGTGGTCGTAGGTCGAGGTCAGCGTGGTGACCTTCGACACCCCCGCCTCGGTGATGCGGCGCAGCGAGGCGCCCTGAAACTCGGGCGGGTAGTCGATCGAGCCGACGCCCAGAATGAGGCCCTGGCCGGCCATGAGGCGCGGCACCGAATGGCTGGTGCCGATGCCGCCGGGGTTGGTCAGCGTGGCGGTGGTGCCCTGAAAGTCCGACACCTCGAGCTTGCCCTGGCGGGCCTTGCGCACGACTGCCTCGTAGGCGGCCCAGAACTGGCCGAAGTTGAGTTGCTCGCAGCCCTTGATGTTGGGCACCAGCAGCTGGCGACCGCCGTCCTTGGTGGGAAGGTCGATCGCCAGGCCCAGGTTGATCGTGTTGGGCTCGACCAGAAACGGCTTGCCGTCGGCCTCTTCGTAGGCGTTGTTCATCGCCGGCACCTGCTTGAGCGCCTGGATCATCGCGTAGCCGATGAGGTGCGTGAACGAGATCTTGCCGCCGGTCGACCTGGCCAGATGGGCGTTCACCATCAGCCGCTGGTCGATGGCGAGCTTCATCGGCACGTTGCGCACCGAGGTGGCCGTCGGCATGGCCAGCGAGGCGTCCATGTTGCGTGCGGTTCGCATGGGCGCGCCCTTGAGCTGCACCCGGGTGGGCTCGCTGGCCTGCTCTTTGCGCACCACCAGACTGGGCCGGTTGGCCGACAGGCCCATGCCGGTGCCCGGCGACTCGGGTGCCGCATCGTGACCGGCGGTGGCCGACGACTCGACGGTGGCGGTCGGCGCGGCGGAGCCGTTCGCAGGGGCCGGCGCAGGGCGAGGACGGGCGGGCCGCGGACCACGCTCGGCGACCACGCTGTAGGAGTCGTGGGACTTGGAGGGGGCGGGTTGATTCTTGGCCCCCTCTTGCTGCTGAGGCTTCTCGTCGGCAGTGGGCTTGCTGGTCGGCTCGGCTGACCGCTTCGGCGACGACTGCACCGGCTCAGGTGTCGGCTCCGGGGCCGTCTCGGCCGGCGGTTGCGAAGCTGCCGGTGTGGACGGCTTCGCGGGCTCGGCCTTGACCTCCCACGCGTCATCGGACACGGAGCCACCATCGGCGGCGGAAGAGCCTGCGCCGCGCTCGGCGAAGAACTGCTGCCAACGGTCGTCCACCGAGTTCGGATCGCTCTGGTACGCCTGGTACATCTCGTCGATGAGCCAGTCGTTGGCACCAAATTCATCAGTCGATGGCTTGTCCGTCGTCAGATTCTCGTGCGCGAGAGCCACGATCGCCTTCTTCCCGTTACCTGCACAGGCCGCGACGCCTGTTGCCGCTTTGATGCTACTCAGCGAGCCGGTGAGGCGAAACCGGCCATGCCGGTGGCTGGGCCGACTGGTCAGTGTTTCGCCGACGGCGTAGAGCCACACTGGGTTTCACGCTGTCGCCTTTGTACAAGACCCTCTCGGGCCGTCCGAGGCAGCATGAGAACGAGACGACAAACCACAGCGAGGAGCGGCAATGTCCGAGTCAGCACCAGCAACATTGGCCATGGTCACCATCGACTGCGCAGACCCGGCAGCCGAGGCGGCGTTCTGGGCCGCTGCGCTGGGGTGGCAGAACAGCTACTCCGACGAGAACTACGGCATGGTCACCAAGGGCGACCAGCGCATCGGCTTCGGCCGCGTCGAGGGCTGGAAGGCGCCCGACTGGCCGAACACCTCCGGCACCAAGCAGTTCCACTTCGACCTGGCGGTGGACGATCTGGCCGAGGCTGAAGCGAAGCTGCTCGAGCTGGGTGCCACCAAGCCCAGCGAGCAGCCGTCCGAGGACTGGGTGGTGCTGCGTGACCCCGACGGCCACCCGTTCTGCCTGACCAAGGCGGCCAACTGGGGTTGAGTCGGAATCAGGGGCCGCAACACGACGCCAAAGGCCCAGTCGAACACATCGTTCGACTGGGCCTTTTCTTCTGCGCCCCCGGCAGGATTCGAACCTGCGCACCCGCCTCCGGAGGGCGGCGCTCTATCCCCTGAGCTACGGGGGCCCGGGTCACCGGACCGGCCACTGACTGTACCGCATGGCCTTTGGCCACATCGAATCGCGAAGTGGCGCGAGTTGGGGACGGTTCCTAACTCGCGCCAAGCGCCATGCGAACCGTCGGTCTCGCGGACGGCCTGCTTTGCGCATCTGCACGGCATGCCGGCGAGTAGGGTTCGAGTCATGCGGGTACTGCGAGCGCTGTCGTCGCTGCTCGTGACCGTGACCCTGATCGGGTGCACCAGCCAGTCGACTGCACCCGGCCCGGCCGTGCTGCGCGACACGGCGCCACCGTGGCCGGCGCCACGTGACGGGCTGGCGCAGATTCAGGCCGCCGGCCTGGAGCCGTCCCGGCTCGACGACACCAGCGGCCAGCGCCGATTCACCCTCACCATCGCGATCGACGGCACCCCCGTGGCACTGGTGCCCTACATCGGCATGGACCGCCCCCGCGCGCTTCAGGGGCCGGCGCACACCCACGACGACTCCGGGGTGGTGTGGCTCGAAGGCCGGGGCGCCGACACCGTCACCCTCGGCCAGTTCTTCACGTTGTGGGGGGTGCGGTTCGACGCGAAATGCCTCGGTGCCTCCTGCGGAACCGTCGCCGTCGAGGCGGACGGCACGAAGGTCGCCAACCCCGTCGCGCTGAAGCTGGCCACTGTCACACACACGCTTCATCTCGACGTCACCAGCGGGTGATCCCAGCCGCCGGGAGTGGGCCGTGCCACAGGCGCCGCTCTGGCACAGTGGTGCCTCATGACCCACATGCACGTCGCCGGCTCAATTCACGCCGACGCGACCTCGCCCGCGCCGCTGTGGCTGACCCGTCCCGACGACGTGAACGCCCTGACCGCGGCCGTGTGGAGCAAGAACGCCTTTCGTAACGCCGATGGTGAAGTCGAGATCGCCGGCCGCACCGCCGCCTCGATCGTCGCCGAGATGGGCAGCCCGGTCTACGTGATCGACGAGGACGACTTTCGCACCCGCGCCCGCGAGTGGCGCGACGCCTTCGCCGGCTGGGACGTGTTCTACGCCGGCAAGTCGTTTCTGTGCACCACGGTGGCCCGCTGGATCGCCGAGGAGGGCCTGGGGCTCGACGTCTGCTCGGGCGGCGAACTGGCCGTCGCCCTGCGCGGCGGCATGACCCCCGCCCGCATCGGCATGCACGGCAACAACAAGAGCGTGGACGAACTGCGCGCCGGCCTCAGCGCCGGGGTGGGCCGCATCATCGTCGACTCGTCGCACGAAATCACCCGGCTGGAGCAGCTCTGCGCCGAACTGGGCACGGTGGCCGAGGTGATGATCCGGGTGACCACCGGCGTCGAGGCGCACACCCACGAGTACATCGCCACCGCGCACGAAGACCAGAAGTTCGGCTTCTCGATCAACGGCGGGGCGGCCCTGGTGGCCATGGTGCGCAGCCATCACAGCCCCTACATCGACCTGAAGGGCATTCACAGCCACATCGGCTCGCAGATCTTCGACACCAACGGGTTCGAGGTGGCTGCGCGCCGCACGCTGAAGCTGATGGCGCAGTTTCACGAGGCCACCGGCGTCACGCTGGCCGACCTCGATCTCGGCGGCGGCTTCGGCATCAGCTACATCAAGGAAGACACCCCGGCCACGCCCGCCGAGCTGGCCGCCGGGCTGCGCTCGATCGTCGAGCACGAGTGTCGCGGCTTCGGGTTGCCGGTGCCGCGCATGTCGATCGAACCCGGACGTGCCATCTGCGGCCCGCCCGGCACCGCCATCTACACCGTCGGCACGGTGAAGACGGTCGACATCGGTTCGGGCCAGAGCCGGCGCTACGTGGCGGTCGACGGGGGCATGAGCGACAACATTCGTCCGGCCCTCTACGCCGCCGAGTATTCCGCCACCCTGGCCAATCGGGCCGGCGAGGGCGGTCCGGTGCTGTCGCGCGTGGTGGGCAAGCACTGCGAGGGCGGCGACATTCTGGTCAGGGACGAGTTTCTGCCCGACGACGTCGGCCCCGGCGACCTGATCGCGGTGCCCGCGGCCGGCGCGTACAGCCGGTCGATGGCGAGCAACTACAATCACGTTCCGCGCCCGCCCGTGGTCGCCGTGCGCGACGGCCACCTCAGCACGCTGCTGCGGCGCGAAACCATGGACGACCTGCTGGCGCTCGACCCCGGGGCCTGAGAAAGATGAGGACGCAATGACTCCGGCCAGACCGCTCAAGGTGGCCCTGCTGGGCTGCGGCGTGGTGGGTTCACAGGTGGCCCGACAGATGCTCGAGGGCGGCGACGAGTTTCAGGCCCGGGTGGGCCGTCGGCTCGACCTGGTCGGCATCGCTGTGCGCAACCTGGCCAAAGACCGTCCCGGCATCGATGCGGCACTGCTCACCGACGACGCCGCCGAACTCGTGGCCCGCAAGGGCATCGATCTCGTGATCGAGGTGATGGGCGGCGTCGAACCTGCGCGCAGCCTGATTCTGGCCGCGATGGCGGGTGGCGCTTCGGTGATCACCGCCAACAAGCAGTTGCTGGCCCAAGACGGCCCGACGCTGTACGAGGCTGCGGCCGAGGCCGGTGTGGACCTGTATTACGAGGCTGCGGTGGCGGGGGCGATTCCGATCATCCGTCCGCTGCGCGAGTCGCTGGTGGGCGACGAGGTCACCGCGGTCAAGGGCATCGTCAACGGCACCACCAACTTCATTCTCGACAAGATGACCACCGAGGGCTCGTCGTTCGACGAGGTGCTCGCCGAGGCGCAACGGCTCGGTTACGCCGAAGACGACCCGACCGCCGATGTCGAGGGGCTGGACGCCGCCGCCAAGGCCGCGATTCTGGCCAGCCTGGCCTTTCACAGCCGGGTGAACCTCGACGACGTCGACTGCGAAGGCATCACCACAGTGACCGCCGACGACGTGGCGACGGCGGCCGAACTGGGTTACGTGATCAAACTGCTGGCCCGCTGCGCGCTGGCTCCCGACAACTCGATCTCGGTGGGCGTGCACCCCACGCTGGTGCCGGCCAACCACCCGTTGGCGAACGTGTCGGGCGCGTTCAACGCCGTGTTCATCGAGTCGCGGCACGCTGGGCAGCTCATGTTCATGGGCCCGGGGGCCGGAGGTGCGCCGACGGCGTCCGCCGTGTTGGGCGACGTGATCACCGCAGCTCGTAACCGGGTGCGGGGTGTGGCCGGGCCGGGGGAGTCGTCGTACTCGGCGCGTCCGGTCACCCCCCGCAACCTGGTGCCGTCGCGGTTCTACGTGGCTCTGAGCGTCGACGACGAGCCTGGCGTACTGGCCAAGATCGCGGCGAGCTTCGCCCGCTACCAGGTCTCGATTCAGGCGGTGCGGCAAGAGAGCGAACCGGGGCGTCCACTGGGTCAGGGGGCACGGCTGGCGATTCTCACCCACGCGGCTCGGGTGGGTGACATGAAGGCGGCGGTCGAAGATCTCGCTGCCATGCCCGAGGTCACCGGCGGCATCACGCTGATGCGGGTCGAGGGCTGAGCCGTGCGGTTGGCCTGCCTCGATCTGGAAGGGGTGTTGATACCCGAGATCTGGATCGCCGTCGCCGAGGCCACCGGCATCGAGGGGCTGCGGCGCACCACCCGTGACGAACCCGACTATGACGCACTGATGCGCTACCGGCTCGACCTGCTCGATCGCAACGGACTCACCCTGAGCAAGATCCAGCAGGTGATCGGCACGCTCGCCCCCATGCCGGGGGCCGTCGAGATGGTCGACTGGCTGCGGCAGCGGTTTCAGGTCGTGATTCTGTCGGACACCTTCTACGAGTTCGGTATGCCGTTCATGGCCAAGCTGGGCCACCCGACGCTGCTCTGCCACCAGTTGGTGGTGCGCGACGACCGCATCGTCGACTACGCCCTGCGGCTGCCCGACCAGAAGCGGGCGGCGGTCAAGCGGTTTCACGAGCTCAACTTCTCTGTGATCGCGGCGGGTGACAGCTACAACGACACCGCCATGCTGGGCGAGGCCGACGCGGGCATTCTGTTCCGTCCGCCGGCCAAGGTGATCGCGGAGTTTCCGCAGTACCCGGTGGTCACCGACTACGCCGGCCTGCGCGACGCCTTCGAGCAGGCCGACGAAGCACTGTGAGTGTCTCCGCTGGTTGAGCTTGTCGAAACCCCAAGCCCCAATAGGTCTCGATAAGCCCGACCAGCGACAAAGAGCGCTTCCTTGAGGCGCCGGACTGCCTGCAGACCTACCCTTGGGCCATGCCGACCTACACCCGGCAACCGCATCCGGCGCTGAGGCGGTACGTGGCCTCGATCGTCGGCTACGACTACCGGCTCGACCCGGCGGCGGTGCACCACGGCCTGCCGTCCACCACGGCCACGGTGGTGATCGCCTTCGACGAGCCGCTCGACTGCGGCTGGTTCGACACTCCGGCGCAACGACGCCCGTTCTGGACCCTGATCGGCGGGTTGCACGTGCGGCCGTCGCTGATTCGCACCCACGGGCACCAGGTCGGGCTGCAACTCGGCCTGACGCCATCGGGGTTGCGGTGGCTGACCGGGCTGCCGGCGGCCGAGTCGTCCGGCCTGCTGTTCGACCACAACGACCTGGCCCTGCTCGCGCCCGGCCTGCACGAGACCCTGCAGAGCCTCGGTTGGCGCGACCGCTTCGCGCTGCTCGAGGCCGACCTGCTGCGCCGCCTGCCCGCTCAGCCCGCCGCGTTCTCGAACGAGTTGGCGCACGCCTGGCGCCGGCTGACGGCTCCCTACCCGCCGTCCGTCACCGCGCTGGCCGGCGAACTCGGCTGGTCGAGACGTCATCTGCTCACCCGGTTTCGGCATGCCTACGGTCCCAGTCCGAGCACGGTCGCGCGGCTGGCCCGGTTCGAACGCGCCCGACATGCCGTGGCTCACGGTCTGCCGCTGGCCCGGGTCGCGGCCGAGTGCGGCTACTTCGACCAGGCTCACCTCAATCGCGAATGGCGCGAGTTCGCGGCTGCCACACCCACCCAGACGGTGCAAGACTTCCCATCCGTCCAAGCCCCCATGCCGTGACCCGGCGAACGATGGGCCCATGAGCACACCACAGCTGTACGCCTGCCTTCGCTACCTCGACGTCGACGCCGTCATCCCCTTGCTCGAGGCGCTCGGCTTCACCGAGCGGGCGATCATGCGCGACCCGGACGACCCGCGAGTCGTGCACCACGCCCAGTTCCGCTGGCGCGAACACGGCGGCATCATGTTCGGCACCGAGCGCGACGGGGGAGTGGGGCCGAAGCCGGGCACGGCCTGCGTCAATCTGGTGGTGCCCACCGACGCCGACGTCGACCGCACCCTGGCCCGGGCACTGGCCGCGGGCGCCCGGCAGATCTCGCCCGTGGACGAGCCGCCGCACGGCGGCCGGTGCGTGGCCGTCGTCGATGCCGAGGGCAACATCTTCAACATCGACTCCTACCAGGGCGAGTGACTGCCGCACTACCGAACCAACCGGAACTGGGGACGGTTCTCATTCCTGCTCATTCGTATGACCTTTGAGTCGGAAAGAGAACCGTCCCCGATTCCGGCTCAGCGCGCGTCGCGCAGCGGGGGCGTCCCAACTGGTTAACTGGCCAGCGTGAACTTGCGCCGCATCGGCTTCGTCGTGCTGTTGGCGATCCCACCGCTGCTGGCCGCCCTGTACGCGGGCGGCACGACCATTCCCGGCGGCAACTTCGAGCCGTGGGCGCCGGCCATGATCGACCTCGACGTCTACCGCCGCACCGGCGACCTGGTGTTGCGCGGCCAGGATTTCTACCACGTCGAAGCGTGGCTGCCGTGGATCTACCCGGCCTTCGCCGCCCTGCTGTCGGTGCCGTTCGCGATCATGCCGCTCGCCATGGCGCAGTGGGTGTGGCTGGGGTTGAACGTGGCGTGCCTGATGGCCATGCTGCACCGGTTGGGCCTCAAGGGTGCCCAGCTCAGCCTGGCCGCCACCGCCATCGTGTGGCTTGTCGAACCGGTACGCGAAACCCTGGGGTTCGGCCAGTTGGCGATCTTTCTGGTCACGGCCGCGGTACTCGATTCGATGCCCGGGCCGACGGTGTTCAACCGCCGGCTGCTGCCCGAAGGCTGGTTGGTGGGCGTGGCCACCTCTGTGAAGCTCACCCCGGCGCTGATCGCCGCCTACAACTTCTTCGCCGGCAAGCGCAAGGCGGGCATCGTCAGCTTCATCACGTTTCTGGCCTGCACGGCCATCGGCTTCGTGGTGCTCTGGGGTCCGTCCCTGACCTACTTCGGCATGCTGCTCTCGGGTGATTCCGGGCTCAACAGCGGCATCGTGTTCAAGACCAACCAGTCGGTGCTGGGGGTGTGGACCCGGCTGATGGGCGAGGCCAGCCGCGGGGGCCTGGTGCTGTCGGTGCTGGTGGCCGTGCTCGGCCTGGTGGCGGCGGTGCTGATGCATCGCGCCGGCGAGGTCGCCTACGCACTGTGCCTGGCCGGGTTGACCAGCCTGCTCGCCTCGCCGATCTCGTGGTCGCACCATTACGTGTGGATCGTGCCGTTCGGCATCGTGCTGCTGCGCAACCAGCGGCTGCCCGGGTATCTGCGAATCGCGGGCCTGTTCTATTCGATCTGGACGGCCTTCGCCCCGTTCAAACTGCTGCCGGGCGACAACAACGTCGAACTGACCTACGCGCCGTTGCACATGCTGGTCGACAACTTCGGCGTCTATCTCGGGGTGGCGATTCTGATCGGCAGCATCGTGGCCGCCTACACCCCGTGGGGTCGTGATCGACGGCGCGCGCAGCTGCACCTGCGCAACGGCGAGGCCATCACCGCCGAAACCTGACCGGCTACCGGGAATACCGCCCGGTGCGGCGTGGTTTCATGCAATTGACCGGCGCGGTGCTACAGTGAAGACGCGCTGTAGTTCAGCCAATCGCCCCCCACAGGTCGGGGCTGACGATTCCATTCGTCGAGGACTCCTTTCATCAAAGCCCGCTGTCTTGGGGAGATGAACCGTATCCAAGATCTGTGCCGGAGCTAGTCACGCTCCTCCCAATGCTGTCCGGCCGCAGGTAGGCACCCGTCCGGACGTTCCGAAAGGACCTTTGTGACCGACACCATCGAAGCCGTCGCCACCACCTCGGGCGGCAAGGGGCTGAGCGCCATGTTGCTGCCCGAGCTGAAGCAGCTCGGAGCCTCGCTCGGCCTCAAGGGCACCGGCGCCATGCGCAAGAGCCAGCTGATCGACGCCATTCGCACCGCCCAGTCCGGTGGCAGCAGCGAGAGCCCACGCACCGAGCAGCCCCAACAGCAACACCAGAAGCGGGCCAGCCAGCGGCCGGCCGCCGAGCCGACCGAGGCCCCGGCTGCGACCGAGGCCCCGGCC
>ERZ724513.782-NODE-782-length-15858-cov-9.076568_pt1 | contig 15858 bp, 12 predicted proteins | sample MGYA00376046_ERZ724513 | MGnify/ENA primary metagenome ERZ724513 (study PRJEB28724, sample SAMN07190883) | activated sludge metagenome | isolation source: activated sludge of sewage treatment plant in Hong Hong | place: Hong Kong | collected 2016-03-17 ...
CGCGCTGGCGACCGTCGGACTGGACGCCGCGCTGGCCCGCCGCCGCATCGACCAACTCTCCGGCGGGCAGATGCGCCGCGTCGTATTGGCCGGGTTGCTGGCCCGCCGGCCGCGGGTGCTCATCCTGGACGAACCGCTGGCCGGCCTCGACGTGGCCAGTCAGCGGAACCTGGTGCGGCTCCTGGTCGACCTGCGCCGCGAGACCGGGCTGACCGTGGTGGTCATCTCGCACGACTTCGTGGGGCTGGAGGAACTGTGTCCGCGGATCGTGCACCTGGATGCCGGCGCGATGGCACCGGTATCGGCGCCGGCGGGTGATCTGTCATGACCAGCGCCGTGGGACCCGCACCGCGAAACCGGCAACGCCGGCCGGTGACACTGCTGCGCCCGGTGCCGGGCCCGTCGCCCATCCACGATCTGTGGGCGGGCACGAAACTGATTGCCGTGTTTGCCATTTCGGTGCTGTTGACGTTCTACCCGGACTGGGTTCCGCTGGCCCTGCTGTCGGTGCTCATCCTGGTGACCGCGCGGGTGGCGCGGGTGCCGTTCGGGGCATTGCCGTCGGTGCCGTGGTGGTTCTGGGTGCTGATGGCCATCGGCGGAATCACCGCGACTCTCGGCGGCGGAGACCCGGTGGTTCACCTCGGCGGCTGGCACGTCGGGCTGGGCGGACTGCTCAGCTTCACCCGGGTGACGATCGTCGCGCTCGTCCTGCTCGGGGTGTGCATGCTCGTCTCCTGGACCACCAACACCGCCGACATCGCGCCCGCCCTGGCCACACTCGGCCGGCCGCTGAAGATCTTCCGGCTGCCGGTCGACGACTGGGCGGTCGCCACGGCGCTGGCATTGCGGTCGTTCCCGATGCTGCTCGACGAGTTCCGGCTGCTGCTGGCGGCCCGGCGGCTGCGGCCCAAGCCGCACGTGGCGACCGGGCGCGCGCGCCGGTGGTCGCACGAGCTGATCGACATGATGACCGCCGGCATCACCGTGGCCCTGCGGCGCGGTGACGAGATGGGCGATGCCATCACCGCACGCGGCGGCACCGGGCAGATCGCCGCGGCGCCGTCCGGCCCGAAAGCCCGTGACTGGGTGGCCCTTTCGATCGTCGCCGCCGTCTGCGCCCTGGCTCTGGCTCTGCAACTGACCGTCTTCGCCCGCTGACCTTCTTTTGATCTGCTCAGTGCCCAGTGCGACAACATTCGAGTAGACCTCGCACTGGCCGCTGAGCAGATCCGCCTCAGCCCTTGTCCGCCGGCGGCAGGATCTGCAGGCCGTCCAGGATCGTCTTGCTGTCCTTCTGGAACACCGGATCGTCGGGTCGGGTGGTCTGGATGACCAGGCTGACGACGTAGGTGTTGTCGCCCGAGGTCAGCACCGCCTCGCGCATCACGCCCGGATGCGGCCCGACCGAGGGAGGCACCGTTCCGGTGTAACGGATCGTCTGGCCGGGCAACCCGCACACCGTGTCCGCGGCGACGGCGAGATCCTTGGCCCCGCCCATCTTCTCCAGACCGTCGCGCTCCTGCTTGAGCGCCTTCGCCGCGTCGATGTTGCCGGGCAGTTTGTCCAGGGTGTACACCGCGTTGGGGGTGAAGCCCTGGTAGGTGAGCGACTGGTTGATGATGGCCAACCGGACGACATCGGAGTCCATCTGGGTATAGCGTTCCCAGCCCTTCGGCGCCGGGATCCGCACGCGCGGTTCGCTGTCGAAGTGGGTGCCGGCGTCCATCAGCGGGGCGTCGACCTTGGTGCAGGCCGCCTCGCCGGTGGGCTGCGGGGGCCCCTCCTTGCCGCAACCGGTGACTGCCAACAGGAACACGGACGTCGCGGCGAGGACCCGAAGCATGGCGCCATTAAACCGTGGCGATCGCCGCGGCCGGCGAAAGCTAGGCTCGGCGACGTGATCACGCTCGACCGGCTGGTCAACGTGCTGGGCGGCTACGGCGTCGCGGCCCGCCTCGGCGCGGTGCCGCGCAGCGCCGAACTGCGCCGCGTCGTGATCCCCGAACCAGCGGTGACCGGCGACGTCATGCTGGCGATCGGCGCGGACTCGGCCGCGCAGGCACTGGGCTGGGCGCGGGACGCGGGCGCGGTGGCCGTCGTCGTCCGCAAGGACGTGCCGGATGACGCCGACGACATTGCGGTTCTCACCGTCGATCCCGCGGTGCCGTGGAGCGAACTGGCCGCTGTCGTCTACGGCCTCGTTCTCGAGGGCCGCGAAACCGAGTCCGGCCGCGGGCCGACGGACCTGTTCGCGCTCGCCGACAGCCTGGCCGACGCGATCGGCGCTCCGGTGGTCATCGAGGGGCGGCGCGCGCAGGTGCTGGCGTATTCGCCATTGCGTGACGACGCCGACGAAGCCTGGATGCAGACCATCCTGGCGCGCCGGGCGCCCGACAAGGTCCGCGAATCATATGACCGCCGTGGCGTTTTCGCACATCTGAATGCTTCGGATGAGCCTTTGTTCGTGCCGCCGGATCCGGCGTTGGGCGGCGCGGGCCGGATGGTGGCGGCCGCCCGGGTGGGCCGCGAGTTGCTGGGTTCGGTGTGGGTGATCACCGACGCCGAGATGCACGAGCCGGCGTTGCGCGACGGTGCCCGCACGGTCGCGCTGCATCTGTTGCGATCACGCGCCAGCGCCGACCTGGAACGGCAGGTCGAATCTGAGGCGGTGCTCCGCCTCCTGGACGGCGCGGCCGACGCGGTGACGGTCGCGAGCCGGCTCGGGCTGGGCCGCGGCGCGCTGCGGGTCATCGCGCTGCGCGCCTCCATGCAGACCGAACCGCACACCGCCCTGCTGGTGGCGTTCGAGCGCGCGACGTCCGGGTTCGGTTGGTCGCGACCGGGCCGGACCGCCCTGGCCGGTAACACCGTCTACACCGTGTTGCCCTGCGACGACGCGGACGTGGCCCGGCGGTGGGTCGGCGCGCTGCGCGACGGTCTCCCGCGCGGCACCGCCGTCGTCGCCGGCATCAGCGGACCGGCCGGCGTCGGGGAACTGGCGTCCGCACGCCGGGAGGCCGACGAGTGTCTGGCGTTGCACGAACTGGATCCCCACGTCGAGCCGCCGGCCTACGACGAATCCTGGGACGACGTGTTGTTGCAGCGGTTGCGCACGGTCGCCAGTTCGGGCCGCGGGCCGTCCCGTGGTCCGATCGCCGAACTCCGGCGTCACGACGCCGCGCGCGGCACGCCGTATGTCGAGACGTTGCGGGCGTGGCTGGAGGCGCACGGTGATCCGGTGCGCGCCGGGGTGACGCTGGGCGTCCATGAGAACACCGTGCGCTACCGACTGCGCAAGATGGCCGAGATCACCTCCGTGGATTTCACGGATGGTCGCAAACGGGTGGCCTTGATGATCGAGCTGGCAGCATTGTCCTAGCCAGACAATTTCGCACGCAGTTTTTGTCGTCTTCCGCAGGCCGGGGCCCCGAAGCGCTGGTCATGATGGCAGGACCAGCTTCACTCCGGCTGTCAGGGGCGACCGTCAAACCCTCCGACTCGCCCCTGACAGCAATCTCTTCGTCAGGAGAATCCCGATGTCCATCTGGCTCACGCCTGCCGCCCGCGACCGACTGCAGCAGGAACTCGACGCGCTGCGGCGCTGCCTGGACACCTCCACCGAGGACGACCCCAACGCCATCGCCGTGCGCCGCGCGCAGCAGGGCCGCATCCAGCAGATCCACGAAATGCTCGTCGACGCCGTGGTGGGTGAGGATCCCCCCAACGACGGCGTGGCCGAACCCGGGATGGTTGTCACGGTGCGCTTCGATGACGGGCACGACGTCGAGACGTTCCTGCTCGGTGTGCGTGAGGCGGACTACGGCGACATCGAGGTGTATTCGACCGCCTCGCCGCTGGGTGCCGCGATCACCGGCGCCCGCCCCGGGGAGCGGCGGAGTTACGCGCTGCCCTCGGGAACCCTGCAGGGAGTGACGCTGGTCGAGGCGGTGCCGTTCGGGTTGCATGCGGGCGCGCACACCTGAGCCGACCGCTACGGTAGGGATCCGTGATCGCCGAAGTGGATCCCGACTTCCTCGCACTGCCCCGACACCGACTGGCCGATGCCGCGTTGTCGGCGGCGCTGGCCGACGGTGCGCAGTACGCCGACCTGCGGGTGCACCGCATCGTCAACGAGATCATCCACATCCGCGACGGTGAACTGGAGACCGCGGTCACCACCACGCAGATCGGCCTGGCGGTCCGGGTGATCGTCGATGGGACGTGGGGGTTCGCCTCCCACGCCGGACTGTCCCCGGCGGTGGCCGCCGACACCGCGCGGCGCGCCGTCGCGGTGGCCCGCACGCTGGCGCCGCTGAACGCCGAGCCGATCGCGCTGGCCGACGAGCCCGTCTACCGCGACGCCACCTGGGTGTCCAGCTACCTGGTCGACCCGTTCGCGATCCCGACGGCCGACAAGATCGCGCTGCTCGACGACTACAGCGGCCGGCTGCTGGCCGCCAACGGCGTCGACCACGTGACCGCGACGCTGAACGCGGTCAAGGAGCAGGTGTTCTACGCCGACAGCTTCGGGTCGTCGATCACCCAGCAGCGGGTGCGGATGCACCCGGCCCTGGATGCGGTGGCGGTCAACGCCGCCGAGGGCAGTTTCGAGTCGATGCGCACGCTGTGCCCGCCGATGGGCCGCGGCTGGGAGGCGCTCTCGGGCGACGACGTCTGGGACTGGTCGTCCGAGCTGCGCCAGTTGCCCGAGCTGCTCGCCGAGAAGACAAAGGCGCCCAGTGTGGCCGCGGGCCCGACGGATCTGGTGATCGACCCGACCAACCTGTGGCTGACGATCCACGAATCCATTGGGCACGCAACCGAATACGACCGCGCGATCGGTTACGAGGCGGCCTACGCGGGTACGTCCTTCGCCACCCCGGACAAACTCGGCTCGATGCGCTACGGCTCACCGCTGATGAACGTGACCGCCGACCGAACCGTCGAACACGGCTTGGCGACAATAGGTTTCGACGACGAGGGCGTGGCAGCGCAGAGCTGGGACCTGGTGCGCGACGGAATCTTCGTCGGCTATCAGCTGGACCGGGTGTTCGCGCCGCGATTGGGTCAGTCCCGGTCGAACGGCTGTTCCTACGCCGACTCGCCACACCACGTGCCGATCCAGCGGATGGCCAACGTGTCGCTGCAACCCTCGCCCGAGGAGATCTCGACGGCCGATCTGATCGCCCGAGTCGAGGACGGCATCTACATCGTCGGCGACAAGTCGTGGTCGATCGACATGCAGCGGTACAACTTCCAGTTCACCGGGCAGCGGTTCTTCCGGATCCGTGACGGCAGGCTGGACGGCCAGTTGCGCGATGTCGCCTACCAGGCCACCACGACGGACTTCTGGAACTCGATGGAGGCCGTGGGCGGGGCGTCGACGTGGCGGCTCGGCGGTGCGTTCAACTGCGGCAAGGCGCAGCCCGGCCAGGTCGCCGCCGTCAGCCACGGGTGCCCGTCGGCCTTGTTCCGAAAGGTGAATGTGCTCAACACGCGTGCCGAGGCCGGCCGATGATCCCCGCACAGCAGGTCGTCGACCTCGTGCTCGACGCGGCGGCCGGCGCCGAAACCATTGTGCTGGTGCGTGATCACGCCGAGGCCTCGTTGCGGTGGGCGGGCAATTCGATGACCACCAACGGCGTGGCCGTCCGCCGCACGACCACGGTGATCTCCATCGTGCGCGACGGCGATGGCGCGCATGTCGGTTCGTTGGAGACCAGTGACGTCGATCCGGCGGTGCTACCCGAACTGGTGGCGGCCGCGCGGGCGGCGGCGAGTTCGGCGCCACCGGCCCGGGACGCCTTCGAGTTGCTGACCGGCACCGGCGGGCCCGACGACTGGGATGCCCCGGTCGCCGGCACGGGCGCCGAGGTATTCGGTTCGCTGGCAACCCAATTAGCCCGCGGATTCGCCGGCCCCGATGCGCTGTACGGGTTCGCGCACCACACCGTGGAGACGACGTTCCTGGCGACGTCGACGGGTGTGCGGCGACGCTGGGAACAACCGACCGGTTCGGTGGAGATCAACGCCAAGCGCGACGGCGCCAGCGCCTGGGCCGGGGTCAGCACCCCGTGGTTCGTCGAGGTCGATGCCGAGGCGCTGCTGGCGGATCTGTCGACGCGGCTGGGCTGGGCAACCAACACGGTGGAACTGCCGGCCGGACGCTACGAGACGATCATGCCGCCCTCGACGGTGTCGGACATGATGATCTACCTGATGTGGACCATGGACGGCCGCGGTGCGCAGGAAGGCCGCACCGCGCTGTCGGCGCCCGGCGGCGGCACCCGGGTCGGGGAGAAACTGACCGACCTCGGCCTGACGCTGTACTCCGATCCGGCCGCGCCCGGCCTGGCGTGCGAACCCTTTGTCGCCGTGGGCAGTTCGACCGAGACGGTGTCGGTGTTCGACAACGGCCTGGATGTCGGGCGGGTCGACTGGATCCGCGACGGAGTGATCAACGCGCTGGCCTACCCGCGGGCCGCGGCGCGCGAGTTCGACGTGCCGGTCGCGGTGCCGTGTTCGAACCTGCTGATGACGGGCGGGCAGGCGTCGACCGCCGACATGGTCGCCGCGACCGAACGCGGTCTGTTGCTGACCACCCTGTGGTACATCCGCGAGGTTGACCCGACCACCCTGCTGCTGACCGGTCTGACCCGTGACGGGGTGTACCTGGTCGAGGACGGCCGGGTGGTGGGAGCGGTGAACAACTTCCGGTTCAACGAGTCGCCTCTGGATCTGCTGCGCCGGGCCACCGAGGCCGGGGTGTCGCAGACGACGTTGCCGCGCGAGTGGGGCGACTGGTTCAACCGCGCGTCGATGCCGACGCTGCGGATCCCGGATTTCCACATGTCCTCGGTCAGCCAGGCGCAATAATCGGGCCATGATCGCCGAACTGGACCGCCTGGTGGCACTGTCACCACCGGACCTCGGCGCGCTCAACGCCGCCGTGCGCGAGGTCTGTCCGGCCACCGTCGGTCTCGCGCCACTGCCGGCGGAAGGCCCGGGCGGGCTGGTGGACCCGATGGTGATCGAGTTCGCCGAACAGTTCAGCGCCGACGTCACGCGCATCACCGGCGAGCAACGCGCCATGTTCGCGGATGTGCTGGGGCCCAAGGTGTTCGGCGCCACCGTGCTTATCTTCATCGCCGACTTCGTGCCGCGGATGCGCGCCGGTTTCGCCGCGCTGGGCCACGACTGGCGCGTCGAACCGGTCTGGGATCACGACACCGACCCCGCCGGCGAGTTGCTGGACGGCTTCGTGCCGGCGGTCGGCCGGATGCGTGCGCTGGACCCGCTGACCTCGGAAATCGTTCGGCTACGTGGCGCGCGCCAGCACAACTGCCGGTTGTGCAAGTCGCTGCGCGAGGGAGCCGCGCTGGACGCCGGGGGCACCGAGGGGCTCTACGACGCGATCGACGACTACGAGAACTCCGAACTCTCCGAACGGCACAAGGCCGCGCTGCGTTACGTCGATGCGCTGATCTGGACACCGGCGCGGGTCGACGGCTCCCAGTTGCTCGCGCACTTCAGCCCCGACGAGGCGGTCGAGCTCACCCTGGACGTCATGCGCAACGCCGCCAACAAGGTGGCCGTGGCGCTCGGCGCCGACGCCGCGCGGGTCAGCGAGGGTACCGAGCGTTACGCGCTGGGCGCCGACGGGCATCCGGTCTACAGCTGAAACCGGGCCAGGACGTCGTCGACCTCGTCGACGGTGGTGGACCACGAGCACACGAACCGTACCGTCGGTGCCAGCGGATCGGGTTTGTGCACCGAATAGTGTTGGGACAGCTCGTCATACACCTTCGCGGAGAGGTTGACGAACACCTCGTTGGCGTCGGTCGGCACGGCCAGTTGCACCCCGCGGGCCACGAGTCCGGCCGACAGGCGGGCCGCCATCGCGTTGGCGTGTTCGGCCAGGCGCAGCCACAGCCCGCCGTCGAGCAGCGCGGCGAACTGAGCCGACACGAAGCGGTGCTTGCTGGCCAGCTGACCGATCTGCTTGTGTACGAACCGGATTCCGTCGAACTCCGCGGGCCGGCGGACGAGCACCGCGTCGCCGAACATGGCGCCGTTCTTGGTGCCGCCCACCGTGATGATGTCGGCGTCGCCGGTGGCGGCCAGCGGCGAGACGCCCAGCGCGGCGGCGGCGTTGGCGACCCTGGCTCCGTCGACGTGCACCAGTAGCCCGAGTTCGTGGGCGTGCGCGACGAACTCGCCGATCGCCTGCGGGTTCCACGCCCGCCCGTTCTCGGTCGACTGGGTCAGGCTGACGATGCGCGGTTGCGAATGGTGCACGACGCCACGGGCGGTGATCACCCGGTCGAGTTCGCCCGGGTCGATGATGCCGTCGCGGCTGGGCAGCGCCGCCAGGCTGGCGCCGGAGACGCGGACCACACCGCCGGCCTCGTCGACGACCACGTGCGCGATGTCGCTGCACAGGATCTGTTCCCACGGCCGGACCGCCGCGGCCAGCGCGACGACGTTGGCGGCCGTGCCGGTGAGGGCGAACAGTACGTCGGCCTCGGGTGAGTCGAAGGCCTGTTTGAGTGCGTCGGCGGCGCGGCGGGTCAGATCGTCGTCGGCGTAGGAGGGTACGGACCCGGTGTTGGCGCCCACGATGGCATCGATGACCTGCGGATGTACGGGAGCGGCGTTGTCCGAGGCGAACGCTGACGAAGGGGCGGTCATCGGGTTCAGCCAACCAGATTCTCTGGTCATTTGCTGTGAAAGATGAGACTATTGGGACTTCCATTCGGTGGGGGCCGTTGTTACGAGGTTCGACATGAATGCAGCACCGATTTCCGCCCGGATCGGCACCTTGGCACTCGCCCTGGCCGTGGGCGTCGTCGTTACCGGCGGCGTGGCATCGGCCACCGAGGGAACCGGCGACACCGGTCCGTCGTCGCCGGGGAGTTCATCTCAGTCGTCGCAAGACGCGGGCACCAAGAGCTCCGAGACGAACGCCGGGACCAATTCCGAGACCGACTCCGGCACCAAGGAGTCGACGAAGTCCGAGCCCGACACCGAGGTCGCCAAGGACGAGCCGGACGACACGGCGGCCGCCACCAAGGATCCGGAAGCCGAACCGGAGGCCGCCGCGCCGTCCGAGGAACCGACCGTAGAGACCGAGGCGCCGGAACCGACCACCGAAAGTTCGGCGGTCCCAACCACTCCCGAGCCCACACCGACCGAGACGGCCGTCGAGACCGAACCGGCGGCGGAGACGCCGTCGTCGCAGGCACCGCAAGCGACCGCCGAGAGCGCGCCCACCAAGACCTCCGCGGCGCCCGCGCCGGCGGACGTGGTGACACCCACGACGTCGACGCGCGCCACGGCCGCGAAGACGCCCGAGCCCAAGACGAAGGAACCGACGCCGACGGCGTCCGCGCGGACCCTCGAGGCCGTCGCCGAGGACACCGAGACGCCGGCGCGGACCACCGCCGAGCCGTCGACAAAGGCCGTCGCGCTGAGCGTCGCGGACACCGCCGTCACACCGGTGACGCAGCACAAGTCGCTGCTGGCCGGCGTCGTCGAGGCGGTGGGCGCCATCGTCAACAGCGTGGTCACCGGCGTGCTCGGACTGTTCGGCATCACCCCGACCGCGTCGGGCTTGGTGGCGAACAATCCGCTGGCCGCCGCGGTCATCTCGCTGCTGGGCTGGGGGGCCCGCCGCGAGACGATCGACGGCGAGACCAGTGTGGCCAGCTCGCAGGTGGCCACCGCGCTGGCGGTCAGCACGGCCGCCGCGGTGGCCGCGCCGACCACCATCCAGGTGGCGTGGCTGACCGGGTCGACCAGCATCAACAACACCATGGCCCGGTTCGGGATCTTCGGCACCGACCTCGGGATCATGTGGGACAACGGGGTGACCGGCGACGATCCGACCACCCCGATCGTCGAACAGCATCAGGTCCTGATCGCGTTCGGTGACACGTTCACCAACGCGGCCATGACGACGGGCTGGCGCAGCAACGTCCTGCTGCGCAGCGCCGACAACGTGCTGTCCGACGGCATCAAGGTGCCCAACGGCATCGTCGACCCGGGCAATGTCCCCGTCGGGGCCTACAGCGGTGCGCCGATGAGCACCACGACCCCGAACTATGCGCGGGAGATCATCGGCAAATACCCGTACACGTGGTGGACGCAGGTGACCACCATCCCGACCGGAGCCATCTCGATTCCGGGCGCGGGCGTCAACGGGGCGACGCGGCAGTACATCGCCTACATGTCGGTGAATCAGTGGGGCTGGCCGGGATCGTGGACCACGAACTACTCGGCGATCGCCTATTCCGATGACAACGGGCAGAACTGGCGAAATGTGCCGCAGTCGTCGGTGCGCTCGGGCGGGTGGCTCAACTCGACGGTGCCGTACGTGTCGGGCAACGAACACTTCCAGATGGTCAGCTTCGTCAAGCCGCCGGAGGATTCGGCGGACGCCGCCGCCGGCTACGTCTACGCCTACGGCACCCCGTCCGGGCGGTCCGGGACGGTCTACCTCTCGCGGGTGCAGTCCACGCAGATCCTGGACGTGAGCAAGTATCAGTACTGGACCGGCAGCACCTGGGTCAACAACTCGCCGTCGTCGGCCAAGCCGGTGCTGCCGGGAACCACGTCGAGCTTCCTCGGCCTGTTCAAGTGGACGACCTACCCGAGTGCGGGCGAGTTGTCGGTGCAGTACAACGACTACCTGAAGAAGTACGTGATGCTCTACACGGACAGCGCCAACAACGTGCAGCTGCGGACCTCGGACGCGCCGAACGGCACCTGGTCGGCGCCGACGACGCTGGTGACTTCGGCGAAGTATCCGGGGCTGTATGCGCCGATGATCCACCCGTGGTCGGGCACGAGCCAGCTGCGCAAGTCGGATGGTTCCGCGGAGGATCCGCAGTACCTGTACTGGAACATGTCGCTGTGGGGCAACTACAACGTCACGTTGATGCGCACCGACCTCAGCTCGCTGCTGACCGTCGTGTAGCGGGTCGCGGCTTCCTGGCGATAGGACGGGTATGACGATGCGGCGCCGGAGCGCGATGTTCGGGTCGTCCACCTCTGCGCGACAGCGAGCGACACGGTGGGCACCCGCGGTGGTCGTCGGAGTCGTTTGTGGCGTGATGCCGGTGGCTTCGGCCGCGCCCGTCTCGGCGCCGGAATGTTCGGACCGGCTGGCCTCGGCGATGACGGCGCTGCCGGACGAGTCGTTCGCGGTGTGCGACGACGGGTCGTGGCGGCCGGTGGTCCCTCCGTTCATTCCGCCGGATCGCTGGGTCAGCTACGGCGACGGGGTGCTGCTGCACGGCCAGGGCCGGCGCAACCCGGAGATCATGGGCGGGCAGTGGACCGGGACGCCGCTGGATTCGTCGACGGTGTGCGGCGCCGAGCAGGCGTCGGTGACCAATGCCGGGGTCGGTGCGCCGGAGGCCGTCGTCGGAAAGGCGGGGGAGACGCTGCCGGTCGAGGTGGGGCCGGTCGTCTTCACGATCACGCTGACCGGGGACTGCCTGTGGGAGCGGACTGATTCCTCGTCGTCGTGACGAGGAGCCCATTCGACCCGGCGTCGAGAAGCTGCTTATTGAACGCGTTCGGGCGTCAGACGGTCAAAAGGTGGATCATCGGCACTGCCTTCGGTCGATGCGACGGCCACATGGGAACATGGGTGCCGCGTTGACGCGCCGGGGGCGGTAGCTCAGTTGGTTAGAGCCGTGGACTCATAATCCATTGGTCGCGGGTTCGAGCCCCGCCCGCCCCACAGCAACTCTGTATTACTCCGGTTGATGCTGGTCGTTTCGGCTTCGGCTGATGGTTGACAGTTACTCCGGTTGATCCTTGACATTCATTCGCGGGGGAACCCGGCGAGCAGCGCACCGCTCAGGTAGGCGTGCCGCCAGATCTGCACCTCGAACTTGACCTCGTGGCGCCCGTCCCGGACCGTCCAGATGCGCGGGGCCGGATCGTGGGGGATCGTCTGGGCTTCCCACATTTCGCGGAACGCGTCATTGGTGAGGTTCTTCGCCAACGAGTCCGCGAGTGCAGCGTTGTCGGGTTCTGCGGCGCACCGCATCCGCCCGGTGGCAACCCACCAGTCCGCGATCTCAGCCAGTTGACGATGACGACTCGTGCCATCGGGTGCTCGAAATGCCAGTGCGCCATGTCCCGCATCTCGTCACAGCCGGGGAAGAGGCGGCGGAACTCCGAGTTGAAGTAGTTGCCGCTCGCCGAGACCCATGCGCGTGGTTCCGGTAGGCGTTCCAGGTATTCGGCGATGTCGGGTTCGCCTGCGTACCGGGTGCTCGGGCTTCCCGCCAACAGATACAGGTATCGCTTTTCCCACGGCGTGAGCCGGCAGGCGGCGGCTATTGCGTCGAGGTCCGACAGATCGGGTTGGCACCGGCCACCCGTTTCCAGGCGATAGATCCATTTCGGTCCGCGGTTGATTCTCAGGGCCAGTTGCTCGGCGCTGAGTCCGCTCCGCCGGCGCACGGCGCGAACGAAATCACCTAGCTCACTCACCACAATTCCCCCCGAACGTCACGACTGGACCAAATTGGTCCACCCGATGCACTGGCGCATCGCCATGCCATGCGCCACGATTCTGAACAATTCATCTGAATAATAAGTTGAGAATCCGAGCCGTAGGGGGAAGGTCCGGGGGGCTGGGGGCGTGCAGCGAAAAAGAACTTGACCATGTGCAGCGCGGCTTCTGCGATGGGTGGGCTTCTTGGCTTCGGCGTCTCCCACTGTGGCCGCAACAACGTTCTCGAGGTGGTCGAGGGGTCCACCTCGGGCGGGTTCGCTGACTCGGTCCTTGGGCGGATTCAGCCGCGTCTCGGTGCGTAGCAAATTCGTGCACCTTCGCGCCTATCATTACGGTCCGTTCCGATCACCGGTCGGCGTAGTGTTCATGACCGCTGTATGTCCTGTCGAGGCAAGGAGCGGGGTATGGGGTACGACAGGTGCGTCGGCGCGTTGGCCATCGTGCTCGGAGTGGGCGCAGCTCTGGTCACGGCGTCGCCGGTGGCACTGGCGCAACCTTCGGACACCGAGTCGACGTCGAACTCCACATCTCCTGACGGGTCCGGTTCGCCGGCTTCAACCTCCGCCGACGACGCCGGTGCGTCGAGCCCGACGTCGGCGCCGAGATCACCGAGCGGCTCGAATTCTGCTGCGTCGGAAGAAGTTTCAACGGCACCGACGGGTGGCTCGTCAGCGGAGGATCCGTCAGCACCGGCCGATCCCGGCGCGGGTGCCGGGCAAAGCGCCGATGTCGCGTACACAGCTCCCGCTGGATCCGACACCGGCCAGGATCCGGAATCGGAACCCACGCCGGAACCAACAGGCGCCGAATCCGGTTCGCAGGCAGCCACCACGGCCGCCGACCGGGTCGACACACCGGAAACGGTTACGGCACCGAAGTCCTCGGCGGAGCCACAACCGGATGTCGTCGCCACGTCAACGGGACGACGCCTCTCGTCATATGATTCGACGCCTCCGACACCGCAGGCAAAGCCGAGCGCCACCTCGATCGCGGGGCCCGCATCCGTCGAGCCGGCGGCCTTGTCGTCAGCGGCGGACCTTCGCACCGCCTCCCTTGCCGCGACGGCCCCCGAATCGTCACCAACCGAACCGGTCACCACCGCGTCGGCGACCATCCGAACCGAGACGCTCACCTCGGTCAGCCAACCGTCCGCGCCGCGCGGCACCATCGCCGATGTCGTTTCCACCCTGCTCAGTTGGGTAGGTCTGGCCCCATCGATGAGCGGCGATCCGGCCCCACCGATTCAGATCCCGGTGTTGTGGGGGGTGGTGGCGTGGGTGCGCCGCGAGATAAACCAGATGCTCTCCAGCCTCGCGCAGATCCCCGCGCAGCACCTCAACTCACTCGAGGTCGAACCTCTGGGCCCGAACCTGTTGGTCAACCCCGGCGCCGAAGTGGGTGACGCGTCGCTATCCGGATACAGCTCGGTGACCGTGCCGGGCTGGTCGGTGACCGGTACGCCGACGGTGATCCAATACGGCACGCTGCGCCGCCTGCCGTGGCCCCTTGGGTTCCCCGGGCCGACCCTGCCGGAGTTCCTCGGGTTTCCGCAGGCGGCCTGCGCACCGCCCGACAGTGGCGGGCAGTTCTTCGGCGGCGGCAACGTAGCCACCTCCAGCCTCACCCAGACCGTCGACCTCAGCGCCGCAGAGGACCAGATCGATTCTGGTGCAGTGCCTTACACGCTGAGCGGCTGGCTCGGTGGCTACCTTCTGGATCCCTCCGCGGCCTCGGTCACCGTGAACTTCTTCGACGCCGACCAGCGGAGCCTGGGGACCGGCCGGCTCCGGCCGGTCACCGTGCTGGATCGCTGGTTCCGGACCGGACTGCTTGCACGCGAGACCTCCGGCACGATTCCGATGGGCACCCGCAGCGCGCAGGTCGTGGTCACCTTCACCGACTGCAATCCGGTGCCCGGCCACTACAACAACGCCTATGCCGACAACCTGTCATTCACCGTCGGCGCCGATCTGCCCGCCCCGCCGCCGCCCATGCCGCCGGATTCGAGGGTCCGCGAACTGGATCACGTGTTCATGGTCTACCTGGAGAACAAGGGCTTCAAAGACATCGTCGGCAGCCCGAACGCGCCGTACATCAACAGCCTCATCAACGCTTACGGAGTGGGAACCAACTACTACGCGCTGACCCACCCGAGCTCCCCGAACTACTATCCGATTCTCGGCGGATCCGATTTCGGCCTCAACTACAACTGCCCGTCGAACTGCTTCGACAAGCCGAACCTGGCCGACTCCATCGAGGCGGCGGGCAAGACGTGGGCCGGCTACCTGCAGGGTGGCGGCGGTTACGACGCGGTTGCCGACCTGCCCTTCCTCGCCTTCAGCGACATCTACAACAACCCGGCCCGTGTCGCGGCGCACCTGTTCGATCTGACCAAGCTGGCCCAGGATCTCGCGGTACCCGCGGACGCCCCGAACTTCATGTGGCTCGGCGCCGACGACGCCACCAACATGGAGGGCCCGACCGACACCCTGACCGGCATCATCCAATGGGCGATCAGCGAACTCACCGATCACCAGTACAACGTCGCGGCGGGCGACAAGTGGCTGCAGGACACGCTGGGCGTCGTCTTGAACTCGCCGACCTGGAAAGACACCACGCAGAAGAGCGCCGTCGTCGTCACGTTCGACGAGGACAACAACAACCTGTCGTTGGGCATCGGCAATCAGGGCAACCACATCACCACCGTCGTCATCCCGTCGCAGGGCGCGGTGAACGGCGGGATGCGCGACGGCCACTTCGTCGTCGACGCCTACAACAACCACTACAGCCTGTTGCGCACCATCGAAGACGCCCTGGGCCTTGGCCCGCTCACCAACAACGACAAATACGCCGAGCCGATGAACGATTACTGGAAGGTGCCCATCACGGTCTGACCGGGATCGTCAACGTCACGCCGCTGTTCGCACCAGAAACACGCGATGGCTTTCCGCTGCACGTTCGAACTCGTGCAGCGGCGAGTTCAACTCGACGTCGAGGTAGGGAAGCACCAGGAAGCGCCGATATGCGTTGACCAACAGCTTCGGAACATTGGGTGCACCGGTCTGCACCACATCGCGCAAGATCGGTGCCGCTTGTTCGATGGGCAGTTCAACCGCGGCAATCTTCTCGGTGTGGCGGCCCCGGGTGAGCGTCGCCTCGCCGCCGGCCGCGCGAATGTTGCGCACCCAGTTCACAATTCCGTACGCGGCCACCAGATATCGCTTCTCGTCCTTCGGAAACACGACAAGCGGGACTTGGATCCGTCGCCCGCTCTTGCGGCCACGAACGGTCAATATCGCGAACGTTCCGATCGGCACGCC
>ERZ724513.783-NODE-783-length-15854-cov-8.926641_pt1 | contig 15854 bp, 14 predicted proteins | sample MGYA00376046_ERZ724513 | MGnify/ENA primary metagenome ERZ724513 (study PRJEB28724, sample SAMN07190883) | activated sludge metagenome | isolation source: activated sludge of sewage treatment plant in Hong Hong | place: Hong Kong | collected 2016-03-17 ...
CAACGAGGTCCGCGTCGAGGGCGCGCGCCTGACCGTGCTGGCCAGCGCCCTACCCGACGCAGACGAGGACGCCGGCCTGGCTCGCCTGCGCACCTTGCTGGATGAAGAGCGCGACGCCCACGGCCTGAGCGCCACGCTGGCCTTTGACAGCGGCGAGACGCCTCGCCGCGCGCTGGAACTGGCCTTCCTCAATGACCTGATCGTGCTCGACCGCGATTACGGCCGCGCCCCGGCCGGCGAAACGACGCCCTCGGCCGCCGCGCGCCGCATTCTCACACAGGCCTTCCGGCCGGTTCTGTTTGTTGGTGTGCCCGGGCAACCAGAGCCGCACCGGGCGCTGCTCGTCCACGACACGCGGCGCAGGTTCGACGAGGCCGTCTTTCTGGCGGCCTACGTGGCCGAGCTGTGGGGCGTCCGGCTCACCGGGCTGCCAATCAGCAACGGCCGCGACACCGCCGGCCATGTCGCCCGCACGAGCGACTACCTGGCGCTCCACGAGGTCACAGCCGCCTTCCTGGAGCCGGCGCGGGCCACGACCACCCTGCCGGAGCGCATCGTCGGCGCGGCCAAAGAGGTCGAGGCCGACCTCATTATTCTCCCCGGCCCCGGTGGCGGCCTGGGCAGCAACAAATACCCTCGTCTCGACGAGACGATCATCACCGCCCTCCGCAGTTGGCCACAGGCCATTCTGGTCTCCTGCTGACGGCATCACACACAGGAGAGATTCTCAATGAGCGCTCAATGGTACCAGTTATCCGCCGAGGAGGCGCTGCGGCAAACGAGCAGCGCGCCCGGCGGTCTCGCCAGCGACGAGGCCACCCGCCGCTTGGAGCAGTATGGCCCCAATGAATTGCAGGAAAAGGTTCATCGCACCAAGCTGCAAATCCTCCTCGATCAGTTCAAGGGCATTCTGACCATCCTGCTAGTCGTCGCCGCGTTGGTTTCCGCCTTCCTGGGCGACTGGATCGAGGCCGTGGCTATTCTCATCATCGTCATCCTCAACGGCGTGCTCGGCTACACGCAGGAGTCGCGCGCCGAGCAGTCGATGGAGGCGCTCAAGCGCATGTCCGTGCCCACGGTCCGCGTGCGCCGCGATGGCCAACTGCGCGAGATTTCCGCCCGCGACCTCGTTCCCGGCGACATCGTCGTTCTGGAGACGGGCAACATCGTCCCGGCCGACGGTCGCGTCCTGACCTCCGTCAACCTGCGCGTCGAGGAGGCCGCTCTGACCGGCGAGTCGGAGGCAGTCGATAAAGAGGCCGAGCTGATCTTCGAGGACGATCGCGCCCTGGGCGACCGGCGCAACATGCTCTACAGCGGCACCATCGTCAACTACGGCCGCGGCGAGTTCCTTGTCACCGGCACGGGCATGGAGACGGAACTGGGCCACATCGCCGAAATGCTCCAATCGGTCGTTGAAGACCAGACGCCGCTGCAAGAGCGCCTCGACCGCATGGGGCGCTGGCTGGCTTATGGCGCGCTCGTGCTCGTTGTCGTCGTCATCGGTCTGGGCCTGCTGCGCGGCGAGCGCAACTGGGAGAACCTGCTCCTCACCGGCGTCAGTCTGGCCGTCGCCGCTGTCCCGGAGGCGCTGACGGCCGTCGTCACCATCGCCCTGTCGCTGGGCGCGCAGCGCATGCTCAAGCGGCAAGCGCTCATTCGCCGCCTGCCGGCCGTCGAGACGCTCGGCTCGGTGACGGTCATCTGCTCCGACAAGACGGGCACGCTGACGCTCAACCGCATGACCGTGCAGGTGGCTGACCTGGCCAACCACGCCTTCCGCTTCGTCCACGGCAGCAACGACGACATCCGCATTGAGAAGACTTCGGGCGAGATCGAAGGCGACCGGTCGTCGGCGCTGGAACTGCTGCTCATCGGCGCGGCGCTCAACAGCGACGCCTCGTTGGTGACTGAGGGTGACGGCAGCGTCGTGGCCCTGGGCGACCCCACCGAGGCCGCGCTGGTACACGCCGCGGCGCTACTCGACCTGCGCAAGCCGGAGCTAGATCAAGTCTTCCCGCGCGTGGCCGAAGTACCTTTCGACTCGGCCCGCAAGCGCATGACGACGCTCCACCGCCTACCCCGATCGACCGAGGGCATGTCGCCCGCGCTGCAATCCTCATGGGAAGCGCGCGACATCCCCTTTGAATCGACGCCGCCCTACGTCGCCTGGACGAAGGGGGCCATTGACGGCCTGCTGCCCCTCAGCACCCACGTGTGGGTCGAGGGGCAACTGGAGCCGTTCACGGACGAATGGCGGCAGCGCATCATGGCCTCGCACGATGAGTTGGCGGCCAAGGGCATGCGCGTCCTGGGCGTGGCCCTGCGACCGTGGACGCACGAGCCAAAGGAGACCACTGAGGAGGCGATGGAGCGCGACCTGACGCTCGTGGGCATGGTCGGCATGATCGACCCGCCGCGGCCGGAGGTGCGCGACGCCGTGGCCGAGTGCCGCGCCGCCGGCATCCGCCCGGTCATGATCACCGGCGACCACCCCCTGACCGCTCGCCACATCGCCAAGCAAATCGGCATCACCGACAACGACCTCTTTCTGACCGGCCAGGAACTCGACCGCCTCTCGCCCGACGAGTTACAGCAACGGGCCAAAGAGGTCAGCGTCTTCGCCCGCGTCTCGCCGGAGCACAAGCTCAAGCTGATCGACATCTATCAGAATCAGGACAACATCGTCTCGATGACCGGCGACGGCGTCAACGATGCCCCGGCCCTGAAGAAGGCTGACATCGGCGTGGCCATGGGCATCACCGGCACCGACGTGGCCAAGGGCGCGGCCGAGATGGTGCTGCTCGACGATAACTTCGCCACCATCGTCGCCGCCGTCGAAGAGGGGCGCATCATCTACGACAACATCCGGCGCTTCATCAAGTACCTGCTGACCTGCAACGTCAGCGAGATCGCCGTGATGCTCATCGGACCGCTGTTGGGCATGCCCCTGCCCCTGCTGCCGCTACAAATCCTGTGGATGAACCTGGTCACCGACGGCCTGCCCGCGCTGGCGCTGAGCATCGAGCCGCCGGAAAAGAACGTCATGCAGCGCCCGCCCTATTCGGCCACGGAGAGCGTCTTCGGCCGGGGCATGCTCCAGTTCATCGGCATCTTCGGCGTTGTGCTGAGCATCATCGCCATCGGTTCGTCCTACGGGCTGTGGAGCAGCGGCGACGAGGGTTGGCAGACGGCGCTCTTCGCCACGCTCGTCTTCGCCCAACTAGCCATGGCCCTGGAGGTGCGCTCCGAGGAAGAGTCGCTCTTCAGCATCGGCCTGCTGAGCAACAAGCCCATGCTGGGAGCCATCGTCATCACCGTGGCCCTGCAACTGGTGCTGATCTACTGGGGGCCGGCGCAGCGCATCTTCCGCACGACGGCGCTGTCGGCCCGCGACCTGGCGCTGTGCTTCGGGCTGGCGCTGTTGGTCATCGTCGTCGTCGAAATCTGGAAGGTCTTCGCCCGCAGCCGGCGGAAGTAAGAGAACCTAACGCAAAGGCGCGAAGGCACAAAGGGCGCAAGGGAAGATACTTGGCGTCCTTCGCGCCTTCGCGTCCTGGCGTCCTGGCGTTAACCTCTTCTCTTACTCGGCTACGTTGGGCCGGAAGGCATCCATGAAGTCGGGCGGGATGCGCCGCGGCCGCCCGGTGGCCAGGTCGATGAACACCCACAGGGCGTGGGCGCGAGCCAGCAACGCGCTGTCGGCCACGCGCCGGATGGTGTTGTGGCGCACGGCCGTGGCGCGCTTCACGTCGGAGATGTAGGTCGTCACCTCCAGCTCGTCGTCCATCAGCGCCGGCTGCCGGTACTCGATGCGATAGCGCCGGGCGACGATGCCCAGGCTCGCGGCCATCATCCGCGCCATCGGCCAGCCGTGGGCCACGGCCACGCCGACGTTGCATTCCTCGATGTAGGCCAGGTAGTTGGCGTTGTTGACGTGCCCGGCCGGGTCAATGTCGCGCCATTCCACGCGGCGACGCATGCGGAAGGTGCCTGGCGGTTCGGGTGGCGCGGCGGGGAATGGCTCGCGCCGCTCGCCGGCGGCCACGCCGGGGTGGTGGAAGGCGGCGACCATCTCCGGCGGGATGGTGGCCGGACGCAGCGTGGCGCTATCCAGCAGCACCCACTCGGTCGAGGCCGTGGCCACCGGCTCATCGCTGCCGGCCAGCCGCAGGGCGTAGGCGCGCCGCGAGCGCACGCGGCGGAAGTCGGCCACCCACGTCCGCACGATGACCGTGTCGCCATAGACAAGCGGGCGTAGATAAGTGATGTCCGTCTCGCGCACCAGCCATTGCAGCCCGTCGGCCTCATAACGGGCCACGTCGTAGCCGACGGCGGCCGAGGCATCAAAGGCGGCCTCCTGCATGTAGCGCAGGTAGTTGGCGTGGTTAACGTGGCCGTAGGCGTCGCACTCATAGTGGCGGACGCGAAACGCGCGCTCCAGGACGGCTGTCGGCTCGCCCGACGAGGGGTTCAGGGACATGGCGGGGCCTATTGTGATGAGGGCGTGGTGGTTGCCGCCGCCTTGGCGGCGACCTGCTGCCGTTCCAGTTCGGCCAGGGTCGCGTCGTAGCGGTCGGCCAGGGCGATCAGGTAATCGTGAAACTCGCCCCAATGGGCGGCGATCGTGGTCGCCGCCTGTCCCGTCTCGGCCGACTTCTGTCGCCGCAGCCAGCCGAAGATGGCCCGCGCCAGCGCGCCCAGCCGTTGCCGCGCCTGGGCGACGATCTCCTGGGCCAGGTTGAGCAGCGGGCTTGTCTGCGTCGTCTCCAGGACACGGTGCAGCGCCGCCGCGGCCAACTCCGCGCGGGCGGGATGGTCCAGGTCGCCACGGCCGATGGCGTAGTCGAGCAGGAAGGCGCGATGCCAGTAGTAGCTCAGCTTCTCGCTGGTGTCGTAGATGGTCAGGATGTAGAGCACCGTCCGCCAGATGTTGCGGATGAGGTAGATGATCGCCTGCACCGGCCACAGCAGGCAGCCGGGAAAGAGCGTCTGCCGCTGGCGGTTGACGGCGCGGATGGATGGCAATGGCAGAGCGCGCCCGCGCCGCCGGGCGATGTCGCCGGGCATGCGCCGGCGGAAGTAGGCTTCGATCAGGCCATCGACGAAGGGGATGGGCAACAACAGCGCCAGCCCGGCGAAGGTGGCGTCGGCGTAGATGATCCAGTCGAACTCGGTCGGTACGCGGCGGGCCGGCGACGCGACCGGCATGGGCGTGTCGGTCACTGCTCGCCCTCTCGCGCCAGATAGGCCAGCAACTCGCGCAGGCCGATGATGGTCTTGCCGTCGCGGAAGCGCCCTGCGTCGAGCATCCGCCGGGCTTCGTCCAGAGGCATCTCAACGACTTCGATGTCCTCGGTGTCCTCCGGCCTGGCCTCGGTCGGCTCCAGGTCTAGCCCCAGGAAGACGGCGATGCGCTCGGTGCAGTAGCCGGGGGAGACGTAGAAGTTGGCCACGGGGATGAGCCGCCCGGCGTGGTAGCCGACCTCCTCGCCCAGTTCGGCCTGGGCGCGGGCGGCGGGGTCGTCGTCGGCGCTCTCCAGCTTGCCGGCGGGAATCTCCAGCAGCGACTCATCGACCACCGGCCGCCGCTGGCGCACTAACAGCACGCGGTCGCCGCGCAGGGGCACGACGGCCGCGCCGCCGTAGTGGCTAACGATGTCGAAGCGTTGCGTCTGGCCGGCCAGCAGCGTCTCGGCGCGGCTGACGCGGATGATCTTGCCCTCGTAGATGTCCTGCCTGTTCAGCCATTGGGTCATACGTCTGCGGCTCCCGGTCGTGGGTGAGGAGTAAGCGTTGACTCAAATGGTACGGCAGGGGCGTCAATCAGGCAACTGCGCGCTCCGGGGTAGCCCCAGCGGCGACGGCCGCCGGCGCATGGGGCGCGAACAGGTAGCCGCGTCCACGCACCGAGAGGATCGACACGCGGTCGCCCAATGCTTGCTCCAGCTTGCGTCGCAGCCGGTGGACGGTGACGCGCAGTGTGCCGTCGTTGACCGGCTCGTCGGGCCAAACCTGCTGGAGCAGATACTCGCGGCCGAGCGCCCGGTCGGGGTAGCGCATCAGCAACCGCAACAGGTCGGCCTCGCGGTCGGTCAGCCTCACCGTATGGCTGCCGATCGCCACCGCCTGCCCGTCGCTGCGGCGGGCGGTCGCGTCCTCGCCCCCCTCGCCCGGCGCTGACCAACGCCGCAGACAGCGCCGCACGCGCATGACGATCTCGCCCGGTTCGGCCGGCCGGATGATGAAATCGTCGAAACAGGCTTCCATCAGGGTGGCTTCGCTGTAGAGCGCCTCGCTGGTGAGGGCGATCAGCGGCACGTCGCCAGAGGCGTGGATGTCGCGGCAGAGGGCCACCTCGACGGTGTGACTCCGGGCGCGGACGGCCAGCAGCAGCAGGTCGGGCGAGCCGAAGCGCCCCACGTGCCGCCGCCCCTCCTCGGCCGAGACCACGCAATCGGCCCGAAAGCCCGCGGCCTCCAGCGCCAGGCACATGCCCTCACGCTCCGGCCCGTCGTCATCGACCACCAGGATACGTGTCTTTGCGGATCGCCCCGATCGGTTCCCGTCCAACATACATCATTCCCCTTTCAAGCAGCAAAGCCCAGCGCATCACGCGCCGGGCTTTGCGGGAACTAAGAGGAGGATGGCTGTCCGGCAGAGGACTGGACAGCGGGCGGCAATGATTAGATCTGCTGCGCGGCCGCGTTTTCCTTGATTACCTTGTCCAGCTTGCGCTCGACCGAGCCGACCTTCTTGGTCATGGTCTCGATCTGCTCGACGGTCGGGACGTGGACACGGGTGAGCACCTGCTCGCTGTACTTATCAAACGCCTCGTTGGCCTTCTTGACGGTGTCCTTGGCCACGGTCTGGGGCATCTCCACCAGATCCTCGACCCGGCCGCGGTTCTCCTTGGCCATCTTCTCGCCCCGCTCCACCAGCGTGTGGCGATAGTCCTTCCCGCGCTTCACCAGCTCCTGGACGTTCTCCTGGACGACATCGACGACGCCAAGGCTCATGTACAGGGTCTCACGTCCCAATTCCACTACCTTGTCGGTCAGAGTCTTCACATTCGTCACTTCAACATGTTCGGTCATTCTAGCTTACCTCATTGTGCCGTTGAGCACTATATTTGCATGTAACGCATTGCGTCATAGTCAAGGATAATATAACGCATTGCGTCATCTTTGTCAAGGGGCACTTTGGTCAGTTACAAGAATGACGCGAATCTGTAACAAATGGTAATGCAAGCTGGCTGTGGGGACAAGTAAGCAAGTGGAATTGCCGTTGATTGCCGCCGGGCATACCCCTATACTCTGCCCACCCAAAACGACAGTTGGAGAGACGCCTCATGAACCGGTTTGTTCTACTGCTGCTTGTGCTGACGCTGGCGCTGCTGACGGTGGGCTGCGGCACGAGCGACTCACCGCCGGCCATCGCCACGACCGCGCCCATCGCTGCCCCGCTGCCCACCGCAATTACTACGGCCACGTCCGCGCCCGTGGAAACGCTTCCACCGGCTCCCTCCCCCACCCCGGCCGAACAGGCCACGCCCGCCGCCACGCGCACCGGCGCCGATTACGTCCTGCGTCTGCCGCGCGAGGATGCCGTGCCCTCCGGCTGGGCCATGAGTCCCCAGCCTGACTTCGAGACGCGCGCGCCGCGGCCGGGCGAAACCTACCGCTTTGCCTGCCGCGACCTGCCCGCGCGCAGCATCGGCATCGCCACTGTCGGCTATCGCCACCTCGACGGGCTGCCCAGCGTGGCTATCGAGTACGTCATTTACCCGACAGCCGAAGACGCCGCCGCCGCCCTGGCCGATATGCGCGTGGCGGCCGACACCTGTGGCGATTTCACCATCGGCTCCGGCGACGCGGCCACGGCGGCCAGCTTCGCCCCGTTGGAACCGCCCGTCGGCGGTGAGGAGGGTTTCGCCGCGGCGCTGACCACCGCCAACGCCGTCAGCGGCGACCTGGTGACCCACCTGGTCAAGGTACGCCAGAACCACGTCATCATCGGCATCAGCCACACCGCCCGCGCCGGCGACGCGCCACCGGACGAAGCCCTGACGCGCGCGCTCATCGAGACGGCGTTGAGCAACCTGCGCGATGGCCCGCGCCCCAGTGGCCCCAGCGCCGCCCGCCCCGCGCCCTACGCTCTCAGTTCGCGCAGGTTATCGCGGATCATGTAGAGAACGATGACAATCAGGCCGCCGATGATGATCCACTGCCAGAATTCGATGAACAGAATGATGGTACAGACGACGGCCAGCGCGATGATGACCGACAGCAGGAAGCGGGCCACGCGGGCGCGGGCCAGGGCGTCGATGGCCCCAAAGGCCGCGGCCACCGCCAGCGCCCAGGCGACCCAGTGCCTCGGCGTGGTCACCAGCAGATAGCCAAAGGTCATCAGCGCCAGCGCGCCACTGACGGCCGCCCAAACCTCGATAGCCCGGTGCTGCTCCACCGGCGGCGCGGGATGATGGGGCTGCCGCAGGTGGGCGTCGGGCGGGCCGTAGTCGCTCGTTTGGACGCGGCCCCAGTAGTCGATCAGAGCCAGGCGCGTCTCGGCCAGCTCCGACTCGCGCCGCACCAACGCCTGAAAGTCAGCCTGCCGGACGGTCAACTCGCGCGTCCGATCCTCGCGCAGGCTGCTGAAGTACGCCGTCGCTTTCAGCGCCTCCACGTCGAGAGCTATATCGCGCAGCAAAGCCCGCTCCGTCTCGATCCGGTCGCGCACCTGTCTCAGGTCGGCCGTGACTTCGTCGATGCGCGTGCGCACCTCCTCCGCCAGCCGGCCGATGGGAAAGAGCTTGTCCACGCCCGCCCAGCCGAGCGGGTCATACCACGACATGCGCACGCTGCCGTCGCGGTTGAACTTCGGGCCGGAGGGCGCGCGCTCACCGCCGAAGCGATCCTGTGTGTCCAGCCCCCACAGGCCGCGGTAGTGGGCCACCCAGGCGGTGTTGTCGTCGATGAGCACGGGCGACCACGTCCGTGGTTGGCCGGGGCCAATGCTGACGCCATCGCCGCGGGCGTAGTCGACGAAAGGCACGCTGATGAGTTGCTCGATGCGCTGGGCGGCGGCGGCCGGGTCGCCCTGGCGCAGCGTCTCTGTCCAAAACTTGCGCGCTGCGTTCAGGGCATGCTTCACCGGCGTCAGAAAAGCCGGCTCGATGGCCATCATGTACTCGCCGGCCTCGAAGTAGCTGCCGTGGGAACCCGCGCCGGCGAAGATGACCGGGTGATCGCCCTCTCTCACCAGCAGCGGGTCGTCCCACCGGCGGCGCAACTCGTCGCCGCGCATGTCGTGGGCGGCATAGGCGACCCACATCGGCCGCGTGACCCCGTCCTGCTCGTAGAGGTAGATGAACGCCTGCTCCCAGTCGGCCTCGTGGTCGTTGACGCCATAGAAGCCGGAGCGCCAATTGTTCATCGTGTAGAAGTAGAGGTAGTGGAGGACGATCCAGCCGCCGGCGCGCACGACTCGGCCATAGTAGACGGCGCGGTCGTCTTCCTGGCTCAGCGCGCGCGTCTTGATCTCGGCCGCGGCCGACGTGCCGCCGGGCAACGTGCCGCGAACGAGCAGCGACAGGTTGAAGAAGGCGTCGCCGATGCGGGAGATGAGGGGCACGCGGGCCAGCCGGCCAGGAGCCTTGAAGACGGGCCGGTCGGGTCGGGCCAACCAGCGCTGGTACTCCAGCGGCGACAGTGGCTCGCGCACGAAGCGCAGGTAGTAGAGGGAACCGGGTGGCAGCGTATCGTAGGTCGCCAGCTGATCCAGTGTCAATTCGCCCTCCGGCGCCAGTTCGACGGGCTGCTTCTCGGCCGTCAGCTCCCACAGACTCGACGCGCCGACGTAGCTATCGACGGCGCGCGGGAGGAATAGCTCCCCCTGTGTCATGCGGACAATGGGTTCATACTGGCGCAGCAGGTCTAGATCGCTCATGGCCACATCGTTGGGGGCGGCACAGTGTTCGCCGGCCGGCGCTCGAACACCTGGCGGACGCTGCGCTCGTTGAGGTAGAAGACGGCCACGACGTGGATCAACATGCTCAGGTAGAGCGGCGCGCCCTCCAGATACTTCCAGATGTTGTAGCCCAGCCCCACGCCGATGAGCAGCATGGCCATGACCCACGCCGAGCGGGCGCGGAACCACAGACCGATCGTGGTGATGAGGATCAGCAGGATGATGGCGACATCCAGCAGCGCCAGTAGGTTGGCGTTGTCGATCAGCAGCGCCGGCAAGTTCGACAAGCTGGCGCTCTCGCTCAGGGCCTCAGCAATCTGTAACAGCAACGGGCTGGTCAGGCTGGAGCGCAGCCGGAGGAAGTCGAGCACAGCCGCCAAAATAGTCAACAACAGCAGCACCATGATGGCGTAAACGCCAAACGGGCGCTTGCCCGGCTGTCGTACTTCGGGGCTGACTGTCGGCGTCATCATCGCCGGGAATCTTACTGCATTGGGGCGCGCAGGTACAAAAAACGCACGCCCGACCTCAGAGGTCTGACCTCAGAGGTCTTCTGAGACCTCTGAGGTCTTTCCACCCGGCGATCTTCCCGCCGCTGAGAACTTGCCCGGTGGACTTGCCTTAATGCGCCTCTTGTGCCAAAATCCGCCCGTTTGCGATCACACTCACTGGAACACAACAATGACAATGAAACGAGCACTGTCCATTCTGCTACTGTTACCCCTCTTGCTGTTGGCCGCGCAAGTCGCGCGGGCCGACACCATCCACGTCGTCCAACCGGGCGACACGCTTTGGTCGATCTCGAAAGAGTACGGCGTATCCATGGAGGACATCGCCGCTGCCAACAACCTGCCCAACATCCGGGCGATCATGCTCGGCTACCCGCTGATCATCCCCGGCGTCAGTGGCCCGCTGGGCGCGCCGACGCCCACGCCCACGCCGCGGCCCGCCGCCACCCCGCGCACCTACACCATCCCGGCCAGCGCCGTGGCCACCGATGGCGGCGTCATCCACACCGTTGAGCCAGGCGATACGCTCTTCAGCATCTCGATGACCTACAACATCCTGATGGCCGATATCATCGACGCCAACGAACTGGCCGACCCGCGGCACATCCCCCTGGGATCGACGTTGTTCATCCCCGGCGCGACGCTGAACCGGCCGCAGGCCACAGCCACCCCCCGTCCCGCGGCCACGCCCGGCCAGTCGGCCGCGCCCACCGGCGGCAACCTTTTCGTCAACGGCAACTTCGAGGGCGACTGGTACTTCTACCTCTATAACGAGCTACAGGTTCCCGAAGGCTGGTTGCTGGCCACCGACGAGGGGCCGAACACGTTGGAAGGCGGTCCCGGCGGCAACTTCAACCGCCCGGAAGTGCGCGTCGTCGGCACGAACCAACTGCCCGAAGAGGAGTGGGCGTGGTTTGTCTTCAACGGCACGCATACGGTTAAGGCCTTCAAGGGCGGCGCGCCGACGGCCTTCAGCATGTTCCAGGATGTCTACCTGCAGCCCGGCCGCTACCGGATGACGATCAACTTCTTCCCCGACATCGTCGCCGACTACAACCGCGGCGGCGGGCGCGTTTTCAACACCCACCCGCTGGCCGGCGAAGCGCGCATCATCCACAATGATGGCGGCACGTGGTTCGAGCCGGTCACCGTCGGGCAGAAGAACACCCGCGTCTACGAGTTCACCGTCAGCCAGGCCGGCCCCGTTCGTCTGGGCGCCGCCTTCCGCAACCGCTTCGAGACGGCCAACAACGGCTGGTTCCTCGACGACTGGCGGCTGGAGAAGATCGGCTAACGGCGGCCGCGACCCCAGCATTCATACACAAAAAGAGCACCTGCTGAGGTGCTCTTTTCATTTGGCGTCCATGCGGTGCGTCGCACTTTCCTGAGTGCGTCGCACCTTCTTCAAGGCCCTCAAGAAAGTGCCAGGCACTTCAGAAAGTGCCAGGCACTGAACTTACGCCTGCGCCAGGGGGGCGATGCACACCTCGCTATCGTTCTGCACGCGGTTGACGGCCGTGCTGACCGGGTAGGCCGACAGCCCTTCCGGCGCGAACGGCCGCAGCAGGTGGTTGAGCTGATCCGCCTCGGTAGTCGGGTCGAGCCACATGCTGTAGTCGTCCGGCTCCAGAATGACCGGCATGCGGTTGTGGATCGGTTCCATGAGCGTGTTGGGCAGCGTCGTCAGGATGGTACACGTCTCCAGCTCGCCGCCATCGGGCGCGTGCCAGACCTCCCACAGACCGGCCAGCGACAGCAGGCCGCTACCCGCCGCGCGGATGTACATCGGCTGCTTGCCCTTGCCAAGCTGCTGCCACTCGTAGAAGCCCGTCGCCGGGATCAGGCAGCGGCGGCGCTTGAAAGCGGCGCGGAAGGCGGGCTTGTCGGCCGCCGTCTCGGCGCGGGCGTTGATCAGCTTGCTCCCCATCGCCGGGTCTTTCGACCACGACGGAATGAGGCCCCATTGGAAGTGGGTTAGCTCCCGCGCGCCGTTCCGGCTCAGCCGGACAGCGGCGACGGGCTGCGTGGGGGCGATGTTGTAGCGGGGGGCGATGAACGGGACTTCCGCCAACTCATAATGGGCCGCCACCTCTTCACCGGTGGCGGCCAGGGCAAATCGGCCGCACATGTTGTACTCCTTCTGAAGTCGCCGCGCTGGGCGCGGGCCGGCCCGGCTAGAGGATCGGCTCGCGCAGGGTTTCCGGGCGGGCAGCAGTGGAGCGGGCCAGTGCCCCGGATGACAATGGATCGAAGCCGGCCGGCCAGCGCGTCTGGCTGTCGTAGCGCGCCCCGGTCAGGTTCGTGTCCTGCAAATTCGTCTCGCGCAGGTCGGCGCCGACGAGGTTCGACTCGCGCAGGTCGGTGTGGCGCAAATTGGCGCGCCGCAGGTCAGCGCCGCCCAGGTCGGCTAGCCAGAGCTTGGCCGCGCGCAGGTCAGCGCCGTTGAGGTTGGCCTCGCGCAGGTTCGCCCCGGCCAGGTCGGCCCGGCTCAGGTCGCGCTGCATCGCTCCCTGATTGACGATCTCCCACACCAGCCGCCACTTGGGGTCGATCTGCGTCAACTCGGTGACAACCGTGTTGCGCAGGTCGGCCCAGCTCATCTTGGCCCGGCTGAAGTCGGCCTTGCTGAGGTCGGCGCCGTTGAGATTGACGCCGCTGAGATTGGCCTCGCGAGCATCGGCAGCCACGAGCGTGGTGCGGCTGAGGTTCGCGCCACTGAGATTGGCCCCGCTCAGGTCGGCGTTGGTCAGGTCGGCGCGGGAGAGGTTGGCCTTGGTCAGACTGGCCCGGCTGAGGTCGGCGCGGCCGAGGTCGGCCTCGGACAGGTCGATCTCGCGCAGGTCGCGGCCGGCCGCGCCACGGTTGACGATCTCCCACGTCAGACGCCACTTGGGGTCGAGTTGGGTTTGGTCGTCGATGCGGGCCTTGGCCAGGCGGGCGCGGCGCAGATCGGCGCGGGTCAGGCGGGCGGCGGAGAGGTCGGTTTCCCACAGGCGGGCGGCGCGCAAGTCCGCGCCCCACAGGTCGGCGTCGCGCAAGTCAGCCCGGCTCAGGTCGCGACCGGCCGCACCGTGGTTGACGATCTCCCAGGCGGTGCGCCACTTCTGGTCAATGTGGGTGGCCTCGTCGAGGATCATGCCCGCCAGGTCGGCCTGGTTGAGGTCCGCGCCGGTCAGGTCGGCCCCGTTCAGCGCGGCGTGGTTGAGGTCCGCGCCGGTCAGGTCGGCCCCGGCCAGGTTCGCGCCAACGAGAGCGGCGCGCTTGAGGTCGGCTCCGGCCAGCGTGGCCCCGCGCAGGTCTGCCCCGCTGAGGTCGGCCTCCTGCAAGTTGGCCCCCTTCAGGTTGGCGTCGCGCAGGTCCGCGCCGGAGAGATCGAAGCCGCGCAGGACAGCCTTGCGCAGGTTCGCGCCGCGGGCGTTCTTGTCTGCTGCCAGCCGCTCGCGCAGGGCGATCACGTCCGGGCCGGGGCCGTTCTCGCTGACGACGGGCGCGGCGGGCACGATCACCGGCGCTTCGGGCGGACGCTGGCTCAGCAACGTCGTCAATGCATCCCGCTGCTGCTCCTGCTGTTCCTGCAAAGAGATCTTCAGGGTACGGACCTGCTCTTCGTAGAGGTCCTTCTGGGCCTTGAGCTGGCTGTCAAGCTGGCGCTGCGTAGAACGCCGCAGGGCCGAAGCGATGACGGCCGCTACAATGCCCGCCACGAGCAGGGCGATTAGACCGCCGATCGCGGTGAACAGGATTGCCTGGCCTGGATTCATGGCTATTACGTCTCCAATCGGTGTCGAGCAACAGGGCGCTCACGAATCTATCAGCCCATTCTAACACCGAACGGCCAGCGGCGGGACTATTCGATTGTTGAAATTACGGCCTTGTCACGCACTCTTTGCCATTCTTTCACGGCCCCGGGCACCGGCAAGACCCATCGCTGCATGTCAGTTCCCGTGAAAGTGCATAAACGGCTTCTGGCGTTCGCAGGGGTGGTCGTCATCGACATGACGCCAGTAGTAGCTGTTGCCACTATTGGCCATGAGACGCCGCACACGCAAAATGACCACGCCCCCACACTTGGGGCAAATGGCCTGAACAGGCGCACCCGGTGATGCTGCCACGATGCTGCCGCAAGACGATACTGCTGTCTTCATCGGCTTTCTCCATGCTTCCCGGTCGGGAAAGGCGCGACGATAACTCGCCTAGTATCGACCCCCTACCCAACGGACTGGCCGAATGCTGTAGCGAGGCGACATTACGCCGTTTCCCAATATGTATGTAGTTGTGGTACTTCTCTTGGAAAACCAAGTAATTGGTACTATAACATACTTCGCTGGGCTTGGCAATAGGTTTCTCAGAGAGGAAACGTCTGCGTCGGGCTATTGGCCGTGGGCTGCCATTTTCACGCCGATGTTGTGGCTTTTTTGGCGCGAGTGGCTACAATGCGTTTACAGGAGTTTAGTGTGCGCCCGTCATGGGCGTCGATCGAGGGCCTGGCTGCAAATCCACCAGGAGGTGTCTATCGTGGCCCGACGATATTATCTGCCGCTTCTCGTGCTCGCCGTTCTCACGGCATTCCTGGCCGCCTGTTCCGGCACCATCGACCAGACCATCACCTTCCGCGCTGACGAAGCGTGGGACACCACCGCCTCGCTCGCTTTCCCCGCCGAAATAGCTCCCCTGCTGGGCGACCAGCTCGACCAGGAGCTTGGCGCGATCGCGCAGCAGATAGAAAGCGGCGGCGGCGACATGCGCTGGGAGCGCTCGGACGCCGATGGCGCGCTGACCTACGACATCGAGGCCAGCGGCCAGGGCTACGACATCCTGCGCAGCATCAGCTTCAGCGATATGAGCGTGAGCGTCACCGAGGTGGACGGCGAGCGCCAACTCACCTTCACCGCCACGCCGCCGCTGGACGCCGCCGCCAGCACCCTGACCGTCGTCGGCGGTGAAATCCTCTCCAGCAACGGTGAAATCATCAGCGGCGACACGGTGCGCTGGGTCAATTCGCCGGTGACCATGCAGGCCGTGCTGACCGAGCGCGGTGGGGCCGGGTCGTTGCCGCTGTTGCCCATTCTCGGCGGCGTGGCGCTCATCGTTGGCGGCGGGTTGCTGGCGTTGCTCCTACTGCGACGGCGCGCCGCGCCCCGCCCGGCGACCTTGTCCGGCTATGCGCCACCGGCCGCGCCACCATATCAGCAGCCGCCGGCCGGCGTCGTCGGCGACAAGGCCATCGTCGCCCCCGGCGCGGCCCCGGCGGCTCGCTTCTGCGTCCATTGCGGCGCGAACCTGCGGCCGGCGGCCAAGTTCTGCGCCACCTGTGGCCAGGCCCAGCCGGACTAGACGCGCCGCCACTACAAGGAGAGCCACGCCATGCAATGTCCC
>ERZ724513.786-NODE-786-length-15834-cov-9.236770_pt1 | contig 15834 bp, 16 predicted proteins | sample MGYA00376046_ERZ724513 | MGnify/ENA primary metagenome ERZ724513 (study PRJEB28724, sample SAMN07190883) | activated sludge metagenome | isolation source: activated sludge of sewage treatment plant in Hong Hong | place: Hong Kong | collected 2016-03-17 ...
GCGGTCGCCGCCGTGGAGCCCACGGGCGCATCGACCACCGAACTGGGCCGCAGCGCGGGCCTGGCTCGCCCGACCGCGCACCGCCTGCTCGTGTCACTGGCCGACGAAGGCCTGGTCAACCGGGATGCGAGGACTGGGCGGTGGTCGCTGGGCCCGGAACTGTATCTGCTCGGGGTCGGCGCCGCCGACCGCTACGACGTCACCGACCGGGCGCGCGAGGTGATCGCCGGCTTGGCGCGGGAGACGGGCGAGAGCGCGTTCCTGTCCGTGCGGCGCGGCGACGAGACCGTGTGCGTGCTCAGTGAGGAGGGCAGCTTCCCGGTCCGCTCGCACGTGCTGCACGTCGGCATCAGGTTTCCGCTCGGTGTCGCGAGCGCCGGGCTGGCGATCCTCAGCCACCTGCCCGCGGCGGAGGTCGACGCGTTCTTCGAGCGCGTCCGACCGGATTCGGCGTGGGGTCCCGAGCACAGCGAGGACGCCATCCGGGCCCGTATCGAGGTCACCCGTCGCACGGGGTACGCGGTGAACCCGGCGCTGATCGTCGAAGGCAGTTGGGGCCTCGGCGCGGCGGTGTTCGATCGCAGCGGCCGGCCGGCGTGGGCACTCAGTCTGACCGGAGTCGAGACCCGCTTCAAGCCCGAGCGCCGCGACGAACTGGGCAAGCTGCTCCTGGAGCGGGCACATGCGTTGTCCGTCAGGTTGCAGGCCTGATGCGCCTAATCTGGTCATCGTGCGCGATGTGCTGAGCGACCTCTTAGCGGTGTGGCGCGCCGGTGGCACGGCCGGCGTCGGCACCGTGGTCCGCACCTTCGCCTCGGCCCCGCGGCTGGCGGGTGCGGCGATGGTCGTCGCTCCGGACGGCACGGTCAGCGGCTCGGTGTCGGGGGGCTGCGTGGAGGGCGCACTCTACGAGTTGGCCACCGAGGTCGCCGGCACGGGTGTGCCGGTGCTGCAGCGCTACGGGATCAGCGACGACGACGCCTTCGAGATCGGTCTGACGTGCGGTGGCGTTCTCGACATCTTCGTCGAACCGGTATCCCGGACCACGTTCGGCGAGCTGGACGCCGTCGCCGCCGACATCGAGGAGCACCGCCCGGTCGCCGTCGCGACCGTCATCGCCCATCCCGACGCGGACAGGGTCGGCCGCCGGCTGGTGATACGCCCGCACGGGGTCGCGGGAACCCTGGGCTCCGCCCGCGCCGACGACGCCGTCACCGACGACGCGCGCGGACTGCTGGCCGCCGGACGCAGCGGGGTGCTGAGCTACGGACCGGACGGACAACGCCGCGGCGAGGGCATGGAGGTGTTCGTCGCCGGATACGCGCCGCGGCCACGCATGCTGGTGTTCGGCGCCATCGACTTCGCGGCCGCGGTCGCCCGGCAGGGCGCTCTCCTCGGGTACCGGGTCACGGTGTGCGACGCGCGCCCGGTGTTCGCGACCAATGCGCGCTTCCCCGGCGTCGACGAGGTGGTGGTCGACTGGCCGCATCGCTACCTGGGCGGGCAGGTGGATGCGGGGCTGATCGACGCGCAGACGGTGATCTGCGTGCTCACCCACGATCCGAAGTTCGACGTGCCGGTGCTCGAAATCGCCCTGCGGCTAACGGAAGTCGGCTACGTCGGCGCGATGGGCTCGCGCCGAACCCACGCCGACCGGCTGGACCGGCTGCGTGCCGCCGGGCTGACCGACGCCGAACTGGCACGGTTGCACAGCCCAATCGGGCTGGATCTGGGTGGGCGCACGCCGGAGGAGACCGCGGTGTCGATCGCCGCGGAGATCATCGCGGCACGCTGGGGTGGCGGCGGGCGGCCACTGACGCAGACCGCCGGGCCGATTCACGCCGAATCCCCTGAGCGACAACCTATTTCAGGATGAGGACGACGGCCTTGCCGTCATGGTCACCGGTGGTCGTCGTGCCGGTGTTGTAGGAATTCTGCAGGTCGACCGTGCCGCCGTAGGTTGCTTTCCCGCTGGCGATGAGGCCGGCCGCCAGCGCCGCTCTGGCCGCGTTGGACGACACGTAGGAGTGCACGGGGATTCCGAAGAAGTACGAACTGACGCTCTCGGTGCTGAAGGCGCCCGTCCAGACGTAACCGCCGCTGGTCTCCACCGGGTCGGGCCCGAAGATCCGCCCGTGGTCGTTGGTCTGGGTGTAGGAGTTGTTGGAGAAGGCCTCGAGGAAACCGGTCGGCTGCTGCTGGTAGGTCTTGCCGTCGATGATGCCCTTGAAGCCGCCGCTGTGGATTGTCTGGGCCGGGAATCCGCCCGATGTCATCGCGGTGGTGAGCTTGTTCTTCGCCGCCGCGGCACTGGTCGAAGTCGGGTCGACGATGATCACGTTGACCGGTTCCAGCAGTGTCTTGCCCTGGTACTTCTGCCCGCCGTAGTTCGCGATCTGGCCGCTGGGCTGCAGCATCCACTTGCCGATGTTGCCGTATTCGGTCGCGACCTGGTCCTTGGCGTTGGGAACCGCGGGTGCGGTCGCGACCGTCGCCGCGGCCATCCGCGTCGTGGTGGCGGAGGTGGTGCTCTGCTCCAGTTCGCGGCGAACCAGTTGCAGGGCACCGAGCACGATCGACTCCAGCACCGCCGGCGAATTGCCGGAGCTGCTGGTGGTTGTGGAGTTGGCGGCCGTGAGGCGCGTGACGGCGGCCTTGATGATCGCGGTGGGCGTCGCCGATTCGATCTGGCTCGGCGCTGCGTCGATGGCGGCGCTCCGCGCGTTGGTGGTGAGGCTCTTCACCTGAACGGTGTCGATCGGTCGGGCGGTTTCGACGCCGGCGTCGGGCCGTTCGACCGAATCGGCCGGGACGTTTCGCTTCTCCGCTCTGGCTGCGGCCGGGTGATCCGTGGCGACTGGCTCGTTCTTGGGCTTCGGCTCCGGAGCGGGCCGGGACTTGCGAGACGGGGTCGGTGCCTTCGCTCGGTCCGGCTGGTCGCGCTGATCGGGCGTGGCGGCCTTCGGCGCCGTGGACTCGAGGTCGGTGGCGTCGTCCGACGGACGATCATCGGCCGGCTTGGTCTCCGATGCGGTCTTGTTGTCCGGCTGTGGCTTGACCGGTTTGGCCGCCTCGTCGGGTTTGCCCGCCTCATCGGCATCAGGGGTCTTGGCGGACGGGGTGCGGTCCGCGCTGGCGCCCGCCGAGGGACCCGGTGCGGAGTGTGTCGCGTGGTCGGCGTCTTTGCCGGTATCGGAATCAGCGTTGGCGGTGCCGACACCGGCGGCCAACGCCGTCCCGATTCCGAGAGCCACGGCCAGCACGCCTACGCGGCCGACGTATGCCCCGTGCCTTGCTGCCGAGGATCGCTGTTTCTGCTCGATATAGGCGATGCTGTGCCGTCCCATGGTGCGGTCCCTCCGGTCGTCAAATGCGGATGAAGCTCATATTCCGCAACGCCCCCGCGCGTCTCGGCAACGGGAGTGTATACATACCGGTGGCACTTACGGCAAACATTTCAGTATTTGCTCAAACGAATCCCTGGCGATCGGTGCCGCCGAAGATCTGTTGACCGGAGTGGTGCGAGGCTCTCATTCGACCGTATGCCCGCCGGGCAAGTTGTGGTTGCTCGGGACGATCGTAAATTGACGGCCGCGTAGGAGAATTCGGCCGTCGACTGCCATTCCCGGCGTGGACCCGCTTGTCGTTCCCGGATAGCTTCGGATTTACCGGCTTTGGTGTCGGCCCTGCGGTGCCGGCGGGTCGTGCGAGTCGCTGTCGGCAGCCGTCACGTGTTTGCTCGGTGAGCGGCAGGCACAGCAGAGCACCGCCGGTTGGGTGCGGCCTTGAGATGCCGCGGTCACCGACGCGAGTGCTGGAGGTAGTTGACGATCGCGTTGGTCAGGCCGCGGCGGGCCTTGTCCAAGTCGTAGTAACCGCCGAGTTGACGCTCCGAGGTGATGCCGCGCATGGCGCCGGGGATGAACGCCGCCACCTCGCTGATGCGCTCGGGGTCCACGTCGACGTCGGCAAAAGCCTTCTGGCAGATCTCGATCCAACTGGCGCCCCACGACGAGAGCTCGGCCGCGGTCTTGGGATAGAGCCGGTCCAGTTCGGCCATATCGCGCGGCAGCGACATCCGCAGCGTCTCGATGGCGCGCGAGTCCGGTGCGGTGAGCCCGTCGTAGAGGATGTCGATGATGGTCGCCACCCGCTCGTGCAGCGGCGCGCCGGGGTCGGCGAGCGTGGGCAGGTCGCTGCGGCGTTCGGCGGTCCGTTGCAGCACGGCCGCCCACAGCCCGTCGATGTCACCGAACTGATATTTGACCGCACCCCACGTCGCGCCGATCTCTTTGGCAATTCGATTGGCGGAGGCCGCATTTGGCCCACCGTCGGCCAGCGAGCGCAGGGCGGCGTCGAGCATCGCCTCCCGGGTGGCGTGCCCACGCTTGTTGGGACGCCGCCCTGTTGCGGTGCCTTGGGTCACCCTAGTGATCGTACCGGCCGACTGTTGACTTTCATAGAACCATCTGTGATTGTTAGCCGCATGGCCAAGCCGCCACTGTCGATGAAGCCCACCGGCTGGTATCAGGTCGCCTGGTCCGACGAGATCGGCGTCGGCGATGTCCACAAGATGAAGTACTTCGGCCAGGAGATGGTCGCCTGGCGCGCCGAGTCCGGGCAGTTGAGCGTGATGAACGCCTACTGCGAGCACCTCGGCGCACACCTGGGTTTCGGCGGCACCGTCGTGGGCGAGGTGTTGCAGTGTCCGTTCCACGGCTGGCAGTGGAGCAGCGAGGGCCGAAACGTGTGCATTCCGTACGAGGATCGGCCGAACCGGGGCCGCCGGATGAAGACCTACCCGGTGGTCGAGCGCAACGCGTCGGTCTACATCTGGCACGACGAGTTCGGCCGGGAGCCGTTCTTCGAGGTGCCGGACGTCTTCGCCAGCTTCGACGACCGGACCGTCGACGACTACTACCCGCAGCAGCGCCTCTACGAGCCCGGACTGGAGATGCACCCGCAGTACGTGCTGGAGAACGGGGTGGACGTCGCCCACTTCAAGTACGTGCACGGAACCCCGATCAGCCCGATTTTCACCCGGCACGACTTCGACCAACCGACGTCCTACGTCGACTTCACCATCACGTTCGAGGGTGACGACGGGCAGCGCATCGAGGACGTCAACAGCGGAGTGGAAGCGATCAACGCCGGCCTCGGCATCGCGGTGACCAAGAGCTGGGGGATGATCGACAACCGCACGATCTCCTGCATCACCCCGGTGGACGACTCCACCTCCGACGTGCGGTTCATGGTCTATATCGGCCGCAACCCCGCCGCCCGCGATCCCGAGCGCGCCCGGGCCAAGGCCGAGGACTTCGGCCTCGAAGTGATCCGGCAGTTCACCCAGGACATCCACATCTGGTCGCACCAGCGGTACTCCGACCCGCCGGCGCTGGCGGGATCGGAGCACGCCGGTTTCACCGCAATCCGCAACTGGGCCAAGCAGTTCTACCCCGACGGTATCGGCGGCAGCGCCGCCGACGTGTACGCAGCGCAGAAAGGCTGAGACTCCCGTGACCGAACCCATCCGCGTCTTCCAGGTGGCCACCGGCAACGTCGGCTCCGAGATGATCAAGCGCTACCAGCAGCGCGACGACCTGAAACTCGTTGGTGTGCACTGCTATTCGCCCGAGAAGATCGGCAAGGACGTCGGGGAGCTGGTCGGCATCGGCCCGGTGGGCGTGACGGCCACCGGCACCGTCGACGAGATCATCGCAGCCAAGCCCGACGTCCTCACCTTCCACGGCGTGTTCCCCGACGAGGACCTCTACGTGAGGATCCTCGAGGCCGGCATCGACATCGTCACCACGGCCGACTGGATCACCGGCTGGCATCGGGACACCAACCACCCCCACCCGTCGGGCAAGGCGGTCACCCAGCTGCTGGCCGAGGCGTGCAAGAAGGGCGGCTCGACGTTCTACGGCACCGGAATGAACCCGGGCCTCAACCAGATCCTGGGCGTGGTGTGCTCGGCCGACGTGGCCGAGATCGAGAACGTCACCACCATCGAGTCCGTCGACGTGTCCTGCCACCACAGCAAGGACACCTGGATCGAAGTGGGTTACGGTCTGCCCGTTGACGATCCGGAGATTCCGGCCAAGCTGAAGAAGTACACCGAAGTGTTCGCCGACAGCGTGCGGATGATGGCCGACTGCTTCGGCCTCGAACTCGACGAGGTCACATTCAGCTACGAGCTGGGAGCGTGCACCAAGGACGTCGATCTGGGCTGGTATGTCCTGCCGAAGGGGTCGCTGGGCGGCAACTACATCAAGTACCAGGGCATGGTCGACGGCGTGCCGCGGGTCGAGACACACCTCGAGTGGCAGATGACGCCGCACACCGAACCGAACTGGGATATCAAGGGCTGCTACATCACTCAGATCAAGGGTGATCCGTGTGTCTACAACAAGCACATGATCTTCCCGAAACCCGGTGTGGATTTGTCGGATCCGGACAACTTCGCCTCCATCGGGATGACGGTGACGGGCCTGCCGGCGCTCAACTCGATCAAGGCCGTCGTCGCGGCGCCACCGGGGCTGATCACCAGTGCCGACCTTCCGCTGCGCGGTTTCGCCGGGCGGTTCAAGCTCGACTGACAGCGCGCGAGCGTGCGCGAAATCGCGGCCCGCGCGGCGTGTCGGCGGACCGGCACGCACGCCCGCGAGCAAGGTTGAGCGGTGGCGCGCAGACACGGCTGGGGCGGATCCCCGCCCGCAACCGACGAGGAGGCCGTCGCGCGCATCGTCGACGCGGCCGTCGCGCTGATCGACCAGACCCGTGCGGAGATCAGCATCGCCGACGTCGCACGCTCGCTCGGCGTGATCCGCCAGACCGTCTACCGGTACTTCCCCAACACCGAAGCGCTGATGGAGGCTGCCGCCGTCGCGTCGGTGGGTGCCTTTCTGGACCGCATCGAGGCGCACCTGGCCGGCGTCACCGATCCTGCCGCCGCGGTCACCGAGGGGCTGGCGTATGTCCTCGAGACGCTGCCGCCGCACATGGGTCTGCTGCTCTCCCCGTTGCGGCCCAACAAGTTCTCGGTGGCCGTCACCTCCGGGCAGGCCCGCACGTTCGGCCGGTCGATGCTGGACAGGTTCGACGTCGACTGGCGCGCAAGCGGTTACGGCGACGCCGAGCTCGACGACCTGACCGAGTATGTGTTGCGCACGCTCCAGTCGTTCATCGTCGACCCCGGTGACCCGCCGGCCCGCGGCGCCGAACTCCGGCGTTACCTGGGCCGGTGGGTCGGAACGGCGGTCAGCGGTACTCGACCGCGAACGTCTTGAGCCCGTTGAGCCAGGGCGAGCGGACCCGGGTGGGATCGGACACCTTGGCGATGTCGGGGATCACGTCGGCGATGGCGTCGAACATCAGCGCGATCTCCATCCGGGCCAGATTCGCGCCGATGCAGTGGTGGGTGCCGTTGCCGCCGAAACCCAAGTGCGGGTTCGGGTTTCGCAGGATGTCGAAGGTGTTCGGGGCGTCGAAGACGTCCTCGTCGTAGTTGCCCGAGGCGTAGAACAGCCCGGCGCGCTGGCCCTTGCGGATCGTCGTTTCGCCGAGCCGCACGTCGTTGCGGGCGGTGCGCTGGAAGCACGTCACCGGCGTCGCCCAGCGCACGATCTCGTCGGCCGCGGTCTTGGGCCGCTCGCGCTTGAAGAGCTCCCACTGGTCCGGGTGGTCCAGGAAGGCGTTCATGCCGTGGGCGATCGCGTTGCGGGTGGTCTCGTTGCCGGCCACGCCGAGCAGCATGACGAAGAAGCCGAACTCCTCCTCGGTGATTTGTTCCCCGCCCTCCCCCTTTTGGTCCGCCTGCACCAGCATCGTGACGATGTCGTCCTTGGGGTTCTTCCGACGGTCGTCGGCCATGTTGTACGCGTAGCCCAGCAGCTGCACGCTGGCCATGGCCGGATCCATGGTCTGTGCCTCGGGATCGGTGTAGTTGATGCACGAGTTGGCCCAGTCGAAGAAGTCCTGCCGGTCGGTTTCCGGCACGCCGATCAGGTCGGCGATCGCCAGCACCGGCAGCTTGGCCGCGACGTCGTCGATGAAGTTCCCGGCGCCCTTCTCGCGGGCCTCCTCGACGATCGCGTACGCCGCGCCGCGCAGCTTGTCCTCGAGGTCGGCGACCCCGCGCGGGGTGAACAGCTTGGAGACGATACGGCGCAGCCGGGTGTGCTCCGGCGGGTCGTGGTTGATCAGCAGCGGTTTGGTGGATTCGACCACCGCCGGCTCCATGCCGTCGAAAAAGCTGACCACCACGCCGTTTTCGTTCGCCGACCAGTTGTCGTTGTCGCGGGAGATCGTCTTGATGTCGGCGTGCCGGCTGATCACCCAGAAGCCGCCGTCGGTGAAGCCGCCGGTGCCCGGCTCCTGGGCGTTCCACCACACCGGGGCGGTGCGGCGCAGTTCGGCGAACTCGGCGAGCGGCAGGCCGCGCTGCATCATGTCGGGGTCGACGAAGTCGAACGGACGGTCGAGCGTACTGGTCACGGGGCCTCCGCTGCTGTGATCGGGGTCTCAGCCAGACCATACACTAGGCGGTCAAGGCGTATGTTCACGGATCGGCATAGCATCGCGGTCATGACGCGCGCATCCATCGACTTCCCGTCCCGCATCGGTGTCTGGTGGGCCGGCGACACCTGGGCGATGCCCGACGCGCAGCAGGTGGCCCGGGACGTCGAAGGACTCGGCTTCGGCTCGCTGTTCATCCCGGAGGTCGTCGGCAAGGAGTGCCTGACGCAGTCCGCGGGGTTCCTGGCCGCCACCGAACGACTCGTGGTGGGTACCGGCATCGCCAACATCCACGTCCGGGTGCCGTCGGCGGCGGAGTCCGGGGCGCGCACGCTGACCGCGCTGCACCCGGGACGGTTCGTCCTCGGCCTGGGCGTCAGTCATGGCCCACTGGTGGAGCACGGCCTGGGCGGCGTCTACCAGAAGCCATTGGCGACGATGCGTTCCTATCTGGAGCGGATGGCGGCCGTGCCGCCGCAGATCGAACCGGGGGTGGGCCGACCGCCCCGGCTGCTTGCGGCGTTGGGGCCCAAGATGATCGAGCTGTCCGGCGAACTGGCCGACGGAGCGCACCCGTATCTCGTCACACCCGAACACACCGGCGCCACCCGCGAGATCCTCGGCCCGGACAAGTGGGTGGTCTCCGAGCAGGCGGTCGCCATCGGCGGTGACGACGAGGACCAATTGGCCCGCGCACATTCGCATCTCGACGTGTACAGCGGTCTGCCAAACTACCGGAATTCGTGGCTGCGGCAAGGGTTCGACGAGTCCGATCTGGTGCGCGGGGGTTCCGACCGCTTGGCCCGCGCCCTGGTCGGCATGGGAACCGTCGAGCAGGCGGCCGCCGTGGTCCGCGCGCATCTGGACGCCGGCGCCGACCACGTCGTCATCCAGGCGCTCGGGGAGAATCCGACGGCCGACCCGCGGCCCGCGCTGCGGGACCTGGCCGCGGCGCTGGGGTTGAACGGGTAGTCGGGGTCTACTCGACGTTCTCCTGCGAGACGTCCGTCTCGGCGGGTTTGGACTTCTCGGCGCGGCGGCGCTTGCGCCATTCGAAGAAGATCGGCAGCGCCGAGAGCACGGCGATCAGGATGAAGATCGGTTCGATCAGCTTCTGGATGATGGCGAACTGGCCGAGGAAGTAGCCGAGCAGCACCAGCACGGTGCTCCAGACGACCGCGCCGATCACGTTGAACAACGTGAACACGCCGTAGCTCATCTTGGCGGCGCCGGCGGTCAGCGGCACCAGCGTCCGCACGATCGGGACGAACCGGCCGAGCACGATCGCGAACGGGCCGCGCTGCTCGAAGAACGCGTGCGCCTCGTCGAGGTACTTCTGCTTCAGGAAGCGCGCATCCGGCTTGAACATCTCCAACCCGATGAAGCGGCCGATGAAGTAGCCGGCCTGACCGCCGAGGACCGCCGCGATCGGGATGAACAGCAGCAGTTGCCACAGCTGGAAATTGGCGTTCTCGTGGGCGGCGGCGGCGGTGCCGGCCGCGAGCATGCCCGCGACGAACAGCAGGGTGTCGCCCGGCAGGACCGGGAACAGCACCCCGGATTCGATGAACACGACGACCAGCAGGCCGATCAGGGCCCACGGCCCGAAGTAGCCGATGAGTTTCACCGGGTCCAGGAAGTCCGGCATGAGCGCGAGGGTGTTCACGGGCCCCAAGGGTACCGGCGCTCCTTCCGCACGCGAGACTGTGCAGTTTTCCGGCACCGCTACGGCATGTAGCTGATACGGTGCGGCGATATCCGAGTAAGGGGGTCCTCGAATGGCGATTGTTCGAAAATTCAGCGCTCTGACGGCCGCGACCGTCGTGGTTGCGGCCGGCCTCGTCGCCTCCGGGTGTTCGACCACCAAGGAGACGAGCAGCACCACGACGACGGAGGCGTCGGCGGCCACAACCACCACGGCCGCCGAAACCACCACGGCCGCCGCAACCACCGCGAAGCCCGCCGACGTGAAGTCACTCGTGCCCACACCGGCGAACACCGCGGAGACCAAGGGCCCCGATGCCATCGCCAATGACGGTGTGCACCTTCACTTTCAGGTCAACGGCGCTCCGAAAGAGGTGATGGACGCCTTCAAGATCGACCTGGAGGGCAAGGGCTGGGACGTGACGACCATCGTCACCTCCGACAACGGCGGTGGCGGCGGTGCCACCTACACTGGTACCAACGGCGCCGCGTACGGCGTGTTCGACGGCGGCGGATACGACAACAAGACCTACCTCGACGTGTGCACCTGGCCGACGAAGCCGGCCGACCCCAACTGTGCCCGCGGCGAGCGGTAGTTCCGCGCCGGCGCCATGACAGGTCTGGACCGGCGCACGCTGCTGGTGGGCGCCGGTGTGCTGGCCGGCCTCGCCGGATCGGGGTTCGCCGGAATCCCCGCGGCCCGAAGCGAGCCGGACGCCGACGCAGCGGATGTCGACCTCACCTTGCTCCGGCGGACCTTCGCCCTGGCCGACGAGGCCCGCCGGATCGGCGGGTCGCCCTACGGCGCGCTGGTGGCAGACGCCGCCGGAAACGTCGTCGCGGAACAGGGCAACACCTCCGCGCTGACGGATGGCGACCCGACCCAGCACGCCGAACTGGTGACGACCGCGGCCGCGTGGCGGACGCTGGGCTATGACGGCATGGCCCAGGGCACCCTCTACGCGAGCACCGAGCCGTGTTCGATGTGCGCGGGCGCCGCGTACTGGACCGGCATCGGCAGGGTCGTCTACGGCATGTCGAATCGTCGGTTGTTCGAGTTCACCGGCGACAAGCCGGGGCAGACGTCGTTCGCCCTGCCCTGCCGCGACATCGTGCAGCACGGCAGCCGCCCCGTCGCGGTGGTCGGGCCACTCCTCGAAGACGAGGCGGCCCGAAGCCATGTCGGCTATTGGCACTGACGACCGTTTCGCGACCACCGGTGTCATCGGCTGCCGGTTCCTGAGATACTGCGGAGCATCTGTCGAAGCTGCAACGCTTAAGGAGAGGTCACATGCCCATCGCCACGCCCGAGGTCTACGCCGAGATGCTGGGCCGTGCCAAGGAGCACTCCTTCGCGTTTCCGGCCATCAACTGCGTCGGCTCCGAGAGCATCAACGCCGCCATCAAGGGCTTCGCCGACGCCGGCAGCGACGGAATCATCCAGTTCTCCACTGGCGGAGCCGAATTCGGTTCCGGCCTGGGCGTCAAGGACATGGTGACCGGCGCGGTGGCGCTGGCCGAGTTCGCGCATGTGATCGCCGCGAAGTATCCGATCACCGTTGCGCTGCACACCGACCACTGCCCCAAGGACAAGTTGGACGGCTTTGTGCGTCCGCTGCTGGCGATCTCGGCGGAGCGGGTGGCCAAGGGCCAGAATCCGCTGTTCCAGTCGCACATGTGGGACGGCTCGGCGGTGCCGATCAACGAGAACCTGTCGATCGCACAGGAGCTGCTGAAGGCCGCCGCGGCCGCCAAGATCATCCTCGAGGTGGAGATCGGCGTCGTCGGCGGTGAAGAGGACGGCGTCGAGGCCGAGATCAACGAGAAGCTCTACACCAGCAAGGAAGACTTCGAGAAGACCATCGAGGCGCTCGGCGCGGGCGAGCACGGCAAGTACCTGCTGGCCGCGACGTTCGGCAACGTGCACGGCGTCTACAAGCCGGGCAACGTCGTGCTCAAGCCCGAGGTGCTCGCCGAGGGCCAGCAGGTCGCCACGGCCAAGCTCGGCCTGCCGGCCGGGTCGAAGCCCTTCGACTTCGTCTTCCACGGCGGGTCGGGTTCACTGAAGTCCGAGATCGAGGATTCGCTGAAGTACGGCGTGGTGAAGATGAACGTCGACACCGACACGCAGTACGCGTTCACCCGGCCGATCGCCGCGCACATGTTCAGCAACTACGACGGCGTGCTGAAGATCGACGGCGAGGTCGGCAACAAGAAGGTCTACGACCCGCGCAGCTACCTGAAGAAGGCCGAGGCGTCGATGAGCGAGCGCGTCGTGGAGGCCTGCAACGACCTGCACAGCGCGGGCCGGTCGGTTTCAGCCGGCTGACTGGCAGATCTTCCACTTCTCGTCGCGGAACTCGAGGTCGAAGCTGCGCGTCGAACGCGTGTCGGGGTCGGACGCCATGAACGACGTCACGTTCGCCTCGGCGTGGTCGCCGTTGACGACGACCTCGTCGATGCTGGCGACCACCGGATACTGCCGGGCGGCGACCACCCGGGCATGGGTGTCCGTCCACTGCCGGTCGTCGTAGCTGTTGTAGCCGTCCGCGGTCTCGCCGCAGGTGATGCCGCGAAGCGTAGCCAGGTCGCCGTTCTGGATCGCGCCGTCGAAGTCGTGGATCGTGGCGCGAACCAGGTCTTCCTGCGACGCCTTCGAGCCGTGATCGCGGCTGAGCAGCAGCGTGCCCAGAACGGCCACCGCCGCCAGTGCGGCGATCACCAGCAGGACCGCCAGCACCCAGCCCCACCTACCCGAGCGGATCGGTATCTTCGACGTCCGGCGCGGTGGAATCGCTTGGGGCGCAGCGGTTCTGGGATGGGCAATGATGTCCTCGGCGACGAAGCCGGCCGCGCCCATGTCGATGATCTCGGTGGCCGGATCGGGGTTGCGCCGGATCACCTGGGTCGATCCGGCGTCCATCCCCGACGGTGCGGTGAACCGGCGCTCGCCTGGGACCACGACAGGCTGCGCGGTCTCGGCGTCGGCGTCCGGGGTGCTGATCACCTCGGTCTCGAAGTCGGCGGCGTACTGCTCGGCGGCCAGGGTGTCGGGCTCGGCGCCGGGTTCCGGATCCGGCCCTGGCCCGTCAGGGTTCGACATCGGTGTTGGCGTCCTCCCGCTCCGGTTCTCCCGTTGGCGTCTCCCGTCGAGCGTAGAGGCACAATGATCGTCATGACACGGATGGGTGATCTGCTGGGGCCGGATCCGGTGCTGCTGCCGGCCGACGAACAGGCCGAGGCGAAGTTGGCGGCGGGGGAGCAGGCCGCGGTCGTCGCGGCCGCGCATCCGACCGCTTCGGTGGCCTGGGCGACGCTGGCCGAGCATGCGCTCGAGGACGACAAGGTCATCACGGCCTACGCGTACGCCCGCACCGGCTACCACCGCGGTCTGGATCAGTTGCGCCGCAACGGGTGGAAGGGTTTCGGGCCGGTGCCGTTCGCGCACGAACCCAACCAGGGCTTCCTGCGCTGCGTGGCGGCGCTGGCCCGGGCCGCCGACGCGATCGGCGAAACCGACGAGCACCAGCGCTGCCTGGACCTGCTCGACGACTGCGATCCGGACGGGCGCCGCGAACTCGGTCTGGCCTAGCTCGAGCGGCATCTGTTCCGCACCGGCTGCGACATTGTGCGAGTGCGCCTCGCAGCAGCGGCTGAACAGATTGCAGAAACGGGTGAAAAGGGGGCTACCAGTCGGTGTGCTGCGCGCAGTCGTCGGCCACATCGGGCGGCTCGACCTGGACGGTCGCATGCTCCAGTCCGCGCGCGGCGAGCACCGCGCGTGCCTCGTCGAGCACCCGGGCCGAATCGGCGGTGCTCGTCAGGTGCGCGGTGGCCATGTCCTTACCCGGCACCAGGGTCCACACGTGCAGGTCGTGGACACCCGTCACGCCGTCGACGTTCTCGAGCGCGGCGCGCAGTTCGTCGACGTCGATGTGGCTCGGCGACGACTCGGACAGGATCCGCAACGCCTGTCGCGCCAGTGCGATGGCCCGGGGCAGCACCCACAGGGCCACCAGGACGGCCACCACGATGTCGGCGTACGGCCAGCCGGTGGTGACGGTGACGATGCCGGCGATGAGGACGCCGATGCTGCCGACGGTGTCGGCGACGACCTCCATGTAGGCGCCCTTGACGGCGAGGCTCCGCTCGGCGTCCGACCGCAACAGCAGCACCACGACCAGGTTGGCCGCCAGACCGGCCAGTGCGACGACGATCATCGGCACGCCGGGGATCTCCGGTGCGTCGCCGAGCCGCCGGTACGCCTCGTAGAGGATGAACGCGCCGACACCGATGAGCAGCGCGGCGTTGGTCACCGCGGTGAACACCTCCGCGCGATGCCAACCGTAGGTGCGCGCCGCCGACGCCGGACCGTGCCGGGCGAGCAGGACCGCCGTCAGGCCCATGAACATGGCGACCAGGTCGGTCAGCATGTGCCCGGCGTCGGCCAGCAGGGCGATGGAGGAGATCCACAGCGCGGTGCCCAGTTCGACGGCGAAGAACGTGGTCAGGATGGCCGCCGCGATGAGCATCCGGCTGACGCGGGTCTCGCCGCCGTGTTGGTGATCGTGTCCCGCGCCCATGGATCGAGAATCTATGCGTAGCGCCGCATATGGGGCAAGGGGTCCAAAGACCTCAGCGTTGCCAGAACAGCGTCAGCCCGTACCCGATCGACGCCAGCATGTCGATGCCTCCGAGCAGGCCGTAGATCTTGAACACGAACGAGAAGAACCACTGGTTGAGCGGCGGCGCGATCAGGACGAACAGCAGGATGAAGAAGCCGTACTGCTTGACCGGCGCCAGCGAACGCTGCAGGTTCGGGCTCAGGTGCGGTTCGAGCGCGTTGTACCCGTCCAGCGGCGGGATCGGCAGGATGTTGAGCACCACCGCCATCACCTGCAGCATCCCGAGGAAGGCGACACCGCCCCAGAACACGCCGTGGTCGTGCTGATAGAACAGCCGGACCGCGCCGAGCAGCAGGACGGCCAGGATCAGGTTGGTGACCGGCCCGGCGAGTGCGACCGCGCTCCGTTGTCCTTTGGTCAGCCGGTCCGTCCGCACCCAGACCGCGCCGCCCGGCAGGCCGATGCCACCCATCGCGATGAACAGCAGCGGCAGCACGATGGAGAACACCGGGCTGGTGTACTTGAACGGATTGAGGCTCAGGTAGCCGCGGGTGGCGACGTCGTGGTCGCCGAATCGCCAGGCGGTGAACGCGTGCCCGAACTCGTGCAGGCACAGCGAGACCACCCAGCCGCAGATCACCAGGATGAAGACACCGGCGTAGGCGATCGGCTTGTTGTCCAGCGTGGCCTCCCCGGCCAGCCAGGCCAGGACTCCGCCGGCCGCCGTCACCGCCAGCAGGAGCAGGAAGACCGGGCTGGGCCGCACCGCCGCCTGGTTCCCGATCGAGCGAATGTTCACGGTCACGAAGTTACCCGGTGACCAGCAGCCAGCCCTCGGTGTTCCGGTAGAACGTGGAGCGGCGCACCTCGCGTGGGGCCTCGACGCCGTCCCGGATCACCCGCGCGCCGGTGGTGCCCAGTTGCGCGGCGCGCCCGCTGACCCATCGGCCCCGGCGCAGCGGGCCGGTCCGGATCCGGGCCCGCAGGC
>ERZ724513.788-NODE-788-length-15809-cov-5.496890_pt1 | contig 15809 bp, 18 predicted proteins | sample MGYA00376046_ERZ724513 | MGnify/ENA primary metagenome ERZ724513 (study PRJEB28724, sample SAMN07190883) | activated sludge metagenome | isolation source: activated sludge of sewage treatment plant in Hong Hong | place: Hong Kong | collected 2016-03-17 ...
TGGCAAGGGCGTGGTGGTCGTGAATATCGGCGGTGGTCTCCGGGTGACCTACGAGCCCGTTGCGGCATCTGTGAAGGTCGGTCAGAAGGTCAAGACCGGCCAGGCCCTCGGGTCTCTGCTCCTGGGTCAGAGCCATTGCTTCCCTGGGGCCTGTCTGCACTGGGGGTTGATCAGGGGCGAGCGCTATCTCAACCCGCTGCAATTGGTGGGCTACCTCCCGGTGCGGCTCTTGCCCTTGTCGTGAGCCCCGGGTCAGGCCCGCGGGTGAGCCTGCTTGAAGGCCGAGCGCAAGCGGTCGTTGGTGATGTGGGTGTAGATCTGGGTGGTCTGCAAGGAGGAGTGGCCGAGCAACTCCTGCACCGTGCGCAAGTCCGCGCCGCCCTCAAGTAGGTGTGTGGCAGCCGTATGACGCAGCCCGTGCGGGCCGAAGTCAGCGGCACCGGGCACATCAGCCAGCCGCGCATGCACGAGGGTGCGCACTGCTCGCGGGTCAATCCGCCGGCCCCGGGCGCCCAAGAACAGCGCTGGCCCGGCTCCTGCAACCACCAACTGCGGTCGGGCCACCTCGATCCATTGAGCCAGTGCCCGCTGCGCTGGCAAGCCGTATGGCACCGTGCGCTCCTTGCGCCCCTTGCCCAGCACGCGCAATACCCGCCGTTCCTGATCGAGATCATCCACGTCGAGGCCAGTCAGCTCTGAGACCCGGATGCCGGTTGCATAGAGCAGTTCTAAGATCGCAACATCCCTGGCTCCGATCGGTGAGCCGTCATCAGCTCGCGTTGAGGCAGCCTCCAAGAGTGCTCGTGCTTGATCTGGAGACAGGGTTGCCGGCAATGACTTGGACACCTTGGGAGAGACCAGACTGACCCCGACATCGACCGAGGTGCGTCCGGTGCGGTGAGCCCACGCGGTGAACATCCGTGCGGCGGTGGCCCGGCGCGCCATCGTTGCGCGCGCCTTACCCAGGGTCTGTTGTTTGGCTAACCAACTGCGCAACAGACGCAAGTCAAACGAGGCGAGTTGCTCCACGCCAAGTGCCTGTGCGTGCTCAAGTAGGGATGCCGCATCACCGACATAGGCTCTAACGGTATGGGTCGACAGGTCACGCTCAGACGCGAGATGGCGCTCATAGTCGGCCAGAGCCGCGCTCATCTCTTCGCTCAAACCTGCGAATGTCTCCACCTCACGCACTCTAGGTGAGTCGATCGACAATGCTTGGTATTCACCAAGCCGGTCGACCAGCCTCTGCCTGGTTGTCTCAACCAGACCTGGAGAGCAACCAAAGCCCGTCTTCGCCCGAGACCAGGCCACGCATCTGCAACTCTCGTAGGGCCAACTCGGTCTTGCCCTGCGCGAGGCCCGCAGTACGACTGATCTGAGCACTCGACACGGAGTTCCGGGAGGGCACTGCGTCAAAGACCTGTTGCTGCTCAAGGGTCAGCAAGTCAAGTGGTTTTGGTTCCTCACGAGGGAAGGCCAGCATGTGCTCACCCATCTCGCTGATCACCTCAAGGATTTCGGCACCACTCGTGACCAGTGCTGCGTCCTTGTTGCGGATCAGTTGGTGTACGCCGCTCGAGGGCGCGCTCGTGATCGAACCAGGCACCCCCATCACCGGACGGCCGATGCCCAAGCCCCAGTTGGCGGTGTTGAGGGCACCACTGCGCAGCGCTGCCTCTACGACAACAACGCCTTTGCCTAGAGCCGCGATCAGTCGGTTGCGAGCCAGAAATCTGATCTTCGTGGGCGAGGCTCCAGGAGGTGCTTCTGAGACGACTGCGCCATTTTCGGCAATCCAGTCAAGCAACTCACGGTGTGCGGTCGGATAGGGCCGGTCGACACCGCAAGAGAGCAAGGCGACCGATTGGCCACCTGCGACCAGACTGCCCCTGTGGGCGGCCTGATCAATGCCATAGGCCGCACCTGACACGGAGGCGTATCCCTCTTGAGCCAACTCCAAGGCGAGTTGGCGGGTGACTTCGGCTCCGTATGTGGTGGCCGAACGCGAGCCCACGATCGACACGCTCGAATCAACCACTTCGGACAGGCGCTTGTTGCCACGTACCCACAGCCCCACGGGCACCCCGCCGCGCTCATGCAAAGGCGCACAGAAGTCCAAATCGTCCAAGCAATCGGGCCACTCTTCATCGCCTGGGATGACAAAACGGATGCCCTGCCGCCCCACTCCCCGCAACATCGCCTCTGGGTCAGCAGCAGCGATCCGGGCCGCCAGGTTGCCGGCGATCTCATCACCGAGGTGCTGCTTGCGCAGCCCACTCCAGACCTCTTCACCTCCCACCTCGTGGACCAGTCTGGTGAGTCGAAGGTCACCGGGCTCCCCCACCATCGTCAGAGCCGCCCTTGCCATTCTCTCTGCACTCAACTCAGTCATGCCACGCTCCAGAAGTGTTCGACGACTGCTTGGTCCAGAGGCTTCGCTGACCTCAAGGCCAATGCGATCGCCAACTCAGCGGCACCGGGCTGGGGCAGCCCGCGCATGTCGGCGAGAGTCCAGGCAAGGCGATGGGCCCGGGTGGCACCACGTCGGGTGATCCGACCAAGGTGCACCTCAACATCGAGGGCCTGCATCGCTGCCATCTCCATCGGCCAGCGCTCACGTAGGGCAGCACTGGGCACATGGGCGTTAATGCGCCAATCGGTGCCGGCATATCGAGTCTGCTGTCGGAGTCGCGCGGCCTGCACTCGCTCACGGACCAGCTGAGAGCTGTCAGGGCGCCTCGTCGGGTCGAGGATCAGCCCTCCGCCCAACTGAGGCTCGACGAAACGAGCAATGTCGATCCGATCAGCAATCGGACCGGAGAGCTTACGGCGGTAGTCGCGGCGGCGTACTTCGGTGCAGATGCAGGGATTGTCGCGATTGGCAGGATGGTATTCGCCGCACGGGCAGGGGTTGGCCGCCAAGACCACGATGCCTCGGGCAGGGAAGGTCGCCTCGTCTTCACCTCGCGACAAGCTGATCTCCCCTGACTCCAAAGGCTGACGCAAGGCCTCGATGATGTCGGTAGGCAGCAGCGGAAACTCATCAAGGAAGAGCACGCCCAAATGAGCCTTGCTGACCTCACCCGGGCGGACGCGCCCGGTGCCGCCACCGAGGATCGCCGTACGAGATGCCGAGTGGTGCGGTGAGCGGAAGGGCGGCCGCGAAATCAATGGGGCACCGGGCTGCAAGCCGCCAGCAAGGGAGTGCACTGCAGCGAGCTCCAACTGCTCGTCGCGATCAAGATCAGGCAAGATCGTGGGCAGCCGCTCAGCCAAAGACGTCTTACCGGCGCCCTTAGGGCCGGTGAACATCAAGTGATGCCCACCTGATGCGGCCACCTCCAAGGCAAACTTGGCGTCTTCCATGCCGAGCAGATCAGCCAGGTCGGTGTCTTGGAGACGCTCCTCACCTCGCCACCTGATCAACGGTTCCCCGCTGTCTGGCGCAACTTCGGGTGCTTCGGGCCACTCAGTCTCGGTAACGGCCGCAATCGCCTGGCGCAAAGATCTGACTCCAACAACCTTGATGCCTTCGACCAAAGCTGCCTCGGCAGCCTGCGGCTCAGGCACGATCACCTTGCTGATCCCGCGCGCGGCCACGGCCATGACCATTGGCAACGCACCGAGCACGCTGCGCAGTTGACCGTCGAGCGTAAGCTCCCCGATCATCGCCCAGTCAGCCAGCAACTCCGTGGGGAATTGCGCTTCGGAGGCACCGATCACCGCCATCGCGATCGCCAGATCAAAGTGCGGGCCCCGCTTGGGGATGTCTGCAGGCGAGAGCAGGATGGTCAACCGTTTGTCGCTGGGCCACCTGAAGTTGCTGTTTTCCATCGCACTGCGACAGCGCTCCCGTGCCTCATTGATCGAAGTGTCGGCCCGACCGACGACCTTGGCTCCGACTACCCCAGGGCTGGCATCGACTTGTACGTCGATCACGTGTCCGACCGCGCCAATCAAGGAGACCGTGCTGGTGCGCGCGAACATCAGGCCACCCCACGCACGTGCTCGATGGTGGTGGGCCCCTGAATCGGACGGATCACGGCGACGGCATCAATGCGGATGCTTCGACTCTTGACCTCGTGCTCCCGAGCCCAGATGCTGATCAACCGCCGCAGTCGATCAAACTTTTCAGGCGTGATCGCAGCTAACGGATGACCGAATCGGGTGTCGGTACGGGTCTTGACCTCGCAGGCGACAAGCGTCTGCCCATCTTGGAGGACGAGATCAAGCTCGCCTTGATGGCAGCGCCAATTGCGGTCGAGCACGACCATGCCTTGAGCCACCAAGTGACGCTCGGCGCGATGCTGGCCAAAATCACCCAGAGCGTTGTTGTGTCCGTGTGTCATGGCCCCACTCCATCGATCTGGAATGGGTCGAGTCGAGCATTGTCAGAAGAATGTGGAAAAGCCGAGTCAGAAACTGGCCTGTGGAGGCCAACAGGTCAGGAAATGAGCCTGAGGCTCATTCGTCAGTGGGGCTCAATTCCTCTACGTTGACATCCTTGAAGGTCAAGACCTTGACCGTCTTGACCTGTCTACGAGCCGGTCGATACATGTCCCAGACCCAGGCGTCATTCATCGTGACTTCGAAAAATACATCACCTGACTCGGTGCGGGCCTTGACGTCTACGTTGTTGCACAAGTAGAAGCGTCTGTCGGTCTCCACTACGTATTTGAACTTGCCGACCACGTCTCGATACTCGTGATAGAGCTTGAGCTCCTGCTCGGACTCATAACGTTCGAGCTCCTCGACACTCATCGCGATCCTTCCTCACACGCTGCTCAACCGAAGAGTTGCAGTTGAGGTTCTAGAGTGGTCGGCTCAGGCCCCTCAATGCCAGCGGCGCGCCGTACGTTGGCAAATCGCATCCTGTGGATGGGCGAGGGCCCGTGCTCCTCGAGTGCCTCTCGGTGCACTTTGGTGACATAGCCCTTGTGGGTCTTGAAGTCATATTCGGGATGAACCTTGTCGAGATCAGCCATGATCCGGTCGCGGGTCACCTTGGCCAAGACTGACGCGGCGCTGATGCAGGCGGCTACCCGGTCTCCCTTCCAGATCGCCAGCCCCGGCACCCCCAGCCCGTCGACTGGGAATCCATCTGTCAGCACATAGACGGGCCGCACATCGAGTCGGGCCAATGACCTGCGCAAGGCTTCGATATTTGCCACATGCATGCCAAGGCGATCGCACTCGGCCGGAGAGACCACCACCACCGACCAAGCCAGGGCCCTAGAGATCACTTCTTCATAGCAGCGCTCGCGAGAGCGCGCAGTCAAGAGCTTGGAGTCTGCCAGGCCTGGGATCTGACCCGCCTGCCCTTCAGGCAGGATTGCGGCCGCTGCGACCAGGGGGCCGGCACACGCGCCTCGCCCGGCCTCGTCGACTCCAGCAATTGGGCTCAAGTGCGCTCGGCGCAGCGCTCGCTCAAAGCCATAGAGGCCGGCGTCGCGGCGTACGGTGGCTCCGCGCGGCAAGGTCGTCATGAATCTCCCAAGTCACCTGATGAGGCCCACTCAGATCGTACGACGAATCATTTCGCTGACGGGATCGAGTCGAAGGTGTCTGGTCGGTGGATGAATGTCGCTCGACCAAGGGGCCAGATCAAGGCGAAGACCTTGCCGACGACCTTGTCTTCTCCCACGAAGCCGCCGCCTGGCTCACCCATGTGCCCTCGGGAATCCCAAGAGTTGTTGCGATTGTCGCCCATCAGCCACAAGTGGTGGTCAGGCACTCGGATGTCGAAGGGCGTAGCAGCGTTGTTGGAGCCCTTTTCGAGGTAAGGCTCATCTAGGGCCTTTCCGTTGACCGAGATCCTGCCCTTGGCATCACAACAGACGACCCGGTCACCACCGACCCCGATCACCCGTTTGACCAAGTGACCGCCGGACGGATAGAGACCGATGTGCTCAAGGAGTCTGATCACCGGATTTGGATTTACCTGGTCTTCGCCGCTGAGCCAACCACCCGGGTCCTGGAAGACCACGATGTCGCCACGTTGGGGCTCACCAAACCAATAGCTGGTCTTCTGCACCAGGATCCGGTCGTTGACGATGAACTCCGGCTCCATCGACTCCGATGGGATATAGAAGGCCTGGATGAAGAATGTCTTGATGATGATCGCCAAGACCAACGCCAAGACCAACAAAACGATGGTTTCCAACCACAGTGGCAACTGCTTCTTGGATTTGGTCTTCACCGGCTCGGATTCGCTCACTCGATGACACTAACGGCCATCAGCAAGGAGCCCAGTCCACCCACGCCGTCGTGGGACGAACTCAGGCTTCGCGGCGTTCCTTGATCTTGGCGGCCTTGCCACGCAGGTTGCGCAGATAATAGAGCTTGGCGCGACGGACATCACCGCGAGTGACGACCTCGATCTTCTCAAAGATCGGGGAATGCAGCGGGAAGGTGCGCTCGACTCCGACACCGAAGGAGACCTTGCGCACCGTGAAGGTGCGACCGACGCCGGAGCCCTGGACCTTGATTACGACGCCTTGAAAGACCTGCACGCGGGAGCGGTTGCCTTCGACGACCTTGACGTGCACCTTGATGGTGTCGCCGGCGCGAAAGTCGGGGTTGTCGTCACGCAAAGAGGCTGCGTTGATTGAGTCAATGACGTTGGCCATGATGTCTCCTCGCGAGCGCCACAGGTCACCCGCGGATGGGTTTTGAACTGATCGAGTGGGCCCACTCGGTGCCGATTCAGTGCCCCCTGTGGCAGGTTGCACGGCTCGTGGACCAAGCACATATCTTGCCAGAGATCGCCTGCATCACGAAATCAGGTCTCTTTGGACTAGTCGCTTGCCTGCTCGCGCACTAGGCCGATCAGGTCTGGGCGCCGCTCCTGCGTGCGCCGTACGGACTGCTCCAGACGCCAGGTGGCGATCCGGCCATGGTCGCCCGACAGCAAGATCTCGGGTACGTCGTGCCCTCGCCAGGTGGCTGGCTTGGTGTAGACGGGATATTCGAGCAGGCCATCGGCATGTGACTCCTCGACGAGCGACTCGGGGTTGCCCATGAAGCCCGGGATGAGCCGCACGATCGCCTCGATCATGGCCAGGGCAGCGACCTCGCCGCCATTGAGCACGTAGTCACCAATCGAGATCTCGCGGACCTCAACCCGGCTTGAGGCCTCGTCGATGACCCGTTGGTCGATGCCCTCATATCGACCACATGCGAAGACCAAGTGCTCCCTAGTGCTCAACTCACGAGCCTGCGCCTGCGTGAAGAGCTGGCCACTGGGCGTGGGCACGACCAGCACAGCGTCGTTGGTCAACACCGCATCGAGGGCTTCACCCCAAGGCTCCGGCTTCATCACCATGCCTGCTCCCCCGCCGTACGGAGTGTCGTCGACGGTGCGATGGCGGTCGTGGGTCCACTGCCTCAGGTCATGTGAGGCAAAGTCCAATAGGCCTGCTTCTTGCGCCTTTCCGGGCAGCGAGAGATTTAGGGCCGCCAGATAGTCGGGGAAGATCGAGATCACGTCGATGCGCATTAGCTCTCCTCGGGATGCAACAGGCCAGGTCGATCGGCCACGATGAGGCGACCGCCCTCAAGGTCAACCTCTGGCACCAGTGCCGACACAAAGGGCACCAACAGATCGCCACGGGGGCTGTCGATCACCAGCAGGTCTTGAGCATGATGCTGGATCTGTTTGAGAGTGCCAACGACCTCGCCGGTTTGGGTTTGCACCTGCAAGCCGATGAGTTGATGGTCGTAGTACTCCTCAGGGTCAGCCGGTCGCCCCTCACCCGGCGGGCAGCGCAACTCATAGCCTCGCAACGACTCGGCATCGGTGCGACTGGTGACCCCGACAAACTGGATCATCGTCTTGCCCTGATGCACCCGACGCCGCTCGACGGTGAACTCACGCGCCTCGCCACGACGTACGCCGGACAAGCTCGCCCCAACCGCGAAGCGTCGCTCGGGCTCGTCGGTGCGGGGCTCCACGTAGAGCTCGCCCTTGAGTCCGTGAGCCGGGCCGATCAGGCCGACCACTACATAGTCATCGAGCATGTCTCCCCCTTGGCTTGGGTGTTGGGCCGAAATGCAGTTTGGGCACCGACCAAGTGGTCGATGCCCAAACCAGTGAAGTTGAAACTGACAAATGCTGTGCGCTCAGCGACCGCGATCGACGTCAACGAAGTCGATGCGGGCCCCACCACGACCGGCCAACGAGCCGATCACGGTGCGAAATGCCGTGGCGGTGCGACCACCGCGACCGATGACCTTGCCCAGGTCGTTGGGGTGCACGCGCACCTCTAGCACCGAACCGCGCCGGAGTTGTTTGTCGCGCACGGTCACGTCGTCGGGATTGTCGACGACACCGCGGACCAGATGCTCGAGGGCATCGACCAGCATCGACATGCTCAGGCCTCTTCAGCCTTGGCTTCGCCAGCCTTGGCTTCCTCGACCTTGGGCTCTTCAGCCTTGGCTTCCTCAGCCTCGGGCTCTTCAGCCTTGGGCTCTTCGGCCTTCTTCTTGGCCGCGGCCTTCTTGGTCACAGCCTCGCCCTTGGGCTCGTTGGCGGCTTCCTTGGCGGCCTGGTTGAAGAGCTCAGCCTTGTCGGCCTTGGGCTCCTTGACCTTCAGCGTGCCCTCGGTGCCCGGAAGGCCCTTGAACTTCTGCCAGTCACCGGTGATCTTGAGGATGGCCTCCATGGCTTCGGTGGGCTGAGCGCCCACGGATAGCCAATATTGAGCCCGCTCAGAGTCGACCTCGATGAAGGAAGGCTCTTCCTTGGGGTGGTACTTGCCGATCTCCTCGATGACCCTGCCATCACGCTTCTTGCGGGAGTCGACGACAACAACACGGTAATGGGGCTGACGGATCTTGCCCATCCGCTTCAAACGAATCTTGACGGCCACGTTTGTGGTGTCTCCTTGAAATCAGTTGGTGGGTGGATCGACCTAACTGGTGGGGCCAGTGCAGTCGATCCGGGGGTGTACGCCGCGCGTCGGGTGAGAGGGTCCGTCGTACGTCGTAACTGCGGCCCATATTCTGCCAGACATCCAGAGCATCGAGAAATCCACTCCACCAAGATGGGAGGATGTCGTGGTGAATCCAGCTGAGGGCGTTGTCGATTTTGAGCTTCCTGACCGGATGCGGGCCCCCAAGAGACTCAGCGAGCGATACCCAGCCCTATATCCAATCGCGGTCAAGGTTCACCAGCTGAGGCGCTACTGGCAGTGGCACACCGGCGATGACGTGTGGGCCACAAAACAGCCCTTCCCTGAGCTCTCTTATCGAGTCAAGACTCACAAGTCTTTGCTGTTGCGACAACTTGGCGAGAGTGAGATGTGGCTGCAACACAACAAGGTGCACAACCTCAAACTGGCTGCCGCACTAGTTGATGGCGTGGTCGTAAGACCCGGGGAGACCTTCAGTTTCAACAAAGTGGTCGGCAATGCGACTCGTCGTCGAGGTTTTGTCGACGGGATGAAGTTGTCAAATGGCCAGGCTCGAGCTGGAGTCGGCGGGGGCCTGTGTCAATTGGCGAATCTCTTGGTCTGGATGTTTATGCACTCACCATTGACCATGGTTGAGCGCTCCGAGCACAGTTTTGATCCGTTCCCCGACAATGGGCGAGTACTTCCGTGGGGAGTCGGGTGCTCCATCGTCTACAACTACGTAGATCTGGTGGTCCGCAATGACACCGAGACCAGCTTCCTTCTGAAGGTGAGCGTCGGAGACAAATATCTCCAAGGGGAGATCAGAAGTGACCGTGAGCTCGAGCACAGCTATTCGGTTTACGCCCTCAACGAGGAGTTCTTGGAGCACGCTGGCGAGCACTTCCGCCGCAACGAGATCTGGCGCAATGTGATTGACCGGCGCACTGGCAACAAGATCAAGGCCGAGTTGCTCAAAGAAAACTGTGCCCTGGTGAAATATGAGCCCCCAAGTGCTCCATCGTCAGGCAACCACTCGCCCTCGCAGTACGACGACCGTCGGCCGGGCGAGCACCGACAGGTCGACCAGCGGGTCAGCGTCGTAGACGACGAAGTCGGCAGTGGTGCCCTCGGCGAGGTTGTCAGCTAACCCCAGCCAAGATCGAGCTCGCCAAGAGGCCGCCCCAAGAGCCTCCCGCGCGGGCAGCCCCATCTGGGCCAGGCCAATCACTTCGTTGTAGAGGTTGCCGTGTTTGGCCACACCACCACCGTCGGAGCCAGCGTAGATCTGCACTCCAGCCTCGAAGGCATTCATCAACACCTCGCGCCGGCTGGCGTAGAGGTCAGTCATGGTCTGGGCATAGACCGGGAACTTTTCGCGCCCATTTGTCGCGTGCTCGGTGAACTTTTCGGTCTGCATCACCGTGGGCACCAGTGCGGTCTGATTGGCGACCATGTCCTCGATCAGGTCGGTCGTCAAGCCCGTGCCGTGCTCGATGCAATCGATGCCGGCCTTGATCAAACCCGGCAGCACGTCGTAACCGAAACAGTGTGCGGTGACTTTGGCGCCCTCCTCATGGGCAGCAGCAATGGCGCCGGCAAAGGCCTCCGCAGAGAATGAAGGAGTCAGATCACCGGCTTCTCTGGAAATCCAATCACCCACAAGCTTCACCCAGCCATCACCGAGTCGGGCTTGGGTGCGCACAGCAGCGGCGAGATCTTGAGGCTCAACCTCGTCGGCATAGTTGCGGATATAACGCTTCGATCGGGCAATATGGCGACCCGCCCGGATCAGCCTGGGCAAGTCTTCACGCTGTTGGATCCACCGGGTGTCAGAGGCCGACCCGCAGTCACGGATCAGCAAGGCACCACCGTCACGATCACTGATCGCCTGCGCCTCGGTCTCCTCTTTGCTGATCGCGCCGCCATCGTCAAGCCCCAAGTGGCAGTGTGCATCGACTAGGCCGGGAACGATCCACCCTTTTGCGGCAAGCTCTGCGCCGGCCTGTGGTTCGTAGGTGACCAGGCCATCAACCACATAGAGATCTCGGGTCTGGCCTGAAGGAAGGACCGGGCCGTGGAATCGCAGCGCCGCCATGCTCAGGCCTCGTGATAAAGCACAGCAAACTGCTGCAGCAGCACCGGCATTGTCAGCGAAAAGCTCACCCCAGGTGGAGGGGTGGCAGCGAAATAGCCCTCATGCGACTCACGCCATTGCTCCAGGCTGAGGTCGCCTTCGCCTTCAAGCCGGGCGTGCTCAGCATCGACCTCGTCAAAAGGCACGGTGGTGACCTGCGTTGTCACCACCAGTGCCTTGGGTCGACCATGGGAGTTGACGATGATCGACATCTCGCCCACCTGCGGCGCTGGGGTTTGATCGTCGTACCACCGGGCATCGCTAGACGTGGCCGTCTTGTCACCGCTGATCACGAGTTCGAGGAGCCGATCAGCCTCGCCCGGGTGGGTGCTGAAGGCCCAGGCATTGGGGCGCACCACTTCAAGTGGGTTGACCCCCATGTAGACGGGCAGGGTGTTGAGATCGGCATGAGGCTTGGCCCGCTGCCAGAAGTCTTCGAGGTCGGAGTCCTGGGGTTGGGTCAAGCCTGCATTCATCTACAACACACCTCTACTCACTTGAGATATTTGGACAAGTCAGGGAACTGCGATGGGTCGAAATCGTCGGGTACTCCTTGGTCACCAAGACCGAAGGCCGCACCAGGAGCGGTGGCTTGTTGCTCGTTACGAGCGGCCTGTACGGCGGCCGCCTTTGCTGGGTTGCCGCTGCGGCGAGCGCCCTTGCCCTTCTTGACTTTGGGAGCCTGACGGCTCTTGGAGCGCTTACCGACCCCTGGCATTCCCGGCATCATCGGATTGCCTCCGCGTGCCATCGACTCCATCATCTTGCGGGCTTCGAAGAAGCGCTCGATGAGTTGATTGACGTCATTGACGCTGCGACCGGACCCCTTGGCGATCCGGGCTCGACGCGAGCCGTCAATCGCCTTGGGGTTTTGCCGCTCGAACGGCGTCATCGACTGGATGATCGCTTGGATCCGGTCGATCTCACGCTCGTCGAAGTTTTCCAACTGGTCTCTGATCTGACCAGCTCCGGGGAGCATCCCCAACATCTTGGTCAGCGAGCCCATCTTGCGCACTTGCTGCATCTGCTCGAGGAAGTCCTCGAGGGTGAACTCACCCCCCTTGCCCGACAACTTCTCGGCGGCCTTGAGCGCCTTCTCGGCATCGAAGGTGCGCTCGGCCTGCTCGATCAAGGTCAGCAGATCACCCATGTCCAGGATGCGTGAGGCCATCCGGTCGGGGTGGAAGAGGTCAAAGTCGGTCAGCTTCTCACCAGCGGAGGCGAACATCACCGGCTTGCCGGTCATCTGGGCGATCGACAGCGCGGCACCACCACGAGCATCGCCGTCGAGCTTGGTGAGTACGACGCCGTCGTAGCCGACTCCGTCAAGGAATGCCTGCGCGGTGTTGACCGCATCTTGGCCGATCATCGCGTCGACCACGAAGAGCACTTCATCAGGGTTGACGGCGTCACGAATGTCTGAGGCTTGACGCATCAACTCCTCGTCAATACCCAAGCGCCCGGCCGTGTCTACGATCACGACATCGTGGAGAGTGCGCTTGGCCTCGTCAATGGCCTGACGTGAGACCGCAACCGGATCACCGACGCCATTGCCAGGCTCCGGGGCAAAGACCGTGACGCCGGCTCGCTCGCCGTTGACCTGAAGCTGATTAACCGCATTGGGCCGTTGCAGATCGGCGGCCACCAACATCGGGCTCTTGCCTTGGTCTTTTAGCCACAGAGCCAACTTGGCCGCCAAGGTGGTCTTGCCGGCGCCTTGAAGGCCCGCCAGCATGATCACTGTTGGTGGATTCTTGGCAAAACGAAGACGCCGGGTCTCACCGCCCAAAATCTTGACGAGCTCTTCGTTGACGATCTTGATGATCTGCTGCGCTGGGTTGAGTGCTTGACTGACTTCTGCGCCGCGAGCCCGCTCCTTGACCGCAGCAATGAACTCCTTGACGACAGGCAAGGCGACGTCTGCCTCAAGCAGAGCCAGTCTGATCTCGCGCGCAGTCGTGTCGATGTCAGCTTCAGACAGCTTGCCCTTGCCCCTGAGCCCCTTGAAGGTCTCTTGAAGCCGGTCACTCAAAGTTGTGAACAAAGGTTCCTCACCAGGTCTACGGACGGCTGGACACGCGAGTGCCAAGCGGGTCGATCAGATTGCTAGTGCAAGACTAACTGCCAGTAGTAGAACACCATCCGCTGAGTTCAACAGGGGCCTCCCGATGACTAAGTCCAGATATGCCGCACTCGATCGTGCTCAACTCGCCGCCCTAGTACCCGAACTTCTCCTATTGGGCCAGCTCATTGACCGAGCAGGCATGCCCTGGATCCTGAGCATCTTCGATCGCCAAACCATGCAGAAGATCGCGATCGAGGAATGGATGGCCGCAAGCCCGATCTACACCCGACGGATGCAGCGGGCCCTCAACTATGTCGGCGACGACGTGGTCACCATCTTCAAGGGCCTGCAACTCGACATCGGGGCTCCACCACAGTTCATGGACTTCCGGTTTTCAGTGACCGATGCTCAGCACGGCGAGTTTTGGCTCGACCATTGCGGCGCCCTGATGGATGTCGAGCCCATGGGCGAGGATTACGTACGCGGCATGTGCCACGACATCGAGGACCCGACCTTCGATGCAACTGCAGTAGCCACCAATCCACTAGCCCAAGTACGCCCCGTCCACCGGCCACCGCGGGTACCTGCTGACCAAATGCCACACTGCCGCTGGACCGTCATCATCGACGACACCCATCCCCCCGTATCGGAGTCACCGGGCTGCCTCGAACTAATGGAGACCGAGATGGCCAAGGTCGAGCTGGACCCAATCGACCCATCCGATGAAGGCCTAAGTGACTATTCGGGGCCCCTGGTGTCAGATCTGGACTTCGCGGCCTTCAGCAAGTCGACACTGGTCAGGATTGCCGATGAAGTCGCCCTGCAGATCCAACTCCTCCAAGTTGCCTGCCAACGCGCCGTACTCCGCTATGCCGACGAGGCCCAGACCGAAAAGATCTTGGGCAAGCAATTGATCGGGATCACTGGAGTGGCAGGCGATCGGATCAGCAAGGCCACCGGCATCACCAATCCGATCGATCTGATCTCCTTGCTACCAATGCTCAACCCTGCTGCCCTGATCACGATCTCTGAAGAGTTGGCGATCGACTTCACTGCAGTCGAGGGCTGGGGCACCCTCTCGGTCGATTGGTGGGCACGAGCCCTATCGGCTGCCGTACAGGCAATCGACTCGCGCCTGGCAGTGGAGGCGAGCAACGACCGCTTCAGGCTCATCCAACTTGCAGAGCCAGCCCAGGAGTCACCCGAGGTCTCGGTCACCAAGGTGAGCACGGGCTCCAACTTCGAGTTTGAGCAGCGCCTGGCGCTCCCGATCATTTCGGTCAGCTGAGTCAGGTCAGCGGGCATTTGAGGGACGGTTCAGAAACTCAGTTTCGCATTTTGTAACTATATGTCCGTTTTATCCGTATGCTTGAGCCATGGATTTCGCCGCAGACACTTGGTATCGATCGGAGCCAACGCCGCCAGCACGCCGCAAACGAGGTCGCCCACGTGACCCACAGGCAGATGTGCGGATCCTCGGTGCAGCATGCACGCTGATCTTGGAGCGGGGCTTCGACACCATGACGGTCGATGATGTGGCCTCCATGGCTGGCGTGGGCAAGGCGACGGTCTATCGCCGCTGGGCCCGCAAAGAGGATCTCGCGGTGGCCGCAATGGAGAGTCTCTATCGCAACGAAATGCCAACGCCAGACACCGGCAGTCTCCAAGGTGATCTCACCGAACTCTTGACTGCCACCTTCGATTTCGCCAACTCCGAAAGCGGCACTGACTACCTCCGGATGACCGTCAAGGAAGTCATGCGTGACAGCCGGATTGCCGCGATCTACCGCCGGGCCAATCACCGCTACGAGCAGCTCATCCGGTCTCTGTTCGAGCGCGGGCGCCAACGAGGCGAGCTGGACCGAGACGTTGACGTCACCTCTGCTGCGGAGTTCATCTCCAGTCTGCTGATCACTCGCACGGTCGCCGGCCGCTCCGTGCCCTCTACCAGCGAGGTCGACGGCCTCGTGGAGTTCGTGCTCAACGGACTCCAAGCCAGCAGCTTGGCGCGCGTCTGACTTGAGCTCGGGACTGGAGCGGGGGGCCAGTCCCTATATGTCGATCAGGCGCTCAAGATCGCATCGACAAATGTCTTGGGGTCAAATGGTGCCAGATCATCTGGCCCCTCCCCCAGCCCAACGAGCTTCACCGGGACTCCCAGCTCCCGCTGCACTGCCACCACGATGCCGCCCTTGGCGGTGCCATCAAGCTTCGTCAACACAATGCCGGTCACATCTACGACCTCGCTAAAGACCCGGGCCTGGATCAAACCATTCTGACCTGTGGTGGCGTCCAAGACCAGCAACACCTCACTGAGCGGGGCTTGCTTCTCGATCACCCGCTTGACCTTGCCCAACTCATCCATCAGGCCTTGCTTGTTTTGCAGGCGCCCAGCTGTGTCGACCACGACCACATCAGCACCGCGGTCAAGCCCCTCCTTGACAGAGTCGAAGGCAACACTGGCCGGATCACTACCCTCAGGGCCGGCCACGACATCCACACCGACCCGCTCCCCCCAAGTCTTGAGTTGCTCGGTAGCTGCGGCCCGGAAGGTGTCTGCAGCACCGAGTACGACGTTCTTGTCCTCGGCGACCATGACCCTGGCGAGTTTGCCGACCGAGGTGGTCTTGCCAGCGCCGTTGACTCCAACCACCATGACCACGCCCGGGAGCCCGTCTGGGCCAACCAAGTTCAGTGATCGGTCCATCCCCGGGTC
>ERZ724513.791-NODE-791-length-15777-cov-7.460247_pt1 | contig 15777 bp, 17 predicted proteins | sample MGYA00376046_ERZ724513 | MGnify/ENA primary metagenome ERZ724513 (study PRJEB28724, sample SAMN07190883) | activated sludge metagenome | isolation source: activated sludge of sewage treatment plant in Hong Hong | place: Hong Kong | collected 2016-03-17 ...
CCGGGTGCATCAGTGACGACAAGAGGAGCGTTATGAGCACAGGAAAAGTCATTCAAGTCATCGGCCCCGTGGTCGACGTGGAGTTTCCTCCCGGTCAACTGCCGAACATCTACAACGCGCTGAAGGTGACGCAAGAAGAAAATAAGGCGGCCGGAAAGCCGGCGGTGCGGATTACTCTCGAAGTCGCCTCTCACCTCGGAGAGAATCGCGTCCGCGGCATCGCGATGTCGACGACGGATGGTCTTACGCGCGGGATGGACGTGACGGATACCGGGGCGCCGATCGCCGTACCCGTTGGACGGGAAACGCTGGGACGACTGATCAACGTGCTTGGCGAACCAGTCGATGAAAAAGGTCCGATCAAGACGAACAAAACGTACCCAATCCATCGTCCAGCCCCGAGATTGGAAGATCAGGACACGAAGACAGAAGTCTTGGAAACCGGCATCAAGGTCGTCGATTTGTTGGAACCCTACAGTAAGGGTGGAAAAGTCGGGCTCTTCGGCGGCGCCGGAGTCGGCAAGACCGTCATCATCATGGAGCTCATCAACAACATCGCGCTCCACCATGGTGGATTCTCAGTGTTCGCGGGCGTCGGAGAGCGGACGCGTGAAGGTAACGACCTCTGGCACGAAATGCAGGAGTCCAAAGTCATTGATCCCGATGACCATACCAAGTCCAAAGCAGCCTTGGTGTATGGGCAGATGAACGAGCCGCCGGGCGCGCGCCTCCGCGTCGCATTGACCGGCTTGGCCGTGGCGGAATTCTTCCGGGACGAAGAAAATCAGGACGTGTTGTTGTTCGTGGATAACATCTTCCGGTTTACCCAAGCCGGTTCTGAGGTGTCCGCGTTGCTGGGTCGTATGCCGTCAGCGGTGGGTTATCAACCGAACCTGTCCACTGAAATGGGCGCCCTTCAAGAGCGTATTACCTCGACGAAAAAAGGGTCCATCACATCGGTGCAAGCCATTTACGTCCCGGCCGACGACTTGACCGACCCGGCGCCAGCCACGGCCTTCGCGCACTTGGACGCCACCACGGTGTTGTCCAGGCAGCTGGCCGAGTTGGGCATTTACCCTGCGGTCGACCCGCTCGATTCGACATCACGTATTTTGGATCCACAAGTGATCGGCGAAGAGCATTACAAGGTGGCGCGTGGTGTGCAGTCCGTGTTGCAGCGGTATAAGGATTTGCAGGACATTATTGCCATTCTCGGAATGGACGAACTGTCCGAAGACGACAAGATGGTCGTGGCGCGTGCGCGAAAGATTCAGCGGTTCCTGTCGCAGCCGTTCCACGTGGCCGAAGCCTTCACCGGCGCACCCGGGAAATATGTGAAGCTGAAGGACACGGTTCGGAGCTTCAAGGAGATCCTGGAAGGGAAATACGATCACCTTCCCGAACAGGCCTTCTACATGGTCGGTCCAATTGAAGAAGCGGTCGCGAAGGCTGAAAAGATGGGAGTGAAAGTCTAGCAGCCAGGTGCCCTTGGGCTTGCAGGCCGCGCACATTCAGAAGGTGCCCGGCCGATGCGCGGACGACAGGGCATCCTGGTGTTAGCCTTTTGCGAGAGAGCAGGAAAAGGACAATGGCTGGAAAGATTCTCCTAGAAGTTGTGACGCCGGAAAAGTTGCTCCTGAGCCAGGAGGTTGATGAGGTCATCGCCCCAGGCAGTGAGGGGGAATTTGGTGTCTTGCCTGGCCATTGTCATCTGCTGTCGAGCCTCCGTATTGGAGAGCTTCGATATAAATCTCAAGAGGTGTGGCACTACATGTCGATCCTCTGGGGGTATGCCGAAGTGACGCCAGTGAAGGTCACCGTGATGGCGGAAATTGCCGAAAAGGCCGAAGATATCGATGTCGGCCGTGCGCAACAGGCTGTCGAAAAAGCCGAGCAACGCTTACAGGCCGGCGGTCTCCCGTCAGAAGTGAGGGAAGCGGAAATCAGCCTCGAAAAAGCTCGCCTTCGCAAAAAGATCGCCGACCGTGCGCGAAAAACAGGACACGCTTAAGTTCTCGCCTGGAACTTCTTCTCGTTCCGTATCTGCCGTTCTTCCTTATCGAGCTCGTCTAGGTCCTCAAGTACTGCCTATTAGACTCTCTCGCTATGCCTGGTTCTTCCTTCTCCTGTTGATATGCTCCGGCTGTGCCGGCCCTGTACTGGTGAGTCGAGACGTGCAACAGCGGTCCGACTGGTTTGTTCGCCTCGATTCGGTTCAGTCCACTGAACCATCTCCAGTAGTCTATGATCATCCATTTTCATGGAAGGCCGAAGATCTGTCCGCCATCCTATCCCGGCTCTTTCTCGAAGAGCGCGTGGGCTTAATGGATAATCCAAAACCCGCCAAGCCGGTATTTACGCCGGCAGAAATTGAGCTCGTCGAGCCGCCTGTTCGAGAAGCCTTTGGGAAAGCGCGCCCAGGGGAGTGGATCGCATTCCTTCTCTTGCAGCCGAACGCTGGCGCCACCGGAGTGACATCAGGCGGTCTCTTTCTCGAATCTCATAGGTTGCATGTCGTGGTGGCCAACCACCGAACGATGGTCGGAAACAATTCGGATGAATTGGTACGAGTGCGAGCTAACCCGTTTTACTCCATTCAAGGGAGCGGCGGAGTACTCGCATTCGAACCGTCGAGGTTTAGACTCACCGCAAAAGCCAACTGGTCTGGTGGTCACCGGGCTTCAGCCAGCGAACTTGTCCTCGACCATTCAGCATTCCTCTCCTATGTCACGCACGCGGCACCACGCGAGATGCCTACCAGCGCTCTGTCACCAATCAGACAACAGAGCTCCGCGGAGGCGCTCACGTCTCCCGCTGGTGCACCAGTCCAGGGCGACCCTCACGACCAGCCCATGCTGCCTCAGCTTCAGGAAGAAATCGAACGGCTGAAGCAGCAACTGGCGGAGAAAGACCTGGAAATCGATCGCCTCAAGGCCCACATACTGCAGTCAGGAACCAGACCCTGATCGAGTTTCGTGTCGGTACTACCGCCACTCACGTCATCAGGGTATTCTCTGTCCGGGAAGGGTTTCTCGGCGAAAACCTTCAGAGCGATTGCTGCGTGGTGTTCTGGCCAATTGCAATCGTCGGCCATGCTGCCGTAGCCTAGCGGGCGATGCAGACAGAATTTCTCATTTCGCCGGGCGAACAACCGAAACGGCTGGATATCTTTCTGGTCAACCGTGAGCCGAAACTCTCTCGTGCGGCGGTGCAGCGGATGATTTCAGCCGGACGGGTGCGCGTGAACAATCAGTCGGCTAAGCCCAGTCAGAAAATAAAGCCGGGCGATGTGGTCGACCTCGACAAACCCAAGCCGACCCCCTTACTGATCAATGGGCAGCCATCAGCACTAGAGATTCTGTTCGAAGATTCCGCCTGCCTCGTTATAAACAAACCTGCAGGAGTCGCAGCCCATCCAGGCCCCGGTCATTGGGATGACACCCTATTGAATGCGCTTCTCGATCATGCCTTGCGGGCGGGAGTCGTCGGCATGTCAGGACTCGTCCATCGGTTAGACAAAGACACCTCTGGCGTCATGGTCGTGGCGAAAACAAAGACCGCGCATGGCCGGCTTGCGGTGCAGTTTGAACAGCACTCGATCACGAGACAATACGAAGCCCTGGTGCAAGGCGTCCCTCAGCACTCCCATGGCCGCATCGAGCTTCCGCTCGGAACCGATCGCAATAATGTGAAACGGACCTCTCCCCACACGCTGCATCCAAAGGCCTCACTCACTGAGTATTACGTCGAGGAGGTGTTCGGTGCTGCGGCCGCGCATATGGTGCTTACCCCGCGGACCGGCCGCACCCACCAGATACGAGCCCATCTTCACGCGATTGGTCACCCTATCCTGGGAGATCCGGCCTACGGTGCAGAACCTGTCCGTGCGCTGGAAGGATATGGGGTGCCGCGCGTAATGCTCCACGCGCACAAGCTGGGTTTCCATCATCCTCTGACAGAGCGTTATTGCGAATTTACGGTGAAGCCACCGGCCGATTTTCGCGGACTGAGTGACGAACTACGTTTCAAGACAGAGAGGCAAGGCTGAGGCCGAACACAGTGAATAGCCTCATCCTCCGGCGTGTGTGATGAGGGTGTATGAATTCGAACACTAGATGGAGAGGCTGGAAATATCGCGATGCAGATATTGCCGTTGGACGAGGAAAAACGGAAAGCGTCCAAAGGCCAAATGGCATCCCACCAGATAACATCCTTGCTGCGTGCCGAGTGGAAGTGACGTCGTCCATCGGACCTCGAACAGACTGGTTCCCGGTTGTGATTGCAACGTCGGATTATGAAGGCTCAGGACCTGCCCGGTTTGTGGTTGTTGATCGAGCAACAAAAGCACGCCGCCGGAACTGACATTCAATGAGTGAGCCTTGCCCGAAATCACGGGAGTTTCACGCCGCTGCTTCCTGTCCAATTCGTAAAGGCAGGGCGTTCTCACCGCGAATCGAGCATCGAGCCGCCGTTCCCGGAGGACCTCAGTCAGTGGCAGGTCTGTGATGTTGTCCACAACCAGCGGTTCGACTGGCGGGGTGGGATAAACCGAACTGCGTAGCGATCTGAGGATTCTGTGGATAAAATTTGAGGCCATCAGATGGTCCTTCTCGCTAAAAGGTGCAACGCGAAATCCTTCTTATAAGAAAGCAATTCAAGTGCCTCAAAACGAAAAAATATTCCGCACGCCAACCGACTGATTTGTGTTGGAGTCTCTTTCGCGCAAACACCGGGAGTCAGAAATTACGCGTCATCGCCGTGTCACATTTGCCGTACTCCTGACAAAGATGAACGGCATGACGATAGGCCGCTGCCGGGACGTGCCGAGGATCGAATAGCACAAACTTGTGGATGGCTTGTGGATGGGGGTGTGTGCGACTTGTGAAGCAAGGTGGATATCTCGACATCTTGTTTTTAGCCCCTCCCTATGGCAGCTTACCCGCGCTCATGATGTCGGTCACAGATTAGGCAGTTACCACGTGAATAGAGTCAGCACGACGCCGGTTGAGATTGTCGTCACCGGGGGAGAATCGTCAAAACGAATCGACGTCTTTCTTGCCAATCGTGACCCGACCTTTTCCCGCTCGGCCTTGCAGCGGCTGATTGGGGAGGGCCGCATTCAAATCAATGGCCAACCAGTCCGGCCGAGTCAAAAAATCCGTCCGGGTGATCGAATCAGACTGGAAGTACCGCGCCCGGAGCCTCTTGATCTGAAGCCTGAGGCGATCCCTCTGGAAATTCTTCACGAAGACTCGGACCTCTTGGTCCTGAATAAACAGGCGGGCCTTGTCGTGCATCCGGCACCGGGGAATTGGTCGGGAACGATGGTGAACGCCTTATTGCATCACTTTGCCACCGCGGGCGTCACTCCCTCTCACATCGGCGGAAAAGAGCGGCCGGGCCTTGTTCACCGGCTCGATAAGGAAACGTCCGGGGTCATGGTCATTGCCAAGACCGATCAAGCGCACCGTGCGCTGGCGGCCCAATTCAAATTGCACACGATCACCCGCGTTTATGAAGCGTTGATTTGGGGCGTGCCGAAGAAAGGGCACGGTCTCATCGAGCTGGCTATCGGGCGCGATACGAAAGAGCGAAAGAAGTTTTCGGCCCGCACCACTAACCCCAAAGCCTCCGCCACGGACTACCAGGTGGAAGAGCGATATGGGAAAATTGCCGCACAGGTGCGGCTTTCCCCCAGGACAGGGCGCACCCATCAGCTGCGGGTCCACCTCACCTCGATCGATCATCCCATTCTGGGCGATAAAACATATGGGGGAACAAAAGTCATGACGGTGGCAGGCATCCCGATACCCCGGGTCATGCTGCATGCCCGGACGCTGGGATTCACACATCCCACGGGCGGGGAGTATCATGAGTTTGATGTGCCGTTTCCCCCGGATATGGAGCAGGTGCAGCATCTCCTTCGCGACGCCTTGACACAGGGGAGGCCTGCCGGCAGTGATGTGCAGTCAACAAAACAGGAGGCCGACCGTTCAAGTCGGCGAGGGTGAGGAGAAGCGAACGATGGAAACCAGTGCCGTGCTCGATCGGATCGGAGAGCTGATTGCGCAGCTCAAGGGATATGCCGCCAAGTTACCGACGGTCGTGCATCTCGCATCCGTGCCGACCGGGGTGAAACCCAAACCGGAGGCCGTGGAAGCATTTGAGCAGGCGCTCTTGCGATTTCGAGAGCAGAGTGGCCGATCGCCATTCAAGGGATTGCAGGAGTATCTGCTTGAATCGTTGGAAGCGTTCGAAGTCGGCAATGTGCTGGGCTCGGTGCAGCCGCTGATGGCGGTGCTTGATCAGGTGGAGCGGATGCAACGGGATAAGGAAATTAAGGTCACCCCGGCGGAGGACAAGCGGATGGGCGAGTACCGTGCGGCGCTGATCAAGATTCTGCCGGGCAATCAGCCGGAGTTAGAGGGTGCCGGACGGGGCATGTAGCCCTGCAATCAGCAGGGCACATTGATGATCTCTGAAATGAATCGCCAATTTGGAATTCAGCCCTCAGAGAGCAGGACTGGTCGAGCGGTTAGTGTCCCATTTTCGGTCCCGCAGCGTTGGCGCCGGCGGTGACCAACTGAAAGCGGACGGTCGAGTCGCAGTGTGGGCATTTCGTGCGGACCGTTTCTTCGTCGATCACGTCGTAGTGATCCTGTTTGAGCCACATCAATTGAAAACACTTCGGACAGCTTCTTACTTGCGTTCCCATAGGCTTCCTCTTACACTACGGTTAACCGATTACTCCCGTTCGGAGGGATTAATTTAGTACAAGATGCCTCCTGCTCTCAAGACCGGCCAACGACCCATCGCATTTTCCGATCGCAACGATTTCGACGCGACCCAACTGATCCATTTGTACCGGCAGGCTCCCTGGGCCAAGCATCGCGCGTTAGAGCAGACGCAAGCTATGCTGGCGAAGACCGATCTCGTCATTTCAGCGTGGGACGGCCCACGTCTGGTAGGATTCGGTCGAGTCCTGACGGACTATATCTTTCGCGCTTCAATCTGGGATGTGATTGTCGATCGTGACTATCAGGGGCAACAGATCGGCACTGAAATCGTACGGCGCATTCTCGACCATCCCACGCTGCAGCAGGTTGAATTGTTCTGGTTGTGCACGCGCATGCCGGGATTCTACGAACGGCTCGGTTTCAGCGCAAAGGAGCAGACCGGCATGGTCTGGTCTCGAAAGCAACCATCCACTCAGTCCTAACAGACCCTCCTGTCCTTCGCTCCCGTCCCGTCTACTTATTGGCACACTGGCACGACTTACCGGCCAACGGTGCTGTTCGGCACCAGCCTGGCGTTTGTGTCTATTCTGCTTGAATCCGATGCAGCCGCTTCGGTGAACAACAGACGGCAAGGAAGAAGAGGCTTGTGGCCAATAACACAATCGATGGTCCGGACGGCAGGTCGAATGCGTAGGAGAGCAACACGCCGGTGACGGCACAGAAAATCCCGATGAGCATGGAATACAGCGTCATTTGCGTGAGGCTGTGTGTGAGCTGGTAGGCGGTGGAGGCCGGGATGAGGATCATCGCGAAGACGAGAATTGCGCCGACCGTTTTTAAGGCAATCACGACGGTCAATGCCACCAGTGTGAGGAGGAGATAAAAAATCTGTCTCGCGGGCACGCCCGACGCCGCCGCCATTTCCTGGTCGAAGGCGATGAAGTAGAGTTCTTTTGAAAGCAGCAGAATCGTCCCCAATACCGCGATGCTCAATCCGCCAATGGTCAGCAACTCCTCCGTGGTGACGGACAGCACACTGCCGAAGAGGTACCCGTAGACTTCCGGGTTATACGTCTTCATGAGGCCGAGAAATAAAATAGCCAAGGCCATGGTCGCGGTGTAGAGGATGCCGATGGACACATCCAACTTCATGCGCCCCTTTTCCTCCACCCAGCCGGTGATCCACACCGTGGCGAGACCGAACACGATGGCGAGGCTGAGAGGCGGCAGGCCGAGCAGATAAGCCAGCGTGACACCGGCAAATGCGGCATGGGCCGTCCCTGCACCGGCGAAAGCCAGGCCCCGCAATACTACAAAGACGCCGATCACTGAGCAGACCGAGCCCACCAGGGCGGCGGCCAGCAGTGAGCGTTGCATAAAATCGTAGGCGAGTAGCTCTAACATTGTCTCACTAGGTCAGTGAATCATTGGGGAACGACATAACGAACACGTTGTATCGTGAATCAGGCTCCATCATGAGATCGGAATGGTCAGTGGTGATGATGGTAGTCTTCCACGATGATGAAGTCTTTATCCGTAATGACCAACTCTTTGCCATAGACCTGGCTGAGAATCTCCGGCTTCAGCACGTCCTGCGGCGGGCCGGCCGCGAATAATTTCGTTTTGAGCAGGACCAATCGATCCACCCGCGAGCGAATCATATTGATGTCGTGGGTAATCATGAGAATCGTCAGTTTCAGTTCCTGATGCAGCTGTTGGATCAGTTCCACCACACTGTGCTGGGCCGTGAGGTCCAGCCCGGTCGTTGGCTCATCCAGGAGCAGAATGCGCGGCTGCTGCGCCAAGGCCCGTGCGATGAACACACGTTGTTGTTGGCCGCCGGACAAAGCACCCAACGCGGAATCCCGGTGATGATCCATGCCTACCTGCGTGAGCGCCTGGCGGGCAATGTCACGATCTTTCCCGGACGGCCGGCGAAACAGACCCAGCGCGCCATATCGCCCCATCATCACCGCTTCCAGTACGGTGACGGGAAAGTTGCGATCCAGCATGCCCTTTTGCGGAAGGTACCCGATGAGGGCTCGATGGTGGCAGCGCAATTCTTCGCAGGCACAGTCGAGGACGCGGAGCGTGCCGCGAATCGGCGCCATCAATCCGAGCACGGCGCGGCACAGGGTGGTTTTTCCTGACCCGTTCGGGCCGATGACGCCGACGAATTCCGACTCGGGAATGGACAGAGAAATGTCTTCCAGGGCCACGGTGCCGGGAAAACCGAAAGTCGCATGGTCAAAACGGATAATCGGATGGGTCATGCGTGGCGCGTTCGATGAAGATGCTGGTTGTCGTCGATGTCCGGTTGGCGGCGGCGGTTATGTCTGTTCAAGCGCGTGGGCCAATTGGAGCACATTATAGCGGAGCATGTCGAGGTAGGTCTCGGTCCCCGGGAGGCCGCCCGGCAAGGTGGTCAGGACGGCGATGTGCGCCCCGGTTTCCCGGGCCAGCAGCTGTGGAACTTTCTGATTCAGTTGTACCTCGGAAATAATGACGCGGATATGCCCACGTTTGATGGCGTCGATCAACGTATGCAGATGCCGTGCGGAGGGTTCTCCTCCAGGCTGAGTGAGAATCGTTCCAGCAATCTGTAGATCGTAACGCCGGGCAAAATAGGGCCAAGCCGGATGATGCACGATGACCGCACGGTTCGGCACCTTTTTGAGCCGCTCCAATGACTCTGCCTGAACACGCAGTAGGGCTTGGAGATAGTCCGCCGTATTGCTGCGGTATTCGGCTGCGTGGACTGGGTCGGCGTCCACCATGGCCTTGGAAATATGCTGCACCATCGTGGCGGCCGCGGACGGATCCAGCCACACGTGAGGGTTACCGCCCGCATGGTGGTGCGTGTGGGCATCGGCAGTCGATTCGGGATGATCCGGGATCAATTCAATGTCTTTAGAGGTCGTGACCACCTGCAAGGAGGCGTTTCCCGCATTCTTGACCAGTGAGGATACCCACACTTCGAGTCCCGCTCCGACCTCAAAGAAGAGGGTGGCCTTGCGGACCGCAACCAGATCGCTGGGCTTGGGCGAGTAGGTATGCTCGCTTTCATATCCGGTCATGAGCGAGACGACATGGACATGAGACCCGCCGATCTGTTGCACCCAATCCTTCAAGACGGGGAGCGTCACCACGACGTTGAGCGGTTCAGCTGCCGATGCCGTGCGTAGAGCTGCGGAAAGGTGCCCCAGCATGGTTACAAGAATGAAAAGGGTAAGCAAAATCGTGCGAAACATCCGGCGGACCGTAACACCCGATGTACCCAAAGTCAACGCGATGACGCATGCAAACCGAGTGCTCTGCAGCAGCGTACCGCTTGACCCGTCTCGTGGTTTCGATTAGCGTAGCGCCCGAATGCCAGGGCGATCTCTGGCGGTTGTGTGGAATGGGGGACGGGATGAAGGTTGTCGGACTCATGTCCGGGACATCGGCAGATGGAATAGACGCGGCGCTGGTGAATATCGTTCGGCGCGGAGGCCGGCCGATCATCACGCCGATCGCCTTCTCCACCGTGCCCTATCCCCGTGCCTTGCAGCAGCGAGTGGTGGATCTGTCGCTTCATGGCCAGGTGGCGGAGATCTGCCATATGAATGCGTACCTCGGGGAATTGTTTGCTGAGGCCGCACTCAAGGTGATTCGGGCGGCGAAACATCAGCCAGGCGACATTCATGCCATTGGGTCACATGGCCAGACGATCCACCACTTGCCAAAAGGACGGCGTGAGTCCGGCGTCGGCCTGATCCGATCGACATTACAAATCGGTGAGCCGGCAGTGATTGCCGAGCGCACGGGTATCACGACCGTGGCCAATTTCCGGCCGCGAGATATGGCGGCTGGGGGTGAAGGCGCTCCACTGGTTCCCTATGCCCATGCCGTTGCCTTCAGCCATGCACGCCGGACGCGATTGGTGGTCAATATCGGCGGGATTAGCAATGTAACCTATCTTCCTGCAGGCGGCGTGATGGCTGATGTGCGCGCGTTCGACACCGGGCCTGGCAACATGGTGCTCGATGCCATTATGCAGGAAACGACAAAGGGCAACCGTACGTACGATGCCGGGGGGCGATTGGCGCGAAAGGGCACGATACACCAACCGCTGCTCACCGAACTGATGGCCCATCCGTTCCTGACGCGGCGTCCGCCGAAGTCCACAGGTCGTGAAGAGTTTGGTGCGCCCCTGGTTCGTCGCTTGCTCGCGAAGCAGAAAAAAGCGCGGCTGCCGATTGAGGACCTGTTGGCGACCTGTGCGGCCTGGACGGCGGAAGCCATCGGTTCATCGCGGCGCTGGGTCCCCGGCAAGATCGATGACGTCATCGTCGGGGGAGGCGGGGTCTCCAATCGAGCTATCATGGCGTCGCTCCGGACGGTGTTTGCCCCCGCACCGGTGCTGACATTTGATGAGTGCGGTTGGAGTAGTAAGGCGTTTGAGGCGACCGCGTTTGCGTTGCTCGCACATGACGTATTGCACGGCCACTGCACGAATGTTCCGCAGGTGACAGGGGCTCGTCATCCCGTCTTACTTGGATCCGTGGTTCCCGGCAAAGCGGACATACGGAGGAGGAACCGGTATCTGCCGGGTTAAGGGACTCGCATGAACATGGACGTACTCTATCCTCTCCTCGCGATCGGCGCGCTGGTCCTTTTGGGAAGTCTCGCGTGGGAAACATTCGGGCGGCGACGTGCGCCGGCTGCGTCATCCGGCAGCCTGCCGTCCGGACTGACCTTTGCCCCCAAGCCTCTGCTGACAGACCAGGAAGTTCAGCTCTACAACCTGTTACGCCTTGCGGTCGAAGATCGATATCTCTTATTTACTCAAATTCCTCTCTGGAGCGTATTGGATTTGCGCGTTCCCTCCGGGATGCCTCCAGCCGAAACGCTGCGGGAGCTGGCGCTCACACGCGCCACGTTTGTGCTGGTGCATCCCGGCAGTCGGTTGGTGGAGAAAGTGGTGCAGGTCGAGCCCTCGGCCTCGCAGGCAGAAGGGCAGGGGACGGCAAACTCTCTATTCGATGGTGCGCTGCGCGCCGCCGGCGTGCAACTCGTCCGACTCAGTCCATTCCATACGTATACGGTTCCCGGCCTCGTGACGGTGTTGGATCTCGCCGATCCGGATTGAATCCGGCCGAGTCAGTGAGGAAGATCGGTTGGTCGACCCGTAGGGACCGAATGCGGCAAGCCGGTCAATTCGGTCCAGCTGCGATTGGATCTCCCTTCGCAGCAGCGGCTTCTATGGCCTTACGCGCGACTTCTGCCTCCGGGCTATCAGGATATTCGCCGGTGACTCGCTCGTACATCATTTGAGCCTTTTCAAGGTCACCCTGTTTCGTGTAGATCTGTCCGATTTTAAGGGTCGAGGCGGCGAGTTTCTGGCTCATGGGATAGTCTGAAATCAGTTTGAAGAATGATCCCAGTGCCTCGTCGTGCTTTCCCATACGGTACTGGCATTCCCCCATCCAATATTGCGCATTGGCCGACAATGATGAGTGCCCGTGGAGCTCAAGGAAGAAGCGAAACCCGGCGAGCGCTGCAGGGTAGTCTTTGTGGCGGAACTCGTCCATCACGCGATCGTAGAGGCGGCGTGAGGCATCCGGTTGCTGGGGTGACGCGGCAAACAGATCGGATGCGCTCGCGAGGATGCTGAACAACGCCAATGCTGCAGCGATACCTCGCACCTTTTCACGGCTGAGTTGAACCATGGTCATAGAAGCCCCTCTTTCTTCTGTGGTCGGCGCGTCTGGAACCCATCCATTATTGTGGCCGTGGATATGAAAGAACCGCACCAGCCGGAGGCAATCGACGAACTTGTTGTGAAATTGTATGGTTGGTTAATCCGAGCGGCTCGGGGATCAGAAAGCTCTGTGCGGAAAGCACACAGGATTGTACGGAAAAGAGCCGAAGGGTATGTTGAGGGCAGGCAGTTGACAGAAAACACGTTGTCGTTTGTTGGTGGTTAGCGCTCCATTGTGGAGTGAATGACTTGGTCACGTTCCTAGAGGATTGAAACGGTCGTATGGATACATCTCACGAGGCTGGTTCATCGGGCGCAGGCAAGGACCCTCTCATCGAACCGCCACCCAATCCCAAAGGCGGGAAGACGTTGATTGTCGATGCCCGCGATCCCGATGCCTACCTTTGTCCCAGCGCGGCGCTCAAAGACGCGGGCGAGGATGACCAGGTATTTGTCCGCCCCGGTGTGTATGAAGATAAGGTGTTTGTTGCGGATAAGCCGGTGCTTCTCGTCGGGGCTGGTCGCGACCAGGTGCAGATATACAGTCGTCGCGGAGGGCCACTGTATTTGCAACGAGTGCCCAACGGCATGATTTCCGGGATTACCTTCCGGTATGTGGGCAGCGATCAACATTCCGCCATGAACGTTTTAGACTCGGTCTGCACCATTACGCGGTGCCGGGCCATGGAAGGCATCTTATCGGGGGTGGTGATCTACGGTCCCGAGGCGAGGCCGACGTTTATCGACAATGAGGTCTGTTCCAATCGGGAATCCGGCATCTTTGTCTTTGCGGGGGCGCAACCTCGGGTGGCGCAGAATCTGTGTTACGGCAATCACCATTTTGGTTTGGCGGTGCGAGATCCAGGCAGTCATCCGGAGTGTGTTCGGAATGTGTGTCATAGCAACATGCTGAGCGGGATGCTTTTGTTCCATCATGCGGAGGCGCTGCTCTTGGATAATATCTGCCGCGACAATCAGCATTGGGGCTTGGTGATGACGCCGGACTCGCATCCGACTCCATCGCAGGAGGAATTGGTGGCGGGGAACGTGTTCCTGCCCAATCCCCGGGGCTCGGTGGTGGTGACGGAGCAGCCTCTCGCCGATATCGGGCGGTAGCGGTGAGCGATGAAGAGTAGGTGGATTGAACTGACCTAGCGCGCGGCGGCACGCGGGCCCTTTACGGGAGGGGAGCGGGGACATCGGGAGAATGGCCGGCCGGTGAGTGAAAATGATAGCGGCCTCCCCCCTGCTGTTTGGCTGCGTACATCGCCTTGTCCGCGTGCCTCAGGAGCTCGTCGAGATCCTCGTCGTCCGAAGGATAGAGCGTGATGCCGATACTCACGCCGATCGAGATATTATGCGGCCCGATCTGAAATGGCGAGCCAATCGAGTCTACGATTCGCTTCGCGACAACCAGCACATCGTCTTCGCCTGAGATCCCTTCGAGAATGGCAGTGAATTCATCGCCGCCCAGTCGGGCGACCGTATCGACCTCTCGCACACATTCCATCAAGCGTGTGGCCACTTCTTTCAGTAACTGATCGCCGATATCGTGTCCGAGCGTGTCGTTGACGGCTTTGAAGCGATCCAGATCCAGCAGCATGACCGCCAGCGGCTGATCCTTTCGCTTGCTGCGTGCCATGGCGTGAATCAACCGGTCGCGAAACAGGGCGCGATTGATCAACCCCGTAAGCGCATCATGCTGCGCAAAGTATGTGAGCCGCTCCTGCGCCTTCTTGCGTTCAATGGCATAGAGAATTGACCGTGCCAAAAACTCAGTTCCACCTTCGCCCTTGACCAGATAATCCTGCGCGCCATGTTGGAGCGCCTGCAACGCGAGCGGATGGTCATCATGCCCGCTCAAGACGACGACCGGCACATCGGGGCTGGTCGCCAAGACCTGTGTGACGGTCGCCAGGCCATGGGTGTCTGGAAGCGAGAGATCGAGGAGGACAACATCGAACCGCTCCCGGCTGAGTCGGGTGAGTCCATCCGCCAGGACGGAGGCATGGGTAATCTCGAAACGGTCCAGTGACCATTCGGCTAGGAGGTCTTGCGTTAGTTGCGCATCGACGGAATTGTCTTCCACGAGAAGGAGTTTGATCATGAGGCCGCGTTCACACTCCGATCACAGTTGTACCGGCAGGTTGTGCACATCATGATGAATCGCAAGGTTGGGCGAGGATTCAGTGCGGGGTCTCTCCCGGCCCACGGTTTCCTGGAGTTAACGGACCGGCTTGATCGGGATTCTAGCATGTCGCATCGAACCGTCAAACAACAGCCTGCTTCCCCGCGGCATGTTGTCGAGACCATGGTCTGCGCCGTAGCGATGTGCCTGGTTAGTCCATCCGGCATGCTCGCAACGTTGTAGATTGCCTGCAACGGACACCAACGAGCTGATTGCCAAATTACGGCCGCGGGATGGCCCCAAATTGGCTCATCTCAACATCCTGCCCTGCGCGATCGCAATCACTGTTCAGAACCCGTTCTCTAACCTCCTGATGTTATAGGCCGTGACCAGTTTTGTACGGGCCGGTGAAGTGGCATGAATTCTGCGCAAGAAGATCTGGGTCGCAACGCAATGCCCTGCACACACAGTGCAGAGGAAGGGGAGGGCCCTATGGCGCAGGAACAGTCTGCTCGAAACCAGGAGAGTTTTTCCCGCACATCTTCTGTTGATGACTGCCTGGATGGAAAGACGCGCACATCAGTCTCCTGGGCGCTTCCATTGGCGATTGCCGGGGTGTTGGTTGTGGGGGATTCCGCCTCTGCGGAAAACGACATCTACGGCTATGTGGGAGCAAACGGCGTGTTCGAGATGACGAATGTTCCGACGGATGGACGCTTTCGTCCGGCTGAGTTGCAGCGTAGCCGATTGTCACATCGAGCATCAGTCGAAGAAGTCGAGGATGCCGTTGAACGCTATGCCTGGCAGTTCCACCTGCACCCAGCCCTGCTGCTGGCTGTAATCAAGGCAGAGTCGGATTTTAATCCCACCGTCATTTCACGAGCTGGAGCGGTGGGACTCATGCAGTTGATTCCCGAAACCGCCATTCGTCACGGTGTGCACAACTTATATGATACGGGCGATAACATTCGCGGCGGCGCGCGGCATTTGCGGTATTTACTGGATCGATTTAACGGCAACATCCGGCTGGCTGTGGCGGCGTACAATGCCGGCGAACGGCGAGTAGAACGATATCACGCCATACCGCCCTATCCCGAAACTCGCGACTATGTCCGGAAAGTGATGATCTACTACAAGAGCTTCCGTGGAGATTATCAAGCCACTCCGGG
>ERZ724513.792-NODE-792-length-15769-cov-20.032837_pt1 | contig 15769 bp, 14 predicted proteins | sample MGYA00376046_ERZ724513 | MGnify/ENA primary metagenome ERZ724513 (study PRJEB28724, sample SAMN07190883) | activated sludge metagenome | isolation source: activated sludge of sewage treatment plant in Hong Hong | place: Hong Kong | collected 2016-03-17 ...
CGAAAAGGCTGAGGTTTCGGATGCGTCTTTCGAACTCCTCGACCTCTGCGCGGGTGAATTGTGAGGGAATCGGACGCGGAAGCAATCTTTGGATCGTGTCTTCTTTGGTACGCAGCAGGCCGCCGATTGCTAACGTGTTGATCACAATGGTCCCGTCCTCAGGATGAGCGGGATGTGCAGGTGCAGCAGACAGAATGATGATCATTGCGTAGAGGAGCATGACCGGAAGGAACAAGACTCGGGTACGACGAGCGACATGAAGAACAGGCATCGCAGACCTCCATGAATGAACGCATGGTTCCACCGTGATGAACGACGGAACCGTCAGTGGAGACTGGATGTAATTTAGATTCGAAGGGGAAGAAGCAGTGGAACAGGGCTGCTGCGCGGGGGGCGCTCGTGAGTGGAGGCCGCTGGGGTGCTTGAAATGGTCGGCAGGCAAGCGGACATAAGAACGGCCGCGAGGCCGATCCATGCCCAGGCCGACCACGCAATAGCTGCCGGGCCACCATCGGCTTTCTGCGAAGCCATCAGGATGTTTTCGGCGGGATTATCAGGCTCTTCTGGAATGGGTGCGCCATCGACCGATGCGCTGAGATCCGGCTCCTCGAAAGCAAGGTCCATGACCAGATTGCCGGTAATCACGAGCGAGACGACCAGCGTCAGCCACGCGATCACGCCGGTGTGTCGTGCCATTGTTCTCCAACACAGCATGGATTCAACTATAGGGTCGATGCAGCGACCTGTCAATTGACGTGGCTCGGAGCGAGTAAGATGTCTGAAGCGCATCGCCTTCTTTCGGGTGAGGTATCTCTGCTTGACGCGTGAACCTACTCTCGGTAGTTTCGCGCCATGCCGATTCAAATCACAACCGCCCAGCCATCTGATGCGCCGGCCATCGCGAGGTTGGTCGGTGACTTGCTCCAGGAGATTATGGCCAACATCAAGACGCAGGCATTTGTGTTCTCGTTGGCCGAAACAGAAGCCCGGACGCTGGCCTGGATGAGGGATGGAAGTTATACCGTGCTGTTGGCGCGGGATGGAGAATGTGTTGCAGGATTTGTCGCCCTGGCCGAATGTCGCGCCCTGTATGCGGAGGGACGGTTCGGCGTCATCCCGGAATTGTATGTGCGTCCGGACCGGCGGTCACAAGGCGTGGGCGGCGCGTTGGTGGACGAGGCCAAGCGTGTGGCCCGCTCGAACGGTTGGGCCAGGCTTGAGGTCACCACGCCTCCGTTGCCGCAGTTCGAGCGGACCCTGACGTTTTATGAGCGGCAGGGATTCAGCATCTCCGGAGGACGGAAAATGAAAGTGTCGGTGTGATCCGGCCAGTGATTCAGGAAGAACGAACCGGGTGTGGCATCGCGGCAGCGGCCGCGCTGGCCGGGGTGTCCTATGCGCGTGCGAAGGCCGTGGCGAAATCTTTAGGCATTGTCGCTTCGGACAGAAAACTGTGGTCAGAGACAGAATATGTGCGAGGCCTAGTGGCGCAGTTCGGCCTGCGAGCCGCACGAACACGGCAGCCGTTTCACTCGTGGGCGAGTTTGCCGGATTACGCGTTGTTGGCCATTAAGTGGCACCTGGAGCAAGGGCGACCATTCTGGCATTGGGTCGTATTCGTGCGAGAGAACGACCGGTCGTACGTGGTAGATTCCAGCCCGACATTGAAGGCTCCCCTTCGGACCGACTTCGGACGTATGAGGCCGGTGTGGTTTTTGACTGTGACGATGAAGAGGTAGCGAGTGAATATTGCCATTATTGGAGGCGGACCGGCCGGGCTGATGGCCGCAGAAGTGGCGCTGGCCGGGGGCGCGCAGGTCGCACTCTACGACTCCATGCCCTCCGTCGGCCGGAAATTTCTCCTCGCCGGAAAAGGCGGGCTCAATCTGACCCACTCCGATCCGTCCGATCTTTTTCTCAGCAGATACGGCGAGCGTCGGGCACAGGTCGCTCCCTGGTTGGCCGAGTTTGGGCCTGATGCGCTCCGTACGTGGGCACGCGGACTCGGCATCGACACCTATGTAGGGTCGTCGGGGCGTGTGTTCCCTACAGACATGAAGGCCGCTCCCCTGTTACGCGCGTGGCTGCGGCGCTTACGTCAGGATGGACTGACCATCCACGTACGGCACCGCTGGTGCGGGTGGGATGAAAAGAAAGCCCTTCGCTTCGAGACGCCACAGGGCACGGCAGCCGTCCGGGCGGATGCCGTGATTCTGGCGTTGGGTGGGGGCAGCTGGCCTCAACTTGGTTCCGATGGCGCATGGGTGCCGGTGCTTGCCGGGCGCTCCATTGCGATTGCTCCATTGCGGCCCGCGAACTGTGGATTTGATGTGGGATGGACGGAGCACTTTCGAGCGAAGTTCGCAGGGCAGCCGGTGAAGACGGTCGGCCTGGTGGCAAAATCTCCAACCGGCGCGGTGATGCGTCGCATGGGAGAATTCGTGATCACGGACACCGGGGTCGAGGGCGGTGTCATTTATGCCGTGGCCCCGTTTCTCCGCGATGAAATCGAGGCGAATGGCCGCGGCACGCTGCGGTTGGATCTTGCGCCGGACCGTGAACTGCCACGCCTCATCAAAGATCTTTCGCAGCCTCGTGGAAAAAAGACGATGGCGACGCATCTGCAGCGCCGCGCGCATATCGATGGAGTGAAGGCCGGACTGCTGCGTGAAATCGTTTCAAAAGAAGATTTTGCCGACCCGACCCGTCTGGCTGCGGCCATCAAAGCCTTGCCGCTCACCTTGACGGCGCCGCGTCCCTTGCACGAGGCGATCAGTACGGCCGGGGGAGTGACCTGTGAGGCGCTGGACAAGCGATTGATGCTCAAAGCGCTTCCGGGAGTGTTCTGTGCGGGAGAAATGGTGGATTGGGAAGCGCCCACGGGCGGGTATCTGCTCACGGCCTGTTTTGCCAGCGGCCGCACCGCCGGTGCCGGTGCCTTGGCTTGGCTTGCGGAGCGCGCAGAACGTGCCAAAGCATGAGCGCAGTATGGATGGAGTGACGGCATTAATTGTGCCGGGCATCGGCAACTCAGGCCCCCGGCATTGGCAAACGTTGTGGGAGCAGAACCATCCTCGCTGGCAACGCGTGCAGCAGCGCGATTGGGATCATCCGGTGCTGGACGAGTGGCTGCGGGGACTCGATGTCGCGATGGCTGGATGGCCTCAGCCCCCGGTGCTGATCGCGCACAGCATGGGCTGTTTGCTGGTGGCGCATTGGGCGCGACGAGCGTCAGCGGCGGTAGGCGCGGCGCTGTTGGTCGCCCCGCCCGATCCTCAGGGTCCCGCGTTCCCGTCTACCGCGCGAGGGTTTGAGACGGTTCCATCAGACAGACTTCCCTTTCCCAGTCTTGTCGTCGCCAGCAGTAACGACGCCTTCGGCTCTGTGGACTATGCCAAGCAATGCGCGGTTGATTGGGGAAGCGCCTTCGTGGAGGCCGGCGCTATTGGGCATATCAACGCCGAAAGCGATCTTGGCGCATGGCCGGCCGGTTTTGTTTTCCTCACACAGTTGTTGGCGACCTCGTGATCCGGCCATCCTTCACAATGAATGCTGCGAGATCAACAGACGCTGGTAATCCGCAGAAGCCAGTGTCCCCGTTGTGAGATTCCAGTCGAAGAGGAAGATGGCGGATTGTTCGCACGAGAGTGACAGCAGCCGTTTTCCGCCCTGAGCCACCACGCTCTCCGCTGTCCTGAAATCGAGGGTGCGGTCCTGCCCCGTTCGATTGCAGACGAACAACGGCAGCCCCGTGTCGTTCGTGCAACGTTCCCACTCACCGTTCGGACCGTGCAGTCCCGGCGCCCAGGCAGCAGAGGACACGAGCACCTTGGCGCCCTGTGCCTTCAGACTCTTGGCAATCCCTGGGGTATAAGCGTCCGCACAGATGAGAAGCCCGACGCCGCCGAACGGCGCAAGGCGAAACGCGGTTGCTTCAGTGCCGGGTGTGGACCAGGCTTCTGATCCGACGCGCAGGGCGTTGATCTTCCGATGACTGCCCGCCAATCGTCCATCGGAGCCGATCGCAAATACCGCGTTGTAGAGCTGCTGAGACCGTGGATCTCGTTCCGGATGCGAGAGGAACAGGGTGACGCGAAACCGGGCGGCGAGACGGCAGATCCTGCTCATCCAGTGGTCCGGTTGCGGTTCGATCCAATCCGTCCCGAGGGTATCGGCGAAGGTGTAGCCACTGACCGCCAGTTCCGGGGTGATAATCCACCCGGCTCCTGAGCAGGCCGCCTTCGTGATGGCTTGGGTCAGGAGGTGGCGGTTCTGCGCGACGGCTCCCGGAAGGGGAGCCAAATGCAAGAAGGCGATGCGAAGAAGGTGTCCAGCCATCGGTTCCACGTCACGTCAGCCTTGACCACGCAGTACTGTCGGTTGCGGAGTCTAGCATAGCTTCGTCAGTTCAGCCCCTCCCGAGTGCTGTGACTTGCGTCTGCATCGTCCGCTGAGTACAGTGGCCCGAAGGAGTTGTCCGACATGAATGACACCGTCGTCCCGTCCTCACGAGCCCGAATCGGCAGGTTGCTTGGGCGTGTGTTGCTTATGTTGGCGATCCTCTGCGTGTGCGCGCTCCTGGTTATGCCCTGGCTGGTGAATCGTCCGGGGGTTATGGCGGCGTTCCTTCAGGAGTTCGAAGAGCGGACAGGGCATCGGTTATCAATCGAGGAATCAGCGGTTCACATTTTCCCCACACCTGGTCTGACGCTGACCGGGCCTCGGCTGTATGACTCTCCATCCACCGTGCCCCTGGTGTTCGCGGAGCGGTTAGAGATCGCGTTGCAGTGGGTGCCACTCCTTGAAGGACGAATCGTCGCCAAGGATCTCGTCATCGACCATCCTCAGGTGACCGTACATCGATGGCCGGATGGAAACTGGTCCCTTAACAAAGAGCCTTCCTCTGCCGCCCCTTCTGATACGACCCGGTCGTTTGGGTTGTTGCACGTCGTGCAGAATCTGCTCGTGGTTCAAGGCACCGTGACTGTCGTCGATGAGTCTGTCCCCGCAGCCACCCCGCTGCATCTCATCGTGACGCAGGGTGCGTTGTCGAGTGAAATGATGGGACGCCGCGCGAAACTGTATCTTTCCGGAGAGCTCCCGCAGGAAGGCTGGCGAGCGACATTTCTGTGGCAAGGAGCGATCACACACAATGACGAAGGGGGCGAGATACAAGCAGAAGGAGATGTGCGACTCTACCAGATCAATCTCCGCCATGTATTGTCGTACTGGAACGGCGTGGGCCGGATCACCGACGGATTTTCAGAGCCTGCCCAGTTGACGGCCCATTTGCGATGGATGCCCGCAGCGGCCGGATTTGATCTGTTTGTCGACGAGATGAGAGCGGAGCTCGCGGATGTGTCTATGCAAGGAGCAGGATCGGTCCTTGGTATCGGAACGGCACAGGCCCGATTTTCATCCACCCTATCCACGTCGTCGGTGACGGCCGCGCGCCTGTTGAATGAACTGCCTTCCGCCTGGATCTCGAATTCGTTGCGGGCCCAATTCACCGATCATGCGGTGGAGGGTGTGATCACGCTTCAATCCTTGTCGGTTGACGGTGATCTCGGTCCCGGCTCACGGCCACGCATCAATGGCCTCCTGACCGTTCGAAACGGCCGGTTCACGCTCGGTTCGCAGTACCCTCCCGTCGAATCGCTGTTTGTGAATATGGCGTACGATGCGAATCAACTGCGATTGACGGAGGTCCGCGCACAATGCGGCCCCATTCGGTTGACGGGTCAGGACCTGTTGGTTACACAGTGGCTGACTGATCCGCACATCGATGTGCAAATCAAAGGGACGGCGCCGGTGGCTGGGTTGGTGGAGGCGGCGCGACGTCTGGAAGAGTTTCCCGTGCTGCGGGATCTGGTGACCCAGCTGGAGGAACCAACAGGAGATGTCGAGCTGATCGCCCACGTGATGGGACGACCACTCAGCGGCAAGCCGGTTGCCCTCGTTGATGCCGATTTCCGGTTGCAACGCGGCGGGGGGCGTAATGCCATCTTGCTCGTGCCGGTGCGCCAGGTGGAGGCGCATATTACCGTCACGCCCACCGTGGTCGCGATCAAACAGGCTGAAGGGTGGTTGGGACCGGCCACGTTCCAGTCGCATGGTGAAGTGACGATGGTGGAAGGCAAAGCCTATTCCAATATGACGCTCGCGATGAGTATGGATGCATCGGAGTTGCAATCCTGGTGGGCGGAGCAGGCCGAACACGCATTCATCCCAGAGATGGAGGGTACCATTCGGCTCCGTGCAGCCGTGACGGGTGTGGTCGGACATCCGACCATCAAAGGCAGGATGGATCTCGGGCAGGCCGGGTTCCGTGCGCAGCATTGGCTCACCAAGCCACCGAAGGCTCCCGCCGCGATCGATTTTGAAGGGCACCTTTCTCAGGACAACCGGCTGATGATCCGGCATGTCGGCATCGGATTTCCTCCGATCACGATTACAGGATCGGGGTCTATCGATTTGGACGGAGAGCGGGAATTTTCGGCACATGTGTCATCCGGCAAGATTGCCGTCAGCAAGCTTCCCAAAGGCATCGTCCTGGGCGCTGTGCGCGCCGGAATCTTGGAGGCGACGCTCGATATGAAAGGCCGGATGAAAGACCGAGGTTCCTGGCGCACGTCGGGACACATCAGATTCGATGAGGGGACGATCCACGTAGAGGACTTCAAGGAGCCCGTCCGCGACGCGTTCGTGACGCTGCGTTTTGATCAAGATCGCATTCATATTCCGCGGCTGGCGTTTCACATGGGGGCGAGTGATCTGCGAATATCCGGCTCGATCGCGCACTGGGCCGATCATCCGATGGCCCGTCTGGTCGTGGAATCGTCTCAAATCGATCTCGACGCTTTTAGTAGCTCCAGGCCGAGCTCGTCTCAACCCGTCCCCGATGGATCTTCCAACCGCCTCTTGACGGATGCCACGGTGAGCGCGTTTCTCTTTGCAGATTATGTCTACTATAAGAAGTTCCTGCTCACCGACCTTTCCACGAAAATCACATGGGATCACGGACTGCTGACGGTCGAGCGAATCAGCGGGGACACAAACGAGGGTCAGCTTGCGGGGCAGGTGAAGATCCGTACAAAGAATGGGCAGATAGAACAGGCTCGCAGTACGTTTCGTGCCAGCGGTTTTCCTGTCGAGCGGGTCTTATCGCCGTTCCAGGCCAAGCCTGTGCTCACGGGGTGGCTCACCACGTCAGGGAAAATCCAGGCGGAATTTGAACGAGGGGTGCTGCAGCCTGCCGCGCTGACGAGTCGTCAACCGCTCCAAATCCTGGTCCAGAACGGACGCGTGCATCACGTTCCGGTGCTGTCCACCCTGCTGTCTCTGTTGAACCTACCGGCTATGTTGGAGGGTGAGGTGAACCTGGAAGAGGAAGGCCTGCCGTTCGATCGGCTCAAGCTGGCTGGTTCTATCGACAACGGCATCGTCCACGCGAAGCAGTTTCTTCTCGATAGTCCCGTGCTCAAGATCAGCGGAACAGGCCGATATGACATCCTGGCGGATGAATTCGATATGGTGCTGGCGATCAGTCCGCTGGGGTCCTATTCCGCGATCTTGAAACGCATTCCCCTGTTCGGGCAACTCCTGTCAGGAGACCGGCAGGGGTTTGACACCGCCGTGTTTGAACTTCGAGGATCAGCGAACAACCCACAATTGCGGTATCTTCCGGAAGAGTCGCTGGTCACGGGCGTGAGGGGAACGGCCCAGTTGGCATTCGATATTCTGGTCAATGCCATCACTTTGCCACAAAAAGCCTTCACGATTGTGGACGACGAAATGACCGGAAAGGAAGAGGAGGAATTCTGACTCCCGGCCGGTCGCGACTCGTCACGGCGGACTGTCGGCGTGAATCTCCAGATCGTTTTTCACGCGCCTTACGCCCTTTACCTGTCGCGCCAGTTCGGCTGCTCTCGCCTTACGCTCGGCCCTCTGCACCGTGCCGATCAGGGTCACCATTCCATCTTCCGTGGTCACAATGATGCCGGATAGCCCGCCTTGTTGATCTTCGGCAAACTTCGCTTCGACATTCGATGAAATCACTGGATCTTTCGGACTGTCCTGCAAAGAAGAGGAAATAGGCAATAGACACCCGGCAGAGAAACACGACAGAAGCATTGGAAGGAACAACCGGAAAAATGGGCGCATGAGTTCTCGCAGGTCTCGACGTCTCCCTGAACCTGGTTGCTGGATCTTGGCATAGTGACGGGTCTAGTTTCCATGCCGAGTTTTGCGATTGTGCATTCTGCTCGCAACGGACATCCTACGGCGGCAGAAGGCAGTCTAGTATGAGGTGACATGGCAAAACCGGTGACAGATATTTGTGTGATCGGGGCGGGTGCGGCCGGCCTGGCGGCTGGTATTTTTGCGGCAGAACACCATTCACCCGTGAGTGTGGAGTTGTTGGATGGGGCCACGAGCATCGGGGCAAAAATTCTGGTGTCAGGCGGGGGGCGCTGCAACGTGACGCACGATGTCGTGACACCGGAAGACTTTTTCGGCACTCGCCACCTCGTGCGGAATGTGCTGGCGGCCTTTCCGGTACAGGACACCGTCGCATGGTTTGCATCGCTCGGTGTCGAACTGAAGCGGGAGGAAACCGGCAAGTTATTCCCGGTAACCGATAAAGCCAGGACGGTGCTCGATGCGCTCACGGCGCGAAGCCGTGAACTGGGGGTGATACTTCGTCCGGGGCATCGCGTCGCAAGCCTTGAGCGCGGGACCGAATCGGAGCAGGCCGGGGCAGAAGCATTGCCCCGGTTTGTGATTCGTCATCAGCATGGCGAAACGCTCGCGCGTCGCGTGATCCTGGCCACCGGCGGGCAGTCGTTGCCGCGCACGGGGAGCGACGGGGCAGGGTACGGACTGGCGCGGCATTTCGGCCATCACGTCACACCAACCGTTCCGGCATTGGTGGCGCTGATGCTGGACGAACGCTGTTTTCATGCGGCACTCTCAGGCCTGTCACAAGAGGTGGAGATTCAGACGCTGGTAGAGGGGCGGCCGGTTGATCGGCGGATAGGGAGTCTGCTCTGGACGCATTTCGGGATCAGCGGGCCGGTCGTGATGGATGCCAGTCGATTCTGGTGTCTGGCCAGAGCGCGGGGTGAGACGGCGGAAATCTATGGAAACTTTCTGCCCGGCCGGAATGCGGATCAGACGCGGGAATGGTTTCTTGCGCAGGCCGCCCAGAATCCTCGCCGATCCTTGCTGAAGGTGCTCTCGGAACTCTTACCGGATCGCTATGCCGAGGCTGTGTGTCGTCACGCCGGGAGTGATCCGCAACAGGCCTGCGCGCAGGTGCCACGCGCGCGTCGCGATCGGCTCGTGACGGCTCTCACCCGGTTTCGTTTTCCCGTCGTGCGCGATCGGGGTTGGAACTTTGCCGAAGTGACAGCCGGCGGGATTCCGTTGGAAGAGATCAATTTCCGCACGATGGAATCGAAGCTGGTCCCCGGCCTGTACCTGGTCGGAGAGGTGCTCGACTGCGACGGCCGGATCGGCGGGTTCAATTTTCAATGGGCCTGGGCGACCGGACGGGTGGCGGGCCGTGCGGCGGCATTGAGTCTCAATGCGGAGAGCCGCCGCTAGCTGAGGAGGCTCAGCGGAATTCGTACCCAACTCCGAAAATCATTGTCTCATCCGCCTTTTTGCGCCCCGGCGCCGGTTGCGTGTTCAGCCGGAAGTCATACTCGATATTACAGAACAGATTTTTATACACCGTGATACGGAGTCCCTGATCGGCATTGAGCCGGAAGGCGTTCCCGGCATTGACGTCCCAAAATCCTTCGTGCCGATGAAACACTTTGACGCGATCCGGCCAGAGACCATACTCCCACCGCAGGCCCCATCGCACGGAAGGCGTCTGGGTATTGGGGCTATTGGTGAAATGTTCGTTTACGTGTGCGAGACCGAGAGAGAATGAGAGGGTCGTACGGGCCGTTTCCAAAAACTGGTAGCCCAAACCGCTACCGATGGTGGAGCGGAGCTGCAAGTTCTGGAAGGTGTCTTTCTCCAGCATGCCGAATGTTTCGATGAAGACCTTCTTGCTGACAAAATAATCGTGTTTCAGGCTTGCCAGGGAATTGCGAGCGGTCAGCTGCTCGCCGGCCTGTCCATAGTTGTATTTCCCCTCGAGCAACAGTCGTTGTTTATTGGCGTGCAGGGTCAATCGGGTGGCCGCGTTAATGGCCTGTGTCGTGGTGTTGCCGGTGGTATGGTTGCCGCCGACCGTCACGGTTCCCAGCAGGCGGATCGGCTCGAGATTGATGCCTGTGATCTCCGCGAGCGGCAGGGGGCCGTTCGCACTCAGATCGGTGACTTCGCGGAGCCTCGTCGTGCCGTAAAAGAAATCATGCAACCGATCGCCTGATTCGCTCGGCACCAAAATCTTTAAGGGGCCGTCGGCCTTTAGACTTTCGATTTTTCCCCAATCGATCTTCACTTCGCCACTATGGTCCGTGTGCAGCGTGAGGACGTGGTCTTCCATCTTTTCGATCTTGCCCGTGAGACGGTCGCCGTTCTGGAGGTGTACCTCGTCCGCCAGGGTCGGGACGGCACACCACAGCAGGACGAGGAGCAGCATCGTCTGCGTGAGCGGAAGTCGAACGCAATGAAGGTCGTGCATGGAACTACACTGAAATTCCGTGGGGCGGGCGCTCGGTACCGAGGCGGTGTGCCACCAACTGTTTGGTCAGTGCTCACCCTAATCGAGTGCCGTGCGGAGTTGCAAGAGAGTGAAGCGGTGATCGGCGGAAAAAGAGGGGGCGGCCTGGTCTTACTTGGCGATGGTGATGCTGGGCACGCCGGTCCGCGGCACATCCGTGACCGTCATTTGAAACAGCTGCGAAAGTAACTTGAAGGCTTCACGGTTCCAGCGCGCTTGAAGCCCCTGCGTATTGATCGCGTAGTAACGGCCATGGGACCTCACCGTGAGGTCCTGTTCGTCCGGCTTGTGGTCGAGGATGAGGAGATCCATCGTCTTGACCGGGTTCTCGCTGACCGGCGGTGTGCGAGCATCCTTTTCCACGGCATACTCCCGCTCTTCGCTGACGGCATGGCCCAGGAAATTTAGCATGGCGTTGAAGCTTCGTAGGCGGAAATCGCCCTGGAGCGGCCAGTCTCCTCCGTAATGTCCGGCACGAATATCAAACGAGACATCGTTCACTGGTTGTTGGTCTGCGGCTTCGTGCAACCGGATGCGTTCTTCCGGCGGAAGGGTGGCCGGATCGTAGTTGGTGATCAGGATCCGTCCGGCGACCGGTTTGCGCAACGTGTAGGTCCGTTGTGCGTGATTGTAGGCGACGAGGTATTGCTGTTCGAGCGCCAGGAATCCCTCCGCCGTCACGGCTTCGGCCGGAATCGTCCAGGTGCGTTCGAAGGTCAGGGCCTCTGCATACAGCCGGTTGGCATCTTGAATAGCGGAGAGGTGGAGGACAACTTTCCGGAACATGTCGTACCCGGGCTGGTCGGAAGGACTATTGCGATAGGCCACTTCTTCGCCGTTGGTGGTCAACCGCAATTCTTTCGCCATAAGCCGAAGCAGAAGATCGATGTCGACGCCCTGTCTGAGCAGCAAAATCAGTTTGCTTTCCTGGAAGGGCGCCAGCAGCCGTTTCGTAAACTCTTCTCCTTCGATCGGCGTAATGCTGATGGTCGGGTTCTCCGCGATGGATCCGCCGAACAACGGCATCAGCGTGCGCCCATGTTCGCCCGTGAGGGTCGGGGTTGCTCCGGCACTCACACGGAAGTCGAAGGTGGCCGCTACGTTGGCCACACCGGTAAAGTGAATCGGCTCGTGATGGTGGGCCCTGGCGATATTGATCAACAGCTGCTTTGAGATCGCATCGGTGATGGCTTCGTCATACGCGAGGACCGCCCGATTCAAGGTAGGAGGAGACAGGCAGCCTGCCGACGTAAACGCGGCAAGTACCCCGAGCACGCTTGCAAGTTGTCTTGTCAGGTTCTGTGTCGGCATCACACACCAGCTACGAATGAATACCGGGCGTTCTAGCACACCTGTTCCGAGAAGCCTAGCCCGGACAATTGATGACCGCCCGCTCCGTCGTCCGATCTTTTCGTGCGGCGGGGCGTTTCTCGCTCGGCCTCCTCGACGGCCTGCGCATACGCCTGCGTCGACCGCACGTGCGGGCAGCCTCGGCGGGTTTCGGTCTCAAACGCCTCGCAAAGGTAGTCATGAATATTCCTGGCTAGCGGAAAGGTCTGCTCCGTTAGTGCCCGGCGGATGGAAGAAACGACAGGACAATGGAGAGGGCAATCAACACAATGATGATCCATTCCAGATACTCCATGCGCTGCGTCGTCGCCCGATCGGTCATTTTGCCGTAGATGCTGTCCAGGGTCTGAAGTTTTCTCAGGATGCTGGCGTCCCATGCGTCGAGATGAAAGCGTTGGGAGGCCAGCCGGTACACGCGGGCCAGGTATTGGTCACCCAGTAGCTTGAGAGTATTCGCCACCCGCTCGAATAACACGGCACTCTCGACCTGCAATTGTCCGATGTGGCTCACGGCCCGTTCGTGCGAGCCCGACAGCCAGAGTTTTCGGCGGGGGCGGTGCCTGAGGGCCTCATAGCCTTCGTCCATCGCCCTGTCGAGTTGTTGATCCAGTGTGCGCATTTCGAGCAATTCCACATTCACGAATTCCAGCACCGCCCGCACATCGTCCATGTCCTGTCCGAAGACGAGGGCGGCATTCCAGTCGATGAAGGCGAGGTCGTCCCGACCGAATGCAATGCGACAGGAGGTCGCTTCACGAATCTCTTGATCGGACAGCGGCGTGGCCTCGCTCCGCAGCACGCGGGCGAACAGGTGCTCGTACTGGGAGCCGAAGGTGTCGATGTCGGAAGGGGCGTACCGTTCGATTGCAAATAGCAGGTAGTCTTCAACGTCGTTTGACACGGTCGGTCGCTCGACAGCCGGATGAATGTCTCGCACCAGTTGTTCCAATCGCCGACGAGACTCCGTCCGCAGAGTGTCGTTTTCGTAGAGGGTTTCGCTTAAGCCCAAGAGGCCTTCGAAGGGGCCGTCGAGGGGAATGCGATAGATGACGGTGACGGCGCCGAAGTCGTAGAGCATGACTTCGACCGCTGCTTGGGAATGATAGGCGCCGAACTCCAAGGCCTGGCCGTCTTGCGTGAGACGAAGCGGTGCCGGGCGATAGTCGAAGTATTGCGGTGCGCGCGCCTTATGCCGAATGCGGCCGCGTTCCTTGATCGCGGTGACATGCCGCTCCGCCTCGTCCAGGTTGATGGCCAACCCGATGTCATAGGCGAACAGGGCGTAACAGGTGCCTTGCTCGATCAGCAGGGGTGTCGTGATGGGATTGGGCATCGGTCTCTGGTCCAAGGGCAGAGAGTATCTACGCCACGAATGGTACAGGCCGATACAGAGTCGATCAAGGGTTCACGCGATGCCCAATCATGTGCGTTCGACTTCGCGTGTCCGACGTCTCGCTTCCCGGGACTGGTTTGTTCTAACATCGGCGTACACCAGGAGTGGGCACACAATGGGGACGAGTCGCGCTGGAGCTGTCGTGTTGATGGGGCTGTTGGGGCTGGCCTTGAATGTGGCCGGGTGCGGGAGTTCGGCTAAACTGATGTCAGGCCTGAGTATCGAGGAATTCAAGCCCGTGCCGGGTATCCTGGCGAGCGCAAAGCTCGTGAAAGGCACGATTCGTGGCATCACGGGCGATCGAGTGGAGGTGGAGACCGGCGAACGGGCACCTCGGTATCTGTCTCTCGAAGCCGGGGGCGACGAAGGCCGTGGGCTGCAGGTCGGACAGGCCGTCGAAATCATGGTGAATGATCACGATGAGATTGTGGCCTATCAGCGCCCGGCCGAGACGCCGCCGACCAAGGTGTTTCGAGGGGCATTGGGCAAAACCTTTAATCCGCAAAAAGAACGAGTGACGATTCGTCTGGACTCGGGACGCGATGTGGGATTCTACGCGCGCGCCGTGACGATGGAAAAGCTTGCCGTGCTCGAAGTCGGCGAGTCGGCCGACTTCGCCGTCGATCGTGCCTACTTGCTTGTCGATGTCTTGTCGCTGGGAAAGCCGAGAGAGTTGGGCGTTGGCGCAGCACCGGGTGCGCCGAAGCGTCGTGTCGAGGGTGCGTTCGTCACCATTGGGGATGGACGGATGCGCCTGAGGATGAAGCTCGATGACATACAATCTTTTCCGGTCCGGCCGCTTCTCCAGCCGGCAATTGAACAACTGGATCCCAACGAGTCGATCGCCATTTTTCTCGACGCGCAGGGCCACGTGATTGATATGGTGCGAACCGCCAAGCGGTGACGCTGTCAGCGGCGAGCCGGGAGGTTGACGATCCGCGTGATGATCCAGTCGTTGAGTCGGTCGGGAAGCAACAGGGCGAGGTAGGCCCGAATGGCGGCATCCGAGCCCACGAGGTATCGAGTTTTTGGCCACCTGGCTCGAAGGGCGTGTGCGACAGCTGCCGTGACCGTGCTGGCCGGCTGAGCTTGTTCGCCGGCCGCTGTGGCGGCTTCTTTGATGCGGGTGAATCCTTCCCGGTACATGTTCTTGAGATCCTGACTCCAGGTGGCATCCCAGGCATCGACGTCTTTTCTCGTCTTGCCCCAGATGGGCGTGGCAATGGCGCCTGGTGCGATGAGTGCTACGCGGATGCCCCAGGGCTGCAGTTCGAGGCGCAACGCATCGGTAATGGCTTCAAGCGCATGTTTCGAGGCGGCGTAGGGAGCCATGAACGGCATGGAGGCGCGTCCGGCGATCGAGCCCATGTTGATGATGCGTCCTCGTCCGGTGCGGATCAGTGGGAGAAAGGTTTGCGTGACGGCGATGAGGCCGAACACATTCACCTCAAATTGCCTTCGCCAGTCCGCCAGGGGTAACAGTTCGATGGGCCCCGCGACGCCGATGCCGGCGTTGTTCACTAGGCCGGCGAGCCCACGATCGCCCACCATTGCCGCAACCGTGTGGCTGGCGGCGGAAATCGATGCGGGATCGGTGACGTCGAGGCGGATGGGCATGAGGCGAGGGCCGGCCTGTTGTTGCAGACGCTCGCCGTCGGCCGGGTTACGGACACCCGCGAAGACACGGTATCCGAGCGTGTCCAACGCGAGGGCGCACGCGGCCCCGATGCCTGATGAGGCGCCGGTAATGACGACAGAGTCCGATGGAGAAGAGGCTGAAAACCAGTTTGGCATGTCTCGCATTCCTCGTGCCTTGGCGCGTACCCTACCATACTTTACGGCGCGACCCTACAGGCAGATGTATCCGGTTGAATACTTTCAGTGCCGCGCTCTAGGCACAGGGGTGGTCGGATCGTGATCGATGAAAGGAGTAGGCATGCAGAGAAAGGTGTGGAAACGGGCGCTGCTGGTCATGTTAGGGCTGAGCGTGGCTGCATGCGTGTCTCCTTCGGGTGGCGGGTCGGACCGGATAGGAGCCACGTCCGCAGGAAAACTCGTGACTGTGCAGCCACGGGAAATCGACGACGTCTTATACAACCCCGGGATGGGTTTTGCCGATTTTCACTTCGGCTTTGGCCATCCTCCCAAGCCCGATGAATATCCGCATACGACCGTGGCCTATTTCCGCTGGCCCTGGGCGGAGCTGGAGCCGGCCGAAGGACAGTACAATTTCGCATTGATAGACGGGATCATCGCACAAGCCAAGGCCAAGGGAGAGACGCTCGCCATCCGCATCGTCTCCGAGTACAAGACCGGCACGCCGAAGTGGGTGCTCGACAAAGGTG
>ERZ724513.795-NODE-795-length-15764-cov-13.543446_pt1 | contig 15764 bp, 16 predicted proteins | sample MGYA00376046_ERZ724513 | MGnify/ENA primary metagenome ERZ724513 (study PRJEB28724, sample SAMN07190883) | activated sludge metagenome | isolation source: activated sludge of sewage treatment plant in Hong Hong | place: Hong Kong | collected 2016-03-17 ...
GCGATCCCCGCAACCTACTCAGCGCATGCGCGGCATGTGCATGAACGCCTCGTGTGCCAGGAACGCACCCACACCCAGGAGTAGGGCGGCGGTGATCCACCGGCCGTGTTCCTTCATGATCCGTTCGTAGGCGTCCTTGATGCGGGCCGAGGCCCCCGGGCGTACGGTCTCGATCACCGCCGGCGCAAGCGCCGGTACCAGCGAGATCACCGCGAAGACGACGATGCCGAGGGTGCGTTCGGCATGATCGCTGATCTGCAGTATCTGGTGGCCGGCGGCGATGGCGATCGGGAAGACCTTGGGGTGCAGGCCGCAGACGGCGAAGCCGGCCAGCGCCGCGCGGGTAATGCGTTGCCGCACCGGCAGATCGGTCTTGGGGTCGAGGCTGTGCATCAGCTTCGGGAAGTGTTGGCTGAGCGAGGTGCGCAGTCTGCCGGGATGGTGGTCGGCCTTGGTGACGTCGGGGATCGGCTTGTGGCGAATTGCGTTCACCGCCCGGTAGAGCCCGATGACCAACAACGCTCCGGCAATCACGATCCGGACGACGAACCCGGGCCAGGAGGGGTGGTCGGCATGCGGGGCGCTCACGGCGCCCGACGCGTGTGCGATCCACAGGCCGATGCTGGTGGCGAAGGTGATGCCCAGGACTGCGCCGATGGCGAAGGCGTATGCGGCCTCGCGGGGCACCTTCTTGTCGCTGGACAGGACGAGGCCGAGCACCAGGGTCTCCGGGCTGAACAGAATGGCCAGCGCGAGGGTGGCGAGCACGACGAAGTGCGAGCTCATCGCTGTGACCTCCTTCCGATGGATTCATACCAGCGCTGTCGGCCTTCGCGGCGAAGACCCGCAATGACGCCCCGATTACCGAGACAGTGATACCCGGCGGGGTATACATTTACGGCGACGACAAAGCAGTCGGGAAAGTGAGGCCTACCAATGACGAAGAACATGGGCACGGTTGACCGGGTCATCCGCATTCTGCTGGCCGCCGCCGTCCTGGTGCTCTATCTGACCCACGCGATATCGGGTCCGGTCGCGATCATCCTCGGCGTCGTCGCCGTGGTCTTCGCGCTGACCAGCTTCGTGGGCGTGTGTCCGGCCTACCTGCCGTTCAAGCTCTCCACGGCCGGTAAGAAGTAGCCCTCAGCCGAGCAGGCTGTCCACGAACGCCTCGGTGCCCTGCTTCCACGCGATGACGAAGTTGCCGACGTCGTCGCGGCTGATGTCGAGCACCGGGCAGAACCGGCTCTCGCCCTCCGGGGTGAAGAAGTGCGGGGAGCCGATCACCCCGCGGGTGCGGCCCTCGTCCCAGTCGGACTGAACGGCTCGCGACGTGGCCGCGGTGTCCAGCGGCTCCAGGTCGAATCGGGCCGCGATCGGCGCCACCACCTCGGGCCTGCCCACATCGAGTCCGCGCTCGAACACCGCGTCGCGCAGCGCCATGCCGACCTCCTCGACCAGGACCGGGTCGCCGGTGCGGGCCGCGGCGGCGGCCAACGCGAACGCGACCATCGAGGTGCCCGGAAAGGTGTCGACGGCGAAGCCGGCGAACAGGTCGGGACGCACCGACTCGCGCAGCGCAGTGACTTCGGCGCCGATGTGGTGCGCGTCCAGTGGCGCGCCGTTGATGAGCTCCAGCGGCCAGGCCCGGATCCGCAGCCGCGGCTCGGTACGCCCCAGCGCGGTGCGCCGGTCGATCAGGGTGTGCAGACCCGCATGGGTGAACGGGCACAGGACATCGGCGAAGACCTCGACGGTGCGCATGGCGTGAGGGTACTAGCGGGCCGCGGTGGCGGCGACAATCCGTTGCGCCACCTCGCCGTACCGTTCGAAGCGATCCTCGCTCGCACTCGCCGCGTTGTACATCGCGATTCGCTCCGCGACACCCCCGTACTTGGCGACCAACGCGTCGGCCAGGCCGTCCCACGTCGCCTCGGTGGCGAAGACGGCGATGTGCTCGTCGGTGATCTGGGCGGCCATCCCCTTGAGGTCACCGGCCTTCTGCTTCTCCCTGATCCGTGCGGTGGTGCCCTCGAAACCCGCCTCGTCCCAGATGAACGCGTAGTTGGGGGTGCTTCCGTAGAAGCTCATCTGGAACCGGACGAACTCCCGGTCGGCGTCGCGTTCCTCGTCGGTGTCGCCGGCGATCGTCAGCACCGGCACGATCAGCGCGATGTCCGAGGGTGACCGGCCCGACTTCCCCGCTCCCTCGGCCACTTTGGGGATCACGTGGCGTTCGATGTAGCCCGGTTCGCCGATCGGGTGCACGTGGACGCCGTCGGCCACCTCACCGGCCATCCGCAACATCCACGGATTGACCGCGGCGATGTCGACCTTGGGGTCGGGCGCGTCGATGGGACCGGCGCTCCACTGCGGGGTGATGAAGTCCAGGTCGTAGAACTCGCCGTGGTGGTCGAGCCGTCCCGAGCGGAACGCGGTGAAGCAGGCCTTCACGGCGAGCACGTAGTCGCGAAGGCGCGGTCCGGGACGCTCGAACGCCGCGCCGTAGCGGCGCACCACGTGGGTGCGCACCTGGGTGCCGAGCCCGAGCCGGAACTTCCCGCCGGTCGCCTCCTGCAACTCCCACGCGGTCGCCGCGGTGACGAACGGGCTGCGCGGGAAGGCCACCGCGACACCGGTGGACAGTTCCAGACCGGGTGCGGCCTGCGAAGCCACCGCGGCGTTGAGGTACGGAGTGCGTCCGGTCTCGGTGAACAGCAGACCGGAGAAACCGGCCTGCTGGGTTCGCCCGGCCAGCCCGCCGATCCGGGCCAGCGGCAGCGCGGTGGTCATCACGTCGACATACACGCTCGGCACCTTACGCCGGACCGGATGCGGGGCGATCGCCTCGCTGGGCCATACTCGCCGGATGGGTACCTACGCCGTCACCGGCTCGGCCTCCGGGATGGGGCAGGCGGTCGCACAGAAGCTCCGGGCGAACGGCCACACCGTGATCGGCGTCGACATCAAGGAGGCCGATGTCGTCGCCGATTTGTCCACTCGGACCGGGCGGCGCGCGGCCGCCGAGGGGGTGTTGGCCGCCAGCGACCGCACCCTCACCGGGGCGGTCCTCGCCGCGGGCCTCGGCCCGGGAGTGGGCGCCGAACGGCCGCGGCTGATCACCGAGGTCAACTACTTCGGCGTGGTGGAACTGCTGGAGGCCTGGCGGCCCGCGCTGGCCGATGCCGACCGCGCGAAAGTCGTCGTCTTCTCCAGCAACTCGACCACCACCATGCCCGCGGTGCCGGGCCGCGCGGTGCGGGCCCTGCTGGCCGGTGATGCCGACAAGGCGCTGCGCTCCTACCGGCTGTTCGGCCGCAATGCGTCGGCGATGGCCTACGGCGCGTCCAAGATCGCGGTCAGCCGCTGGCTGCGCCGCAACGCCGTGACAAGGGATTGGGCCGGCGCCGGAATACGGCTGAACGCACTGGCCCCAGGCGCAATCCTCACCCCGCTGCTGGAGGAGGGCCTCGCCTCGCCGCAGGACGCCAAGTCCATCAACGCGTTCCCGGTACCCATCGGCGGCTTCGGCGATCCGGGTGAACTGGCCGACTGGGTGTTGTTCATGCTGTCCGATTCGGCCGATTTCCTCTGCGGCAGCATCGTTTTCGTCGACGGCGGCTCCGATGCCTACTTCCGCGCCGACGACTGGCCCCGGCCGGTCCCGGCCCGGCGCCTGGCGTCCTACCTGTGGCGGATGAAGCGGTTCAAGGGTTTCGGGGCAGGCCGATGATGCGGCGGGTGGCGGGCGCCGCCACACTGGTCGTGATCGCACTCGGGGTGCTCGGGTGCAGTGGCGGCACCAACCCGCCCGCCGGTCCGGCTCCGCAGATCGAGACCGTCACCGTCTCCTACGACGACCTGCTGAACCAGAAGCGGGTCACCCGCGCGGTGACCCTGGCGACCGGCGACACCCTGCGAATCTCGCTTGCCTCCAACGCCTCCACCGGCTACCAGTGGGCGCCGCAGGCGCAGATCAGCGACGGCCGGGTGCTGTCGCAGACCGGGCATGAAACCGTGTCCGCCGACGGACCGCCGGGGTCCGCGGGGGCCGAGGTGTGGACCCTGCGCGCACTGACGCCCGGCGCGGCCACCCTCACCATGACCTACGGCCAGCCCTGGCCCGGCGGCGCCAAGGACGCTTGGACGTTCACCGCCCAGGTCACCGTCCGCTGACTCAGGGGCGCATCTGGTAGGCGCCGTCGAAGGCCCGCACCTGCTGCCACACCCGATCGAAGCGCTCGGTGTCGGTGACCGGCTTGCGCACCGCAGCCAACGCCCATTCCTGTTGCGCTGCAGTTGAACCCGACTTGCCATGCAGGGTGACCGCGTACCCGGAGAAGTCGCGGATCTGCACATCGAAGATCTGGTCGACGAGGTCGTCGGCCACGCCGAGTAGCTCGGCCTGCTCGAGGATCAGCTGGCCGTAGACGACCAGGGTGAACAGGTGGCCCACGACCAGCATGAAATCGAGGTCCTTCTGCTGTTCGGCGTCCGGTGCGGCGGTGACGAGCAATTCGCGCAGCGCCCGGGCCTGCTCGTAGAAGCGTGCGACGTTGGGAATGTGGGCGCACCTCTCGTAGGGCGCGGTCCAGTCGGCGAACTGCACCTTCGAGGCCCCCCGCGCCGGGCCCTGCGCCCAGAAGAAGACGTCGTCGGCCGCATCGTCGCGGGTACCGATCTCGGGGTACTCCGCCGGATTGAACAGGTAGTTGGGCATGAACTTCAGGATCTGGGCGACGTTGACGTGCACGGTGCCCTCCAGCCGGGGCAGCGCGCCGATCAGGCGCGCGACCTCGGCGAAGTACGTGTTGCGTTCGAAGCCCTTGGCGGCCAGCACATCCCACAACAGGACGACGACCTTCTCCCCCTCCGAGGTCACCTTCGACTTGGTGACGGGGTTGAACAGCAGGTAGCGCCGGTCATCGAGGCTCGCGCTGCGGAAGTAGTCGATGGCCCGGTCACTGAACAGCTTCATCGCCGCCAGCCGCACATAGGCCTCGACGAAACTGGCTCGCACGTGCGGGAAGTCGGTGACCGGGTTGCCATAGAGGATGCGATTGTTGGCGTGGTTGATCGCCTCGTAGAAGGCGTGCTCGCACATTCCGATCGACGCCGTGCACAGGTTGAACTTGCCGACGTTGACGGTGTTGAGCGCGACGGAGAAGGCGTCCGGACCGGTGCACAGGATGTCCTCCTCGCGCACCGGGTAGTCGTCGAGCCGGAAGTTGCTGACGTACATCTGGCCGTGCACGACATTGCCGATCAGGTGGTAGGAGGGGTGCGCGCTGTCGGCCACGAACCACACGTAGCCGTCGGCGCCGTCGACGTCGGCGCGGCGGGAGAACACCGAAACCATCCCGGCCACATTTCCGTTGCCGATGTAGTACTTCTCGCCCGAGGCGCGGAACACCACACCCTCTTCGTCGTCGGCGCCGGCGGGGGTCAGGATCAGGTCGGTGTTGTAGATGTCGGCCCCGTGCTCGCGCTCCGACAGCGCGAACGCCATCACCCCGCCCGCCTCGAGCTGGCCGGCGGCCCGCTCCTTGGCCTTGATGTTGTCGCTCTGCCAGATCGGGCCCAGCCCGAGGATGGTGACCTGCTCGGCGTACCAGTAGGCCAGCCCGTAGAAACCGAGGATCTCGCTGAGCGCGGCGTTCCGCGAGGTGTCCCAGCGCTTGTTGTCGTCACCGATGCCGTACTCCGACGGGGTCAGGAAGGTGGCGAAGATCCGCTCCTTGCCGATGAAGTCCAGGAAGTCCGATACCCACTCCGCGTCCAGGTCGTCCTGCAGCAACCGGGCCTTGCCGCGGGACTCGAACCAGTCGATCAGGGCGCGCAGCTGTCGCCGGGTCTCGGGGTCGAAATGCGGCGGGTCATAGGTGTTCGGGTTGAACAACAATCCGCTGGAATTCGCCCTGGAGTTCGCCATGGTGGCCCTTTCGTCGTTGCGTCGAATCTAGCGCGCCCGCCGGGGCGAGAATCAGGTTCACCGGCAAGCTCACCGACCCCGATCAGCGAGTCACTCGAGTCACTTCCGCCACGGCGTGCGTACCCTGGCTGGCGTGCGCATATCCAACGCCGTGCGGATCGGTGTGGCGGCGGCCTCGCTGGTCGTCGCCGCCGGGGCCGCCGGTTGCAGCGACACCGTCGACGGCCGGGCGATCTGCATCGGCTGCGGCCCGACCGAGCCGGGGCTGCCCAACCCCACGCCACCGACCACCTCGACACCCAGCGGCCCGACCCTGGACCCCAGCGAGAGCGGCTACGTCTACATCCAGACCAAGTCCGGCCTGACCCGCTGCCAACTCAACACGGCGTCGGTGGGTTGCGAGGCGCCGTTCGAGAATCCGCCGGAACTCAACGGCGAACCCGCCAACGGTGTCGAGGTGACCGCCGACGGCAGCGTGCGCTGGCTGGTCGGCAACCTCGGCGACATCCCCGCCACCACGCTGGATTACTCCACCTACCACGCGGTGGGATGGACGATCGAGGCCACCAACGACGGAACCCGGTTCACCAACGACGGAACCGGCCACGGCATGTTCGTCAGCATCGAGAAGGTCGAGATCTTCTAGGCTGGCGAGGGTGGACTTCCGCGTTTTCGTCGAACCCCAGCAGGGCGCCGGCTACGAGCAGCAGCTCACCGTCGCCAAGGCCGCCGAATCCCTCGGCTACTCAGCCTTTTTCCGTTCCGATCACTACGTCGCCATGAGCGGTGACGGGATGCCCGGCCCCACCGACTCGTGGGTCACGCTGGCCGGGATCGCCCGCGAGACGACATCGATCCGGCTCGGAACACTGGTGACCTCGGCGACGTTTCGCCACCCCGGCCCGCTGGCGATCTCGGTGGCGCAGGTCGACGCGATGAGTGACGGGCGGGTGGAGTTGGGCATCGGCGCGGGCTGGTTCGAGAAGGAGCACCTGGCCTACGCCATCCCCTTCCCGCCGCTCGGGGAGCGATTCGAGCGGCTGACCGAGCAACTGGAGATCATCACCGGCCTGATGGGCGCGCCGGCCGGTGAGACGTTCGACTACACCGGCCGGCACTACACCGTCAAAGACTCGCCGGCGCTGCCCAAACCGGTGCAGCGACCGCATCCCCCGATCATCATCGGCGGTCACGGCGCCAACCGGACACCCGCGCTGGCCGCGCGCTTCGCCGCCGAGTTCAACGTCCCGTTCGCCGGACTGGACGTGGTGGCGACCCAGTACGCCCGGGTGCGTGCCGCCGCGGAGAAGGCGGGCCGCGACCCCGGCGACATCACGTACTCCGCCTCGTTCGTGGTGTGCGCCGGGCGCGATGACGCAGAGATCCGGCGCCGGGCCGGCGCGATCTCCCGCGAGGTGGACGAACTCCGCACCAACACGCCGTTGGTGGGTACGCCGGCCGAGATCGTGGACCGGCTGGGCCCCTTCGTCCAGGCCGGGGTGCAGCGGGTGTACCTGCAGGTGCTCGATCTCGCCGACCTCGACCACGTGGAGTTGTTCGCCAACGAGGTCGTCGGCCAACTCCGCTGATCATTAGGATCCGTAGCCGTGGCGAAGTTCGACCCGGCCGGCTACTCCGCCGATGACGTCGACGACCCCACCGATCCGCCCACCGACCCCAGCTTCGATCCGTTCGCGCCGGAGGCGTTCTGGTTGCCCGAACGGCCCTGGTACCGCAGGAAGCCGGCCATGGCCGCGTTGCTGGCCATCGCCGCCGCGGTGGCGGCGATCATCGTCGCGGCGGTGCTGCTGGTCGCTCTGGAATCACCCCGGTCCGACCGCACTCCCACCGGTCCGTCGACGACCGCCACCTCGGCACCGAGCAGGCCGACCACCAGCGAGCCGAGCGCGACAGCGCCGACGACGACCCCGATGACCGGCGTGAGCCCGACCGAGCCGCCGCCACCGCCGCCACCGCCGCCGAGCGAGGAGCCGGCACCGCCGCCGGCGAACACCGGTGGCGCGGTGGCGCCGCCGCCTCGCCGGCCGCAGAACGACCGCCCGAACATCACCACGCCGGTGACGAGGCCGCCGGACATCAGCGTGCGACCCACGCACCGCCCCGCCTTCCCCGATTCGGGCGGCTGAGGCGCGGCACTACTATCGGCAACCGTGGCGCGTAACGGTTCCCCCGACGACCCGAACAACTACTCCGACAGTGAGCCCACCCAGTACGCGAACTACGGCGGCACCGGTGGGGAGGCGTACAGCGAGGTCGAACCCGCCGTCGCGTTCGGGCCGCCGACCGGCTATGAGACCGGGCCCGGGTCCTATCCGCCGGAGCCACCGACACCCTGGTACCGCAAGCCGGCGGGTCTGGTCGGACTCGGAGTGCTGACCGCGGGCGTGCTCGCTCTGCTGGTCTACGCGATCGTCAAATTCACCGCGAACGACGCCACCAGCCCCACCCTCACCTCCACCACGTCGCCGACGACGACGTCGGGGGTGGCGCCGTCGTCGTCCGTCGCCCCGGTTCCCGGCGAGACCACCCAGACCGTCACCGAATCGCCGACCACCACCTCCGCCGCTCCGAGCACCACCAGCGAGGCGCCGACCACCACGACCACCACCGCGCCGCCGTCGACGAGCACCAGTACCAGTACGAGCACCAGCACCACGGTCAGCACCAGCGTCAGCACGTCGGTCAGCACCGTCACCGAGACCGTCACAACCACGCAGCGGCTGATCCCGACGCTCTTCCCGCGGCCCGGCCAGTAGCGGGCTCAGTACCCCCGCGCGGCGTACTGGGCCACCAAGGCCTCGGCGCTGCGCACCGCGGCGCGGCATGCCCTGGTGGTGAACGGATCGTTGAGTGGATGCTCGGCGCGGCGTCGCCAGCGCTGTGCCGCGGCGAACGCCGCCCGCGGGCCGTCGTAGGGCGCGTCCGGCGTCAAGCCCAGCCTGCTGGCCGGATCGGTGCCGACACCGCCGATGATGCGTCGCAGCGAGGCGATCTCGTCGTCGGTCAATGTGGTTGACCGCGAATGCAACTGGCTCAGCAGCCGGAGCTCCTCGAACGCGTGGGTGTCGGCGAGCAGCGGATCGATGTCGGCGCCGATCCGGGGTGTCGCCGCGATGGGATGCGCCTCGACGAACCGGCGCAGCGACAGCAGCGCGGTGTGTGCCTTGAGCAACTCGGACCGTTGGGCGAACTGCTGGTCGATCACGTCGCGCAGGGCGACCAGCCCACTGCGCTCCAGCAGTTCGTCGGCCAGCGTCACCGAATCGCCCACGCCGGAAAGAATTACGGCGATCGAGATCCGGATGCCGAACATGCCGAACCGATCGAGCAGTTGGGCGCGGGTCTGCGCATCGACCGGCAGGGCGCTGTCCGCCCGGACGAAGCGGTCCACGCTCAGCATCGCCTTGTTCAGTTCGGCCGGGTCCACCCCGGCGAGCTTCTCCAGCGCCGCGAACTCACTCTGCCGCAGGGTGCGCGCGGTCAGGGCGAGCAGACCGGACACCGGCACCACCGCCTGGCAGATACCGGTCCGGTCGAGTTCGGTGGTGAAGCGCTTCGCGACGTCGTTGGCCGACATCATCGCGTCGAGTCGCCCCGCGCCGATCTCGTCGGCCCGCGACGCCACCCCGATCACCCCGAGCGCGCCGGCCGATCCGCCGACCAGCTCCCCGATCTGCTTGAGCAGCGCGATGTCGGCGGCGTTGAGGGTGCGCAGCAGGAACACCACGGCATCCACCCGGGGCACGCCGTCGTCGGGCACCAGCAGCCGCAGCGTGCGCGCGGAGACATCCCGGGACAGCGACGACGTGCCCGGGGTGTCGATGACCGTGGCGTCGATCAGTTCCGCCGCCGGCCACTCGACGTCGAGGTCGACGATGTCGTTCGGGTCCAGCCCGCCGAAGTCGAAGGTGAGGCCCCGTTCGCGGGCGATCGGGACGTTGGAGCGGCGACCGCCGACGTGGTTGGCGGTGACCTTGGGGGTGGGGCCGTGCCGGAACCAGGTGACGATGCGGGTGGCCTCGGTGGCGTCGGTGGGGGCGATGTTCTCCCCCACCAACGCATTCACCAGTGTGGACTTGCCGGCCTTGAGGGTGCCGGCCAGGGCGATCCGGATCGGCTGGTTGAGCCGGGCGGCGATGCGGTCCAGTTCGTTGAACACATCGGGACGTTCGCGGTAGGCGGGCTCGGCCCGATAGGCGCGTTGCGTGCCGCCGAGTATCGCGCGTACCTGATCGGTCGTGCTCATTGCTGGCCGAGTCTACGGTCCGGCGCCGTGGCGCCGGGACGGCTAGTATCTGCCGCCATGGCCCCGGACAACGAGCCGTGGTACCGATCCTCGGCGGCCACCCTGGCCGCGGGCCTGATCGGGCTGGCGCTGGTCGCGGGGTTGGTGATCGCGGTGGTGCAGATGTCGAGCCGGTGGGACACCACCACCTCCGACATCGTCGTTCCACCGGGCACCCATGTGCCCGAGGCTCCCCACGTCATGGCCACCACCCCCACCTCATCGACGTCCTACACCACCAGCGTCCGGCTCTCGACGACCGACATCGGCCTGCCCCTGGAGGTGCCGTCGAGCACCACCACCACGTCGTCCGGTTCCGAATCGCCGATCCCGTCGATTGTCACGCCGACGTCGACGAACGCCGTCGCACCGACGTTCCCCGGTTCGTTCCCCAGCCGCGTCACCCACCCGCCGGGCCCGCGTCAGGCGCCCGGACGGCCCTCGCGTTGAGCCGACGGGGTCAACAGCTTGTCGGCGTTGTCGAGGACCTGGGTCAGGATGTTGTGCTGGCGCTCGAGTTCACGAATCCGGTTGTTGCGCTCGGTCTCCTCCATGCGGGCCGCGGCGATCGTGGACTGCAGTGACTCGTTGAGCGAGCGGGTGGTCTGGTTGGCGATCTCGCGATAGTGGTCGCGAAGTTGGCGCTGCACGTTCTTGAGCCGGTCCCGGGATTCCTTGGTGACCACGAACAGCACGTCGTCGATGAATCGGCGCAGGTTGGTCTTGGCCTCGTTGCGCACCCGCATCATGCGGTTCTCCATGTCCTCCTTGTAGGCCTTGCGGCCCAGCAGCAGGCCCGCCCCCAGGGACAGCGGGTTGAACATGCCCAGGCCTGCCACCGAGGTGAGCATTCCGAACATCAGCACACCGCCGTAGGAGCCGCGCATGCTGGTGATCACCTTGTGCCCCTTGCCGATCGGCTTGGACTCCAACCGGGCCAGTGACTTCAGCCGGCCCACCCCGGCGCGCATCTCCCGCGCGCTGACCTCCGGCATGTCCACCACCTCCAGGCCGGCCTCCACGAAGGTGCGGGCCACCTCCTGGGCCAGTGCCTCGGCGCGCTGATAGGCCCACACGAAGTTGTCGCCGACGGCGGTGGCCACCGCGTCCTCGACCTCGGCGCCGATCTCGGCCCAATGCTGGGTCGGGTCGCAGGAGTCGATGACCTGCTCGCTGTGCTGGGTGATGGCCCGGAACCGGGCGCGCAGGTCATGGTCGACGTCGGCGGTCAGATCGGCGATGCCGTCGTTGAGGACCTGCTGCCACAGTGCGGTCTGCTGCAGCGCGTCCTGGGCCTCGGCCTTGCGCCGTTCGAGGTCCTCGGTGAGCCGCCGGGCCTGGTCGGGATCGTTGAGCGCGGCCAGCTCCGATCCGACCGACAGGCTCAGATGTTCTGCCGCCGAACGGATTTCGTCGATCACTTGATCGCTTACCCGGTCGTTCTCGCGGGAGAGCACCTTCTCGGAGAGGAACTTCACGATCGCCGGGAAATTGGACTCCTCGTTGAGTTCGGAGTCGTTGAGCTGAATCGCGTGGCTGCGCAGCAGTGCCGAGGCCGGGATGATCGGCAGGTTCAGCCCGGCGCGGCGCAGGTGCGCGGTGTTGGTCTCGACGATCTGGCGCCAGAACGGATACAGGTCGGTCTTCGTCGCGATCACCGCGCCGACCGGGCAGATCTCGTGGGCCTGCGCGATGAACCGCAATTCCGGTTCGGTGAACTCCTGGCTGGTGTCGCTGACCATCAGCAGCGCGTCGGCATCGGGCAGCAACCCGAGGGTGGACGACAGGTGCGGTTGGCCGTGCCCACCGACGCCGGGCGTGTCGATGAAGGTCAGGCCGCCCTTCAGCAGCGGGCTGGGCGCACCGACCTCCACCCGCAGCACCTCGCGGCCCCCGGCCTGCGGCGCGCGCCGCAGGTCGTGGCGGATGTCGGCGACCGGGATGTCGATGGTACGCGGCGGCACGTCGTCTCCGGCCGAGACCACCAGCCGTGCGGCGGGCTGGTCGGCGTAGGTGACGATGGTGACCAGTGCGGTGGTCTCGTCGTCGCCGACGCGGGCCACCGGAACGTTCAGCAGCGAGTTCAGCAGCTGACTCTTGCCCTGCTTGAGCTGCCCGGCGATCACCACCCGGATCTGCGGGTCGGTGATGCGTTCGCGGGCCACCGCGAGCCGGGCGGCCAGGTCAGCGCGATCGTTGAGTTCGGCGATCGCGGCGGTGTGGTCGATCAGCTCGACGATCACCGCAACCCGGCGCGGGTTTGGTGCTGGATTGACCCGGCCCGGGTCGGGTGCTGGATTGTGCGGCTGCGTCACATGCCCTCCCTTGCTCTAACACGGTATGCGCACGAAACGGTGGGGACCGTCACGCGGTCCCCACCGATCCGGGCGGGCTCTCTAGAAGCCGGGCAGGTGATCGCCCGACGCCAGCGAGAGCTCGTGGCCGTTGTCGAGCCGGCTGTTCACCAGCGCGGTGTCGTGGCCGGTGTCGAACAGCGCGTGGCTCGAGCTGTCATGCGTCGAGTTGTCGGCGACCGCGGTCTGGTGCACCGAGTCGTTCGAGTGGTCGGCCACCGTGGTGGTGGACGTGGTGGTCGACGTGGTCTCGGTGACGGTGTGCGTGGGTGTGCTCACCGAGTTGCCGCTGTTCGTCGCCGTGTGGCCGTCGATCACGGTGATGCCACCACCGCCGGCGTTGCCGCCCGTGGTGCGACCGCCACCGATACCGATCAGGCTGTCGCCGCCGACGGCGCCGCCCCCGTTGCCACCGCGGGCGTCCACGTCGTGGAAGACCGGGCCGCCGTTGTCCTTGATCACGGTACTGCCGCCGGTCGCGGTGGTGCCGTTGTCGTCGACCTGCCCGTGGCCGATCGCGACGTTGGAGCCGGTACCGGCCCACACGTGACCGTTGTTGACGTCGTTGTCGTTGCCCAGCACGGCGCCGTCACCGCTGACGATGTCACCGCTGTTGGCCCCGCCGACCACCACACCGCCGTTGGTGGCGGTGTTGCTGGTCTTGTCGCCCAGCGTGATGTCGCCGAAGCCGAGGTTGAACGCGCCCTGCTGGGCGTTGGCGCCGGCGTCCTGGCTGGGGCTCCACAGCGAGGTGTCGTTGTGGCTGGCCAGGTCGGTCTGCGGGGCGAACGTCGGCGACGGTGCGTAGACCGGGTCGAACGACGGCGCGTAGGCCGGTGCGAACCCGTACTGGTTGGCCACGGCGCGCTGCAGCCCGACGATCGGGTCACCGTCACCGAGCACCAGTCCCGGCACGGCGGTGGCCGCGACCGCGGACACCTGGGCGGCGGTCACACCGGCCAGACCGGCGTCCCGCAGCGACTGTTCGGGGGCCGCCACGAACGCGCGGGCGGCGTCCTCGCTGCGGAACAGGGCGAGGATCCAGTCGATCAGAGTGAGCATGTCGAACCCCTTCGGTGAGCTTGCTCGCCGGCCTGTCCGGCGATCTGCAACCACGCTATGGGTGCCGGACAGCCCCGGTAACGGGGCGCGACCCCCTCCCTAATCGGCCCCTAGCGGGGCTGGCAGGGGTGGGCCGTTAGGGGATTAGGGGATGCCCTGGAACGGCGCCAGAAACGGCCCAACCCCACGTCAAGCGACGCGGGGTTGGGTGACGGGGCTCAGAAGAGGTCGAAACCGGGATGCTCGGGGGCGGGATGGCCGTCGTCGAGTCCGGTGTGCTCCCAGCCGCCGTGGTCACCCCATTCGGGCTGGTGCTCAAGGGGCTGCTGGCCGAGGGGATCGTCGATCGGGTGCTCGAGGCCGGTGTCGGCCGCGTGGGCCGGCGCCTCGAACGGGTCCGGCGCGCCGGCGGCGTGTTCGGTGATCACGGACTGATCGGCCCCGGGTGGCGGGCCGATGATGCTGGTCAGGGCGTCCTGTGCCGCGTGCCCGACGGGCGCGGACAGGTGCGCGTCGAACGCGTCGAAGGCGGCCGTCGCGGCACCGCTCGTCCAGACGTTGCCGTCGCCGCCGAGCGCGGGCGCCGTGGTCGACATCGAGTCGGTGACCATGGGAATCAGGTTGTTGACGTCGGCACTGGTCACGTCGGTGAGATGGGCGTCGGCGATGGCGCCGGCCGGGTCGGCGGCGTAGCGTGCGGCGGCGTCGGGGTCGCGAACCAGCGACAGCACGAAGTCGAGCAACGAATTGGCCATGTCACGCCTTCTCCCCTTGCAGCGATAGCACAGTGGAATCCCAGCTGTTGCCTATGAATGCTAGCCAGCGCCGCTGCGGCCGAGATCGGTGTCGAACCCACCCCGCGCAGCCGTCCGTTAGGGGATACGGCCTTAGGGGATTACGCGACATTAGGGGTTAGCTGGCCGGGTTCCGGCGGACTGCCGTTATCGTGAGGATCGACCGCTCGTGCGCACCGAGGAGGGATGTCCGACGTGAGTGAATCGCTGGGGTTGTCGATCGGGACCGCCAACCTGGTGGCCGCGCGCCCCGGCCGGGCGCCGGTGTCGCGCCGCGCGGTTCTGACGCTGTGGGACAACCGGCCCGCCGAGGTCGGCGTTCCCTCGCAGAACCCCGAATTGACCAGCCCCAACCTCACCGAGGCCGGCCTGGTGCTGCGCGGCTTCGTCGAGCGGGTCGGCGATCCGGTGCCACTGGTGGCCGCCGACGGTTCGCCGCACCGCGGCGAGGCGCTGGTCGCCGAGGCCCTGGGCGCGATGGCCCGCGCCATCCAGGACGGGGAAGACGACGGGCGGCCGCTGTCCACGGTCGTGGTCGCCGTCCCCGCACACTGGGGCGCGGGGGTCGTCGGCGCGCTACGCGGCGCGTTGCGTGCGGTGCCGGCACTGTCGCCGAACGGGGTGCCGCCCATGTTGGTGTCGGATGCCACCACCGCGCTCGCCGCCTTGCAGGCCGACCCGGGCCTGCCCGCAAGCGGCGTGGTGGCGTTGTGCGATTTCGGCGCCAGCGGCACCGCCATCACGCTGGCCGACGCCGGCGCGAACCTGGCACCGATCGGCGACACCGTGCACTTTCCCGAGTTCTCCGGGGAACTGATCGACCAGGCCCTGCTGCAGCACGTCATGGCAGGTATCCGGGAGTCGGCCGACATCGATCCCGCGGGCACCGCGGCGGTCGGTTCCCTCACCCGGCTTCGGGAGGAGTGCCGGCTGGCCAAGGAACGGCTGTCCTCGGAGACGGCGACCGTGGTGCCGGCCGACTTACCGGGGTTCAACTCCGGAATCAGGGTCACCCGGGCCGAACTCGAGCAGCTGATGGCCGAACCCTTCGCGGGGTTCCTCGACGCCCTCGGGGATGCCCTGGAGCACAACAGGATTCCGGCGGTGAACCTCGCCGCTGTCGCAACGGTGGGCGGTGGCGCGGCGATACCGCTTGTCACGCAACGACTTTCCGAGGAACTTCGGGTCCCGGTGATCACCACGCCACACCCCGGACTCAACGCGTCGGTCGGCGCCGCGGTGATCGCGGCCCGCGGCGGCGAGCCGGATGCGCCGACCGGCATGGTGGTGGCTGCGGCCGACGCGCCCACGGGCCT
>ERZ724513.802-NODE-802-length-15743-cov-4.716662_pt1 | contig 15743 bp, 10 predicted proteins | sample MGYA00376046_ERZ724513 | MGnify/ENA primary metagenome ERZ724513 (study PRJEB28724, sample SAMN07190883) | activated sludge metagenome | isolation source: activated sludge of sewage treatment plant in Hong Hong | place: Hong Kong | collected 2016-03-17 ...
TCATCGGCTGGCCCGGCCAGAGCGGGCAGACCTCGCCGGCGGCGTTGTCGCAGACGGTAAACACGAAATCCATCTGCGGCGCGTCCGGCGTCGCGAACTCGCTCCAGCTTTTCGAGCGCAGCCCTTCGGTCGGAAAGCCATAGTCTTCGAGCACCTTGAGGGCGAACGGGTTGATGACGCCCTTGGGATGGCTCCCGGCCGAGAAGGCGCGAAAGCGCCCGCCGCCGTCTCTCCGCATGACGCTTTCCGCGATAATGGAGCGCGCAGTGTTGCCGGTGCACAGGAACAGCACGTTGTAGATCGGATCAGGCATCGGAGGATTCATCCGCTGTTTTCGACTTTCGGCAGGATGTGGATTGAAGCGGCCTTATCAGCGCAGCACAGAGGTCCGGCCTGCCTCCGCAGCAGTTCGTGGCGAGAAAGTCGATCAGCGCGCGCAGGCTGTCGATCTCGGCGCGGTAGATGATCGTGCGGCTGCGCCGCTCGGCGCTGACGAGCCTGGCGCGCGCAAGCACGCCAAGGTGCGCCGACATCGTGTTGGCGGGCACAGCCAGGCGACGCGCGACTTCGCCGGCGGGCAAGCCTTCCGGCTCATGCTCGATCAGCAACCGGAACACATCCAGCCGCGTGTTCTGCGAAAGCGCCGCGAAGGCGAGCAGGGCTTCTGTTGTTTCCATATTTCGTTGATAACGGAATTATTGAATTATGCAACCCTTGCCCGCGCCCCCGCGGCTGGGAATTTGCGAAAATTTGCGACCAATTCCGTTCGGCCGACGCCGAAAAGCCGAGTGCGCGCCGATCCGACCCCGCACCGGGCTCAACGAGTACGTAGACTTACCCAAGGGACGTCGCCCCCGGATTGCAACCGTATTTCGGCAAGACCTCTCTTAAGGTAACTTTATTTTACTGATTGTTGCGGCGATTGGGGCCGTCGCAACTCTCGCATGAAAAGGTTCATGATCAGGGGGCGGTATCATGGTCAGAAATCGAGTGGAAAAGCTGGTGCTCGATATCGTGCTGAGTTACGCCGATGACGACGGTGGTGACGATCTGAATTCTGACTCTATTCTTGATGTCGACGATCTAGCGATGACTCATATCGTTCTCGCGCTCGAGACGCGGCTGGGTGTCGAACTTCCGACCGATCTCGAAGACGCGCGAACCGTTGCGGAGTTGGTGGCCGGCGCGCTTGAAGCGCTGCGCGCCAACACGCCGACAGACGATCGGGCGATTCCTGTTCCAGGATTTCCGCCGGTCCACGCGGGCAGCGCAAGCTCCGCCAGCATTTGAGTGATCAGGGACGGTATCAAGAGAGAACGAGGCACGGCGACAGCCAAACAGAACGGAAATCGACGCCGACGCTCGTATATGTTTGAACAAAGACCCTCCGTGCATGGCTGCACGGAGGGTCTTTGTTCATGCGGTTCTTCCGATACCTGACGGCGAGCCCGGCCCTACCCCGCCGCCGCGGCGGCGGCAGGGTCGGTCTGACGCTGTTCGGAGCGCGGCGCGAAGACCTGCAGCAACGCGCGCTTGATGGTCGCGATCCGCGGCGCCGAGGTGATGCGCGCGCCGAGGAGGTCGGTGACGTAGAAGACGTCGACCGCCTTTTCGCCGAACGTCGCCACATGCGCCGACGCAATGTTCAGGTTGAGCTTCGACAGGGTCGTGGTCAGTTCGTACAAGAGGCCGGGACGGTCGAGACCGCTCACCTCCACGACGGTGTAGCGGTTCGACCACTGATTGTTGATCGAGATCTCGGGCTCGATGGCGAACGCCTTGATGCGCCCCTTCAGCGGCTCGCGCTTGGTCAGCAGTTCCGGGAGCTTGAGTTCGCCGCGCAGCACCGCCTCGATCGCATCGGTGACGCGGGTGGCGCGCCGCGTCTCGTCGTCGTCGCGCTCGAATTCGCGCGAGATCGAGATGGTGTCGAGCGCAAGTCCGTCGGTCGTCGTATAGATCTGGGCGTCGACGATATTGGCGCCGGCCTTGGCGCAGGCGCCGGCGATCAGGCACAACAGCCAGGGATGATCCGGCGTGAGCACGGTCAGCACCGTGACGCCGCGATAGGTGTCGAATGCGAACTTGGTCGCGAGCGTTTTGTCCTGCGCCTCCGCGACGCGAACGAAGCGGGCGTGATCGATCTGCGACTTGAGATCGACCTTGAGCCAGTAGGCGGGGTAGTGCCGGGCGATGTAGCGGTCCACCTCATCGCGCGACCAGTCGGCAAGCTCGGCGCGGAACTGCGCCTCCGCCACGGCGACGCGTTGCGCCCGGTTGACCTCGGAGAAACCGCCGGTCAGCGCCGGCTCGGCTTCGTAATACAGCGCACGCAGCAACTGCGCCTTCCAGCTGTTCCACACGCCGGGCCCGACGGCGCGGATATCGGCCGTGGTGAGGATGGTCAGGAGCTTCATGCGTTCGAGCGACTGCACGACCGTGCAGAAGTTTTCGATCGTCTTGCGGTCGGAGAGATCGCGCGACTGGGCGATCGACGACATCACCAGATGAATGTTGACGAGCCAGGCGACGGTCTCGGTGTCGGCCGCCGACATGCCCATCAGCGGACACAGATGGCGCGCGATCCGCGCCCCGGCGACCGAGTGATCCTCGGTGCGGCCCTTGGCGATGTCGTGCAGGAAAAGCGCGACGTAGAGCAGATCGCGGTGCTCGGGGAGAATGGTGCGCATCAGCTCGTTGGAGAGCCCGTACTCCTCGTTCTTTCCCCCTTCGATTTCCGCCAGCACGCCGATGCAGCGCAGCAGATGCTCGTCCACCGTATAGTGGTGGTACATGTTGAACTGCATCATCGACACGACGCGCCCGAAATCGGGAATGAACCGGCCGAGCACGCCGACCTCGTTCATGCGGCGCAGCACGATCTCCACATCGTTTTTCGCCGTGAGGATTTCGTAGAACAGGCGGTAGGCCTGCCGGTCGGCGCGCAGGTGCTTGTCGATCAGCTTCAGCGAGCGGGTCGCGGCCCGCATCGCATCGGGGTGAAAGGCGAGATTGTGCTGCTGCGCGAGGCGGAAAATGCGGATGAGGTTCTTCGGTTCGCGCCTGAACGCGTCCGGATCGGCAATATTGATGCGGTTGTTGTCGATGACGAAATCGTCGCTCTCGCGCAGCGAACGCGGCGCCCGTCTCCGCAGGCGCGCCACGAAGCGGTTGAGCACCGGCACATCCTTCTGGTGGCGGGCTTCGAGCCCGGCGCACAGGATGGCGGTGAGGTCGCCGACGTCCTTTGCGATCAGGAAGTAGTGCTTCATGAAGCGCTCGACATCGCGCATGCCGGGGTGGCTCGTATAGCCGAGCCGCTTGGCCATCTCGCGCTGGATGTCGAAGGAGAGCCGCTCCTCCGCCCTGCCGGTGATGAAATGCATGTGGCAGCGCACCGACCACAGGAAATTCTCGCAGCGCTGGAACAGGCTGTATTCCTGCCGGTCGAACACCTCGCGATCGATCAGTTCCTCCGGCCTGCGCACCCGGTAGACATATTTGGCGATCCAGAACAGCGTATGCAGGTCGCGCAGCCCGCCCTTGCCGTCCTTGACGTTCGGCTCGACCAGGTAGCGCGACTGCCCGACGCGGCGCAGCCGTTCTTCGCGCTCGGCAAGCTTGGAGGCGACGAATTCCGGGCCCGTGCTCTGGGCGATGTCCCTGTCGAATCGCGCCACGAGTTCGTCGAACAGGCTGCGCTCCCCGAACAGGAAGCGCGCCTCGAGAATGGCGGTGCGGATGGTCATGTCGGCCCGCGCCTGGCGGATGCATTCGTCCACCGAGCGGGTCGCGTGCCCGACCTTCAGCCCCATGTCCCACAGGCAATAGAGAATCGCTTCGGCGATTGATTCGCCCCAGGCGGTCTGCTTGTAGGGAAGCAGGAACAGAAGATCGATGTCGGACCCCGGCGCGAGCATCCCGCGGCCATAGCCGCCGGTCGCGACGATCGCCATGTGCTCGCCCTCGGACGGATTCTGGGCCGAATAGAGATGGGTGGTGGCGAACTCGTAGAGCACGCGGATGATCGCGTCCTGCATTTGCGAGAGGCGCACGGCGCAGGCCCTGCCCTGCCGGTCCTCGAACAAAAGCTGTTCGGCCCGCGCCCGTCCGTCGAGGAGCGCCGTTTTGAGCCGCTGGGCCACCGCGAGCCGCAACTCGTGCTCACGGCCGCCATAGTCGTTGGCGATGTGACTGAGATCGACTTTGGCCGTCTCGGCGTCGAACAGCTCCGAGACGGCGGCGGGTGGCTTATCCGTGACCGTATCCATACCGAATAAATAGCGTTCGGAACGCGAGGTGTCACGGGCGGCGGCGCCTCGGGTCAGGTTCCGGGAATGGGCGGCTGCCCAAGGCGGGCGTTCCGAGAAAGTCCTTCCCCGCGGTCCTGCCAATTTGCGGCTATATTTCATTGACGCACAAATGTTCCTCCGCCAAGACGACGCACCAGCGCCGATTTGAGCAACGCAGCTTGCGGGCGCTTAACAAATGCAGCTAAAGCGCAGGGGCCCGTCCCCCGCCAGGCTGCCGGCGGGCCGCCAAATCCCGCCTCCGACAGAACCGGCCTCGGCCCCCGTTCGAGCAAGCGGCGCCGCAGGCATGCATGGAGGTCTTATGATCCATTTCTCCCGACGTTCCCTGATCGCGGTCGCGATGGGGACCGCGCTGGCCGCCGCGACGGCCGCGCGCGCCGCCGACAAGCCGAGCGAAATCCGCATCGACTGGGCGACCTACAACCCGGTATCGATGCTGCTCAAGGACAGGGGGCTCCTGGAAAAGGAGTTCGCCAAGGACGGCATCGGCATTCGCTGGGTGCAGTCGCTCGGCTCCAACAAGGCGCTGGAATTCCTGAACGCCGGCTCGATTGATTTCGGCTCGAGCGCAGGCGCCGCGGCGCTGGTCAGCAAGATCAACGGTAACCCGATCAAGTCGATCTACGCCTATTCGCGCCCGGAATGGACGGCGCTGGTCGCTCCCAAGGACAGCAAGATCGAGAAGATCGCCGACCTCAAGGGCAAGCGCGTCGCCGTCACCCGCGGCACCGATCCGCACATTTTTCTCGTCCGCGCCCTGCAGTCGGCGGGCCTGACTGAAAAGGACATCCAGCCGGTGCTGCTGCAGCATCCGGACGGCAAGACCGCGCTGATCCGCGGCGATGTCGACGCCTGGGCCGGGCTCGACCCGATGATGGCGCAGGCCGAGGTCCAGGACGGCGCGCGGCTGTTCTACCGCAACCCGGAAGCCAATACCTGGGGCATCCTCAACGTGCGCGAGGAATTCCTCAAGGAACACCCCGACCTGGTGAAGCGGGTGCTCGCCGTATACGAGGACGCGCGCAAGGCGGCGCTGGCCGACTACCCCAGTCTGAAAAAGTCGTTCATTGCGGTGACCAAGCTGCCGGAACCCGTCGTCGACAAGCAGCTCAAGGAGCGCACCGACCTCACCCAAAGCCGCGTCGGCGCGGCGCAACGCGAATCGATCCTCGCCGCCGGGCTCGCGTTGCAGGAGGCCGGCGTGATCGCGCCGTCGGTCGACGTGAAGGCTGTCGTCGACGGACTGATCTCCGACCAGTTGCCGCCGGCTTCCAATTGACGCCGGCCCCGTCCGGCGGTTGATTGCGATAATGACTGTCGACGCTCAACCCATTGCGGCGCTGGACGAGCCAATGGCGCGTCCGGCGCCGGACCGGCGCAACCGCTGGCGCGCCATCGCGCTCGGGCTGCTCGTGCCGGTCAGCGTCGCCGCGCTGTGGGAGTTGGCGGTGTATGCCGGCCTGTCCAGCGGACGGCTGGTGCCGCCGCCCTCCCGCATCTTCACGACCTTCATCGAACTCGCCTCCACCGGCGAACTCGCCCGTCACACGATCGCGACGCTGCTGCGGGTCCTGGCCGGATTCGGCATCGGCGTCGCATTCGGAACGGTGCTCGGCGCGCTCGCCGGCTATTCGGCGCTGGCGCGCTCGCTCGCCGACCCGACGCTGCAGGCGTTGCGGGCAATCCCGTCGATCGCCTGGGTGCCGCTGTTCATCCTCTGGCTCGGCATCTTCGAAGCTTCCAAGGTCGCTCTGATCGCGGTCGGCGTGTTCTTTCCGGTCTACCTCGGCGTGATGGGCGCGATCATGTCGGTCGATCGCAAGATCGTCGAGATCGGTCGCATTTTCCGCCTTTCCGGGCCGGCGATGATCCGCCGCATCCTGTTGCCGGCGGTGCTGCCGGAATACGTCATCGCGCTCCGCGCCGGCCTCGGGCTCGGCTGGATGTTCGTCGTCGCCGCCGAATTCATGGGCGCCGCCGAAGGGCTCGGCTATCTCCTCATCGACGGGCAGCAGCTCGGCAAGCCCGCCCAGATCGTCGCTGCGATCGTCGCCTTCGCCATCGTCGGCAAGATCACCGACTGGCTGCTGGTCGCGGTTTCCACCCCGTTCCTGCGTTGGCAGGACGTCGTCACGCACCACAGGGAGCGCTGAATGCTCGCGCTCGACCGGATCGGCAAGACCTATCCCAACGGCGTGCGGGCGCTCGACGGCGTGACCCTCAATGTCGCGCTCGGCGAAATCCTGTCCGTGGTCGGCGGGTCCGGCTGCGGAAAGTCAACCTTGCTGCGCGTCATCTCCGGCCTCGATCCCCCCACGGCCGGACGCGTCTCGCTCGACGGAGCGGCGATCACCGCGCCGCACCCGAAGATCGGCATGGTGTTTCAGGAGCCGCGGCTGCTGCCCTGGCTCACCGTCGCCGACAATGTCGGGTTCGGACTTCCCAAGCTCGCGCAGGCGGTGCGCCAGCGGCGGGTGGCGGCGCAGCTTCAGCGCGTCGGGTTGTTCGAGAAAGCGGGCGTCTGGCCGCGCGAATTGTCGGGCGGACAGGCGCAGCGCGTCGCGATCGCGCGCGCGCTCGTCACCCGGCCCGAGGTCCTTCTGCTCGACGAGCCCTTTTCCGCGCTCGACGCTTTCACCCGCGCCGATCTGCAGGACCATCTGCTCAGTCTCTGGGCCGAGCTGAAGCCGACGCTGGTCGTGGTCACTCATGACGTCGATGAAGCGATCGTGCTCGGCGATCGCGTGGTGGTGATGCGCCCGCGGCCGGGACGCGTCGGCGAGGAGATCGCCATCGACCTGCCGCGCCCGCGCGACCGCCAGTCGGCCGCCTTCGATTTCGCCAAGCGCCGGGTGCTCACCGCGCTCGACCGCGCGCAGGACCGCCCGCTCAGCGTCGACGATCGCGAGGCGGAAACCGCCGCCGGCGCCGCGCTGTGGTGGTAGGGTCGGCAGCGGCAGCGCCATCAGAAAAAGCCCCGGATCAGGTCCGAGGCATGCTTCGCCGGAAAATGCGCTAGCTGTTCTTGCGTGGTCGCATTTTCTGCGGCGAACCGGTTCCCACCCCCGGATCAGGTCCGGGGGCATGCTTCGCCGGAAAATGCCCTAGCCCAGCGACATCAGCTCGTCGAGCGTGCCGACATGCTTGTGGGTGAGCGCGCCGCGGATCTTGCGATCGAGATCGTGCTCGAGGAACGGCTTGTGCAGAATGTGCTCATGCCGGATGCCGGACAGCACGGGTGAATCGGCAAGGCCGGTGATGAAGACGATCGGCAAGGCCGGCAGACGCGCGCGGGCCTCGCGGGCAAGTTCGAGACCGCTCATTCCGGGCATGGCGAAATCGATCAGCGCAACATCGATCTTGCGCTTGCCGGAAAGCGCTTCCAGCGCCGCCCCACCGCTCCCCACCTCGATCGGAACGTGGCCCAGTCCCTCGAGCATCGAGGCCGTGACGTGGCGCACATGGTCGTCGTCATCCACCACGAGAACGACGGCGGAGAGGGGCAGCGCAGCGGCCAGGTTCTCGGCCGAGAGCGGCGCCTGGTCGGCGGCTGCCGTCGCGGAGCGCGGGAAGTAGACCCGAATGGTCGTGCCCTGCTCGAGCACCGTCTCGATCTGCACGCCTCCGCCCGACTGCTTGGCAAAGCCGAGCACCTGGCTGAGACCGAGCCCGGACCCCTTGCCGACCCGCTTGGTGGTGAAGAACGGCTCGAACGCCTTGGCGAGCACCTCGTCGGACATGCCCGTGCCGGTGTCGCTTACCGAAACCACGACATAGTCGCCCGCCTGCGGCTCTTCCGGCCGGGTCGGCCCGTCCAGCGTGGCATTCCCGGTCGAGACGACGAGCTTGCCGCCGAACTGCATGGCGTCGCGCGCATTGATGGCGAGATTGAGCACGACGAGTTCGAGCTGGGTCGGATCGACCACGGCCGGCCAGGTATCGGGGCTCAGCACCGTTTCGATCTCGACGCTGCCGCCCATCGTGCTCTGCAGCAGATCACGCATGCGGCCGACCGTCTCCTTGAGGTCGATCGTGCGCGGTTCGAGGCGCTGGCGGCGCGAGAATGCGAGCAGTTGCGCAATCAGCTTGGCTCCGCGCTCGGCCGCGAGGCGTGTATGCGACAGCCGGCGCAACAGTTTGGGATCGTCCGACTGCGCCCAGGCTTTTTCCAGATAGCTGATATTGCCGAGGATGACGGTCAGCAGATTGTTGAAATCGTGGGCGACGCCGGAGGTCAGCTGCCCGATCGCGTCGAGCCGCTGCATCTGCCGCAACGTGCTCTCCACCTTCTCGCGCTCCTCGATCTGGGCGAGGAGCTGGCGGTTGGTCGCGGCCAGATCTTTGGTGCGTTCGGCGACGCGAAGCTCGAGCGTTTCGTTGAGGCGGAGCAGTTCCTCGCGGCTGCGGCGCAGCGCCGCCTCCCACCGCCGCGCGTCGGTTACGTCGACGCAGGAACCGATGAAACCGATGAAGGCGCCGTCGGTGGCGTAATGCGGAACGCCGGTATTGTCGACGTGGCGCCATTCGCCGTCGTGGCGGCGCAGGCGAAAGCCGAGACGGAACGGCTCGTGACGCTCGAAGGCGGAGCGATAGGTGTTGCGGCAGCGGGCGCTGTCCTCCGGATGGACGTTCTCGAACCATCCATCGCCCAGCTCACCCTCCATTTCGCGTCCGGTGAACGCGAGCCAAGGACGGTTGAACCAGGTGCATTTGGTGCTGGCGTCCGCAACCCAGATCATCACCGGGGCGGAATCGGCGAAATCGCGAAACCGCGCTTCGCTCAAGCGCAGCGCGTCAAGGCTCTCGGTATAGGCGCGGGCGTTGGAGATGGCGGTGGCGAGATGCCCGGCGACAAGATCGAAGAAGCCGCGATAGTCGTCATCGAGCGCGCGCCGCGGGTTGACCCCCAGGACCAGCGCTCCGGCCGACGCCACCGTTCCGAGCTTGGCCACCGGCAACACCAGCGCCCGATTGGTCGGCTCGGGCCATGTGCCGCCGGGAAGCAGGCCGAAGCGGCTCGCGAGATCATACAGAAGGATCGCCTCGCCGGTGCGGACGACGCGGCTGACGTTCCATGGATCGTCGCCGTGCAAGGCGACCTCGACGGGGAATTTATCGTAAGGCAGGCCCGTGGATCCGATGGCGCGAATGCGCCCGGTTTCTTCGTCGAGAAGATAAAGGAGGGCAAAAGGAATGTCGGGATTGTAGGCGCCGAGCACGTGGATCGCAGCCTGGCAGGCGCTTTCGACGCCGCGCGTCTCCGTGTTCTGCGACGCCAGTTCGCGCAGGATGCGGAGCCGGCGTTCGCTCAAGACCCGGTCGGTCGTCTCGGTGACGGCGGTGAACACGCCGCCAATCCGCCCGTCCGCGTGTTTAATCGGGCTGTACGAATAGGTGAAGTAGGCTTCTTCCAGGTAGTTGTTGCGATCAACGGGAAGCAGCAGATCGTGCGACCAGGTCGCCTCGCCGCGCCAGATGCTCGCGAGCTGCGGGCCGATGATGGCCCAGATTTCCGGATAGATGTCGCGCCCGCGCGCGCCCAGGCTCATGGGATGCTTGGTCATCCCGAGAATCGGCCGGTAGGCGTCGTTGTAAACCATTACGAACTCCGGCCCCCACCACAAGAGCATGGGGAACCGCGAGTTGAGGCAAATGCTGACCGCCATTTTCAGCGCGTCAGGCCATTGTTCCGGCTGGCCGAGCGGCGAACGGGTCCAGTCATGTGCGCGCATCAACGCGCCCATCTCCCCTCCGCCGGCGAGAAATTCACAACTCGGCGCAGCGGCTCGGACTTTCGCAGCTTTGATGTCGGCGAACTGCTCTTTCATGATGTTCGAACCTCGAACCCGAGCATCAACAAGCAGCTTGCGGACAAGGTCGCATCAGCAACACACACCCCGTATTGTCTGGCAGCCCCCGCCCGAGAGCCCAGCGGCCGGCACGGCCGCCCATGCCTTTGTGGGTCCGGCGTCCGACCTCGCCACCGTCAGTCAAAGCGCGGTCGGCCCCGCAGCTTTACTGATCACATGGAAAAGTGGCCGAATGTGAGGCCACCATTCAAATTTGTGGCTATCATAACAGTTTAGCGAGCAAGCGTCGATGCGGTCGGCTTTTGCGGACACGCAGCGAAGGCGGTCCCCGCTTGTGCCTGGGGGGGCTTCCTTTGTACTGATCCTTTCGACGCACGACCGTGCCGGACCAAGGAGCCCCCGATAATGGATGCCGCCGCATTGCGCGCCCTGCAGGCGCCGATCAAGGAGCGTTACAAGGCAGATCCAGGAACCGCCTTTATAACGCTGCGCGCAAAAGGACGGCTCGACGAGGCTAATATTGCTTGCAAAGTCGAAACCGGCCGGGCGCTTGCGGTCGCCGGCCTGCATCCGGCGTCCGGCGGAACCGGACTGGAACTCTGTTCGGGGGACATGCTGCTCGAAGCGCTGGTCGCTTGCGCCGGCGTCACCCTCAAGGCGGTGGCGACGGCGCTTGCCATTCCGTTGCGGTCGGGCGTCGTCAGCGCCGAGGGCGACCTCGACTTTCGCGGCACGCTCGGCGTCGCCAAGGATGCCCCGGTCGGGTTTTCGCAAATAAGGTTAACGTTTGAGGTCGATACCGACGCCCCGCAGGAGCAGCTCGACCAGCTGCTGAAGCTGACCGAACGCTACTGCGTCGTCTATCAGACAATCCGCAACGGACCCGCCACCGAGGTGCGGCTCGTTCGCGCCTGATGGATTCGTGTTCGCCGACGAAAGCACCAGTACGACAAAAGCCAATTGGCCGCAGGCTAGCTCCAACCGGCTATGCTTCCGCGCGAACGGCCGTCGCGCCGGGCTCGGCGGCGTTCACATTCCGACCGCGAGGCGCCGCAGCGCAAAGCGCTGCAGCTTGCCGGTCAGCGTCTTCGGCAGTTCGTCCACGAAAATGATCCGGCGCGGGTATTTGTAGGGCGCGATCGTCGCCTTGACGTGGTCCTGCAGTTCCTTGGTCAGCACGGCCTCACCACCGGTCTTGGCGAGGCTGCTTTTCGCCGCGCCGGGCTGCAGGACGACGTAAGCCGTGACAATCTGTCCGCGCTCCTCGTCGGGTGCGCCGACGACGCCGCATTCGGCGACCGCCGGATGCGACAGCAAAGCCGCCTCCACCTCCGGTCCGGCGATGTTGTATCCCGCCGACACGATCATGTCGTCGGACCGCGCCTGGAACCAGAAATAGCTGTACGCGTCCATGAGATAGGCGTCGCCGGTCACATTCCAGCCGTTCTGCACGTAGCGTTGCTGGCGCGGATCGGCGAGATAGCGGCAGCCGGTCGGCCCGCGCACCGCGAGCCGTCCGATCGTACCGGGCGGAACCTCCCGCCCCTCCTCGTCGACAATGCGCGCCTCGTAGCCGGGCACCGGCCGGCCGGTCGAGCCCGGACGAGACGAATCCTCCGGCGAGCCGATGAAGATATGCAGCATTTCGGTCGCGCCGATGCCGTCCATGATCTTGATGCCGGTGGCGTCGCGCCAGGCTTCATAGGTCGCCTTGGACAGCGTTTCGCCGGCGGACACGCATTTGCGCACCGATGACAAATCGTGTTCGGCGAGCAGCGGGAGCATCGCGCGGTATGCGGTGGGCGCGGTGAAGCACACCGTCGCTTTGAACTGTGCGATCGCCGTCATGAGGTCGGCCGGCGTCGTCTTTTCGATCAGGATCGAGGCCGCGCCGATGCGCATGGGAAACAGGGCGATCCCGCCCAGCCCGAAGGTGAAGGCGATCGGAGCGGTGCTGATGAACCGGTCCTCGGCGGCCGCGCGCAAGACGTAGCGGCCATAAGTGTCGCCGACCACGAGCATGTCGCGGTGGAAATGCATCGTGCCTTTCGGCTCGCCGGTGGTGCCCGAGGTAAACGCGATCAGGCAAACGTCGTCGCTCGCGGTGTCGCAGGCGGCAAACTCGGCGTAGCCCGGCTGGGCCATGAGGCGTTCGAGCGAGCCCTCCGCGCCGTCGCCCCAGTAAACGACGCGCTCGAGCTCGGGGCACGCCGCTTTCGCCTTCCCCATCTCGTCGGCGTACCGGGCGTCGCACAGCGCGAACTTGATCTGGGCTTTTATGACGGGAAACGCGATTTCCTTCGCGCGCAGCAACGGCATCGTCGCCACGGCCACGCCGCCCGCTTTGAGCACGGCGAAATAGGCCGCGACCATGGTCGGGTTGTTGGGTCCGCGCAGCAGCACGCGGTTGCCGGGTACGAAACCGAGGTCGCGCGTCAGCACGTTGGCGATGCGGTTAACCCGCTCGGCGAAGGCGGCATAGGTCAGGGATTCGGCTGCGGATACGAGGCAGAGCCGATCCCCATGCCCCTTGGCGATCCAACGGTCGACCAGCTCGACCGCGCAATTGACGCGGGAGGGATACTGCAGCTCGGGGAAGCGGAAGATGAAATCCGGCCACTGGGCGCGGGGCGGCAAGTTGTCGCGCGCGAAGGTATCGACATGCGCGGACGGGTGGAGCGGTGGGTAAGCGTCGTCGTCTATCGCGGTCACGAACGATGCACTCCGATGGGCGAATCCACTTGCCGAGCCCAATCGTTGCTCTTCACATACTATATCTCAAGCGCGGCCGGACGGAACCATCACCGCGCGCGGGCCACGGTTCCGTCCAGCCTCTGGCCGGGAGACAGGCATGAAGGTCGATGTGATCGGCGGCGGGCCCGCCGGGCTCTATCTCGCGATCCTGATGAAGAAGGACCGCCCTGACGCCGAGATCACCGTATTCGAGCGCAACCGTCCGGACGACACCTTCGGCTTCGGCGTGGTGTTCTCCGACGAGACGCTGGCGGCCTTCGAGGCCTATGACCGGGAAAGCTACCAGGCGATCGTCGACAATTTCGCCTACTGGGACGACATCGAAATCCACTTCAAGGGAACGGTGCGCCGGATCGGCGGCAACGGCTTCTGCGGCTGCTCGCGCGTGACCTTGCTGCGCCTGCTGCAGGAGCGCGCCCGCGCGCTCGGGGTCGTACTCAAGTTCGAGACGATCGTCGATGCGAGCCTGGCCGCGCACGCGGGAGCCGACCTGATCGTCGCCGCCGACGGCATCAACAGCGCGATCCGCGACGCTCGGCGCGATCATTTCGGCACCAAGATCGATTTGCGGCCCAACAAATTCGCGTGGATGGGCTCGACGCGGGCCTTCGACGCCTTCACCTTCTTCTTCCGCGAAACCGAGCACGGCATTTTCATCGCCCATTGCTATCAGTACGAGCCGGGGCGTTCGACCTGGGTGATGGAGGCGCAGCCCGAAACCTTCGCCCGGGCGGGCCTCGACACGCTCGACGAGGCGCAGTCGGCCGCTTTCCTCGAAGGGGTCTTCCGCGAGGAACTGCGCGGCCACCGCCTCCTCATCAATCGCTCGATGTGGCGCAATTTCCCCCGCGTCTCCAATGCCCGCTGGGTCAAAGACAATATCGTTCTGATCGGCGACGCCAAGGCGACCGCGCATTTCTCGATCGGGTCGGGAACCAAGCTCGCCATGGAGGACGCGATCGCGCTGTACGACGCGTTCCGCGCGACCGGCTGGCGCGATGTCGGCGCTGCGTTGCAGCATTTCGAGACCGCCCGCCGCGACGAGGTGGAGAAGACCCAGCACGCGGCCGATGTGTCGCTGGTCTGGTTCGAGCATGTCGACCGCTTCTGGCCGATGGACCCGCAGCGCTTCACCTTCGGGCTGATGACGCGCGCCAAGGCCATCACCTATGACAATCTGCGCCTGCGCGCGCCCGGCTTCGTCGATGAGATCGATCGTATGGTGGCCGAGGACGTGCGCAGCCAGGGCTTTCCCGTCGATACGCTTCGCCCCACAGCGCCGATGTTCCAGCCTTTCCGGCTGCGCGGGCTCACGCTCGCCAACCGCGTCGTCGTCTCGCCCATGTGCCAGTATTCGGCGACAGACGGCGTGCCGGGCGACTGGCACCTGGTGCATTACGGCGCCCGCGCGATCGGCGGCGCCGGCCTGATGTTCACCGAGATGACCGACGTCTCCGCCGAGGCGCGCATCACTTACGGCTGCACCGGCATGTATGACGACGCCCAGGAGGCGGCGTGGAAGCGCATCGTCGATTTCGTGCATGCCAATTCGGCGGCGAAGTTCTGCCTTCAGCTTGGTCATGCCGGGCGCAAGGGCGCGACCAAACTGATGTGGGAGGGCATCGACGAGCCGCTCGAAATTGGCGCATGGCCGATCATCGCCGCCTCCCCGCTTCCCTATTATCCGCACAGCCAGGTTCCGCGCGAAATGACGCGAGCCGACATGGACAAGGTGGTCGCGGACTTCGTCGCCGCGGCCAAGCGCGCAAGCCGCGCCGGCTTCGACATGCTGGAAGTGCATGCCGCCCACGGCTATCTGCTCGCGAGCTTCATCTCGCCGCTCACCAATATCCGCACCGATGAGTACGGCGGCACGCTGGAAAAGCGCATGCGGTTTCCGCTCGAAGTGTTCCGCGCGGTGCGCGCGGTGTGGCCGGACGACAAGCCGATGTCGGTGCGCATCTCGGCGACCGACTGGGAGGACGGCGGACTCACGGGCGAGGACGCGGTCACGGTCGCGCGCCTGTTCGCGGAAGCAGGCTGCGACCTGATCGACGTCTCCACCGGCCAGACCACGCCCGACGCCCAGCCGATCTACGGCCGCATGTTCCAGACGCCGTTCGCCGACCAGATCCGCAACGAGGCCGGCCTTGCCACCATGTGCGTCGGCGCGATCACCACCGCCGACCAGGTGAATACGATCGTCGCGGCCGGGCGCGCCGATCTCGTCGCGCTCGCGCGCCCGCACCTGACCGACCCGTCGTTCGCCATGAAGGCGGCGGCCTGGTATGGCGCGGCCGACATCCACTGCCCGCCGCAATACCTTGCCGGGCGCGACCAGATTTTCCGCAACAGCGAGCGCGACCGCGCCGAACTGACCGAACTGCGCCTGAAGGCCAAGCCCAAGTCGCATGAGGCGACCTTCAAGCAGGCGCGGAATAACTTGCGCGCTCTCCCGTCACCTCTATTATTAAGAAATAAATAGGAGGTTATCCCGGTTAGGAGCTATGGGGGGCTTAAATGGCTTTCGGCATGAAGCGGACGGACCTCCGCGCGATGGCCCAAGCAAAGGTAGACGATGCCAACATTCTGCTGAATAGTGGGCGATTTTCGAATGCTTACTACCTTGCTGGTTATGCGATCGAAATCGGTCTTAAGGCATGCATTGCCGCTCAAGTCAGCGCTGAGACGATACCTGATAAAGATTTTATCAAGAAAATCCACAGCCATGTGTTTCCCGAGCTGGTAGGACTTGCGGGCTTGGCGGCAGATCTAAAAAGACAGAAAGATAAAAGCGCTGCGTTCGCAGCTAATTGGGCAATCGTGTCGGAATGGTCTCCTGATGCGCGGTACGAACCGTGCGATC
>ERZ724513.805-NODE-805-length-15730-cov-8.234577_pt1 | contig 15730 bp, 15 predicted proteins | sample MGYA00376046_ERZ724513 | MGnify/ENA primary metagenome ERZ724513 (study PRJEB28724, sample SAMN07190883) | activated sludge metagenome | isolation source: activated sludge of sewage treatment plant in Hong Hong | place: Hong Kong | collected 2016-03-17 ...
GTCGCCGTGCACGAGTGCGGCGGGCCGGTCATCGGCGGCCGCGAGGACTGGGCCGAGTTGCTGAGCACCGGGCACGGCGTCGAGGTCACCGGCTACTGGGGCGAAACCGTGGGCAGCGCGGACGAGGCACGTGACCTGGTCGCCGAGACCGGGGCGCACGGTTTGGCCGGCGACCTGTTCGCCGACGGCGCGCTCGGTTCGCACACCGCGTGGCTGCACCGGCCCTATCACGATGCGCCGGACTGCACCGGCAACCGCTACCTCGACGACGACGCCATCGAGGCGCACCTGTCGGCGTGCACTGAGGCCGGGATACCTGCTGGTTTTCATATCATCGGCGATGCCGCCGTCACCGCCGTCGTCGACGCGCTGGACCGTGTCGTCGCGCGGCACGGCACCCCGGCGGTCGCGCGGTGCGGGCACCGCCTCGAGCATGTCGAGATGGTCGACGCCGCGCAGGCGGCGAAACTCGGGTCGTGGGGAGTCATCGCCAGCATGCAGCCAAACTTCGACGCACTGTGGGGCGGCCGGACCGGAATGTACGCCCAGCGGCTCGGCGCCGAACGTGCCGAACGGCTGAACCCGTTGGCGCTCTTGGCATCCCACGGCGTGCCGCTCGCGTTCGGGTCGGACAGCCCGGTCACCGACCTCGACCCCTGGGCCACGGTCCGGGCCGCGGCGAACCACCGGACACCGGGCAGCGCCATCTCGGCCCGCGCGGCGTTCGCCGCGGCCACCCGGGGCGCGTGGCGGGCCGGCGGGGTCCGCGACGGGATCACCGGCACGCTGACCCCTGGTGCTCCCGCCTCCTACGCGGTGTGGGACACCGACGACCTCGAGGTCGGTTCGCCCGCCGACAGCGTGCAACGGTGGTCGACCGATTCGCGGTCCCGCGTGCCGGCGCTGCCCCGCCTCGGCGACGGCGCCGCGTCGCCCAAGTGCCTGCAGACGGTGCACCGCGGCGCCACGATCTTCGGTGGCCTCGATGGGTAATGCGCTGCTGCGCCGGCTGCCGCGGATCGTCGCCGCGGTGGTCGCCGGGCTGTTGATGTCCGCCGGTTTCGCGCCGCTGTCCTGGTGGTGGGCGCCGGTGCTGGCGCTGGCGCTGCTGGCCGGCGTGCTGCGGTGGCCGTCGACGACGGTGATCGGCGGCGGCGGTTACGGCCTGCTGTTCGGGCTGGCGTTCTATCTGCCGCTGCTGCCGTGGGTCAGTGGATTCGTCGGCCTGCCACCGTGGTTGGCGTTGTGCGCGTTGTGCGCGCTGTTCCCCGCCCTGTTCGGGTTGCTGGCGGTGCTGGTCCGCCGGCTGCCCGGCTGGCCGGTGTGGTTCGCCCTGTTGTGGGTGGCCCAGGAATGGCTCAAGAGTTCGGCGCCCTTCGGCGGATTCCCGTGGGGCGTCATCGGTTTCAGTCAGATCAATGGTCCGCTGCTGCCACTGGCGCGGTGGGGTGGCGCCCCGCTGCTGTCGCTGGCGGTCGCGCTGGCCGGGTTCGCGGCGGCGGCACTGGCCGTCGAAACCGTGGCGTGGTGGCGCCGCGGACAGCACCGCCATGCGCATCCACCCGCCGTCGTGCTGCCGGGCATCGTCATCGCCGTCGTCCTGCTGACCGCCGCGCTCGCGCACCCGCAGGTACGCCGCTCGGCGGCCGGCGCGGACACCGACACCGCCGTCACGGTCGCCGCGGTGCAGGGCAATGTGCCGCGGCTGGGACTGGACTTCAACGCCCAGCGCCGCGCCGTGCTCGACAACCACGTCGACGAGACGCTGCGGCTGGCCGACGAGGTGCGCGCCGGCCGGGCGCAGCAGCCCCAGTTCGTCATCTGGCCGGAGAACTCCTCGGACATCGACCCCCTGGCCAATGCCGACGCCCGCGAGCGGATCAGCGTGGCCGCGCGGGCGATCGGCGCCCCGATCCTCGTCGGCGGGGTCGTCGCGGCTCCCGATGCCACCCCGGAGACGCCCACCGCCACCAACTCGATCATCGTGTGGGAGCCGGAAACCGGACCCGGCGAGCGCCACGACAAGCAGATCGTCCAGCCGTTCGGGGAGTACCTGCCGTGGCGCGGGTTCTTCCGCAAGCTGTCGCCCTGGGCGGACCGCGCCGGCTACTTCGTGCCGGGCAGCGGCGACGGTGTCGTGCATGCGGCCGGGGTGCCGATCGGTGTGACGACGTGCTGGGAGGTCATCTTCGACCGCGCCGCCCGCAACGCCGTGCGCAACGGCGCGCAGGTGCTGGCCGTGCCGACCAACAACGCGACGTTCGACGAGACGATGAGCGAACAGCAACTGGCGTTCGCGCGCGTCCGGGCCGTCGAACACGACCGCTACGTCGTGGTCGCCGGCACCACCGGCATCAGCGCCGTCATCGCCCCGGACGGCCGGGAAGTGGCCCGCACCGCGTTCTTCGAGCCGGCGTTCCTCGATCAGCAGATCCGGCTGAACACGACCCGGACCGTGGCGACCCGCTGGGCGCCGCTGATCCAATACCTGCTGGTCGGAGCCGCCGTTTTCGCCGTAATCGCGGCTGTCATGCAAAATGGAGGGTTCGTGCGTCGAGAACCCGGCGCCAAGACGAGGAGCGGTAGCTGATGACGGAGCATCCCAGCGAGCGGACCCTGGTCATCATCCCGACGTACAACGAGATCGAGAACCTGCCGCTGATCGTCGCGCGGGTTCACAAGGCGCGCCCGGACGTGCACGTCCTGGTCGTCGACGACGGCAGCCCGGACGGAACCGGAAAGCTGGCCGACGAACTCGCGCTGGCCGACCCGGACCGCGTCCACGTCATGCACCGCGACGCCAAGGACGGACTCGGCGCCGCATACCTGGCCGGATTCGCCTGGGGTCTGGGCCGCCAGTATTCGGTGCTGGTCGAGATGGACGCCGACGGCAGCCACGCCCCCGAACAGCTCTACCGCCTGCTGGACGCGGTCGACGGCGGCGCGGACGTGGCGATCGGCTCGCGCTATGTCGACGGCGGCACGGTGCGCAACTGGCCGTGGCGGCGACTGGCGCTGTCCAAGACCGCCAACACGTATTCACGCGTGCTGCTGGGGGTCGACATCCACGACATCACCGCCGGCTACCGGGCCTACCGGCGCGAGGTGCTCGAGAAGATCGACCTGGCCGCCGTGGACTCCAAGGGCTACTGCTTCCAGATCGACCTGACCTGGCGGGCCATCAACTACGGCTTCAAGGTGGTGGAAGTGCCGATCACCTTCACCGAACGTGAACTCGGCGTCTCCAAGATGAGCGGTTCCAACATCCGCGAGGCGATGGCCAAAGTCGCGCAATGGGGGATCGGCAGCCGGCTCGACCGGGCGCGGGGCATCGTCCGCTAGAGCGGCTTTCCCATCTGTTCAGCGGTGGCTGCGACGATGTTCGAGTGAGACTCGCAGTGGCCGCTGACTAGATCTGGAGCGGTGCTCCGGTCAGCTTCCGCGGCGCTTGGTCTTGATGATGTCCAGACGCTCCTTGAGCAGCTCGTCGAGCTCCTCGACGGAGCGGCGCTCCAGCAGCATGTCCCAGTGGGTCCGCGGCGGCTTGACCTTCTTGGGTTCGGGCAGGTCACCCTCGATGAGGGTGCCTTCCAGCCCGTTGCGGCACAGCCAGGTGCCGGGGATCTCGGCGTCGTCGGCGAACGGGACCTCGAACTCCTCGCCGTTCTCGGTGCGATACCGCGCGAGCTGACGCGGCGCCAGGTCGTGGTTTCGGTCGGTCTCGTAGCTCACAGCCCCGAGGCGACTGCCTCTCAGGACACGATCAGCCATCGTCAATCACTTCCTCTACCCGCGTAATGGTCCGGGATCCTCAACGCGGCGCCGAGCCGCACGGTTCCCGGTGCAACGCGGCACCGATAGACACAGATACCCCAGGATACCGCCGATCCGGCCGACCGCCCGCACGCCGGTCTACAGTCGGTCCTCGTGGCCCGTCGATCACGCCCCGCGGCATGCCGTTGGTGCGGCCGTGATCTCAGCGACGTCGACGCCGGGATCGGCCGCCGCCGACAGTACTGCCGGCAGTCCTGCCGGCAACGCGCCTACGAACAGCGGGCGATGGTGAAGGGCAGTTCGGTGCCGCCGGATTCGGTGGTGCTGACCCCGGACGAGGCCGCCGAGCTGTCCGACCGGGTCTACCAGGTGCGCTGTGCGGCCGAGGACGTCGCGACCGCCGTGTCCGAGGGTGCTGACCGGGCCGAGCTGCAGGACCTGTGCGACGCGCTGCTAGTGGCGGTGAAGGCCGCCGACGGCTGGCGCTGAGCCGCCCGATCAGCAGCTGAACTTCAAGCCGAGCTCCGGCGCGTCGACCAGTTTCAGGCAGCCCAGCGGCTCCACGCCGCTGTCGGCGAACTTGACGCCGGACTGCCGCGCGAAGTTCACGCAGAACAGCCCGTCGGGGTCCGAGCGGCACTGGTAGTCGCCGAACCGCAGTGAGCTGCCGTAGGGGAGTTCGGCGCCCTTGCCGGCGGCGAAGCGGCCCGGGTCGGCGTGCGAGGAGCCGACGGCGAGGGTCGAGCCGTCGAAGTCGGTCCAGCCGCCGATCCAGTGGCCGTAGGAATCCGTCGGTTCGGTCGGTGGTTTGCGCAGGTTGACCAGGCAGGCCAGCGCGCCACCCGACTTCTCCTCCGTCATGCACTCGGTGGTCCCGGTCGGAGTGACGAACGCGACGTCGGCGTTCAGTTGTGTCGTGACACCGTCGCGGGTCGCGGTGTGAAACGCGGCCGGATCGGCCGGCTTGCCGGCCCCGACCCACGCCATCGCCGTCTCGATCGGGGTGGCTCCGGTGGGAGCGGCGCTCGGAATCGGCACGGTCGGAGACGTTTTCGACGACGTGGGCGGCGGCTGGGAGGACGCGCTCGGCGTCTTCGGAGAGATGGGCGTCAGCGTCGGCTGCGCCGTGGGACCCGACGAACACGCCGAAACGGCCCCGGTGAGCAGCACCGCGGCGGCGGTCAGAACGGCAATCCGCATGCCGCCATAATGCCCGGCCGGGCCCATCGCAGCTAACGTGACACCTGTTCCGATACCGTCGGAGGTATGCACGACCGCATCATCCGCACCACTACCGGCTCCGGCGTCGTCGAGGGCTTCATCCGCGACGGCGTGAACCGGTGGCGTTCCATTCCCTACGCCCAGCCCCCGGTCGGTCCGCTGCGCTTCCGGGCGCCGCAGCCGGTCCGGCCGTGGCCCGGGGTCCGGCACTGCCATTCCTTCGCCGCCTGCGCCCCGCAGCAGCGGATGTACACGGCCATCGGGCTCGGCCGGTACCAGCCGAGCAGCGAGGACTGTTTGACCCTCAACGTGGTGGCCCCCGAGGATGCCACGGGCGACGCGCTGCCGGTGATGGTGTTCATCCACGGCGGCGCGTTCATCCTGGGCAGTTCGGCGACCCCGATCTACGACGGTGCGTCACTGGCACGCGGCGGCTGTGTCTTCGTCTCGCTGAACTACCGGCTGGGCGCGCTGGGCTGTCTGGACCTGTCGTCGCTGGGGACTCCCGACATCCCGATCGAGTCCAACCTCTACCTGCGCGACATCGTCCTGGCGCTGGAGTGGGTCCGCGACAACATCGCCGCGTTCGGCGGCGACCCGGACAACGTCACCGTCTTCGGGGAGAGCGCGGGCGCCGGCGCCGTCGTCAGCCTGTTGGCGGTACCGGCCGCCAAAGGGCTGTTCCGGCAGGCCATTTCGGAGAGCCCGCCGGCCGGCATGACCCGCTCGCGCGAGGTCGCCGCGCACATCGCCGCGAAGTTCGCCGCGCTGATCGGTTCCCGGCCGGCCGACGCCGCGCATGCGCTGATGGAAGCGACACCGGCCCAGTTGGTGGAGGCGGTCGACGCGCTGGCCGCCGTGCCCACCCTGAACACCCACGGGGTGTTCGCGCTCGGGCCGTCCTTCGGCGACGACATCCTGCCGGAGCACCCGCGCGAGGCGATGCGGGCCGGCACCGCGAACCCGGTTCCGTTGATCATCGGCACCAACGCCCACGAGGGCCGGTTGTTCACCCGCATCCTGCCGCTGCTGCCGACCACCGAAAACCGGATCGAGGCGCTGCTGGCCGGCTCCGGGGCCGCGACCCGCGACCGGATCATCGAGGCCTACCCGGACTACCCGCACCCCAAGGCCTGTGTCCGGATCGGTGGTGACTTCACCTTCGCCTCGGCGGTCTGGGAGATTGTCGAGGCCCGCGCCGCCCACGCGCCGACGTTCGTCTACCGCTACGACTACGCACCGCGGCCGCTGCACTGGTCGGGGCTGGGGGCCACGCACGCCACCGAACTGTTCGCGGTGTTCGACGTCTTCGAGACCCGGGTGGGCGCGGCGCTCACCCTGGCCGGCGACCGCAAGTCGGCCCGCCGGGTCAGCCGTGACGTACAGACGCGGTGGCGGGAGTTCGCCCGGACGGGGGTTCCCGGTGCGGACTGGCCGCGGTATTCGGCCGACGAGCGCGCCGTGCGGGTGTTCGACCGGCGCAGTCGCGTCGAGATCGACCCGCACTCGGCGCGGCGCAGCGCCTGGGCGTCGTTCACCGACTGAGGCCGGCACCGCCCGATTTCTCGTTCGCGCCCGCCGGCCGACCCGTCGGCCGACTATGGAGCGCATGAGCCGACCCGCCGCCAGCACCACCGCACATCCGCTCGACCCGCTCTCGGCGGCGGAGTTCTCGGCGGTCACCGCGATTCTGCGGCGCGACCGCGACGTCGATGCGACCGGCGCACCGGGGGGCTGGCGGATCACCGGCATCGAGATGGCCGAACCCGGCAAGGCCGAACTCGCCGCCTTCGACGCGGGCGGACCGCGGCCGGCCCGCAAGGCGATCGTGCTGTGCCTCGACCGGGCCGACAACGCCACCTACCGCAGTGTGGTGTCGCTGAGCGACGACCGGATCGAATCCTTCGAGCACGTGCCCGGCGTCCAGCCCAACTTCACCGTGGACGAGTTCACCGAGTGCGACGCCATGGTGCGCGCCCACCCCGACGTGGTCGCGGCGCTGACCCGCCGCGGAATCACCGACATGGAACTGGTTTTCGTGGACACCTGGACATACGGGGCGGCCGTGGCGCCACTGGAGTACCGGGACCGCCGGCTCGGCTGGGCCGACATCTGGCTGCGCAGCATGGCCGGCGGCAACCCGTACGCCAACCAGGTCAGCGGACTGCACTGCGTGATCGACCTGAACTCGATGGAACTGCTGCGGGTCGAGGACACCGGCCCGTTCGCGGACGGCGCCACCCCGCGTCCGGCCGTGATGGGCGAGTATGTCCCCGGCCGGATACCGGACCGTATCCGCGACGCTGGCCGGCGTGAACCGCTCAAACCGCTGGAGATCACCCAGCCCGGCGGCCCGTCTTTCACCTTGGGCGGCAACCTGCTGCGGTGGCAGAACTGGAGCTTGCGGGTGGGGTTCAACCATCGCGAGGGGATGACGCTGCATCAGATCCGCTTCCGGGACGATGACCGCGAACGTTCGGTGGCACACCGGTTTTCGTTCGCCGAGATGATGGTGCCCTACCGCGACGCCTCGGAGGACCACTACCGCCGCACCGCGTTCGACATCGGCGAGTGGGGCCTGGGATTCATGACGACGTCGCTGACGCTGGGCTGCGACTGCCTCGGGGAGATCCGCTACCTGGACGCCACGCTGCACAACAGCAAGGGCGAACCGTACGAGATCCCGAACGCGGTGTGCATCCACGAAGAGGACAACGCGGTGCTGTGGAAGCACGTCGACCACCACGACGGCGCCGAGGTGCGCCGGATGCGCCGGCTCACGGTGTCGTTCCACGTGACCGTCGCCAACTACGAGTACCTGACGTACTGGCGGTTCTACCAGGACGGCAACATCGAATGCGAGGTACGCGCCACCGGCATCATGGTGACGACGCCGTTCCCCGATGGTCCCACCCCGGCCACCGGGACGCTGGTCGACGAGCGCACCTACGCCCCGTTCCATCAGCACTTCCTGGTCGCCCGACTGGATCTCGACGTCGACGGCACCGACAACACCGTCTACTGCAGCGAGTCCCACGCCGAGCCGATCGGGCCGGACAATCCGTACGGCCTGGCGCTGGTGCAGCGCAACGTCGCACTGCGCACCGAGAGCGAAGGCATGCAGGACATGGACTTCGGCACGCAGCGCGGCTGGAAGGTGGTCAACACCAACGTCGTCAACGGGCTGGGCACCCACCCGGCCTACAAGCTGGTCCCGGGCGGGGCGTTCCCGGCCATGTTCGACCCGCGTTCCAAGGTCTTCCAGCGGGCCACCGTCATCGGGCACACGCTGTGGGTGACGCCGAATCATCCCGAGGAGCGTTGGCCCGCAGGCGAATTCGTCAACCAGTCGGCGGCCGACCACGGGCTGGGCGCGTGGACCAGGGCGAACCGTTCGATCGAGAACACCGACGTGGTGTTGTGGTACGTGTTCGGCATCCACCACATCACCCGCCCGGAGGACTGGCCGATCATGCCCGCCGACGTGGTGTCGTTCTGGCTCAAGCCGTTCGGCTTCTTCGACCGCAACCCGAGCCTGGATGTCGAGCCGACCCCGGCGAAGCACTGCCACTGAGCCACCAACTCCTCATCTGTTCAGCCCTGGCTGCGACGTTGTTCGAGTGGCTCACGCACACGCCGCTGAACAGATCGGGTCTTGACACCTGTCATAGGTTGTTCTGGTGCGAATCGAGACCCCCGGTGATCTGACGGCGCAGTGGCTCACCGACGCGCTCGGCGGCGAGCAGGTGACGGCATTCAGCACCGAGCGCATCGGCACCGGCCAGATGAGCGAGTGCTATCGCGTCGCGTTGAGCTACGACGGCGGCACCGGCCCGGCGTCGGTAGTGCTCAAGGTGGCCGCCGCCGACCCGACCAGCCGGCAGACCGGGCTGGCAATGGGTCTCTACGAACGTGAGGTCAGGTTCTACACCGACATCGCGCCACGGCTCAGCGGCCCAATCGCGCACTGCTATCACGCCGACTTCGACCCTGAGACGGGCGTCTTCGACCTGCTGCTCGACGACGCCGCGCCCGCCCGGCAGGGCGACGAAATCCATGGCGCCACAATCGATCAGGCGATGCTCGCGGTCACCGAGCTGGGCCGCGTGCAGGGGCCGCTGCTCGGCGATTCCGAGTTGGCCGGCGCGCCGTGGCTCAACCAGGGGGCGCCGGTCAGCCAGGAGCTGATCACCGCCCTGTACGCCGGCTTCCTGGACCGCTACGGGGACGCCATGACCGCCGAGCAGCGGGAGGTCTGCCGGCGCTGGGTCGACTCGTTCGACGCGTTCATGGCCACCGAGACCGCTGGGCACCGGCCCATGGGCCTGGTGCACGGCGACTACCGGTTGGACAACATGCTGTTCGGCGAGGCCGGTGCGGAGCGGCCGCTGACCATCGTCGACTGGCAGACCGTCACCTGGGGTCCCGCCATGACCGACCTCGCGTACTTCCTGGGCTGCGCGCTGCCCACCGAGACGCGCCGGGCCCATTTCTACGAACTGGTGGACGCCTACCACGGCGCGCTGGGCGCGGACTGCCCTCTGCATCCCGTCGATGTCCGCGAGGGCGTGCGCCGGGGCAGTTTCATGGGGGTGACGATGACGATCATCGCGTCGATGGTGGTGGAACGAACCGAGCGGGGTGACCGGATGTTCCTGACGATGCTCGAACGCAACTGCGCGCAGGTGCTCGACACCGACGCCCTGGCGGTGCTGGCGTGAGCGCGGAGTCCGCCGAAGAACCGTTGCGCCCGTTGGCTTCCGACGAGGCGGACCACGAGCCCGCCGACGAAGCCCTGTGGAACGAGAGCTGGTACTTCGACTTCGCCGACCCGGCCGCGGGCCTGGGCGGCTGGATCCGCCTCGGTCTGTATCCCAACGAGGGGCGCGCCTGGATCAACGCGCTGCTGTGCGGTCCGGGCCTGCCGACGGTGGCGCTCAACGACTTCCACGCCGCCGTGCCCGAGGACCCGAACCGGGTCCGTACCGCCGGCATCACCCTGACCCATCAGGCGGAGGAACCGCTGCGGTCCTACCGGGTGACCGTGACCGGCCGCGGCGTGGTGTACGACGATCCGGCGGCGGCGCTCGCGGGGAACGCCGGCCGGCCCGCCGAGGTGTCGCTGGACCTGGTCTGGACCACAAACGGCGAGCCGTACGCATACAGGTTCGCCACCCGGTACGAAATCCCCTGCACCGTCAGCGGACGTGTGGTGGTCGACGGGGTCAGCCACACCATCGCCGCGGCGGCCGGCCAGCGCGACCACTCCTGGGGCGTGCGGGACTGGTGGGCGATGGACTGGGTCTGGACCGCGCTGCATCTCGACGACGGAACCCACCTGCACGCCGTCGACATCCGCATCCCCGGCGCACCGCCGATCGGTATCGGTTATGTCCAGCGCGACGGGGACCGGCTGGTCGAACTGCAGACCGCCGAGGCCCGGGAGGTGTTCGCGCCCAACGGTTTACCGGTCAGCACCGAGTTGCTGCTGCGACCCGGCGAGCTGGAGGTGAGCACGCAGGTCGTCGCGCACGCCCCGGTGCGCCTGGTCGCCGACGACGGACGGGTCGCCGACTTCCCGCGGGCCTGGATGTCGGTGCGGACCGCCGACGGCCGCACCGGTGTCGGCTGGATGGAGTGGAACCGCAACCTGGCCCGGTGAGCGGGCGTGCTCAGCGCAGATGTGCGCTGTCGTCGTCAAGCTCGGTGCGGCGAAGACCCATCGGCGTCTCGGCGGGCACGTCGCCGCCCGCTACGACCAGTCGGGTGATGGGTGTCAGGGTGGCGAACAGCGTTTCGACTTCGTCGTCGTCGAGCGCGTCCAGGGCCGGCAGTGCCGCCCTGTTGGTCGTCGCCTCGACGTCGTCCTTGAGTTGCCGACCCGCATCGGTGAGAGCGCCGTCCGCGCTCAGAAGTCCGCGCGCGGCCAGGGTTTCGGTGCACTGCTGCCACTCGGTGTCCTCGTAGGCGCGGCTTTGCTTGATGAACGCTGCCGGCACGGCCCCGGCGGCGCAGTGCAACACGTTGGCCTGACGACCGGTGATGCCGGCGGCCAGCAGCGCAGCGACGTGACCGTCGCCCCGGTGCTCACGCAGCAGAGTCGTTGCCTGCCAGAGCTTTTCGACCGGATCGTCGGGCCAGGGCAGCGCGGTGTTGGCGGCGAACAGCGGCCGGCCGTCCACCGGCAGACCGGTGACGGCCTTGGCGCACAGTGCCGCGGCGGTGGCGGTGCCTTCGGCGTCGGTCACGCCGGCCCGTCGCAGTGCCGTTGCGGCGCCGGCCAGCCGGCCCCGCAGCGCATCGGCCGGTGGTGCAACCGACCAGACCGCCGGAATGAACCGGGCGACCTGGGTGGGTGAGAAGTTGTAGAAGGCAGCGGCGACCACCGGTGCGGGCACCGGACCCAACGGAGCCGCGCGGGCCGCGAAGTAGCACATTCCCAGACCCCGGTAGCCGAGATCGTTCATGGCGCGCAATGCATCAGGCGCGAAGTAGGTCACGGCGTGCACCGGTTCGAATCGGTCGAAGAAGCGTCGTGCCAGGTCGGGTGAGCGGTTCATGTGCTGCAGTAAATCAGGGGTTAGCCCGCAGCGAACCTGTGAACTTGCTATGTTCTGGCCACAGGGATTCTGGGAGGTCGCATGCGCGGGGTCGGTATCTGTTCGGGTGTGGTCGCGGCGGTGCTGATCGGCGCGACGGTCTCGGGTTGTCACTTCAGCGCCTCGATCGGCGGCGGGCCGCCGGTGGTGGGCAAGGCCGATCTGCAGAAGGACATCACCGATCGGCTGACCAAGGCCGGCCAGACCCCGCAGTCGGTCAACTGCGCGGAGGATCTCGTCGGTGAGGTCGACAAGACCACCCGCTGCGAGGTGGTGCTCTCCGAGACCAACGCGATAGAGCCGATCGTCAAGACGACGAAGGTCGAGGGCACCACCGTCAGCTACGAGATGACCCCGGCGCTCAACCAGAACCAGCTGCAACAGCAGGTCGGCATGCTGATGAAGCAAAACGGCATGGCCGCGGACACGGTCACCTGCGCCGGTGGGCTCGAGGGTGTGGTGGACAACGAGACCACCTGCTCGGTGAAGGGCGACGGCGAGACCACCGAGACGTCGGTCAAGGTGACCGAGGTCAACGGGCTGCTGATGAACTTCCAGATCTACCCGGCCTGAGCCGGCGCGTCGACCAGGGCACGCATCGCCGCCTCGGCGGCCGCTTCGTCGCGCTCCCGAATCGCCCGGGCCACGTCGTCGTGCAGCGCGATGGTGGCGCGATCGGACGGTTCGGATCTGTCCTGGGCGGTCAGCTCGATCAACGCGTTGAGCGCCCGGAAGAGCCCGTTGCCGCTGGCCTCCAGCAGGGTTCGGTGAAAAACGTTGTCCGCCGAAAGGTATGCCCGCGTGTCGCCGGCCCGGCCGTGCACCGCCATATCGGACACCGCCCCCGCCAGGGTGCGGCACTGGTGCGGATCGGCGCGGCGGGCGGCCAGCGCCGCGGCGGCCGGTTCGACACCGCGACGCAGTTCGTGCAGTGCGCCCAGCAGTGCGGCGCGGTCACCGGAATCCAGTTGCCAGCGGACCAGCCGGGGATCGAAGACGTTCCACGCCTCGGCGGGCTGGATGGTGATGCCGACGCGTCGCCGGGACGCGACCATGCCCATCGACTCCAGCACCCGGATGGCCTCGCGGGCGACGCTGCGCGACACCTCGTACTGCGCGCCGAGCCCGTCGAGCGTCAGGACGTGGCCGGCGGCTAACCGTCCGGACACCACGTCGGCGCCCAGTGCGTCGACGAGTGCGGCGTGCAACTCGCTGGAACCCGCCTCCGGGGACATGGTTTCATCCTGTCATTTCGGGGAAAACGGCGGTAATAGTACGACCAATAGCGGGAGACTGTAGAGCACTGGAGTCAGGTGGGGCTGGTGGTCATGCCGATCGTGGTCATGGGTGTGTCCGGTTCGGGCAAGTCGACGGTGGGCGCTGCGCTGGCGCAGCGGCTGCGGGTGCCGTTCGCCGACGCCGACGACTTCCACCCGGCGGCGAACATCGCCAAGATGTCGGCCGGGCAGCCGCTCGACGACGACGACCGGTACCCGTGGCTGGAGAAGATCGGCGAGTGGCTGGCCGATCATGCCGACGGCGGTGTGATGAGTTGCTCGGCGCTCAAACGCAGCTACCGCGACCAACTGCGTAGGCACAGTCCCCGCACGCGTTTCCTGCATCTGTACGGCACCGCGGAGTTGATCGGCCGCCGGCAGGCCAGCCGTCCCGGCCACTTCATGCCGGCCGCACTGCTGCGGTCCCAGTTCGACACCCTGGAACCCCTGGAGCCGGACGAGGACGGTGTCACAATCGCGGTCGACCAGAGTGTGGATTCGATTGTGGACCAATATGTTTCGCTCAACGAACAGGAGCACCGATGATCACGCTGCTTGCCGACGCCCCGAAACTGGCCGAACCGGTGGCGTCGGGCACTCAGTTGATCCTGGCGTTCATGGCCGGCATCGCGTTGATCGTCGTCCTGATCACCGTCGTCAAACTGCATCCGTTCCTCGCGCTCATCTTCGGCGCCCTCACGGTCGGGCTGGTCGCCGGCGAGGGCCTGACGACGGTGCTCAAGTCCTTCACCGACGGCTTCGCTTCGACGGCGGCGGGGGTCGGCATCCTGATCGCGCTGGGCGCGATGTTCGCCAAACTGCTGGCCGATTCCGGCGGCGCCGACGAGATCGTCGACACCATCGTCGGACACGCGTCGCCGCGGATGCTGCCGTGGGCCATGGCGCTGGTGGGTTCGATCATCGGTCTGCCGATGTTCTTCGAGATCGGCCTGGTGCTGCTGATGCCGGTCATCTATCTGGTCGCCCGGCGCTCCGGGCTCTCCCTCGTGACGGTCGGGATCCCGGCGCTGGCCGGGCTTTCGGCCATGCACGGTTTCGTGCCGCCGCATCCGGGGCCGTTGACCGCGGTCGGACTGTTGAACGCCGACCTGGGTCTGACGCTGGGTCTCGGTGTGCTGGTGGCGATTCCGACGATCGTGGTGGCCGGCCCGCTGTTCGGGAAGCTGGCGGGCAGGTGGGTCGCCGTCGAGGCGCCGGACACCTTCGACGCCGACCGGTTCGCCGACTCCGGCACGGCGGGCGTCGGTGCCGAACACCGCCGTCCGTCGTTCGGGCTGACGCTGTTCGCCGTCCTCCTGCCGGTGGTGCTGATGATGGGCAAGGCGATCGTCGACATCGGCATCAAGGACGAAAGTCAGGTGTTCCGAAAGGTTTTCGACAGTCTCGGCACGCCGGTCATCGCGCTGCTGCTGGCGGTGATCGTGGGAATGCTGACGCTGGGCCCCGGTGCTGGCATGTCCCGTGCGGAGATCATGAAGGCGGTCGAGTCGGGACTGCCACCCGTGGCGGGCATCATCCTCATCGTGGCGGCCGGTGGCGGGTTCAAGCAGGTGCTCGTCGACACCGGTATCGGCACGATGCTGGCCGAATGGGCCAAGCAGGTCAATATCTCGGTATTGCTGTTGGCATGGCTGCTGGCGGTGCTCATCCGGCTGGCCACCGGTTCGGCGACGGTCGCGACCATCACGGCCTCGTCGCTGGTGCTCGGTCTGGTCGACGGGCTGAGCACACCGCAGGTGTCGCTGGTGGTCCTGGCGGTGGGCGCCGGGTCGCTGTTCTTCTCCCATGTCAACGACGCCGGATTCTGGTTGGTCAAGGAGTATTTCGGGATGAGCGTCGGGCAGACGATCAAGACCTGGTCGCTGATGGAGACGGTGCTCTCCGTGGTCGGGCTGATCGTGGTGATGATCCTCGACGTCTTCGTCTGACCCGCCGAAAAACGAAGGCCCCGAGCATGACTCGGGGCCTTCGCTGCGGATACGGACTAGCTCTTGACGACCTGGGTGCCGCCGGCGAGCTCGTCGTGCTTGCCCTGCTTGGTCGGGCTGCCGTTGATGGTGATCGCGATCACCACGTAGGCGATGAACGCGAGCAGGCCGCCGATGTAGGGGATGATCGGCAGCAGCGTGAACGAGTTGCGGATCGCCGACTGCTTGACATCGGGTTTGGGCGCTCCGCCGGCGCCGCGCACCGACAGGCCCAGAATCTTCTTGCCCAGCGACGCGCCCTGGGTGACCTCCAGCGCGACGAAATAGACGAACATCAGCAGGCCGGAGAACAGCCCGGTCACCATGATGTTGCTCTGCAGTCCGACGACGAATGCCAGCAGGAAGGCGATGATGCCGACCAGGATTCCGTCGATCACGCGGGCCGCGAAGCGGATACCGAGACCGCCGGGATTGCCGGCACCGTACTGCGGGGGCGGCGGATAGCCGCCGGCCTGACCGTACTGCGGGACCGGATAGCCGGTCGGGGGACCGTAACCCGGTGGCGGGGGCGGATATCCACCGGGCGGTGGTGGCGGAAAGTTCGGGTCCGGCGGTGGAGGCGGCGGATAGTCACCCGTTGTCATCGATTCGGCTCCTGATCACGGTGAATGAGGCGTGCTCGAATCTACCGTGCCCGACCGTCCCGCACCCGGGTTCGAATACGCCCGATTCAGTTACGCCGCCAGGCCCGAACCCGTTTGCGTGCCTCGGTGGCCAGCTCGTCACCCTGCTCGAGTGCGGCGTGGGCGATTTCGGTCCCGCGGTCCCGGGCCGCCTCCAGCAGCGGTGCGGTCCGCTCGGCGGCGGCCGCGCCGCGCTCCCGGGCCGCCTCCAGCAGCGGTTCGGCACG
>ERZ724513.807-NODE-807-length-15711-cov-4.240036_pt1 | contig 15711 bp, 6 predicted proteins | sample MGYA00376046_ERZ724513 | MGnify/ENA primary metagenome ERZ724513 (study PRJEB28724, sample SAMN07190883) | activated sludge metagenome | isolation source: activated sludge of sewage treatment plant in Hong Hong | place: Hong Kong | collected 2016-03-17 ...
CCTCGGCCGCCGCAGGGTCGGGCCAGGGGGGGGTGGCGGGGGCGCCCTCGAAGGCGAGGAGGCCGGCGTCCTCGGCGAGGAGCTCGCGGCGCGCTTCCCTTCCCTTCTCGGTGATGACGTGGAAGCGGAAGCGAAGGAGGAGGAGCGTCGTCCGGCGCGAGACGGCGCGGGTGCGGATGGCGCCGCAGCGGCGGGCGACGCCTTCGGCCTTCGGGTCGAGGGCGGTGTCGAGGACCCAGGAGCCGAGCGCCTGGACGACGGGGTGGGTGCGCGTGAGGAGGACGACGTCCTTCGCCGAGCGGCCGTCGAAGCGGGCGCGGAGGAGGTGCTTCGGAAGGCCGCTCGCGCGGATGGCCTCGGCGAGGCTCTCGCGAAGGGCGAGCGGCGACTCGGAGAACTCGGCGACGAGGGGGTCGGCCTCCTGCCGGATGACGGCCTTGTGGGCGGCGAGCGCCTCGCGGACGAAGCGGGCGGCGTCGGCGCCGGAGCCGACCGCCGCCTGCGCGGCCTTCATCTCGGCCTCCACCTCGGCGGTCTTGATCGTCTCCTGGGCGAAGAGGGTGCGCGAGCGCTTCTCGCGGTCGGCCGCGGCCTGCCACTCACCGTGGAGCTTCTCCTTCTTCGGCTTGAAGTACTCGTCGAAGCCCTCGAGGACGGGCTGGACGGCGGCGTCGGCCCGCCCGCGGAGGAAGAGCCCCTCGAAGACTGCCTTCATCACGTCTTCCGCCTCGCCGGGTACGGAGACGGAGATGCCGAGGTCGCTCCGGATCTTCTTGTGCTTGCGGAGGAGAACGTCGAGGACGATGCCGTCGATCCGGTTGTCGCGTCCGAAGAAGGTGACGACGCGAACTTCTGGGCTCTTCTGGAGGTAGCGGTCCACGCGCCCCTCGCGCTGCTCGTGCCGGGTGGGGTTCCAGGAGAGGTCGTAGTGGAAGACGGCGTTGAAGGCATGCTGGAGGTTGATGCCTTCGGAGAGGCAGTCGGTCGCGACGAGGAGGACCTTCTTCTCCTCGGCGGCCTTCACGGCGAGGGCGTCGATGCGGTCCTCGCGGTCTTCTGGCGGGAGGTTGCCGGTGACGGCGGCGATCTCGATGCCCTTCGGCAGGAGGCCGCGCAGCTCCTCGGCGACGTACTCGGCCGTGGGGATGAAGCGGCAGAAGACGATGGGGTTGTAGCCATCGGCGAGGAGCTGCTTGAGGAGTTTCGCCGCGGAGTGGAGCTTGGCGTCCTTTTCTCCCTTCAGGCCGTCGGCCAGGCGCGCGAACTCGCGGAGGCGGCGCCGGGCGGAGTCGTCCGCGCTCCCCTCCTCGGCCGGCTCGGCGCCGGGGGCGACGTCGAGCCCCTCGACGCCTTCGTCCTCGGTGAGGTCGAACGCGGCGCGGGCTCCCGCCTCGTCGAGCTGGGCGTCGTCGGCATCGGCCGTCTCGGCCCGCTTGCGCAGGGTCGCGGAGGCCGCGGCGGGGCTGGAGGCGAGGGAGCGGAGGAGGGCGATGGCCGACCACCAGCGGATCCGCTCGCGGCGGGTCCCCTTCTCCTCGCCCTGGACGGTCTCGCGGGCGTAGGCGAGGACGCGCTCGAAGAGGGTGCGGTAGTCGGGCGAGAGGTCGTAGGAAAGCTCCTTGTCCTTGCGCTCGGGGAAGTCCGTCTCGGCGTTGAGGTAGTGGCGGATGTCGCCCCGGCGGCGCTGGACGAGGTGCGCCGCGAGGCGGGCGCGGTGGGGGCGGTTCTGCTCGCCCGAGAGATCGTGCGGGAGGTCGAGGAACGAGCGGTCGAGAAGCCCGAGGATCGACCGGAACGCCTCTTCCTTGCCGCTGTGCGGAGTGGCCGTGACGAGGACGATGTGGCGGTCCTTCTTCTCGGCGAGGCCGCGGACGAGGGCGTGGCGCTGGTGGCTGCCGCCGCGCCCGTCGGACGGTGCCGCGCAGGTGTGCGCCTCGTCGACGATGACGAGGTCGGGGCAGGCGCGGAGGAAGTCGAGGCGGCGGGACTCGGACTTGATGAAGTCCATCGAGACGATGACGTACGGGTGCCGCTCGAAAAGCGAGACGCCCGGGCCGCAGCCCCTCTCAAGGCGCGACACGGTGCTCGGGAGGACGAGCTCGGCCTCGACGTGGAACTTCTCGCGCAGCTCGCGCTGCCACTGCTCGGCGAGGGCGGGCGGGCAGAGGACGGCGAGCCGGTCGGCCTCGCCCCGGGCGATCAGCTCGGAGGCGACGAGGCCGGCCTCGACCGTCTTCCCGATGCCGACGTCGTCGGCGATGAGGAGGCGGACGGGGTCGAGCTTCAGCGCCATGAGGAGCGGGACGAGCTGGTAGGGGCGCGGCTCGACGGCGATGGAGCCGAACGAGCGGAACGGTCCGGCGCTGGAGCGGAAACCGAGCCGGACGGCGTCGCGCAGGAGGCGGGAGGAGCGGAAGTCGCCGAGGCTCGAGGGGTTGGGCGGCGCGAACTGCGCGGGCTTGACGGGTTCGAGCGACGGGAAGACGCCCGCGACCTCTTCCTCGGTGCCGCCGAGGGGGCGCAGGACGAGGAAATCGTCTTCCGACTCGGGAAGGACGACCCACTCCCGGCCGCGCGCGGCAACGAGGGAACCGACGGCGAAGGTCATCGGAGGGCACCCTCCTGGCATCTGTAGTCCCCGGTTGGCACGGAAGGGGAAGGCCGCACGTCGTAGACTTCCGACATGGCCCTGCGATTGGAGCTCGACCCGGACGGCGTCAGCGCCTTCTGCACCCGGTGGAAGGTCGCCGAACTCGCCGTATTCGGGTCGGTCACCAGAGACGACTTCAGGGCCGACAGCGACCTGGACGTCCTTGTCTCCCCCGAGCCGGGGGCTACGTGGAGCCTCATGGACCTCGGGACCATGCGCGAGGAGCTCATCGAGCTCTCCGGGCGTCCCGTGGACCTGCTGGTTCGAAGGGCGGTCGAAGAGAGTCCGAACTGGATTCGCCGGAAGGCCATCCTGGACTCGGCCGAGGTGGTCTTTGCTGCCGGATGAGGCCGCGCTGCTGGACGCCGCCCGGGCGGCGAGACTGGCGATTGAGTTTCTCGGCGAAGCGGACGTCGCCGCGCTCAAGTCCGATCTGAAGACCCAGTCGGCCGTTCTGCACCAGCTCTTGGTGCTCGGCGAAGCGATCAAGCGCATTTCGCCGCAGTTCCGCGCAGCGCACCCGGACGTGGCCTGGAAGAAGGCCGCCGGCATGCGAGACGTGCTTATTCACGCCTACGACGAGGTCGATCTGGCCTCGGTGCACGAGACTGTCCGGCGCGACATCCCGGCGCTCCTCGCGCAGCTCACGGCGATCTCCCCGGAGCCGTAGTCCGGCTGCTGGCCTGCCGCGCAAGAGCGTCATGCCGCGTTCCCCTTCCCGGCCTCGAGGACCGGCGCGAGGAATCGGCTCGGCGTGCCCGACCAGAGGACGAAAGCTTCGTCGCGGGCGCGGGTGAGGGCGACGTAGAGGAGGTTGCGCTCGCGGACGAGGAGGGCCTCGAGGTCGGCCGGCTCCTTCGTCTTCGCGACGAGAGAGGCCGGGGGGATGACGGAGTCTTCGACGCCGAGGACGAAGACCGCCTTGAACTCGAGCCCTTTGGCCCGGTGCATCGTGCCGACGTTTACGCCGGTGACCTTCGAGAGGTCTGTGTCCTTCTCGAGCGGCGAGGCCTCGATCTTCGCGGCGGCGAGGGCGTCGGACGCAGCCGAGACGAGGGACCGTGAGTGGGCGAAGACAGCGATCTCCTTCGGGGCGAAGCCCTGGGCGAGGAGCCGTTTCGTCTCCGAGACGAAGTGCTCGTACATGGCCGGTCGGCTCGGGAAGCCCTGGAAGACGGGCTCCGGCCCGCCGAGGGGGCTGAGGGTCCCCTTGCGGTCGTCGGTTCCCTCGTCGAGGTCGTCCGCGCCGGAGAGAAGGAGAAGCTCGGAGGCGGCCTGGATCTGGCGGGTGTTGCGGTAGTTGAGCTTGAGAACCCGCGACCGGCCCCGGACTTCGATGCCGGCGCTCCGGAGGCTCGCGCCGTTCCGGTAGATGCGCTGGCCTCCGTCGCCAACGAGAAGGAAGTTGCCGGGGTCCTTCGCTGCGAGGGCGGAGAGGAACCGGAGAGCGGCCGGCGCCAGATCCTGGACTTCGTCGACGATCACCGCGTCCCAGCGGTTCGGGACCTTGCCGGTGCGGATCAGCTCCTCGGCCTTTCGAAGCCAGACGGAGTGTGGGAGCTGGCGGGCGGCCTCGAGCTGGGAGAGGACCCGCTGGAAGCACTCCCAGGCTTTCTTACGGTCGGCCGCGCCGAGGGCCCGGCCGCGGCCGCGCCGGTCGGCGTCGCGGTACTCGTCCCACGTGACGAGGGCCTGCGCGTCGATCACCTGCTGCCACTCGTTCCAGAGGAACTCGGCATCGCCGACGCTCGCCGCGTAGAAGGCGAAGCGCTCGATCCCTTTCTGGACGTCGTCGTCCGTGGCGAAGCCGCTCTTCGTGCCGGCCGCCTTGTGGACGGCGGCCGCGGCCGCGTCGACGGTGAGGACCTCGATGCGCGACTTGTCGTCCCCCTTGCAGAGGACGCCCATGCTCCTGTCCAGGTTCTTGCAGAGGGTGCCGACGAAGCTCGTGAGAAGGACGCGCTTCCCCTGTGCTGCGAGCGCCCGCGCGCGGTGCATGGCGACGACGGTTTTGCCCGTGCCTGCCGCGCCGGTGACTTTCGCCGGCCCCGAGAAGGTCGCCTCCACGAGGCTCCGCTGGCTCGGGTGGAGGTAGCGCATCCAGGCCTCGATCGGCTTGTCGCGCAGCTCGTCGATCTCGGAGGCGTCGTGGATGACGAAGTAGCGGCGGCGGGCCTCGGGGGTCTCGAGGGCGGCCGGGCCGGCCGGCGCAGGCGGCGGAGGCGTGACGAGCTCGCCGTGGGCGACGCGCTCGAGGCGCTCGGCGACCTCGTCGGGGAGGCCCGCCAGGGCGGACTCGAGCTGCCTCGCGTCCTTGACCTTGCGGATCGCCGGGAGCCATTCGGGAGGGAGACCGAGGCTGAGGAGGTAGTCGTCCTCGGCGTCGTCGAAGAGGCTCTTCGCCGCGGCTTTCGCCGCCGCTGGAGCGATCGCCGCCTCGACCACTTCGGGAATGACGACGACCTGCAGCTCGCCCGTGCGCGGGTGCGCTCCGACGCGGCGGTTCTCGGCCCACTCGTAGGCCGGGGCATGCCTGTCGACCCAGACGAGGACGTTCAGCCCATCTGACTTCTTGTGGAAGATCGCGCGAAGATCGTCGTTCACCCGTGCCGACCAGAAGCCGCGGAATCCCCTCTTGTCGACCTTCTCCACACTGAGCCCGGGCTGGCTGGGGTCCTTCATGAACTTCAGGACGAAATCGAGGACGAGCCCCTTCTCTTTGAGCGGGAGCCGGGACGAGGCCTGATCGAACGACTTCTCGAAGGCGACGCTCACTTGCCGTTCTCCTGCAGACGGGCGACGACCAGGGCGGGGGCGTCCGGGCCGGGGGAAAGCCGAATGGCGCAGAGGCCACTCTTCTCGAGGGCAGCCGCAGCTTCGTTGGCTCCGGGCGCGGCCTCGTCCAACAGCGAAAGCACGCCTCCTCCGCGGCGCACCTCGGCCACCGACCTGCCGACGACGAGCCCGTCGTCGAGAAGATCGCCCCCCGCTGCAACCGTGACGCCGTCCTGCGCGGCGAGGGTTGCGATCACGCTCCGCCACGCTTCCGGGAAGAGATCAAGGTCGAGACCTGCGCCCGCCTTCGCCGCGGTCGCCCCGGCCGGCTCCACCGGCGTCCCGAAGATGTCGGGGTACTTCGCGACGACGGCGGACCAGTCGTCCTTGTGGTGGAAACGTACGACGGACCAGCCGGCGTCTTCCAGCGCCGTCTCCTGGTTCCGGTCCCGCTGCTGACGCTCGGGGAAGTCGTGCGGCGGGCCGTCGACGTAGACCGCGAGGGCGTGGCCGTCGTAGAGGAAGTCGGGCCGCGTTCCCGCCTCGGCGACGAGGACCTGCCCGCGCGACGGGAGCCGAAGCTGGCGGGCGTGCATCCACTCCAGCCAGCGGCGCTCCAGCTCGGAGCCGGCCGTGCGCGAGAGGGCCTCCAGGTGGACCGTCGCGGGGACCCCGGCGGCGGACAGCTCGACGGTGGCGCGGGCGAGGCCGAAGAGCAGCTCGCGGATCGCCTGGCGATCGAGGACGCGGTGGTCGGGCTGGTTCGAGTAGCTGAGGAGGCAGTCGTAGCAGGCCGCCTCGCAGTCTTCGCGGGAGGTGGGGGCGCGCCGAAGGTCGGTGCCCGTGGCGGCGTCGAAGTGGCAGAGCTCGAGCGCCCGGCGGACGACCGCCGTGAAGGAACCGGGCTCGTCGACGAGCCGGCGGAGGACGCCGGCTCCCCCTTCCGCCGCCTCGTAGACGAGGAGGTGGCGCCGCTCCTTGCGCGAAGGGAGCGGCTCGGCGGCCAGCTCGCTCTCCTCGAGCTGGTAGTGGAGCTGGAGGGCGTTCTTGAGCGCGGCCTGGAGGGAGGCCATGACGTTCACGGGCTGGTCGTGCGCGAAGGTGACGAGGAGGCAGTTACGGCGGTCTTCCACGTAGGGGACGACGCGCTCGCGGCGGGCCGACATCGGGTCGTCGGTGTCGGTCGGGTCGATGTCGTCGTTCTTCGCCCAGTAGCCGCGCTCTACGTCGAGGACGAAGCCGTGCTGGTTGGGGTCGGTCCGCCGCATCCAGCCGAGGTTCAGTCGCCAGAGGGTCGCGGCCGGGCCGTAGTCGAGCCGGGCGACCTCGTCGCCGTCGACGCGGACGGAGGCGAATCGGGTGACGTGCTCGCCGTGGTCGGAGAAGCGGACGGCGGTCTTCAGCTCGTAACCGAGGCGGAGGCGTTCCTCCTCGTCGGAGTTGATCCGGTCCTTCCGTCGGGTCGAGACGTTCTGGAGGCGGAGCAGGCCCTTCATCCCGCCCGGCAGCTCGGCCCCGCAGCGCTCGCAGAGGTCGGGGCCGCCTTCGCCGGAGAGCGGGTGGAGGTAGCCGCACGTGCGGCAGATCTTCGCCTCGCGCGTGAGGCCGGCCTCCTCGCGGACCGGGAGGATGACCTTGTTGATCACGTACCGGGAGCCCTCGTGGTAGACGACGGCCCGCGGTCCGAACTCGGAGATGGCGAGGAATCGCGGGCGCGAGAGGAACTCGTCGGCCTCCCGCGTGCGGCGCCCCGGGATGAAGGCCGAGAGCGGCAGTCGCGGGAAGTTGTAGCCGGGGAGGAAGCCCTCGCTCGCGAAGTAGCGGTAGCTGTAGAAGTCGGACTGGACGATCTTGTCGACGTCGATGAGGAGCTTCAGCTGGGACTCGGCCTCGGCCCGGAGGCGTTCGGCCAGTCGACGGGCCTCGGGAGAGGCCGAGGCGTCGTGGACGATCCGGTTCTGGCTCTTCGCCTGGCCGAGAGCAGCCCGGTAGAGGCCGCGCCAGCGGGCGCAGGCCGCGTCGAATCGGCCGACGACCTGGTCCAGCTCGCGGTCGAGCCAGCCGTCGGTGTACCAGCCGGCACCTTCCAGCTCGGGACGGATGCTCTCGAAGACGGCGCTCGCGCGCTTGCGCGTCCGGTCGAGGGCGCCGGGGTTCTCGACGTCGGCCCGGATGCCCGACTGAAGGACGAGCGGGGGCTCGTCACCGGCGAGGTCGAGGACGTCCTTCAGCGATTTGCCGAGGGAGACGTGCGTCTCGGCGAGCCAGATGGCGTGGACGTGCGCCCGGACGAGGTCTTCGTTGGCGAGGTCGAGCCGGGGCGGGGCGACGGCGCCCGCGACCATCTGTGAAGGCCGGCGGAAGAAGTACTGGTCGTGCGGGCTCCCGGCCGCGCAGTAGCTGAAGACGAGAGCCGGCTGGCCGCTCCGGCCCGCGCGGCCGCTCCGCTGGGCGTAGTTGGCCGGCGTGGGCGGGACGTTCCGCATGTTGACGACGTTCAGCTCGGAGATGTCGACGCCGAGCTCCATCGTCGGCGAGCAGTAGAGGACGGGGAGCCGCCCCTCGCGGAACTCCTTCTCGCGCTTCTCGCGCTCGTCGGGCGGCACCTGGGCCGTGTGCTCGCGGGCGCGCAGGTCGTGGACGTCGAGGGCGATGGCCCGGTAGAAGCCGATGAAGAAGCGGTTCGTCCGCCCGCCGTCCTTCGGCGGGTGCGGGACGCGGATCGCGTCGTGGGCCGCGACCCCGCCCTCCCCCGCCGACCAGAGGAGGGCGCCGGCGTTGAGCTGGTAGCCGGGCACGTCGTCCGGCCCCTTCGCGTCGACGACCCGCTCGACGATTCCGGCGATGCGGAGCGTCTCGAGGAGGGCGAGGATGAGCGCTTCGCGGCCATCCTGGTCGAGGGCCTTCCAGCGGTCGCCGAGGACGGAGGGCCGCCCGAGGTACTGCCCGAAGCCGCCACGGGAGGAGAGGTAGACGGAGTCGCGGCGCTCGTCTTCCTGCACCGACCGTGGGTAGAGGATGCGAGCCTGCTCGAGGACGTCGTTCTCGTCGAACGCCCAGGGCTCGACGAGCCGCTGGTTGCTGAGCTGGCGGAGGGAGTCCTGCTTGTGGGGCTCGAGGAAGTCGACCTTCACGGCCAGCTCGCGCCGCATGAAGTCGAGGAGGGTCTTGAGGATCTGCTCCCGCTGTTCCGGGGCGAGGGACGCGAGCGCCGGGCCGGCACCCTTCCAGGTGGGCTCGTCGGCGACGAGGTCGGAGAGCGACTTGTAGCCGATGTGGAGGAGCCCGCACTGCTCGAGGTTCGGGAGGGTGATGCGCCAGCCACGCTTCAGGTCGCGGTAGATGCGGTAGCCGAGGACATCGCGGAAGGCGCGCTCCGTGTCGGTGCGCGCCAGGAACTTCACGTCCGGGTCACGGGCGTAGGCTGCGAACGGGAGGCCGAGCGCCTGGAAGACGCGCTGCGTCAGCTCGTGATGCTCGATGCCCGAGGGGCCGGCGTCGACGACGGCGCGGTAGAGCCCGGCACGGAGGACGCCGATCTCGATGAAGTCGTTGAAGTGGCCTGCCTGGAGGGAGGCATCCTGCCTGTTGTCGGTGAAGCTGAGGAGCTTCTGCGCCTTCTGGGGCAGCGTCTTCTGGGCCCGGATCTGGCGGATGGCCGACAGGCTGAGGATGGTCGTCGCGGTGCTCCGCCCCTCCGAGCCGAGCGCCCCGACTTTTCCGAAGTCGGAGACCTGGCGCGCCCCGTAAGCGACGCCGCACTGGAGGCAGAAGCGGAAGGGCGCCGTCACGAAGTGGCAGGCCTGTCCTTCGGCGCCTTCGGTGCCGTCGGGGTGGACGAAGACCGGACGTGGAAGGGACTTCCGCTTGTGCGGCTTGACCCGCCACCCGCTCGGCCTCTCCTCGACCCAGTCTTCCGGGAGGCGGTCGAGGACGGCCCCGTCGTCCGAAGGCCACGGGTTGTCGGCGCTGAAGAAGAGGAAGCCCGCCTCGGAGTGCCCGTCTTTCGCGCGATCCGACGGCTCACGCGGCTCGAAGGTGCTTGTCGAGGCCTCGTCCCGGCGGCGGACGCAGTAGTACTCCTGGCCGCACTCGCGGCAGAAGACGAGGGGCAGGAGAACGCGGCTGCGGTCTCCCGGCACGAAGCGCTGGCCGTGGACCGTGATGTGGCGCTCGTCCTCGGGCTCGACGGTGGCGTAGACGGTGTCGCCCCGGCTGATGAACTGGTGGATCCGGAAGGCGAAGGCCGGATCGCCCGTCTCGGGGTGCCGGGCCGAGTACCCGGCGAGGAGCCCGGCCTGGATCGCCTCCGCGCAGCGCTCCTCCGGATGGCCCGTGAGGGTGGCCAGCTCCGCAGCAGCCCCCGCTTCGCCGACGACGCTGCGAGGCGTGCGAACCCGGACGAGTCGGCCCGTTCCCTCCTCCTCGGAGGTGCCGAAGGTCGTCTCGAGCCACGTTGCGAGGGGATGCGCCAGGAACGAGGAGTAGTCCGTCGAGAGGCCGAGGTCAGGGCTCTCGAGGGCCTGGCCGAGGTCTGCCGCCCAGGCCGGGTCGCCCGCGGCGCGCGGGGCCGTGGCGCGGCGCAGCGTCTCGCCGAGGACGGATTCGGGGCGAACCGTCGTGCCGAAGAGGAGCGAAGCGACACGTGCCACCTCGGCGCTCTGGTCGGCCCAGGTGCCGCCCGCGGCAAGGGTCGCGGATGTGCCGACACACTGGAGCTGGGTCGCCGTCATCCGGTCGCGGACACGCCGGACGAGAAGCGCGACGTCGGCACCCTGGCGCCCGCGGTAGGTGTGCAGCTCGTCGAGGACGAGGAATCTCAGCCCCTGCGCGGCGTCGATGAGCTTCTGCTCGAACGGCCTCGTGAGGAGGAGCTCGAGCATGACGAAGTTCGTGAGGAGGATGTCGGGCGGGCTCTCGAGGATCGTCTTCCGCTCTTCTTCCGATTCCTGTCCCGTGTAGCGCGCGAAAGTGACGGGGCCGGCTCCGTTCGGGAACCCCTCGCAGACGAACTTCCGGAGCTCGCCTGCCTGGCTGTTCGCAAGAGCGTTCATCGGGTAGACGACGATGGCCTGGACGCCCTTGCCGCTTCCCCGCCGGAGGACGTGGTCGACGATGGGGACGATGTAGGCGAGGCTCTTGCCCGAGCCGGTGCCCGTCGTCAGGACGTAGCTCTCGCCCTTCCGGGCCGTGAGGATCGCTTCTTCCTGGTGCCTGTGGAGGCGGAGGCGCCGCCCCTCGCCCTTGACCTCCTCGCGGTCCTTGTCGCGCCGGAACACCTTCGCGCAGCCCGGGTGGAGAACGCCCGTCTCGACGAGGTCGTCGATCCATCGGCCCGGCTCGAAAGCGGGGTTCAGCTGGATGAGCGGCTGCGGCCAGAGGAGCCCTTCCTCGAGGAGGTGATCGACGTGCTCGCGGATCCGCGCGTCCCGGATCTCGATGAAGCTCCGGACGTAGGCCGCGTAATCGGCGATGAGCTGGTCCCGGTACTCGAAGACTCGCACGCCTGCCTCCTCGTGCTACCGGATGTCGCTGGCTCCGGGCCGCTCGTCGCGACCGCTGCGTGATCGATGCATCGCTGGCGTCGGGGGTCCCGGTCTCCGTCTCGAAGACCGTACCGCCGCAGGCCGCATTTTCCGTTCCCTCGCGCGGATTGAAAATGATGCGGAGGAATCAGAGTGATTCCGTCTTGAACTCACGAGATGCACACGTGACCGACACAACGCTCGAAGGCGGATCGGGGACGCGTCGGCCACGAGCCGGGACCTTCGCAAGCGCGGATCGTCAGGCCGATCCAAGACCGAGCGGATTCGCGGTGTTGCCGGATTCCGTCTCCATCAGGGTGGGTGGTCTGCCGATTTCCGACGGCTCCACCGCTGGAGCGGGAGGAGTCGTCGATTCCCGAATCCGTCGCACGTCTCCCGCGAGCCTCAGCAGCAACGCCCAGGTCTCGGCGAGGAGCCCGAAGATCCAGGCTCCGAGGATGAGGAAACCGAGCCCCGCGGTGAGGCCGGCGAAAGCCTGCCGCCACCTCGGCTCTCGGGCCGCCTCGCACCTAGCGACCTCTTGCCGCGCCGCATCGAGCGCGCGCTTCGCGGACGACGACTTCTCCTCCGCCTCGGCGAGGAGCCTCGCCGCCCGCTCGGCTACGGGAGTGCCGGTCACGGCAGCGAGCGCTGCCCGGTCACGGGCACGGGCGGCCCAGGCGTCGAGCCACTCCGCAAGCTCGTTGCGGCCCGCTTCATCGATGTTGAGGTTCGGAATGGCGTTTGCCGCTTCCTTTCGGACCGCCTCGACGTCCCCGGCCCATTCGAGTCTCTGGTTGAGCCGGAGCTCGAGATCGTCGACGGCCCCAACGTTCAGGCCGCCACGCGCCGCAATCCGGTTCCGCACGCTCGCGAAGGCCGCACCCGACGTCGTGAGCGCTCTGGTCGCCTCGGCCTTCTTCCGCTCGAACTCCGCCGCGAGCCGCTGCGGCCCTCCGGTCTTCTGCTCCTGCAGCTCGCGATCGGCCGCTTCGGCCGCAGTCGCGGCCGCCTGGGCCGCGCTGCGCGCTTCGGAGAGGACCTTCCCCGAGCCCGAGGGGGGAAGGATCGAGAACGTGAAGAACGTGAGGACGAGCGCGGACCAGAGGATCGCGATCGTCACCCCGGTGCCGAGCACGTAGAGGTAGGCGTGGCCGAGGAGGTACTGGTCCGACTTCCTCAGCTCGGCGTCACCCTCGTGGCCGTATCGCGCGACCTCACCCGTCGACTTCCAGAGGAAGACGAACGGCGCCGAGAAGTACGAGACCCCGAGCCTCAGGAAGCCCAGAACGGTCTGCCGTGGTCCGAAGACCGTGAGGAGCCCGAGGGCCGCCGCACAGAGGCAGAGGAAGACGATGAGTATTCCGAGACTGCTTGCGCCTTCCGGAACGAGACCCGAGAAGATGGCCGGTGCATTCGTCATGTTTCTCCTCCAAACGGACAAGATGCGCGGGACGTATGGACAGACGGCGTTCGGGGCTGGCCCTCACACCTGCGCCAGCGGCACGGTCCCGGGCGAGAGCGGCGCGCCACGCTCACGCTCCTGTCGAATGCAAGGGGAGAACCACTTCTCCCCGCGCGACAACTCGCTCTCCAGCCTGCTGTTCTTCCAGGAGCCGTCCGCTCGGCGAGTGTCCGGAGACGTGCCCGAGATTGCCCGGAGACACTCCTGCGACCGCCTCTCGCTCACCCGGGCGGCCGTGGAACGCCGAGGGCCCTGCCAGCCCCGGTGCGGCCACCTCGACCTTTCTCGGCCACGACGGCCGGCAGCTCCGCCTCGTCCCCGACCGTCTCGTAGTCGAACCCGTAGACGTCCGTGTACCAGACCGGGCCGCAGGCCATGCCGCCGTAGGTCACCTCGAGCGCGAGGAGCTTGTTGCCGTAGCCGATCCGCTCGAGGAGCTTGCGGAGCTTCACGAGGTCGAGGTCGTGGAGGCGCCTCCCCGTCGCCTTCTTGTCGAAGGCGGGAGAGCGGTACTCGAACTCGCCCACCTCCCCGACGAAGACGAACGCGAGGTGGGGGCAGGGCTCGGCGTGGGCGAGGCCCTCGTCGTCGACGCGGAGAACGGCCTGGCCGCAGACCGGGCAGTGGGGCTTCGGCGGCTCGCAGCCGAAGGGCTGCTCGACCGAGGCGAACTGGGGCTTGGATGCGGGTTTCACGGTTCGCTCCTCCTGTGTGGAATGCGTCTGCCTGTGGGCCGGGAAGACGCGATCACCGGGAAGAATGGAACCGAAGGCCGGACAATTGGTGTCCCTCCCGTGCGCGTGGACGCCATCTGTCCGGCGGTCGGGCGCACCTTTCGCAGCGGAGGCCGTGGATGACGAGAGAGCAGGCCGAAGGGACGGACAGGAACGCGATCGACGCGGTTCGCGCGGCGGCCGAGGCCGGCGATGCGGCCGCGCAGCTCGACCTCGGGAACCGTTACTTCTACGGCAACGGCGTCGAGCGCGACCCGGCGGCGGCCTACTCGTGGATGAGGCGGGCGGCGGAGGCCGGGCTTGCCGAGGCGAAGTCGAAGGTCGGGTACTTCCTCACGTACGGCGTGGGCGTGGCGGCGGACCCGAAGGCCGCGATCCCGTGGTTCCTCGCGGCGCTTCGCGGCGGCTACGCGAAGGCCGGGTACAACCTCGGGGAGGCGTACCGGAAGGGGAGGAAGGTCACCTTCAGCCCGAGGCGCGCCTGGTTCTTCTACTCGAAGGCGGTCGAGCTGGGGCAGGAGGCCGCGAACTTCGGCCTCGCGGCTCTCTGCTACGAGGGCCTCGGGGTCCCGAGGGACACGCGGAAGGCGCTCGAGCTGCTGCGGCGCGGGCTGCGCGGCGGCGACCCGGAGGCCGTCGTCGAGATGGGGCGCTTCTTCCGGGAGGGCGTCGCCGACCCCGAGGACCTCGCCGAGGCCGAGGCGCGGGCGCTCGCCTTCCACCGGCCCGGCAATCTCGACTCCCTCAAGCCCCTCTTCCTGCTCCGGCGCGAAGCGTGCGCCCTGCCGACTCCCCCTCCCGGTCTCGACGCCGTGAACGCGGAGCTGAACCGGCGGCAGGCGATCGGCAAGGAGCACGAGCCCCCGAAGCTGGACGAGGCGGGCCTCGCGGCGCTCCGGGCGAAGGCCGACGCGGGTGACGCGGAGGCGGGCTATCGCCTCGGACGAGTGCTTCTCCTGAGGGAGAGTTCCGCCACGGTCGAGGCGCTGGCACGGCTTCTTCGGTCCGCCGACGCGGGCCACACCGCCGCCGCGTTCCAGGCGGGGACGCTCCTCTACCACGGCTGGGGCGTCCCGCAGGACGTTCCTCGCGCGCTCGCGCTCCTCGAGAGCTCGGCGAACGCGGGGAACGCCGACGCGGCCCGCTTCCTCGCGCTCGCCTATGACGGCTTCGGAGGCCACGTCCCGAAGGACCCCGAGATCGCGATGCGCTGGTGGAACGAGGGCGCCCGCCTCGGCGACCGCCACGCCGCCTGGTTCGTCGGGCAGCTGCTCCTCGAGGAGGACGCCACGCCGGAAGGACGGGCGCGCGGGATGGAGCTGATCGAGCACGCGGCCGAGCACGGCTTCCCGCAGGCGTGCGGGTACCTCGGCTACCTGAGGGCGCGGGACTTCGGGCCCTGCGACGACCTCCTGGAGGAGTTCGCGTTCCCACTCCTCCGCCTCGGGGCGATCCGCGGCGACTACAACGCCGCCCGCTACCTTGCGAAGTCGCTCCGAAGGCTCGGGGGGCGGGAGCGGCTCGGCGAGGCGGTCTACTGGCTCCACGAGGCGTCCCGCCGGGATGCCGCGGCGGCCCGGATGCTCGGGGAGTTTCACGCGCGCGGCGTCGGCGTGCCTCGGAGCGATGCGACCGCCGCGGCGTGGCTCGCTTTCGCGGCCGAGGAAGGCGACCTGGAAGCGGCCGAGATGCTCGCGCGGGGCTTCCTCGACGGGATCGGCGTGCCGCGCGACCCGCTCCTCGCGATTCGGCTCGCGGAGCGCGCCGCCGGCGCCGGGTACGGCAGGGGCGCCCGGCTCCTCGGGCGGATCTTCGAGGACGGTCTCGGCGTTCGTCGCGACGATGCACGGGCCGCGGCCTGGTACGGCAGAGGGGCCGAGCTGGGCGAGAAGATCTCGATGTACTGCCTCGCGCTCATGCTGTTCGACGGGCGGGGCGTCGAGCCGGACCCTGCCCGCGCCGTCTCGTGGCTCGAGAAGGCCACAGAAGAAGGAGACGCCGACGGGCGCCACCTCCTCGCGCTGATGCTCTTTCGGGGCGAAGGCACGGAGCCCGATCCGGCCCGCGCCCGAGGCCTCTTCCTCGGCGCTGCCAGCGACGGGCACCTTCCCTCGCGCTTCACGACGCTCGAGGAGGAGGCGGTCCGCTTTCGGCCCGCCGCGACGCGGCCCCGGGACTTCGTGAGGCGGATCGCCGAGCTCGCGGCCGACCGCGACTCCCTCCCCGCGACCTCGGGTCTCGATGCCGGGATCCTGGTCTGGAACGGCGACGTGGGCCTCATCCACGACGACGCCCTGGCCGCGGAGCTCTTCCGCGCGGCGGCCACGAAGGGGAGCGCTCTCGCCGCGGCCTGCCTCTCTCACGTGCTCGAGGCCGCGGGCGAGGACGAGGAGGCGATGGAGTGGCTCGAGGCGGCCGCCCGCGCAGGCCTGGCAGGAGCGCAGCGGCACCTCGCCTTCCGGCTCGTCGAGACCGGGCGCGCGACCCGGGAAGACGACCGCGTCGTCCGTCTCCTCGAGAGCGCCGCCGAGCAGGGCGACGCGCTCGCCTGCGCCGAGTTCG
>ERZ724513.810-NODE-810-length-15685-cov-6.508189_pt1 | contig 15685 bp, 12 predicted proteins | sample MGYA00376046_ERZ724513 | MGnify/ENA primary metagenome ERZ724513 (study PRJEB28724, sample SAMN07190883) | activated sludge metagenome | isolation source: activated sludge of sewage treatment plant in Hong Hong | place: Hong Kong | collected 2016-03-17 ...
CTTGTAGCTGGCGGTCGCTGCGGTGGCGTGTGGGCTACAAGTTCGGCGGCGGGTGCTGCCGCGGTCAGGCGATGCCCAGGGCGAACATCGTCACGATCAGGATCACCACGCCGACGAAGTCGACCGTCGCGGTCACCACCGGGATCCCGTAGGTGTCGGGGTCGACGTCGAAGCGCCAGGCGGCCATCGTCGAGTAGTACGCCAGCGCGGTCACGAAGGCGACGGTGACCGCGCCGCCGATCAACGACAGCAGGACCATCCACACCAGCCCGGGCCCGTCCTGGCCGAGGACCGCGGCGGCGCCCGCGGCGCCGAGCGCGTTGAACAGGAACACCGGGAACCCGAGGGCGAACACCAGCAGGGCGTCCTGACGGACGACCGGGCCGGGGTTGATGCGGGGCTCCACCACACCGAGGTGGAGGTTGGTCGACGTGCGGCTCGACAGGATCCCGCCCAGGGCCCCGGCCGAGCTCACGAACGCGGGCTCCATGACCAGCAGGGCGGGCAGCGCCGCGAACACAGCGAGCTGCTTCTGCACGGCGACACCCGCCAGGGTGGACAGGACGACCGCCGCGGTGAGCACCGGCAGCGACTCCCAGATGATCTCGCGCAGCTCGCTCAGGCGGGAGCGGATCGCGGTGACGAACACCACGACGGTCAACGCCACCAGTCCCCACCCCAGCGCCGAGGTCACGGCTCCGTGGCCGAGCAGCTTCGTGGCCAGGAACAGCGACGGGATCGTGATGACGTCGCCGAGGGTCGCCGTGGTCGGCGCGACCAGGTTGTCCATGTCCCAACCGCGGCGCACGGCGCCGATCGACAACAGGACCGTGGCGCCGAGGACGATCAGGCTCGCCAGCAGCCCTCCGGCGATCGACACCAGCGACAGGTCGAGGACCCCGATCGCGTTCTCCACCCCCAACCCCACCGAGATGATCCGGGCGACGACGGCGAGGATCAACGACAGGGAGAAGGTCAGGGCGATCGAGGCGATGACGTTCTGGCCGAGGACCGACTCCCGCTTGGCGCTCAGCCGGAACGTACCGGTGTGGATCGACGTCGAGAGCCGGTTGCCGAAGGTGCCGAAGATGTTTCCGCGCAACCCGATGGCGGCCGGGACCATGACCAGCAGGCCGGGCAGCGCCTCGAAGGTGCCGGTGATCGCTCCCAGCACCGCGCCCGCGACGATGCTGGTGGACGAGTTGAACAGCAACGCCACCAGGCTCTGGCGCGCGGCACCGCCGGTCGGACCGAGGAGGTCGACCAGTCGGCGGCCCAGGACCAGGGGCCGCGGGATCCAGGAGGGGAGCCGGCGGGCCATCGGGCAGAACGTCCCTGCGCGTGATCGGGGGCGACCGTCACGGTTCACGACGAGGCGGGCTCGTCCGGGCGGGCCGCCAGGCGGACCGGCTCACCCTAGTGGCGGTCATCGGGTCCCCCGACGATGACCGACCGGGTGTCGGGCGACGGCAGTTGCTCAGCCGACCTCGTCCATCACGTGGTCGAGCATGACCGTCGCCACGTTGTCGTCCTCGGGGAAGCCGTCGATGCCGGCGAGGGCGTCGGCCTGGCAGATCCGCATCATCACGACCGCGTAGCGGTAGGCGCCCCACGCGGTGTACCAGCCGAGGTCGCCGAGCTGGGTGCCGCTGCGGGCCTCGTAACGAGCCACGACCTCGTCCATCGGGGCGAAGCCCGGCAGGTTCGCCACTCCGAGCTCGACCGAGAAGAACCGCTCGAACAGGCAGAACCAGGCCACGTCGACGTGGCGGGGTCCGAGCGTCGCCATCTCCCAGTCGAGCACGGCGGCCGGCCGGTGGTCGCGGAAGATGATGTTGCCGATGCGGGCGTCGCCCCAGTTGAGGACGGGCTCGGGTTCGGGGTCGGGTCGGTTCTCCCGCAGCCAGCGGGCGACCTCGACGAAGCGCTCGTGGGGGTGGTCTCCCCGGCCCCACTCCAGGAAGTCCTCGTAGAAGCGCAGCTGCTGGTCCAGGCCGGTGCGGCCGAGCTCGGGTCGGTCGAGTCGGTCCAGCCCGGCGCCGCGCCAGTCGATGCCGAGCATGTCGGCCAGCACGTCGATGGCGCTGTCCTGCAACCTCCGCTGCTCGGCCGGGGTGGAGGCCTCGAGCAGCCAGCCCTCCATGGTGTACGGCATGCGGTCCGGCGGGACCTGGCCGTCGACCCGGCCCATCACGATGAACTCCCCGCCGAGGACGTCGGGGTCCGACTCGTGGTAGCGCAGCGGCGGCAACGGCACCGAGGGCGCAGCGGCCGCGACGCGGGTCATGACGTCGAACTGCTCGGCCAGGTCGTAGGTGGGGAACACGGTGTGGCCGCTCGGGGCGGTGCGCAGCACCAGCGACTCGTGGTGCGGGGACCCCGCCTCGGTCCACGACACGTCGAACAGAACGGTCTCGCTCGAGTGCCCGGTGGCCGACGGAGCGTCGAGGTTGGACACCTCGACGTTCTCCGCGTCGGGCAACTGGGCGGCCAGCCACGACCGCAGCCGTTCGTGCACCGACGACGGATCGAAACCCTGGCTGCTCGGCATCTGTCCCCCTGGAACCTGGTCCCCGACGGTCCGACGGGACGGTGATCCCGGCGGTCCGGACGGTGCAGCGTAGCGTCAGGGTCGGGGTGGATCCGCTCCGGGACGTGCTCCGAACGGCGTGGCGCGGTGGTTGGCCAGTCGGGCGTCGGTGTGCTCGATGCGCAGTCGCAACAGGCGTTGGGCGTAGTCGAGCACCTGGCCGGAGCGATCAGGGACGGACACGAGGTCGACGAGCTCGTCGGGGTCCTCGGACAGGTCGAAGAACAGCGGTGGGAGGTCGCCGCCGAACTGGACGTACTTGCCGACGCGATCGCGGATCACCGCCACCGCGCACTGGTCGTGGCGCAGGCCGAAGATGTCCTGCACCATCGACGACGTCGGCATCCGGAAGTCGTACTCGGTGTGCACGCAGTCCCGCCACCGTTCGGGAGCGTCGATCCCGTTCAGGTCGGTGTCGAGGAACGGCCGCAGCGACGCACCGTCGCAGAAGGGCGGCGGAGTCCCGCCGCAGAGGTCGACGACGGTCGGCAGGATGTCGACGCTCTCGGTGAAGGCGTCGATCACCCGACCCGATCGGGCTTCCGCCTGCGGCCAGCGGATGATCAGCGGGATCCGGTAGCTCTGGTCGAAGAAGCCGAGCTTCTCCACCAGCCAGTGGTCACCGAGCTGCTCGCCGTGGTCGGAGGTGACGATCACGACGGTGTCGTCCCTCTGGCCGAGCCGGTCGAGGCCGTCGAGCAGGACGCCGAGCTGGTGGTCGACCTCGGCGATCATGCCGTAGTAGGTGGCGCGCAGCTGGTCCTGGTCCACGCGGTCCGGAGGCGACGCGACGATGCCGAGCGCCGCGGCCACGAACGGGTGCAGGTCGGCTTCGGCCTTGGGGTCGGCGCGGCGGACCGGGGTGGGCACCTGCGCCGGATCGAACATGTCGTTGTACGGAGCCGGCACCACGTACGGGGGGTGCGGGCGCAGGTACGACAGGTGCGCGCACCACGGGTCGCCTGCGGCCGCGCCGCCGCGGGTGTCGAGCTCGCGCTCGAGCCACTCGAGGGCTCGGCGGGTCAGGAACGCGGACTCGGTGTGATCGGCGTCGTAGCGAGGGGGTGCCCACGTCGCCCCGCGGCCGGCGGGCACGGCACCCTCGACGGGGTCGTAGATGGAGAAGTACTCCGCGGCGGGAGGCACGTCGAAGCCCTCGTCGGCGAGCCACGCCAGCCACGGGGCGATGAAGTCGTCGAGGTGCACGCCCAGGTCGAAGCCGCGCATCGGCTGCTCCCACTCGCACAGCTCCGGGGCGCCCGGCGACAGGGTCATCGGGTCGTAGGTGGTGTCGGTGTAGCCGAACAGGGTCGGTCGGTACCCGAGGGATCGCAGCGCCCGGGGCAGGGTGGGGAGGTGGTCCGCGAGCGGAGCGCCGTTGTCGGTCACCCGGTGGTTCATCTGCCACAGCCCGGTCAGCAGCGACGCCCGACCCGGCGCGCACGGCGCGCAGTTGGCGAAGTGGTGGGTGAAGCGGACGCCCTCGCCGGCCAGGCGGTCGAGCGTCGGAGTGCTCACCAGCGGGTGGCCACCCACGCCCAGGCAGTCGGCCCGGAACTGGTCGAGGGTGACGAGGAGGACGTTCGGGCGCACCGGCGCAAGCTAAGCACCGTCACGCCCGGCGGAGGTGCCCGGGTACGGTGACCCGATGGCCGACCCCACCGGACCCGACCCCGCCGGCACAGCATCCGGAACGACAGCATCCGGAACCGCCGTGCCGTGGCCGACGGGGCTCGGGATCGTCGACACGATGTTCGACCTCCCCTTCGCCGACATCTCCAAGGTCTACGAGTTCCTCTCGCCACAGCTGCGCGACGCCCAGTCGCGTGACGACTTCGAGTTCCCGGTCGAGTACATGTTCAAGGACGTCCCCAAGGCCGCGTTGGCCGAGCGGGACCCGGTCGACCACGCGCTCGCGCTCATGGACCACTACGGCATCGAGACCGCTCTGATCGGCTCGGGATCCGAGGACCAGTCCCGGGCGCTGAGCGGTCATCCCGACCGGTTCCTCCCGTCGATGGGCGTCGATCCCAACGACGGCATGTTGGCGGTCGAGGCCATCGTCCGGGCCCACGAGACGATCGGTCTGCGAGCCGTCGCGGCGTTCCCGGCCGGCTGCTCGCCACAGGTGCCGATCGACGACAAGCGCTGGTACCCGGTGTACGCCAAGTGCTGCGAGCTCGGCATCCCGGTGTTCATGTGCGTCGGCGTGCCCGGGCCGAGGGTGCCGATGGGATGCCAGAAGGTGGAGCGACTCGACGAGGTGTGCTGGTTCTTCCCCGAGCTCAAGGTGGTGATGCGCCACGGCGCCGAGCCGTGGGAGGAGCTCGCGGTCAAGCTCATGTTGAAGTGGCCGAACCTCTACTACTCGACTTCGGCCTTCGCTCCCCGGTACTACCCCAAGGCGATCATCGACTACGCCAACACCCGAGGAGCCGACAAGGTCATCTACGGCGGCTACTTCCCGATGGGCCTGACCCTGGAGCGCATCTTCGGCGACCTGCCCGGGGTGCCGCTCAAGGAAGAGGTGTGGCCCAAGTTCCTGCGCAGGAACGCCCGCCGGGTCCTGGGTCTGGACTGAGCTCGGGGAACGTTGATCGCACACCGGAGCAGGGCTCTGGTGCCGCCATCAGGAGATCCGGGCGGTCGTGGCGACCACCTCGACCTGGCGGTACGGCTCGAGGTCGCCACCGAGATCCAGCGCCGCGGTCAGCGCCGGCGATCCTGCCCAACCCCCGACCTCGAGTCGGTACGACCCCGGTTCGCACACGAAGTCGAACGAGTCGTCGAAGAAGGCGAGTCGTGACGGGTGCAGGGTGAACTGCACCGTCCGCGCCTCACCCACGACGAGCGGGACCCGGGCGAATCCGACCAGCTGCCGGTCGGGCCGGGCCACCGACGCGGTCTCGTCGTGGGCGTAGAGCTGCACCACCTCGACGCCGTCACGGGTGCCGGTGTTGGTCACCGTGACCGCCACCGTCGTCGGTGCGACCGTGGTGCCCGGATCGACCGACAGGTCGGAGTAGCCGAACGTCGTGGTCGACAGTCCGAAGCCGAACGGATGCAGCGGGGCGGCCGGTGAGTCGCTGTAGTCACCCCAGAACGCGCTCGCCCCGCCGCCGGCCCGGTGGTTGTAGTGGACCGGCAGCTGCCCGACGTGGCGGGGGAGGCTGACCGGCAGCCGGCCGCAGGGAGCAACCGCGCCGAAGATCACGTCCGCGATGGCCGAGCCCCCCTCCTGTCCCGGCACCCAGGCGAGCAGCGTCGCCGAGCTCAGCTCCTCGACCCGGGCCAACGTGTGGATCCGACCCGAGACGACGACGGTGACGATCGGGGTGCCCGTGGCGGCCACGGCCTCGATCAGGTCGAGCTGCACCCCGGTCAGATCCAGGTCGACCGCGTCGCGGGCCTCGCCGACGGTGCAGTCGGGCACCAGGCCGGAGCGTCCCCCGACGCAGCAGACGACCAGGTCGGCGTCCGCCGCAGCCGCGACCGCGGCGGCGATGCCGCCGCGGTCCTCGCCGGTGATGTCGCATCCGCGCTCGTGGCGGACCGTCGTCCCGGTGCCGTCGACAGCGGCGCGGATCGCGGCCAATGGGGTGGTCGACGGCGGGAAGTGCGGGCCGGGGGAGAACGCCCCGCCGGCCTGGGGCAGCAGACCGGCGTCGTCGGACTGGTTGCCGTACACGATCTCGAGATGGGCGGGGTAGTGGTAGTCGCCCTGGAGCAGCCGGACGTCGTCGGACGCCGGTCCGATCACCGCCACGGTGGCCGGTCCCGGCCCGTTGCTGCGACTCTCCGCCGGATCCCACGGGAGGACGCCGTCGTTGGTCAGCAGCACCAGGGAGTCGACCGCGGCACGCCGGGCCAGGGCCACACCGCCGGCGGTCCCGAACGCGGCCGGAGCGGCGTCGGAGTCCACGAACGGGTCGTCGAAGAGGCCGAGCGCCTCCTTCTGGGACAGGACCCGGCGCACCGCGGCGTCGACGACGCCGATCGGCACGATCCCCGCCTCGATCAGGGGTGGCAGCTCGGCGTAGCAGTCGAGCGCGGGCAGCTCGACGTCCATGCCCGCCAGCAGGGCCTTGGCTGCCGCGACCGCCTTGGTGGGGGCGACGCGGTGGAAGGTTCGCAGCAGGTCGACCGAGAAGTAGTCGGCCACGACCGTGCCGGTGAAGCCGAGCTCGCCGCGCAGCAGCTCGATCAGGATGAGCGCCGACGACGCACACGGCAGCCCGTCGACCGACGAGTAGGAGTTCATGACCGAGCTCAGCCCGGCGTCGCGGATGGCCGCCGCGAACGGCTCGGCGAACACCTCGCGCAGCTCCCGGGATCCGAGCTGCACCGGGCCGTGGTTGCGGCCACCCTCGGGCAGGCCGTAGCCGAGGAAGTGCTTGGCGGTGGCGATCACCCCGTCGCGGGCCCGCACAGAGGCTGCCGCGTCGGCGGGACTCTCCGGCATGGTTCCGTGCAGCCCGATCACGTAGGCGGTGCCGAGCTCGCCGGCGAGCACCGGATCCTCGCCGTAGGTCTCCTCGACCCGCCCCCACCGGGGGTCGCGGGCGACGTCGAGGACCGGCGCCAGGCTCTGGCGCGCGCCGACCGCGACCATCTCGGTGCGGATGTGGTCGGCGATCTCGTGGACCAGCTCACGGTCCCAGGTGGCGCCCAGACCGATCGCCTGGGGGAACTGCACCGCGTCGCGGGCGCAGAACCCGGCGGTCGACTCCTCGTGGATCACCGCGGGGATGCCGAGGCGAGTCTCCTCGACCAGGAACCGCTGGATCTCGTTGGCAAACACGGCGACGCCCTGGGGACGCAGGCCGGTCGACGCGGCGATCCGGGTGATCTGGCCGGTGCCGTGCGCGAGCAGCCGTCGGGCCGCGTCGGGGGAGAAGCCGTGGTCGTCGACCAGATGGGTCGACCAGACGCAGCCGAGCTGGGCCAGCTTCTCCTCGACGGTCATGGCCTCGATCAGGGCGTCGATGTCGGTCATGGCCACGATCTTGGCAGGCCGTTCCGACATCTGCGGTCGCCCGCTACCGTGCGGCCCATGGCCGACGTCGTGATCTTCCACAACCCGAACTGCAGCACTTCCAAGTACGCGGTCGGCGTGGCCTCGGACCTGGGGGTGGAGGTGGACGAACGCCGCTACCTGCTCAAGGCGCAGCGTCCCACCCGCGACGAGATCGTCGTGCTGCTCGATCAGCTCGAGGATCCCGCCACCGACCTGGTCCGCCGCGACGCGCAGTTCGCCAAGCTCGGTCTCACCGACGCGGACGTCGCGAGCGCCGACCAGGTGGCCGACGTGCTCGCCGAGCACCCTCAGCTGCTGCAGCGTCCGGTGCTGGTCAAGGACGGCCGGGCGATCATCGGTCGACCCAAGGACCGGGTGGAGCCGTTCCTGCGGGGATGACCGCGTAGAAGCTGCGGGCGTCGCCCGGGGCCGGCGCGCGTTCTGTTCAGGCTCCGGGACCGAAGACGGCGACGACGACGGGCTCCGCGCACTCCGCGCCGACGGCGACCGGGTCGCGGTCGGGTTCGAACACGTGGCGGACGAACCCGGTGAGCAGCTGTCCGACGATCAGCTTGGCCGCGGTGGATGGATCGTCGACCTCGGGGACGAACCGCTCGATCCAGCCGCGGGTGGCTGGCTCGAGCAGCTCGAGCAGCGCCTGGCCGACCGGCAGGACGGCGGCCTCGCCGTGCATGCCCTCGCTGATGAGCAGCCGCCAGATCGACTGCTCCTCGAGCGCCCCCGCCCACACGTGGCCGAACAGCGACCGGAGCCGGTCCGCGGCGTCGGCGGCGGGGTCGATCGGGAAGGCGTCCGACATCCGGCTGCCGTACTGGCGCTCGGCGACCACCGCGGCCAGCAGGGCGTCCTTGGACTCGAAGTAGTGGTAGATCGCCGCGACCTGCAGGTCACAGGCCGAGGCGAGCTGCCGCATGGTCATGCCCTTGGCGCCGCGCTCGGACATCAACCGCAGCGCGGTGTCCAGGATGTGGTCGCGCTGGTTGGGTCGCGTCGCGACGGAGTGGGCGGTCGGCATGGCCTCAGTGTGTCAGGTGCGGCTCGCGGCGGGCGCGACCCGACGGGTGGGTCCGCTCAGCCTCAATCCACCGATTCGGTTCTTGGGGTGACGGTGACGGCTGCTGGTGGTTGCCGTCTGGTGATCGGGCGGCGCCGGTGTGGTTCGGGGCGCGTTGAAGCTGGCGTCGCGGCTCGTGGGTTGTCGGCGCTCAGGGTGGTGTGGGCGTGCGCCGGCCGCTGGGCGGGTTCAGCCTGACGGGGCGGGCAACGCCCGGAGGGCGTTGAGGGTGTCGGTGAACGGAAGGCACGGCGTCAATTGTCACACCAGGGCATCTGTGCGAGGCTGAAGCTGGCGAGTCGGCCGGAGGCTTCGAGGAAGGGCGCAATCGTATGCCTGGAAAGAGGCGGAACCTCGTTCGCGGGTTCGGGCCTATCTGTGTGGCACTTCTCGCTGTCGTCTCGGCGTGCTCAGGCGACGAGAGAGTTGTTGCTAACGCTGACACCGCACTTAGCGTCGAGCCTCTCGCCCAAGGATTTGTTGCGGCTGCGGCGCCAGATTCGATCGTCGCCGCCGGGGGGCTACACCTCGACGGTTCAAAGGCAACGATTGGATCGTCTGTGTGGAAGTGGAGAACAGATAGCGCGACCTGGTCGGCACTCCCGCACCTGCCCGACAACTTGCTTGCTGTCGGGGTAGCCTCGGTCGGCGCAAACACGTTTGTGGTGGCGCGCGACTGCACGTCGTTCCCGGAAGCAACCGACCTCGCCAGCGATTGTCACCGCACAGTCGTTGTCAGGTTGGTCGACGGCTCGTGGACCGTCGTCGAACCTCCGCACGATGTCGTCAACCCCGTGTCATCGATCGGATTGGTCGGCCAAGTGGGCCAGCGATACCTGCTGCTGGAGTTGTCCGGATCACCTACGGCGTTTTTCGCCGTGTTTGATGTCCAGACTTCGAAGTGGAGTACGGTTCCAAGACCCGAGCTTCCGGCTGAGCAAATGATGACCGGACTGTGCTTCTCTGACGGACACATACTCGGATACGCGACCGGTATCGTCTCCTCCCCCGAGGTGACTTCGGACGCGGTCAGTTTGGTGGCTCTCGATGAGCACCTTCAGTGGTCGAAGGTACTCACTCCAGGGAAGGTGAAGTTCCCACGAAACAACAGCTCGTCCTTGTGTGCAGCTGATTCGCTTATTCTTCAAACCACGGCGGACGAGATGACCGTGTTGTTCGTCGACAGCAACGACGAACCGGCGCTCAGAGCGATTCCGCCTCCGGCTCCGATCGAAGCGCTTCCGGGTCCGGGAGTTCCCCCGCTTGGGACCATCGATCGGCAAATCGTCTCAGTTCCGCGAGATGGCAAGGAGCAACTGTCAAGCCTTGGGTCGCTCTCCTCGGGAAATCCGATTCTTGGGCTGAGCGACACGGCGAGGGCCTATGTCTTGTACGACGTCGGGAGCGACAAGATGCCCGCTGTTCAATTGGTTGGCGACTGATGGGACATCGACTGCTCGCGAAGACATTGGTAGTGGGAGCCCTTACCCTCGGAGCCGTCAGTGTCCCGGCTGGCGCGACGGTCACACCAACTTCGTACATGACGTTCAACATCGCCGGCGCTGCAGGAGCTCCGTACACAACCGCAGATCATTCGAACTCGATCACGAGCGGCGATCCCTATCTAAGACAGCAACACGCGATGCCCATCGTGTACATAGCCCAGGCGTCTCAGCCGACGGGCATCGCTGTTCAGGAAGATTGTGACAATACAGATCCGAACATCACCGATGCGCGCGAATACCTCATGTGGGAATTGGTGTCTCGAGGATACCAGTACTTCGGTGTGAGTACGAAGACGTTGACAACGAGGCATTGCGTCCAAGGCACGTGGATATTCGCCAAAGGGACGTACGCGTGGGCCGACTATCTATGGCTTCCGGGGACAACGGAGGGTGAATCTCGAGCAGCCGTCTGCATGCGTACTGTCGTGTTCGTCCAAGTGGCCAACTGCTCGAGTCACCTGACAACGGCGGCTGGGGATCAGCAGCAGCAATCCTTCTCTTTTTGGGCGTTTGCCGAGCAGCAAGTCCCGTATTCATTCGCCGTGTGGTCGGGTGGCGACTTTAATACCAACAACCTCAACGTCCTGTATCCATGGTCAACGAACTCCTCCGAAGGCGATACCACGCTCGCTCGAAATACCTTCGGAAGCAAGAAGATCGATTATTCGTGGGGCAGGTTGCCGATCGGCCAGGCTGCGGGAGGTTCCGTCGTCGCTGGCGCCCCGAACTACTCCGACCACAACTATGTGTTCGCCCCGTTCAACTGGGTGTACTAGTGGTCCGTCGCTGAAATAGCGAGGGCGAGTTCAAGGGGTGACGGCTACACCGTGAGGTAGGGGTTGAGCCTCCACCGGTCAGAGCGTGATGCGGGCGAGACTGCCCGCTGTTCACACACAACCCCGACCGGTGGAGACGCCCAGCATGCCAGCCCAACCCCCTGTCCGCGCCTGAACGCGAAGAGATCCGCGCAGGGATCGAACGCTGTGAGACCGACTCTGTGATCGCCGGCCGTCTCGGCCGGCACCGCGCCACGATCAACGCCGAGATCAACCGCAACGGCGGCCGAGCCCGCTACACCGCAACCGCCGCGCAGACCCGAGCCGACTCGTCGCGGGCCCGCCCGAAGGCCACCAGGTTCGACGCTGATCCGGTACTCGCCGCGCATGTGACCGAACGCCTCGAGGCGAAAGACAGCCCGATGACGATCTCGATCGAGTTGGCCCGCGGAACCCACGGCCTGGTCGCCTCGCTCAGCCACGAGTGCATCTACCAGGCCATCTACGCGCACGGCCGACGAGGCCTGCGAGCCGGACTGCATGAAGGACTGCACCGCAGGCGTCGATGCCGCAAACACCGGGTGTTCGGCCCGCCCGCACCGAAGAAGAGCCCCCTCGGCCTGTTCAACCCGATCAGCCTCCGACCAGGCGTCGCGTTGCCGTGGCGAGGTCGGCCACCTCGAAGGCGACCTCATCATCGGAGCCGCCAACGCCTCCGCGTTGGTGACCTTGTTCGACCGGGCAAGCCGCTACCTCTGGCTCGCGGACCTGCCCGACGGCTACCACGCCGACGGAACTCTCGCCGCGGTCTGCGAGATCCTCGACCGCAGTCAGACCGTCACAGCCTCCAGTAGACCCAGGCACGTCGACGACCACCCCGGCCCGACGGTGGATTGAGGCTCAGTGGGCGACGGGGCACTTCGACGCGTCGAAGGTCGCCGGGATGTCCTCGAGCGCGATCACCAGCGACGACTCGCCGCGGCCGGCGACGGTGCCCTCGGGGACCTCGATGTCGGGGATGCGGCTGAGCAGCTCCTGGAACACGAGCTTGACCTCGGCCTTGGCCAGGTTGGAACCGAGGCAGAAGTGCTGGCCGATCCCGAAGGCCAGGTGCGGGTTGGACTCGCGGGTGAGGTCGAGCTCGTCGGGCCGGTCGAACACCGCCGCGTCGCGGTTGGCGGCCGCGTACAGCATCAGGACCCGGTCGCCCTCCGCGAGCGCCGTGCCCTGGTAGTCGTGGTCGGCGGTGACGGTCCGGATGAACCCGAGCACCGGGGTGACGTAGCGGATGAGCTCGTCGATCGCCCGGTCCATGAACTCGTCGTCCCACAGGTTGTCGATCATGAGCTGCTTCTGCTCGGGGAACTTCGACAACGCCATCAGGCCGCCGGAGATGGCGTTGCGGGTGGTCTCGTTGCCGGCGACCAGCAGGACGGTGAGGAAGGCGAGCAGCTCGTCGTCGTTGAGGCCGGTGAAGCCCTCACGGGACTCGAGCTCTTCCTTGGTGACGCCCTGGTAGGCCTTCTCGTGCTCGCGGGCCAGGCCGCCCTCGTCGAAGGCCTGGGTGAGTGCCGAGATGATGTCGTCGGTCGGGTTCTCGCGCCGCTCGGCGATCAGACCGATCAGCATCGTGGCGTACTCGCCGAACGCCTCGGCCGCCGCGATCAGCTTGGGGTCGTCGCCGTCGACGTGGCCGTCGCCGGCCATCATGTCGTCGGACCACTTGTACATCGACAGACGCTGGTCGGGGTCGAGTCCGAGCAGCTCGCAGATGATGATCAGCGGGACGTGGATGGCGAAGTCCTCGACGAAGTCGATCCGGGCCTGGCCGACGTCCGCACCGGCCGCGGCCGCCTCGGCGGTGACCTTCTCCAGCATGGCGTCGATCGTCTCGTTGGCCAGCTCCCGGATGTGGGGGAGCATCTCGCGCACGCGGCGGGGGGTGAAGCCCTGGTTGATCAGGCGGCGCTGGCGGATGTGCTCCTCGCCGTCGAGGGTGATGATCGACATGTCGCCCGCGATCGCGGGGCGGACCCCGTAGCGGCAGCAGTACATCTCGGAGTCGCGGCTGACGGTGAACACGTCCTCGTGGCGCGCCGCGATGAAGAGGTCGTTCTTCTTGTCGTGGTGCAGTCCCGGCTGCTGACGCAGCCATGCGTACAGGTCCCACGCGTCGTCGAAGGTGTGGGGATCGCAGAAGTCGGCCTGCGCGAAGTCGCGGTCCGACGCGGCGGAGGGGTCCTCGAGGATCGTCATGAGAAGACCGTACAAGTGACCGAACGCTCGTTCAAGGGCCAATCGAACGATCGTTCAGAGAATCCGCCCGGTACGATCGTGACGCGCCCGGTCGGGACCACCGGTCCCTCTCACGGGGCGCGCCGACAGGGGGGCACATGACCACGACCGATCCCGTCGCGATCAGCGACGTCGACCTGCTCGACCTCGACGCGTTCGTCGAGGGTCGTCACCACGCCATGTTCGCCACGCTGCGCGAACAGGACCCGGTCCACTTCCACGCCGAGCCGGACGGCCCGGGGTTCTGGGCGGTCACCAAGCACCACGACCTGCAGGCGGTCAACCGCGACACCACCACCTTCTCGAGCCAGCTCGGGGGCACCCAGCGCGTCGACCCCGACCCCGAGGAGTTCGACACCCGCGGCGTGCTGCTGCTCGACTCCGACCCGCCCCAGCACACCCGCTACCGGCGACTGGTCAACAAGGGCTTCACCCCCCGCATGATCGGCCTGCTCGAACAGCACCTGCGCTACCGCGCCGAGCTGATCGTCGACTCGGTCATCGAACAGGGCAGCTGCGAGTTCGTCTCCGACCTGGCCGCCGAGCTCCCGCTGCAGGCCATCGCCGAGATCATGGGTGTCCCCCAGGAGGACCGCCGCCTGCTCTTCGACTGGTCCAACGCCATGATCGGCTCCCAGGACCCCGAGTACCAGGACCCGGACAACCCGGACCGCCCGCTGCAGGCCGCGGGCGAGATCTTCGCCTACGCCAACGACCTGGCCTCCCAGCGGCGCGACGACCCCCGCGACGACATCGTCACCACCCTCATCAACGCCGAGATCGAGGGCGAGAAGCTCAGCGAGCTCGAGTTCGACATGTTCATGCTCCTGCTGACCGTCGCCGGCAACGAGACGACCCGCAACGCCACCGCGGCCGGGATGCACGCGCTGCTGACCCACCCCGACGAGATGTCCCGCTTCCTCGGGCACCTCGACGACGACGCGTACCGGTCGGTCGCGCTCGACGAGGTGCTGCGGTGGGCCACACCGGTGCTGCACTTCCGACGCACCGCAGCGGTCGACACCGAGATCCGCGGTCGGGAGATCGCGGCAGGCGACAAGGTGCTCATCTGGCACGTGTCGGCCAACCGCGACGAAGAGGTGTTCGACGACCCGTTCCGCTTCGACCTGGAACGCCGGCCCAACGAGCACGTCGCCTTCGGTGGCGGCGGAGCGCACTACTGCCTGGGGGCGAACCTGGCCAAGCTCGAGCTCGACATCATCTTCGCCGAGGTGCTCAGCCGCATGCCGGACCTGTCCGCGGCGGGACCGGCCGAGATGCTGCGGTCGAACTTCATCGGCGGGGTCAAGCACCTGCCGGTCAGCTTCACCCCGGGTCCACGCAAGCACGGCTGACCGGACGGGTCAGCGGCCGGACCGCTCGCCGGGGTCAGGCCCCGGCGCGCTCGTTGAGCTCGTTGAGCCGGCCGGTGGCCTCGAGGTACTCCTCGACCATGCCGAGCACGACGTCGCGGGAGCGGCGGACCTTGTTCATCTGACCGACGACCTGGCCGACCGGGTTGAAGTTCACGTCCTTGGCCTGCTCGGGGTAGGCGTGGCCGCGTGCGACCGCCTCGCCGGTGACCATGAACTGCAACGGCATGCCGAGCGGCTGGGGGTTCTCGGGGTTCTCCCAGGCGTCGGTCCAGTCGTTGCGCAGCATCCGACACGGCTTGCCGGTCCACGAACGGGAGCGCACCGTGTCGCGGCTGGTGGCGTCGATGTAGGACTGCATCTGCGCCGGCGGGATGTCGGCCTCTTCGACGGTCAGCCACAGCGAGCCCGTCCACACGCCCTCGGCGCCCATCGCCAACGCCGCGGCCATCTGACGGCCGTTGCCGATGCCGCCGGCGGCGAGCACCGGGGTCGGGGCGACGGCGTCGATCACCTGGGGCCACAGCACCAGCGAGGCGACGTCGCCGGTGTGGCCGCCGCCCTCGGTGCCCTGGGCGATGATGATGTCGACCCCGGCGTTCTTGTGGCGCATCGCCTGGGCCGGGGCGCCGCACAGCGCGGCGACCAGCCGACCGGCGCCGTGGATGCGCTCGATCACCTCGGGCGGCGGCGTGCCCAGCGCGTTGGCGATCAGCTTCACGCCGTCGTGGCGCAGCGCCTCGTCGATCAGCGGCGACGCGGTGGCCTCGGTCCAGCCGATCAGGGTCGGGGCGATCTGATCGGCGGGCAGCTCGGGGACGTCGTGGTCGGACAGGAGCTTGCGGGCGAAGTCCTTGTGCTCCTCGGGTACGAGGGTCTGCAGCTCGGCCTCGAGCTTGACCGGGTCGAGCTCGCCCATCCCCTCGTACTTCCCGGGGATGACGACGTCGACGCCGTAGGGGCGGTGGCAGTGCTCGTCGAGCCACTCGAGCTCGGTGGCCAGCTGCTCGGGGGTGAACCCGACCGCTCCCAGGACGCCGAGGCCGCCGGCGTT
>ERZ724513.813-NODE-813-length-15643-cov-5.114190_pt1 | contig 15643 bp, 14 predicted proteins | sample MGYA00376046_ERZ724513 | MGnify/ENA primary metagenome ERZ724513 (study PRJEB28724, sample SAMN07190883) | activated sludge metagenome | isolation source: activated sludge of sewage treatment plant in Hong Hong | place: Hong Kong | collected 2016-03-17 ...
CTGTCCGCGTGCTGTAACGTGTGCCGGACGATACACGCGGAGCGCTGCGGAGGACAGACGTTCCACGAACCTTGGCCAGGATGAACCCTGGGCCCTGCTTGCGCCGGACGGGCGGAGCGGCCACCATGCCGGCATGAGTCGCAAGGCAACAAAGTCCGCCGAGACCAACGCGCCGCGCCTCCCGCTCGGGGAAGCGCCGGTGCGGCCGACCTTCAAGCGCGAACGCGCCGCTCTCAAGCGCGGCGTCTGGCCGGTCGCCGGCTGCGATGAAGCGGGCCGCGGTCCGCTGGCGGGACCGGTCGTCGCTGCTGCCGTGATCCTTGATCCCAAGCGCATCCCGCGCGGGCTCGACGATTCGAAAAAGCTGAATGCGGAGCGCCGCGAGGTTCTCTACGAGCGCATCTGCGCCGTGGCCGAGGTCGGCGTCGCCGTCGCCTCGCGCGCGCGGATCGACCGCGACAATATCCGGCAGGCATCGCTGTGGGCGCTTGCGCGGGCGGTGCGGGCGCTGCCGACGCCGCCGCAATTCGTCTTTGTCGACGGGTGCGACCGGATCGAGGCCGGCTGCGACTGCGAGGCGGTGATCAGCGGCGACGCGCTGGTGCTCTCGATCGCGGCCGCTTCGATCGTCGCCAAGGTTGCGCGCGACCGCCTGATGGCGCAGGTGGGCGCCGCCCATCCGGGCTACGGGTTCGAGCGTCACATGGGTTACAGCGTGCCCGAGCATGCGGACGCCCTGACGCGGCTCGGGCCGACCGTCCATCACCGGCGGTCGTTCGCCCCGGTGGCGTTGGCCTACGGGAACCGGGCGCCGGGGGCGGCGGAGGCCGTCGCGTTGCCGTTCGAGGCCCGGCCGCCGCCTGGGGAACCGGAGATCGCACCAAGTTCGCCGCTTCCGCCTTCGCGCGCAGTTTGATACCACGCATGCCGAGCCTGGCCGCCCGCCCGGCTGCAGCGTCGCCCGATCTGGCGTTGCGGTTGTGCTGCCGGTCGCCCTGCCTTCGTTCCTGGCCCGCGTCTCCTGTGCGGCGTCGGGGTCAAGCGCTTCTCGCTTAGGATCGATTCCGGCCGCCGATGTTCCACGTCTCCTTGTTCGTCGAATTGATCCGGTCGCGGCCGCGCTTCATGGTGTGGGCCGCAGCGCTTGCGCAGGCGGCGTTGTGGTGGCTCGTCCCGGTGATTTTCTATTCGGCCCCGCCGGGGGATCTCGCGCTGAACATCGCGGTCGGCAGCGAGTTCCACCTCGGCTCCTTCTGGGGGCCGCCGCTCTCCTATTGGCTCGCCGACATCGCCTTTGCCATCGCCGGCATGCCCGGCGTCTATCTCCTCGCGCAAGCCTGCGTGATCGCCACCTATTGGGTGGTGTTCCGCCTCGGTCAGTCGATCGTCGGCATTCACCAGGCGGCGCTGGCGGTTCTGCTGATGGTCGGCATTTCCGCCCTGTCGGTGCCGACGCCGACCTTTGGGCCGCCGATCCTGGCCATGCCGCTGACCGCGCTCGCGCTCCTGCACTATTGGCGCGCGTTCGGCGAAGGCAAACGCGGCTATTCGTTTTTTCTCGCCGCCGATCTCGCCCTGCTCATCCTGACCACCCATTCCGGCATCGTCCTGCTTGGCGCGTTTGCCGTGTTCACCCTGGCGACCGAGCGCGGGCGGGCAATGCTGTTGACGATCGAGCCGTGGATTGCGGCGATCATCATCGTGGTGATCCTGTTCCCGCACCTGGTTTGGCTCGACATGTCGGGCATGGGCTCGACCTGGCTCTCGCGGCTGCGTTACGACCGCCCGGGAGAATGGTCGCTCGTGCTCTGGCTGCGCCAGCTCGTAGCGCTTGCGGTCGCGCATACCGGAGCGGTCGTGCTGGTCCTGCTGAGCTCCGGCTGGGGCGATGTGGGCGAAAAGCCTCCCGTGTTCCAGCGCAAGCCGTTGACCGACCTGGAGCGCAAATTCGTCCTGTTCTTTGCGATCGCGCTGCCGCTGGCGGCGACGGTGGTGGGGGCCGCGCTCGGCGAGCGAAGCCCGGTGGGCCGGATAAGTCCGAATGTCGTGCTGTCCGGCCTTGCGATCGTGGTGCTCGCGGGGAACGCGATCGAACTGCATCGACAATGGCTCACCGGATTTGCGTGGACCGTGTTGCTGATCGCGCCGCCCGCCTTTGCCGCCTTCGGTCTTCTCGCCGCGCCGTTTTTGGGCGGGACGCCCATTCCGACGGCGCAGCCGGCGAAAGAGATCGGGCGATTTTTCGGGGATACGTTCGAACGGCGCGTCGGCAAGCGCCTTGGCGTCGTTTCGGGCGATCTGCGGCTCGCCTCGTTGATTTCTCTCTACGCGCCGGGACGGCCGACCGTCTATTTCGCCAACGCGCCCGACCGCACGCCCTGGGTGAACGCCGAGGAGGTGCGGCAGAAAGGGGTCATCGTGGTTTGGCCGGCGACCGACACCATCGGCACGCCGCCGCCCGACGTCAGGGCCCTGTTCCCCGACCTCGTTCCGGAGGTGCCGCAAGCCTTCAGCTATTCCATCCAGGGGCGTCTGCCGCTCCTGCGCATCGGCTGGGGCATGATACGCCCGCAGTGACCGCGGGCTCTCTGCACCGGTTCGACGGATGGCCGCGCCGAACGATGCGTCGCGGCTGCGGCCGGCCGCCTCGCCCGCGCGCGGTACGCGCGTGATCAGAGCCGGTTGATTTCAAACTCCTCGCAGGAGTAGCCGAGCATCGACAGGCCTTCCTCCAGAAAGTCGCCGAGCAGCGGGATGCCGATCAGGTATTCGGCTGTGCGTTCATTGTGTTCGCTCGCCGCCTCCGCCCGCACCGCCGGCCAGTCGCTTGCCGCATAATCGTCGCGTCCGAGCCAGGCCAATGCGACGAGATCGATCTGCTCGTCCACCGAAAGAGCATTGATGAAGGACACCAGTTCTTCGACCACCGGATCATCGTCGTGGTCTTCAAGGACCGCCGCGTCGTGGTCATCGGAGGGATTCGAGCCCGGGTCCGGTTCGGTCACCTCGTCCTTGGCGTCGAATTCCTTGGCCTTGATGATGATGAAGCACACCTTCTCCGGCGAGATCGTGAGCGTTGCCGCATCCTCGTCTTCGGCCGAAAAGCCCGTATCGCCCGATCGCTTTTGCATGCTCGTCACCCGCGTGATCGCCCGGCGCTTTCCGCAATCGCCGGCGGCTGGCTCGCAGTCGCGCCTTGGCGGACGAGGCCGCCGAAATCCCTCGGCTGGTCAAGCCGACGCTTGATTTCGGGTCGAAGGATACGGCATCTCCTCTGTTGTCTTTTTGATCAAGATCACGGCGCTGAAAGGGGTGCGTGCGATCAGTCGCAACCCATGTCCTGCGGGGCATCGCCGCTGCGAAGCATGTCCATTGAGAGTTGCCGCGCATGGAAACCTATTCCGTCGATATCGATCCGGAACAAGTGGTTCGCTGGGTCCTGGAGGAGCATCAGGCTAGCCCCCTCGCGTTCAGGCTCGTTGCCCGGCGCAGCGTCGAGCCGCGCGAATTGCCGGCGAAATCCGAGTTTCGCCTCGGCGATGAGGAGCGCGAGGACCTCAGCGAAATTGCCACGTTCGCAACCCTGGAGATTGCGCCGGTCCACGCCGGCGACGGATGGCGGCTCACCGTGACGGTCGAGGACGAATTGGGGCCGCGCCTCGCCGACGATGAGTTGGCCGTCGAACCCGACGAGGAGATCGAGGTCGATACGTTCTACCGGGAGTTCATTCGCAACGGCCGCGGCAATGCGACGGTCGCCGCGGAAGCGGACAGTCCGATCGGCAAGGCGCGCATCACCCGCCTGCTGCACGCGATCGAGCGGAACGAGCACAAGAAAGGCCGCGGCGGATCACAATCCGACAAGCACGCGCCACGAGCGGGCTAACATCGGGACTGGCCGAGTTCTCCTGACGCGCGTTCTCCTGACGCTGTCCCCAAGTCTCCAAGTGGTTTGGTCCGCGCGTCATGGCCCGCGCGGTGCGCCGCCTGAGCAGCCCACCGTTCGCCTTCCTCCTGGACAAACGCCCAGGGAACTCCAAACTACGGGCGGTACAGGTGGAGACGAGGCATGAAATTCGGCGCGGTCCCGGTGGCCGAAGCCAAGGGCGGCATCGTCGTGCACGCGATCCGGCAGGACGGGATCGTGCTGAAGAAGGGCGCGCTCATCGGCGATGCCGAGATCGACGCGCTGCGCGCCGCCGGCGTCGGTGCGATCACCGTGGCGCGGATCGAGCCGGGCGACGTGCCGGAGGATATCGCGGCGGCCGAGGTCGCGGCGGCCGCCGCCGGAGACGCCGTTCACGTCGATCGGGCTTTCACCGGGCGCGCCAACCTGTTCGCCGAAGCGGCGGGCGTCCTGGTGGTCGACAAGGCGGGCGTCGACCGCCTCAACGCGATCGATCCCGACATCACGCTGGCGACGCTTCCGCCCTTCGCGCCGGTGGTCCCCGGCAAGATGATCGCGACCGTGAAGATCATCCCTTTCGCGGTGTCCGCCGCATCGCGCGACCGGGCGCTTGCAGCCGCGCGGACGGATGCGCCGCTCGTGCGCATCGCGCCCTACCGCCTGCGCAAGATTGCCCTCATCTCCACCATGCTGCCGGGTCTTGCCGGCAAGGTGGTCGACAAGACCCTGAAAATCACCGCCGACCGGCTGGCGCCCGCCGGCGCCGCCATCGTATTCGAGAAGCGCATACCGCACGATCGTGATGCGCTCGCGCCGGTGCTGGGCGAAGCAATCCGCGCCGGCGCCGAGATGGTGATCGTGTTCGGGGCTTCCGCCATCGCCGACCGGCGCGACGTGATTCCATCGGCGATCGAGGCCGCCGGCGGGCGGATCGAGCATTTCGGCATGCCGGTCGATCCGGGGAACCTGATGCTCGTCGCCGAACTCGGCGGCTGTCCGGTGCTGGGCGCGCCGGGATGCGCGCGCAGCCCCAAGGAGAACGGCTTCGACTGGGTGCTGTCGCGCCTGCTCTGCGGGCTGCCGATCACGCGCGAACAGATCGCCGGCATGGGCGTCGGCGGGTTGCTGATGGAGATCGTGACCCGCCCGCAGCCGCGGGAATCGGTGGAACAGCCCGGCCGGCAGGTTGCCGCCATCGTGCTTGCGGCCGGCCGGTCGAGCCGCATGGGCGGGCCGAACAAGCTGCTCGCCGAAATCGGCGGCCGGCCGCTGGTGCGCATCGTCGCCGAAGCGGCGCTCGCCTCGCGCGCCCGGCCGGTGATCGTCGTCACCGGGCATCAGCGCGAGCGGGTGGAAGCGGCGCTCGCCGGGCTCGATGTCGTCCTCGTGCACAATCCGGCCTATGCGGACGGGCTGTCCGCGTCGCTGAAAGCCGGCATCGCGGCTGTGCCGCCCGCAGCCGACGGCGCCATTATTTGCCTCGGCGATATGCCGCAAGTGGACGCCCGTCTGATCGATCGGCTGCTCACTGCGTTCGACCCCGAGCGCGGCGCATTGGTCGCGGTCCCAACCATCGGCGGCAAGCGCGGCAATCCGGTCGTGTGGTCGCGCCGGTTCTTCTCCGATCTTTCGACGCTGACCGGCGATGTCGGGGCGCGCGGCCTGATCGCGAGCTATCCGGAAGCCGTCGTCGAGGTCGCGACGACTGACGACGCCGCGTTCACCGACGTCGATACGCCCGATGCCCTCGATGCGGTTCGCGCCGCGATGGAACAGGCATGACCGCGCCGCGGATCGGCAGCTCGGATATCCGTCCACATTTAGCGTGCAGAGCGGGAGCGATTAGGCGTGCAGAGGGGAGCGCCGTGCAACTCAGTGACGAGATAAATCGCATCCGCCGTAATTTACGGGCGTCGGATTATCGGCCTGGATAGACGAATAGGTTTTGCCTTCCGTTGAAAGACACATTGCGCAATCGCGCGCCTCTGCGCCTCGGGCGAGCCCGCACACAATCGCCCGGCCAACTTCTTCGCATCGATCCTGGAAATGGGCCGACTCTGCGCAAGCAACTCGATGAGCCCTAACAGCGCGCCTGCTTGTTCGCCTGTCGTACAAGCTATCCATTCAAGGGCCAAAAGCATTTCTTGGAGCTGAGTCCTTGTCGGGCCAGGTTCAAAATCTCGCGGCAGAGCGCGCAATTTAACCTCCCTGGTTGGCGGGTTTTTTCCCGCTTTTTTTTAAGCGACCCTTTTCCCCGTGAAGACTAATTATCGGAAGATTTCCGCGACATGACTCAAGTCAAAATCTCGACGCAGTTCCTGCGGTTTGCCAACTCCCGTCGGCCGGATTTGTCAGCTAATCCAGACGGTATAGTCTGCTAGTTCTATGATGCGACCGTTTCGCAGGCATTTGTCGGACCCTTATAACTTAACGTTATAACAAACTCCCATCTGGGTGGATTTGCACACGCTCAATACGCTCCTGCTTCATCAGACGCGCCGACCTGATGAAGCGCTTCACGCGGAAGGGCGCGTGAAAGACACGGCGTCGATCCCTGTGTTGTGAAGAATATGTTTTCAGCTAACCAGCGAGACAGGTTGGTCCGATGCCGCCGGGCCCAGCGCAGAAACTCAGGTCCTTAGCATCCCCGGCAAATCTGCATGATTTTTTTCAGGCGATCTTCAGACGCTTTTGCTCTCGCGGCATCCTTTGGTGTAACGATTGCGCCGCCGCCGCGGCCGTCCGTGGCGCCGCCCCGCCCGTCAGTGTCAGGAGGCGCCAGCGCGCCGGTTCCATCGCGTGGAGGCACGGCTTCCGCGATTGATGGGCGCGAGCGGGAGAGGCGTTCCGGGTCCCCGGCAGTGAGTGGGGCAGGTGTCGCATAGATCGGAACATGCTCGACCGCACTCACGCGAGCGCCCTCCCGGGTAGAAGCCGGGCGGAGATAATCGGTGGCGACGCTGAAAATGATTCCGATCGCAAAACCGCCGAGCGCAAGGCCGCCAATCATCAAAACAGCACGCCGGTGTTGCGCCCGGTCGGACCAATTCAAATTCAGGCTGTATCGTTTGCGCATATGGATTCCCCTTTTTCAGGAGAGCCAGGTCGCGACAACTAAGACCATGACGTCAGATATCACGCCCTCGGCTATGTCGGTGCGCAGGGCTGTGCTTTCGCCGAGCGCATATGATAGGGCTCAAAATTATCCGCTCAACACACGTTTTCGAGCACGGTCCGCTCCGCCGCTGCGTTGCGGCGATTTTCATGCCGGATTGCACGTTCCAGCGATTGCGATATCCGCTCCAGAAGTAAGCCAGACAAGAGCAAGCCGGACGATTCAAACCCGGAACGCTTCGTCCACTTCGACTTGGTAGCCTTTGGCGAGTCGGTTGGTTTCGTTGGCCATGCCCACCACCGCCATCAGCTCGGCAAACATGCCGTCAGTCATCCCCTTCTTGCGTGCTCCCGCCGTGTGGGAAGCGATACAGTATTCGCAGCCCGTCGTGGCGCTGACCGCGACATAGATCAACTCTTTCACCAGCGGGTCGAGTTCGCCTGGCGCCATGACCTGTTTCACGCTCTCCCAGGTTCGCCGAAGCGTCGCAGGATCGTGAGCGATGGCCTTCCAGAAGTTGTTTATCCAATCCGTCTTCCGGGTGCTCATGATGTCGTCGTAGACAGCCCGCACCTCGCTGCTCGCGTCTTCGTATTCAATCAGACCCAAAGTGGCCATCATTCTTCCTCCTTGATATGCCGCAAGAGTGCTCAGCGCACGACGTGAGGGCAACGCCGCCTCCTCAATATGGGGGATGCCGAACCGGTCGGTATCGGCATATTTTGCGGTGGCGCGCGCATGCCGGACGGCGGAGTTGTTTCCGGTTGTCCGATGTGCCGTAAGCCTTGTACGTTGTGCCAGGCATAACGATCGCCTACGTCTTGGAATTGCGATATTTCACACGCGTATTCAGCAGCCCGCCACCACGGATGATGCGTTCTTGCGGCACTTCGTCGTCAAATCGGCGCTTGAGGCGCTTTATTTCAGCGGCGCATTCGGGCTGATGCGGCCGTTCGTGGGCGGCGTCGGCGCGATCCTCATGCTGCACCGTGTCCAGCCGCGGCGGCCCGCCCGATTTCAGCCGAACCTCCGGCTCGAGATCACGCCCGAATTTCTCACGACCATCGTGCGCCGGCTGCGGCGGTCGGGAGTGGATTTCGTATCGCTCGACGAAGTGCATCGTCGGCTGACCGAACGGGATTTCCGGCGGCGCTTCGTGGCGATCACGCTCGACGACGGCTACCGCGACAACAAGGAATGGGCGTATCCCATCTTCAAGCAGCACGAGGTTCCGTTCGCGATCTATATCCCCTCGAGCTTTCCCGACCGCATCGGGCACCTGTGGTGGCTCTCGCTCGAACAAATCATCGCGCACAACGACGCGATCGTGCTCGAGATGGACGGGCGGGATTGCCGGCTGACCTGCCGGTCCGTCCGCGAAAAGTACGAGGCCTATGATTTCCTCCACGGCTGGCTGCGATCGTTGCCCAAGGCGGGCGCCATCCGCGACGTCATGCGCGAACTCGCCACGCGCTACGGCGTCGACATCCAGGCCATCTCCCACCAGGAGTGCATGAGCTGGGATGAGATTGCAGCGCTGGCCGCTGATCCGCTGGTGACGATCGGCGCGCACTCGGTCAACCACGTGGTGCTGGCCAAGGCGCCGCCCGCCGTCGCTCGCGCGGAACTGAATATGGGCCGAGCCGTGATCGAGGCGGCGCTCGGCAGCTCGCCGCGGCACCTCGCTTACCCTTATGGCGACGCGAGCGCAGCCGGCCCGCGCGAATATGCGATGGCCGCCGAATTGGGGTTTCTGACCGCGGTCACCGCGCGGCCCGGCGTGCTGTTGCCGGAACACGCCGACCGTCTGACCGCCTTGCCCCGCATCCCCATCAGCGGCGAGTTCCAGCGCGGGCGCTATATCGACGTGCTGGTCTCGGGGGCGAGCATGGCGCTGGCGAACTGCTTGCGCCGGCAAGGCGCGGGCGGCATCCCGCAACCGTACTAGGCCGACCCGGGGCGATCGGCCGACGCTTCGAGATTCGATACCGGCGGCCAAAGCCGGATCAGCCGGACGACGGATGCCGAGACATCACGCGTCGTCCACCCCGCGGCGCCGGATGAAGACTTTGGTCGTGGGAGCGGCCTTATGGGTCACGCACCGTCGCTTATGGAATTTTCGCTGACTTGCGCTTAAGTGAGGGATGGCTTTTGTCGATGTCGAGGAGGACGCGTTTTTGGCGAAGCAAGCTTTCAGCCTGCCCGGTGTGAGTCATAGCCCGACCGGGCGTGCATAACCATGCTCACGCGCCTACCCCGCGATCTGACCATGGCCGAAACCGTCCGCGGGCCGGGCGGCGCGCGCGTCGACCTGCTCCTCGTATCGGAGATGGTGGAGCCGGGATCGCGCGTGCTCGACGTCGGCTGCGGCGACGGGGAACTCCTGCAGCTTCTAGAGGCGCGGGGCGTCGACGGGCGCGGCATCGAGCTGTCGCGCGAAGGCGTCAACGAATGCGTCGCCAAGGGCCTCGCGGTGGTCCAGGGGGACGCGGACACCGACCTTGCCGATTATCCGAACGACGCCTTCGACTACGTGATCCTCTCGCAGACGCTGCAGGCGACCCGCCGTCCGCGCATTGTGCTCGAGCACATGCTGCGCATCGGCCGGCATGCGATCGTGTCGTTTCCCAATTTCGGCCATTGGCGGATCCGGCTGCAGATCATGTTTCGCGGGCGCATGCCGCGCACGGCCAATCTGCCGGAGACCTGGTACGACACGCCGAACATCCATTTCTGCACCATCAAGGACTTCAGCGAGCTCTGCCGGTTCGTCGGGGCGAAGATGGAGCGGGCGGTCGCGCTCGATCCATGGGGCACCGCGCTCAAGATCGACGCCCCGTGGTGGTTCTGGAACCTGTTCGGCGAACAGGCGGTTTTTCTGCTCAGCCGGCGTCCGTGAGAGGTTTTCCTTGATCCGCGGCCGCTCAGCGCGCCGCCTTCGGCTCGGGCGGCTCGATGCTGCCGCATTTCTTGTCGATGGCGGCTTGGCGCAGCACCTTCTGGTCGGCGCGCACTTGGGCTAGGTCGGCGGAATACGACACCGCGCTCACCACCTGACCGCCCGCCTCCTGATTGGCGCGTCGGATCAGCTCGTTGAGCTGCTTTTCGCGGGCGATCGAAGCCGCCAGCCGTGTCGGCAAGTCCTCGCAGCGGAGATAATCGTACTTGCCGGGCGCCGCGTACAGCATGCCGAGGTCGAGATTGGCTGCGCAGCCGCCCAGCACCGGCGTCAGCAGGGTCGCCATCAGCATTACGCGCTGGAACGTCATCAAGCGTCTCTCACACAGCGTCTCTGACACTCACTCGGCGTCTCTGACACTCGGCGTCTCTGACACGCGCTCGTTTCGATCCTCCGGGGCGGCGTTTAGCATATTGCGGGCGGAGGTAAAGTCTTCCGCGCCCTGAGACGACAGCGCAACAGAATAACGCGCAAGAATGGCAAGAAAATAGTCCTGGATGCGGGCTTCGTCACGGGCCCGCGCGCAGGAATGCGCGAATATCGTTGGACTGTGGCCGATGGGCCGCATGCCGCCATCGGCGCGGGCAGCACTCCGTTGCTCTTTCCTTGCGGGTGTGTAAGGTCGCGCCCGCTGCGTACTCGGAAGACCTCCTCATGGCTCGCGATGCTGTTGACATGACGCCGCTCGAATCGCGCGACGAGCTCGTCGCGTGGTTCGCCGCGGGCGCAAAGCCGCGTGAGCGCTTCCGTGTCGGGACCGAATACGAGAAGTTCGGTTTCTCCGTCAGCCGGCATGAGCCGCTTCCCTACGAGGGCCGGCGCGGCATTCGCACGCTGCTCGAAGGCATGAAGATGCTGCTCGGCTGGGAGCCGATCATGGAGGGCGGCAACATCATCGGGCTCCTCGATGTGACGGGCGGCGGCGCGATCTCGCTCGAGCCGGGCGGTCAATTCGAGCTGTCGGGGGCGCCGCTCGAGACCGTGCATCAGACCTCGGCCGAACTGAACGCGCATCTCGCGCAATTGCGCGAGATCGCCGCACCGCTCGGGATCGGCTTCCTCAGCCTGGGCATGGCCCCGACCTGGTCGCGCACCGAAATCGCGGTGATGCCGAAGGCGCGCTACCGCATCATGACCGCCTACATGCCGAAGGTCGGCCGGCTCGGCCTCGACATGATGTATCGCACCTGCACGGTGCAGACCAATCTCGACTTCTCGTCGGAAGCCGACATGGTCAAGAAGCTGCGCGTCGCGCTGTCGCTGCAGCCGGTGGCGACCGCCATGTTCGCCAATTCGCCGTTCACCGAGGGCAAGCCGAACGGTTTTCTGTCGTTCCGCTCGGAAATCTGGCGCGACACCGATCCGGCGCGCTGCGGCATGCTCCCCTGGGCGTTCGAGCCGGGCATGGGGTTCGAGCGCTGGGTCGACTATGCGCTCGACGTGCCGATGTACTTCGTCAAGCGCGGCGACACCTATTTCGACGTGGCGGGTCAGTCGTTCCGCGATCTGCTCGCCGGCAAGCTGGCAAGCCTGCCGGGCGAACGCGCGATCTTTTCCGATTGGACCAACCACATCTCGACGATCTTCCCCGAGGTGCGGCTGAAGCGTTATCTCGAAATGCGCGGCGCCGACGTCGGCCCCACGCGGCGGCTTCCGGCGCTCTCGGCCTTCTGGGTCGGCTTGCTTTACGACGACGCGTGTCTCGATGCCGCCTGGGACATCGTCAAGGGCTGGAGCGCGGAGGAGCGGCAGCGGCTTCGCGACCAAGTGCCGCGCTTCGGCCTGAAGGCCGAAGTGGGCGGCCGCACGGTGCTCGATCTCGCGCGGGAATGCCTCGCCCTCGCCCATGCGGGCCTCGCGCGCCGCGCCCGGCTGTGCAGCGGGCGGGACGAAACGATCTTTCTCGAACCGCTCGACGAAATCGTCGCCAGCGGCCGTACTCCCGCCGAAGAACTTCTCGATAATTACCTGGGACGCTGGGAAGGATCGGTCGACCCGGTGTTCACCGAATGCGTCTACTGACGTCTGGTCAGACGCCGACGCCATGGATTCTGCCGCCGGCGCCGCCGTCGCGGACTCGCAATCGCGCTCCGCGTAGGAACTTGGAATTCATGGGGGATACGGTCGAGATCAGGCGAGCGATCTTGCGGTGGGTGGTCGCGGCGACGGCGTGCGTTGTCATGTGTCTGCTCGCCGGTTCCGCACGCGCCCAGGTCGGCTTCGACCGAAAGGGCGGCGACTATATGAGCTTCCCCATACGGTCGGGCGATCCCGCCGTCTGCGCAGCGCGCTGCGAGCGCGAGCCGCGATGCCGCGCCTGGAGCTTCTCCTACCCCACCAGCGATCATGGCGCGATCTGCTGGCTCAAGTCGCAGGTGCAGCCGCGGACGGCCGACGATTGCTGCGCGTCGGGGGTGAAGGGAGCGGGCGTGACCGTGCCGCGCGATGCGGCCAATGAAGTCGGCATCGATCGCACCGGCGGGGATTATCGTTCCCTCGATGTGGCGGCCGACCCGTCCGGACAGGCATGCAAAGCCGCGTGCGAAGCCGACAGCCGCTGCCGCGCCTGGACCTATGTGCGGCCGGGCTATCACGGGCCGAACGCGCGTTGCTATCTCAAGGAGCGTGTCCGGACGCCGCGCCGCAAACCGTGCTGCATTTCAGGCGTGGTAAAGTAGCCCACGGGTAGGCCGGCCCGGTCCGGCGACCGTCCAGCCGCGCCGCGGTCACTTGCCGAGGGCGGTCTTCATGAAGGTCAAGGCGTCGCCGCTCGCCCACTCGGCCGGACCGGCGAGCGCGGCGATTTCGCAGCCGGACGGATCGACGACCAGGGTGGTCGGCATCCCGAACGCCTTGCCGACGGCCTTGAGGTCCTGAAAAATCTTGGCGCTCGGGTCGGCGTAATAGGCGAGGTCTTTGATCCCCGTCTCCGCCAGCCACGCCTTCGGTTTGGCGGGATCGCGCGTATCGATATTGACCGCGACGACCTCGAAGCCCGGCCCGCCGAGCTGACGCTGGAGAGCATCGAGCGCCGGCATTTCCTTCCGGCACGGCACGCACCAGGTGGCCCACAGATTGAGAAGGACGGTGCGGCCCTGCCACTCCGCGAGGCTTTTCGGCTTTCCCGCCGCGTCCTTGAACGCGAGCGGCGGCAGCTTTCGGGGCGAATCGGCTACGACAAGGGCGGCAAGTTCGCCGTGCGCAAGCGGGGCGAGGCGGCGGGCGAGGTCCGCCGCCTGGCGGCAGGCCGCGTCCTCCGGATTGCGCGCAAATCCGCGAAGGCCGTATACCGCGCCAGCGACCGCGACGGCGGCGAGCAGCGCGGCGCCCCCGACGACGAGGGCGCGGCGCGAAGGCCGGGGCGGTTTCTGGGGAGAGGCGGTCATGAGCGGATCCGAGGACAGGCCATGAGCAATAAGATGTGGGGCGGACGCTTCGCAAGCGAGCCTGCGGCGATCATGGCGGAGATCAACGCCTCGATTGACGTCGACCGGCGCCTGTTCCGGCAAGACATCGCCGCCAGCAAGGCGCACGCCGAGATGCTCGCCAAACAGGGCATTATTTCGGTCAAGGACGGCAAGGCGATCACGCGCGGCCTCGATGCCGTGCTCGCCGAGATAGAGAGCGGGCAGTTCGCGTTCAAACGCGAGCTCGAGGACATTCACATGAATGTCGAGGCGCGCCTGCACGAGCTGATCGGCCCGGCGGCCGGCCGCCTGCACACCGCCCGCTCGCGCAACGACCAGGTCGCGACCGACTTCAAGCTATGGGTGCGCGATACGATCGATGACATCGACGGACTGCTCGCCGCCTACCAGCGCGCGCTCGCGGAGAAGGCGCTCGCCAACGCCGCCACCATCATGCCCGGCTTCACCCATCTGCAGCCGGCGCAGCCGGTCACGTTCGGCCATCACCTGCTCGCCTATGTGGAAATGGCGGGGCGCGACCGCGGCCGCTTCGCCGATGCGCGAACGCGCCTCAACGAATCTCCGCTCGGGGCGGCGGCGCTCGCCGGCACGTCGTTTCCGCTCGACCGGACGATGACCGCGCGCAAGCTCGGATTCACGCGGCCCGCGGCCAATTCGCTCGATGCGGTCGCCGACCGCGATTTCGTCCTCGAAACGCTCGCGGCGGCGGCGATCACGGCGGTGCATCTGTCGCGCTTTGCCGAAGAGATCGTGATCTGGACCTCGCCGCTCGTCGGCTTTCTCGCCCTGTCCGATGCGTTCACGACCGGCTCCTCGATCATGCCGCAGAAGCGCAACCCGGACGCAGCCGAACTGGTTCGCGCCAAGACCGGGCGCATCACCGGCGCGCTCGACGCGCTTCTGATGGTGATGAAGGGCCTGCCGCTCGCCTATCAAAAGGACATGCAGGAGGACAAGGAAGCCGCGATCGACGCCTTGAGCGGACTTTCGCTGTGCATCACCGCCATGACCGGCATGGTGGCCGACATGCAGCCGGACGCGGCGCGCATGGAGGCGGCGGCCGCGCAGGGCTACGCGACGGCGACGGACCTCGCCGATTGGCTGGTGCGCGAGCTCGACATGCCGTTCCGCGAGGCCCATCACGTGACCGGCCGGATCGTCGCCGCCGCCGAAAAGCACGGCGTCACGCTCGATGCGCTTCCGCTCGCCGAGGCCCAGGCGATCGAGCCGCGTATCGGGCCGGAGGCGCTGCGGATGCTGTCCGTCCACAATGCGGTGAAGACGCGGAAGAGTCTGGGCGGCACCGCGCCCAAGAACGTGCGCGCCCAGGCCAAGCGGTGGCTGAAGAAACTCAAGGCGAAATAACCAGCGGAACCCGCGAGGGCCATCGAATCATGGATGGGCGCTTGCGGGCGGGGTTACTCGCAACGTTTGCCCGCCGCGCGGTTTGCGATGGGCGCGAGCGAATTCCGTTTTGGCAGAACGGAAACGCTCGCGTTGCCCTGATTGATGGTGTTGCTTGAGAGACCGGGACCTGTTCCAAATTCGTCGGATGAGGCGCTAATTTCCTCCGACGCTGCCTTTGGGTGCGGGATTGGGGGCCTGGGTCGAGGGCACATCCCGGCTGCCGGGCGACGCGCCGGTCGTGCCGGGAGAAGCCATGCCGTTGGTGTTGCCCGAAGCGTTGCCAGACGAACTGCCGGGCGCATAGGTGCCGCCGGTTCGTGCGGAACCTGGCTCCGTTGCCTGCTTGTTGACCTCGCTGCCAGTCGCGGGATTCGTTGGTCCGCCGCCTCCTCCTGCATTGCTGCTTTGGGCGAGGACCGGCGTCGCCAATGCGGCAATGCCTAAGGCGAGAATACCGGCGCGCGTTGTTGACGTGAAACTCATGGGCAGCCTCCTGGACTGTGCTGGGGTGATCGTGCCGGTCGTTGCCTGCACTTTTGGTCAACAGTCCGATTGGCGCGCAGTTCCGCGTGCTCGGCCGCGATTGGGCGGCCTGCCTTGATTTCTTTCCGCACAGGTATTTCCGTCCATGCGAGGCAATAAATCAGGCATGATCCTACCAAAAAAGATGGCAAATCATGTCGTGCGAGGTGCGGGCGTGCGCTGCTCTGTTGCCCCCTTGGTTCGGCTCGCTGCCGCCGAGCGTCGGACCGTTCGCACTTTGGAGCGAAATGTTTTATGTTGTGCCCAAATCCCGGGGGAGTGGACTTGATGCGTTCGGGTGATCG
>ERZ724513.814-NODE-814-length-15642-cov-6.682684_pt1 | contig 15642 bp, 15 predicted proteins | sample MGYA00376046_ERZ724513 | MGnify/ENA primary metagenome ERZ724513 (study PRJEB28724, sample SAMN07190883) | activated sludge metagenome | isolation source: activated sludge of sewage treatment plant in Hong Hong | place: Hong Kong | collected 2016-03-17 ...
TTGGCCAGCATAAGTGAGGCTGTGTACGCTGTGCCCTCGGCGGTTCCGGTGCCGGTGCGGTTATCCGGTAACCTCTACGACGTTCAAGGAGGCGTGCCAGAGCGGCCGAATGGGACTCACTGCTAATGAGTTGTCCCCCTTAAAGGGGACCGGAGGTTCAAATCCTCTCGCCTCCGCCACACAACTGAACATGGGTACCACCAAGCGCCCGTAGCTCAACGGATAGAGCATCTGACTACGGATCAGAAGGTTAGGGGTTCGAATCCCTTCGGGCGCGCTCACTAGCTGCGGAAATAGGCCTGCTATCTGCCTCGATCTTTCGCTAGATCCGCCACTTTCGTTGTCGGATTACATCGCATTCTTCTCGCCAAGATGTTCGCCTGCGTGACTCTTCAGTGCCCTATGGCGCTCTGGTGCTGCAGGGCTTTCGGCCGACACCGTTAGGCTCGTTGAGCTATGGCATTGTTCTGGCGGTCTGTAGCAGCCGTGGCGATGAGCGTCACTGCAGTAGCTGGTGCAGCACCTGCGTGGGCTCACGTCACGGTCAGCGCCGATCACTGCTGGCGCGGTGGGGTGGCGATCGTGACGTTCATGGTTCCCAATGAGTCCGAAACCGGTTCACCGACAACCGGTTTGACGGTCACGCTGCCCAACGTAACCTCTGCGCACACCGAGCTGATGCCCGGCTGGACGGCGCACCTGGAACACGATGTTGCCGCGGGCGCCTTCCGTTCGGTGAGCTGGACCGCCAGTCCGGCCGCTGGGATCCCCGCCGATCAGTTCGCGCTGTTCCGTATCCAGGTGAATCTGCCCGACACCCCCACCGCGAGCTTCCCGGCGGTGCAGACCTACGCCGACGGCAAAGTGGTGCGCTGGGACCAACCACCGCTGGCCGACGGCAGCGAACCCGAGCACCCGGCACCGCTGCTCACCTTGACCGACGCCGTCGCTGACCCCGGCCAGACCGCGTCGGCCTCCCCGGACGGGGCCACCCGGTGGATCGCCGCGGGTGCTCTGGTCCTGAGCGGGGCCAGCCTTGCGGTGAACCTGGTCCGGCGGCGGCGTTCAGGCTGAGAACAGCGCCCGCCACCTGGGTGGAACCAACGGCCCTTTCGAGCCGACTTATCCCGTAGCACCCGCCCGGGCGCCAGGGAAGGAGGGCAGGCGATGCCGGGATACCCGGTCGCGCGGTCCCGGCCCCTCGGCGCGACTCCGGTGCGGATGCTCATGACGGCAGTGGCGGTGGTCATTCTGTCGCTCGTCGCCGCCCCGAGTGCGGTCGCTCACGCCGTGCGAATCGCCACCGATCCGGCCGTCGATGCGGTGCTCGACACGGGTCCGACCCGGGTAAGCGCGACCTTCAACGAGGCATTGCAGACCGGTTTTGCCGCGATGACCGTTGTCGGCCCGGACGGCAATCTGTGGTCGATGGGCGACACCGCCGTGTCGGGTGCGATCGCCAGCGTCGCCGTGCGGCCGCTGGGCCCGGCAGGCACCTACACAGTGAACTATCGAGTGACCTCCGCTGACGGTCATGTGGTGTCCGGATCGTGGCCCATTCATCTGAGAACACCGGGAACCGGCACCCCTGGCCCTCCGGCGTCCGCGCCAGCAACCGGTGCCGGCCACATCCTATGGGGGCCGTTACTGGCCGTCGCGGCGGCGATCATCGGCGTTGCCGCTGTGTGGTTCGTGCGGCGCCGCCCGTGAAAGTTCCCGCAGCACTTCGGTTCTCCCGATCAAAACCAAAGTACCTCTACGAAAGGCGGTAACACCATGCGTTCTGGAATCCTCACCACGGTCCTGGCGGTCACGGCGGTGGCAGCGGTGGGCTGCAGCCACACCACAACGACTACCTCTCCCTCAACCTCTGCGACGCCAACAGCGACCTCCAGTGCGGTCGCGATGGCCCCGGCGTCTGCCGGGCCGGTCTTGGACGTCACTATCGCCGGGGGCAAGGTGACCCCCGCCGACGCGCAGGTGCAGGCTCGCGTCGGTCAACCCATCACCGTCCACGTCACCAGCGACGTCGCCGACGAACTGCACGTGCACTCCACCCCGGACCATGAGTTCGCCATCGGAGCCGCACCGAACCAGACGTTCACCTTCACCATCAACACCCCGGGCAAAGTCGAGGTCGAACTGCACCATCTCGACAAGACCGTCGCCACCGTCGACGTCACTCCCTGACGGCCCTTGCCGGCTGACGCTGTGCTGCCGGGAACCGCAACGAGCCTTGGAACGACCAATGCAGAGAAGGCCCGCGTTGCGGGGCGCGTGAGGAAATGAGTTGAGTCATGCCTGCAACACGAAGGCTGGGCGATCTGGAACCCGCCGTGATGGAACAACTTTGGGACGCCGAAGGCCCCCAGACGGTTCGCGAGGTCCACGCAGCGCTGTGCCTGCGCCGTGAACTGGCCTACACCACCGTCATGACCGTGTTGCACCGGCTCACGGTCAAGGGTCTGGTTGTTCAGATCTGCGACCGTCGGGCCTACCAGTACGGTCCGGCAAACGGTCGCGACGAGCTGGTGGCCACCTTCATGGCCGATGCCCTCGACCAGCTGCCCGACCGCCGCGGCCGGCAAGCCGCACTGATGCGGTTCGTCACCAAAGTGCGAGCCGAGGAAGCCGAGGCGTTGGCAATGGCGCTGGCGGAAGTCGGCACCCAACTGCGCGGCCTCGCTCGCGCCCTCACCCCCGAGGCGGGGCCGTGTCCGGCATTCTAACGTGCGGCCCGGACTTCTTCCCGGGCTGGTTGAGCATCCTGTTCTCAGTCGGTCTGGCCTTGGGCATCGTGCACCACCTGCCCTGCCTGATCCACCGACGCGGTAGCCGGTGGTTCCACGCCGGGCACGCCGCGATGGCGTTGTCGATGATCTACATGTACCTGTCGATGTCCTACGACTGGAACTGGCTTCCCGCCACCTGGCAGATGTGGTTCTTCATCGCCACCACCGCGGCCATCGTCGTCTGGCTGATCACCCGGCTTGCGCGCCGCCAACCCGTCAACACCCTGTGGATCCTGCTGCTGGTCCAGCAGGCCGCGATGGCCTACATGTGGTACCCGATGATGCGCTGGAACGCGATCGCCATCTTCGTCCTGGTGTCATGGTTCGCCATCGAAGCATTCGGCTGGGCCGCCAACCTTTTCCCCGATGACGTCCGGATGAGAGACAACCGCGCGTGGTTGCCGTACACGATCGGCGTCGGAACAAGTCCGCGGGTGACAGTCGGGGCTGCGCTCGCGGAACGGCCGAGCCCCGTAGTCCCGGAGTGTGATTGTGACGATGACCGTCTCATCGGTTCCGGTTGGAAAGACCGCACGATCATGGCGATCATGGCGCTGTCGATGGGCTACATGTTCTACGGCATGCAACTGCTGCGCTGATGCCCGCCGGCTGCTCCGGCGATCACCCCTCTCAGCCCACAGCCCCGGTCGTGGCCCTCAGGGCCTCGTCCCGGTAGACGTCGCGATGACGGCCGCGCCGGGAGCGAACGAAACCTGGACCGCGATCAGCGGCGACGCGACATCACCGTGAAGACCACCAGCAATGCTGCCGGGATAGCAGCCGGGACGCCTACTTCGGTAAGGGGCAGAACGCCGGTAGACCGTCCGCCGGTCAGCCAGAATGCGGTGGTCGCCGCCAGGATGAGGCCGATGATGGTCACTGCCGCCATGACAAGGCGTCGCTCAGTCATCGTGGACCTGCCACGGACTGTCCCGATACGCAAACCGCCCGACGGCGAAGAACGTCACCAGCATCGCGGCGGTGAAAAGCCAAGCGCTCAGAGCCAATTGAACACCGCCGCTGAGGGTGTGGCCGCTGGTGCAGCCACCGGCCATCCGCGCTCCGAACAGGACGAGAAACGAGCCGAGTAAGCAGGCCGCCGCGCGTTTGCCGGCACTCGGGCCGAACCGGTTTCGCCACGACGGGGGAATCACGGGACGAAACGCATTGGTGGCGATGTCACCGGTGACCACGAGATTGCCGAGGTTGGTCGCATTGACCAGCCAGTGCCCCGGAGAAGTCTGATAGAGCAGGGTCCAAGCCGCGGCGCCGAGTAGGCCGCCTGGGATCGCGAAGAGCATCTCACGCCTGCCTTCACCCAACGCGATCATCTCGGTACCAGGGAAGTACCCGCTGCTCGCCGCTCCGACGCCGAACAGCAGCCCGCCGATCGTCACCCCCACCAGGTAGACCGGCCTGGGCGAGAAGTGCATGGCGAAACCCATGGCGTACAACCCGTAGAGCAGCACCGACCCGACCGCGGTGACGAGGAGAAAGCAACCGAGGAGCAGTCGGTCGACAAGCCGGGCGGTTCTGATGATGGTTTCCGGGTTGCCGATACCCCAGATTGAGGCAGGCACCCCGAACGCGACGCCGACGAGAAGCCCCACCCAGAGCGGAGCGGTCACACTGATCATGTCCGGCTCATTCTGACATCGGCCCGGGCAGCGGCCGGACAGCGTTGCTCCATCCCTGTGGTCTGAGGCCCGTTGCCGGCTGACCCTGGCGGCCGGGAACCGCAACGAGCCCACTGGCGACCAATGCAGTGACGGCCCGCGCTGCGGGGCTCATGACGAGATGAGTTGAGTCAATGCTGCAACAAGAAGGCGCGGTGATGGAACAACTTTGGGGCCCGGAGGCGGCGCCGTGCTCTTCTATCTGACTTGCGGCCCGGACTTCTTCCCGGGCTGGGTGAGCGTCCTGTTCTCCGTCGGTCTTGCGCTGGGCATCGTGCACCGAAGTGTGGCGGGCGGGGCCCAGCGCTCGATCCGATTTCAACTCGCGGGTGCGGTTGATCACAGATACCCCCTGGGGCACTTGACATACCCGCGGGGGTATCACACGATAGCGCTGCGGGACCGCCGAAGATCGAGAAGGAACCGAAAGATGTTGTTCAAGAAGAACTACCTGGGTCGCCTACCGCATGCGTCGCATCTGATCGGTGGTGAGACCAACGGGCGGGCGGTCGTCGTCGATCCGCAGTGCGACGGCAGCGAGTACGTCGCTGGTTCGAAGGCGGCGTGGAACCGGATGCTCAAGGGCCTGGCGTAGGCCGGTGCCTGTCCGAAAGCCTGGAGACAAGACCTATGAACGTCGTTGACGTATCGCGCTGGCAGTTCGGCATCACCACCCTTTTTCACTTCATCTTTGTTCCGCTGACCATCGGCTTGGCGCCGCTCATCGCTGCGATGCAAACGCTGTGGTACGTCACCGACAACCCGGCGTGGTATCGCATGACCAAGTTCTTCGGAAAGATCTTCCTGATCAACTTCGCGATCGGCGTCGCGACCGGCATCGTGCAGGAATTCCAGTTCGGGATGAACTGGAGCGAGTACTCCCGCTTCGTCGGGGACGTTTTCGGCGCGCCGTTGGCGATGGAGGGATTGGTCGCCTTCTTCCTGGAGTCGACGTTCATCGGGCTGTGGATCTTCGGCTGGAACCGCATTCCGAAGCTGTTGCACCTGGCCTCCATCTGGCTGGTCGCCCTCGGGGTGAACCTGTCGGCGTTCTTCATCATCGCGGCGAACTCGTTCATGCAGCATCCGGTGGGAGCCCGGTTCAACCCGGTAACCCGGCGGGCCGAGTTGGACAGCATCTGGGCACTTTTCACCAATAACACTGCCATTGCGGCCTTCTGGCACGCTGTCGCGGCGTCATTCCTGACCGCGGGAACCTTCGTTGCTGCGGTCTCAGCGTGGTGGATGGTGCGTTCGAAGCAAACCGCCGACGCGGGGGCGTTGTTCCGCCCCGCGGCAATGCTGGGAAGCGTGTTCGCCCTGGTAGCCGGCGCCGCCATTTTCTTGACCGGCGACGTTCAGGGAAAGCTGATGTTTCATCAGCAGCCGATGAAAATGGCCGCCGCCGAATCTTTGTGTCACACCGAAACCGATCCGAAGTTCTCAGTGCTGACTGTCGGGACGCACAACAACTGCGACAGCATCAGCCGGGTCATCGAAGTCCCTTACGTGTTGCCGTTCCTCGCTGAGGGCAAATTCACTGGTGTGACACTCGAAGGCGCACAGGACCTTCAGGAGTCCTATCAGCAGCGGTTCGGGCCGGACTGGTACGTCCCCAACCTGTTTGTCACCTACTGGTCCTTCCGGGCGATGATCGGCTTCATGGCGATTCCCATGCTGTTCGCCCTGTCCGTCCTGTGGCTTACGCGGCGGGGCCGGATTCCCGATCACAATTGGTTGTCCCGCTTGGCGATTTGGACCATCCCGATGCCTTTCCTCGCCAACGCCGCGGGCTGGATCTTCACCGAGATGGGGCGCCAGCCGTGGGTGGTCGTTCCCAATCCTGACGGGGACTCTCTGATCAGACTGACCGTGCGCGAAGGCGTCACACCCCACGGTGCCGGACTCGTGTGGATTTCGCTGATCGCGTTCACACTCACCTACGCACTCTTGGCTGTGGTCTGGATCTACCTGTTGCGCAGATATGTCGTCGCCGGACCGCAGGAGCACGACTCAGAACCGGCGCCTCCGCAGCCGCCGACTGATGCCGACGTCGCCCCGCTGTCCTTCGCCTACTGATCCGTGTGAAAGAAGCCTTGAGCCGTGGAACTCCAACAGATCTGGTTCGTCATCGTCGCCTCGCTGTTCCTCGGATTCTTCGTCCTGGAGGGCTTTGACTTCGGGGTCGGCATGCTCATGGGTCCGGTGGGTCGGCGCAGCGCCTCTGCCGCAGGCGGCAGTGCGGAGTCGCACCGGCGCGCGGTGCTGAACACCATCGGTCCGGTGTGGGACGGCAACGAAGTCTGGCTGATCACCGCAGGCGGAGCAATGTTCGCCGCCTTCCCGCAGTGGTACGCCACCGTGTTCTCCGGCCTGTACCTGCCCCTGCTGGCCATCCTCCTGGCAATGATCGCGAGGGTTGTCGCCATCGAATGGCGTGGCAAGATCAACGATCCGAGATGGCGACGCTGGTGCGATGTCGGCATCGCGCTCGGATCCTGGGTGCCCGCGATTCTCTGGGGAGTCGCCTTCGCCGCATTGGTCAACGGCCTCCCCGTGGGCCCGGACAAGAATCTCGTCGGTCTCACGATCAGCGATGTGCTGAATCCCTACACCGTTGCGGGAGGGCTCACCAGCTGCGCGCTCTTCCTCTTCCACGGTGCGGTGTTCCTTGCCCTCAAGAGCGGAGGCGGAGTCCGAGCTGACGCGATGAGGCGCGCGCAGATGCTCGGTGTAGCCGCGACGGTGGCCGTCGCCGTCTTCTTCCTGTGGACCCAGTGGGGTCATGGAAAGCCCTGGACGGCAGTGGTCGTCGGTGTCGGGATCGCGGCACAACTGGCGGCGGTTGTTGCCGTCGCCCGGGCCAGGGAAGGGTGGGCGTTCGCGTTCACCACGGTCGTGATTGCTGCGATGGTGACTCTCCTGTTCGGCTCGATGTATCCGAACCTGGTCCCCTCCACGATCGACCCCTCCTACAGCATCACCGTCGCCAACGGATCATCGACGGCCTACACGCTGAAGGTCATGACCTGGGCGGCGGCGGTGGTCGCCCCGGTCGTTGTGGCCTACCAGGCCTGGACCTACTGGGTGTTCCGCAAGCGGATCTTCGCCGAGTCGATCCCGCCGTCCATTGGACTGTCGTTGAGGCCCGTGCCCTGAGTGATAGGCGAGGCCCACTCGACCCGAGACTATGGCGCGTCTCGGCTCCGGTGCGCCGGTACCTTCTCGCTGCCGTCTGTTGTGGATTGCTCATCACCGGCAGCGCAATCGCCTCTGCTGTGATTCTCGGGCATGTGGTCGCGGGGATCGTCACCGATCCGGGGGCACGCTCCATCGCGGCCTGGCGCGGGTCGTTGCTGGTCCTTGCCGCCCTCTGGGTGGTCCGTGCCGTTGGCCAGTGGCTGCAGGCGCGTTTGGGCCAGAGTGGCGCCAGTGCGGTGATCGCCGATCTCAATGGCCAGGTGCTTCGCAGCGTCACCGCATTGCCCCCCAGCCAATTGGCGTCACGACGCGATGACGCGGCAACGCTTATCGCCGGCGGCTTGGACGGTCTACGGCCGTACTTCACCGCCTACCTTCCCGCTCTCCTGCTGAGCGCACTACTCACGCCCGCCGCCGCAGCCGTTATCGCAGTCAACGACCCTCGGTCGGCATTGATCGTGTTGGTCGCACTTCCGCTGATACCGGTGTTCATGACGCTGATCGGCGTGGCCACCGCCGAGCGTTCCTCGGCAGCGCTTGAGGCGACGACTGTGCTGCAGTCGCGTCTGATGGACCTGATCGCGGGCATACCGACCCTGCGCGCCCTGGGCCGCATTCATGGTCCGGCCGATCGGATCGCGGCACTGAACTCCGCCCACCGCCTCGCGACGATGGCGACCCTGCGGATCGCCTTCCTGTCGTCGCTCGTCCTTGAATTGATCGCCACCCTTGGGGTGGCCTTGGTGGCGGTCAGCATCGGACTACGCCTGCTCCACGGCGACCTCGCCCTGTCCACCGGGTTGACCGTGCTGCTCCTTGCGCCCGACGTCTTCTGGCCCCTGCGCCGCGTCGGAATCGAGTTCCATGCCGCGCAAAATGGAAAAACCGCCGCGGACAAAGCATTTGCACTCATCGGCTCGGACACCGAAGCCTCTGATGGCACCCGGACCGTCCAGGCGTCAGGCGCCACGATTCGACTCGACGGCATATCGGTTGCCGGGCGGGACGGCCTTTCCCCGTACCGGCTTTCCGGCTGGATCGCTCCCGGGCGGGTGACTGTCCTGACCGGCCCCAACGGCGCCGGCAAGAGCACGGCGCTACAGGTGATCGCGGGTCTGATAGCTCCGACGGAGGGCACGGTGGTGGTCGACGGGGTGAGGTTGACGGATGTCAGCCGCCCCAGTTGGTGGAACCAGCTGAGCTGGCTCGCCCAGCGGCCGGTGATCATTCCCGGTACCGTCGAGGAGAACCTCAATCTGTTCGGACCCCTAACGGACTTAGATACCACCTGCAGGGCAACAGGTTTCGACGATGTCCTGGCCACCTTGCCCCAGGGCATGGATAGCGTGATCGGCCAGGGCGGCGAAGGTCTGTCACTCGGTCAGCGCCAGCGGCTCGGCCTGGTGCGAGCCCTCGGATCAAGGGCCCCGCTGCTATTGCTCGACGAGCCGACCGCGCATCTGGACGACGCGGCGGAGGCAGCCGTGCTCCGGAGCATCTCAGCGCTTGCCGCAGCCGGGGCCACCGTGGTGGTGGTTGCCCACCGGTCAAGCATCCTCGCCATTGCTGACGAGGTCCTCAAGGTGGAATCGGTGGCCAATGTCCACGTCTGATCCGCTGTGGGCAGCGCTGACCCTGCTCCGGCCCCGCTGGTGGTGGATCGTTCTCGCGATCGCGCTGGGCTGCCTGTCCTTGGGCAGTGCTCTCGCGCTGGCGGCGGTCTCGGCGTGGCTGATCACCCGCGCCTGGCAGATGCCTCCGGTGCTGGACTTGTCGGTTGCCGTCGTCGCTGTCAGAACATTCGGGATCTCCCGCGGACTCCTGGGCTACTTCGAAAGACTGGTCTCCCATGACACGGCCCTGCGGTCAGCGGGTGCGGCGCGCGCCGAGATCTACCGTCGGCTCGCCTACGGACCGGCGCAGCTCACGTCCCGGCTGCACAGCGGTGACCTGCTCGCGCGTGTCGGGCCTGATGTCGACACGTTGTCTGAGGTGCTGGTCCGGGCCTTTGTCCCGATCGGCGTGGCCAGTGTGCTCGGCGCCGCCTCGATCACTCTGATCGCGGTGATCTCCCCGGCCGTCGCCGGAATTCTCGCCATCGGTCTGGTGATAGCCGGGATAGTCGGACCGTGGCTTGCCGCGCGAGCCGCCGTCGCACAGGAACTGGTCGCACGTCGGCATCATCAACAGCGTGACATCGCGGCGCTGACAGCACTCGATCATGCCCACGAACTTCGCGTCGCCGGACGATTGTCCGACCTCATCACCGAATCGGTTCGCCAGCAGACAAAGTGGGGAGCAGCACTCGACCGGGCGGCTGCCCCGATGGCTCTCGCTGCAGCAGTGCCGATCGTCGCGGTGGCGGTCAGCACGAGCGCTGCGATCGTGGTCGCGATCGGCCTGGCGCCCACAGTCGCTCCCACCACCCTGGCGATCCTGATGCTGTTCCCGCTGTCCGCCTTCGAAGCCACCTCCGCACTGCCCGCCGCCGCGGTCGCCCTGACCAGAGCCCGCATTGCCGCGGAAAGACTGGTCGAACTAGTGCCAACGGCAGTGACTCCGCGCCCTGAAACCCACCGCCATTCACTGGCCGTCTTCCCGCAGTTGCGTGCCGACTCGCTTCAGGCCGGCTATGACCACACCCCCGCCGGCCGCCCGGTGAACGTCACTCTCCAGCCCGGCGAGCGACTCGCGATCACCGGCCGAAGTGGCGCCGGAAAGACGACGCTGTTGATGACCATGGCCGGACTATTACCCCCGCTGAGCGGGAGCCTCAGCATCGACGGCACCCCCGCCGGACAGCTCAGCGAGAGTGAATTGCACAGCCGCGTATGCTTTTTCGCCGAAGACGCCCATCTGTTCGCCACGACCGTCCGCGACAACCTCCTGGTTTCACGGGGCGACTGCTCCGATGAAGAACTCACTGAAGCTCTGAACCGGGTAGGCCTCAGCGAGTGGCTTGACTCGCTTCCCCACGGGCTGGCCACCCTGCTCCACGGTGGATCTTCGGCGGTATCGGCCGGCCAACGCCGCAGGCTACTGCTCGCCAGGGCCTTGTTGTGCCCAGCGCCAATCCTGCTGCTCGATGAACCGACTGAACATCTGACTGCCTCCGATCGGTCGGTGTTCCTGACTGCCCTGCTTGAGCGGCCGAGTCCCTTGTTCGGATCCGATCGCACGATCGTCGTGGCAACCCACGAACCCGTCGATCACCTCAACTGCCGGCGAATCCAGATCGCCGCGTCACATCACAGTCCCAGGAGCAGCGTCATCCTTGATGACCGGTAGGCCGCTACCGAGCCACGCCTGCATGCCTCCGGCCAGGTTGTACACCGTGATGCCGGCGGCCGCCAATTGACCGGCCGCAACGGCAGATCGCTTGCCGGAACGGCACACTGCCACAACCTGAACGGTCGGATCGTAGGCGCTGGCGTCCAAGGAGCCGAGTGCGCTGTGAATCGGCGGACCACTCGTCGTCCTCGCGGACGTCGAGCAGAATCGCGCCGGACTCGTTGGTGAGTCGCATCGCCTCGACCGGATCAACCTCTGGTACCGACATGGGCAACCGCCTTTCACGTGGCTTATCTTCGAGCATACCCCAGGGGGTATGACGCTGCCGGACGGTTCACTCCGGCTTCTGGGGCCCCTTGCACCACGGGGCCGGCGCGGCGGTGCAACTCAGGGCGACGGGCGGTCCCCCGGTTCCGTACTGCAACTGCTCCGGACCGCCGGGTCGCAGGCCGGTCACGACCCGGCGGTGAATGCGGTGGCGAGCGGGGGCGGCATGTGGGCGAAGATCGACACGACTCCGTCCCAGGCCTCGGGTTCCAAGTCGAACGCGCCGAGGTCTGCACGACGGTCTCTATGGTGACGCCGCGTTGTTCGGCCGGTGACTGCCGTTGACCAGTCGCCCGTCGGCTTGGCCAAAGCCAGCCGGCTGCCTCCACCGCATCGGCGTTGGCGCTTAACGGCCTGCCGCTGCCTGTGCTAGCGGGCGAGTAGCAAAACGCCCACCGCGCTGGCGACGATCAGACACGCCAAAGTCAGGGGTATGCCGAAGCGCACGAAGGTCTTCGTCGAGTATCCGCCCGGGCCCATCACCATCAAGGTGGTCGGCTGGGCGATCGGGTTCAGGAATGTCATGGAGATGCAGGTGCCGACCAGAGTCAGCAGCACCACCGGATTCAGCCCGGCTGAGGTGGCAACGGCGATCGCCACGGGTGCGAGGATTCCAGCGGCGGCGGAGTTGGTGACGAGGTTGGTGGTCAGCGTGGTGACCACGGCGAACACCACGACGATCAGGAGTGTGTGTCCGCCTGAGAGCCTGACGATGGCAGAGGAGATCAGCTCGCCGAGGCCACTCTTGACGACGATCGTGCCCAGTCCGATCGAGCCCGCCATGATGGCCAGGATGTTCCAGTTCAGGGCCCGCGCAGCGGATTTCGGCGTAAGCACTCCGGTGAGGACCATCAGGATGGCGCCGGCCATCGCAACCACCTCCACAGATGAGAGCCCGAAGGAACCGGCCACGACGACGGCCACCAGAATCCCTAGCGCGATACCGGTCTTGGCCGGCTGCGGCGCCTTCCCCGCCACCCGCCGGCACAGCGCCACCATGGGATGGGCGGCGAGTGCCTCGCTGGTTCGGGCTGACACCAGACACAACGCGCCAGGCTTGGCGCTGGCCTGACTGAGCGGTTCTTCGGTTTCGGCGGCGACCACCAGGATGTCGCCGTCGTCCTCGAGTTCCCGAAGCGTGGTGGCTTCGTCGGCGGCGATGGACATCAGATAGAGGTCTTGCGGGGCCAAGCCCAACCAGGAACTGCCCCAGAGCATTCGGACGCCGGCCTCACTGGATCGATAGACCAGGACATCGCCTTCAGCGAGGGCGCCTTCCGCGGGCGTCGGTTTGCTCCGGCGCCGGACCTCGACGAGCTCGAACTCCGGCGTCGCCTGAATCCCCAGATCCGCGGGCACCCGGCCGATACCGCTGGCGCCGTCGGACAGCGTGATCTCGGCTTGCCAGGTCAGCGTTCTCGTCGTCGCCGCGGCCTCGCTGCGCTGGAGGCGTGGCGCCGTCAGAAGCAGAGTCGCCCACCCGGCCAGCATCACGGGCACTGCGACCGGTACGAACGAGAACATCGTCAAGTGGATATCGGCAGCCTCGGCGATCCCGGCGATCAGCAGGTTCGAACCGGCACCGATCAGGGTCACCGAGCCGGCCAGCGTCGTCGCGTGGGTGACCGGCAGCAGCACTCCGCGAGCCGGCACTCCGGACTGTTGCTCGAGTTCTTTGGTGGCGGGGATCAGCATGGCCATGAGCGAGGCGGTGTTGATCAGCGCCGAGAGTAGCCCAACAGGTGGGATCAGGCGTCGCAGCGCCTGTGAGGCCGAGCCCACCCCGTCCAGGAGGCGGTACGTCACCCGGGAGATGACACCGGTCCCGAACACACCTTTGGCGATCACCAGCATCGCCGCGATCGTGATGACGCCGGCATTACTCAGCCCGGCAAACAGCTCGTCGGGCGACGCGATCCCGAGGGCAGCGGCAACGAGAAGCGCCGAGAACAGCACCAGCACCGCCGGCGCCCGACCACTGACGATCAAGACGAGCGCGACAAGGACGATGATCGCGGCGGCCACTGGCATGGCGGTCAGTCTGGCACGGACATTGCGTGCCCCGTTGCCCGTTAAAGACTGTCAGTGCACACCTTGACCAGATACCCCCATGGGTATACTGTAAAATTGAACCAATCCAGAAAGGGACGTCCATGACATCACCACAGGGCGAACAGTCGCCAGTCGTCGGTATGCCGAGAATCGGAGATACGGCGCCATCGTTCACCGCGGATAGCACCCAGGGTCCGATCAACTTTCCCGCCGACTATTCGGGTAAGTGGGTGATCTTCTTCTCCCACCCGGCCGACTTCACTCCCGTGTGCACGAGTGAGTTCATCACGTTCGCCTCGATGCAGGACGAGTTCGAGAAGTACAACACCGAACTGGTCGGACTGTCCGTCGATGGTCTATACAGCCACATCGCCTGGCTTCGCACCATCAAGGAGAAGATCGCTTTCCGTGGGATGAAGGACATCGAGGTGACCTTCCCACTGGTGGAGGACGTCTCGATGGAGGTCGCCCGGAAGTACGGGATGATCATGCCCGGTGAAGACTCCACCAAAGCAGTGCGAGCCGTGTTCGTCATCGACCCCAAAAGCATTGTCCGCGCTGTGATTTACTACCCCCTGAGCACCGGACGCAACTTCGACGAACTGCTCCGCTTGATCAAGGCCCTCCAGACCGCCGACCACTATGACGTCGCAACCCCGGCCGACTGGCGTCCTGGAGAGCCTGTCATTGTTCCCCCTGCCGGCTCCTGCGGAACCGCCAAGGAACGCATGGACGGCCACGACGCGGGTGTGCAGTGTGAGGACTGGTTCTTCTGCACCAAAGCCATTCCTGCCGAGGACATCGAATCCTCGATCCGGGTGACGGCGACGGCGTGACCGCCGCGAAGAGGGGCGATGACCGGAAGAATCGACAATCGAGAGTAACGAGAGGTTGCAAGACAACATGACTGCTGAAGTGGATATGAGCATCGACAACGGGATCGACGCCGAGGCCCGCGGCCGGATCACCGACGGTCTGTCCCGTTTGCTTGCCGACACCTACACCCTGTATCTGAAGACGCACAACTACCACTGGAACGTCACCGGGCCGATGTTCCAGACACTGCACCTGATGTTTGAGACCCAGTACACCGAGCTGGCGCTGGCTGTCGATCTCATCGCCGAGCGCATCAGGGCACTGGGCGCCAAGGCCCCGGGTAGCTATGCCGAGTTCTCCCGGCTGACGAGCATCTCCGAGGGGACGTCGGCCACCAGTGCCATCGACATGATCCGAGACCTGGTCGTCAGCCAGGAAGCCGTGGTTCGTACTGCACGGGCGCTCTTCCCGGTGGTGGATGAAGCTCACGACGAGCCGACTGCCGATCTGTTGACCCAACGGATGCAGATCCACGAGAAGACCGCCTGGATGCTGCGGAGCCTCCTCGAAGCCTGAGGCTGGTGGCTACCACCGGGGGTTGACGCCCCATCCATGGGGAGGTGAACTGCATTACGGGGTCCATGGCCGTTGATCTAGCTGCGTTGTTTCTAGGGAGGGGTTGTCATGTCAGGTGCGCGTGACCAAGTCGGAGTTGTGGTCGGAGTGGACGGTTCGCCGGCATCGCTGGCGGCGGTCGAGTGGGCGGCGCGCGACGCCGAGATGCGGAATGTGCCGCTGTCCGTGGTTCATGTGGTGGCGCCTATCGTTGCCGGCACCCCGTCGTGGTCGGAGGTCCCGATCCCCCCTGACTACAGCCAAAGGCAGGAGGAGGAAGCGCTGCAGATCATCGGGGAGGCCCATCGCATCGCGATCGACGCTGCACCCGGCAACGCTGAGGCGATCAGCGCCGAAATCCTGCACGCACAGCCCGTGCCGGCCATGGTAGAGCTGTCGAATCACGCCCTGATGATCGTGGTCGGATGCCGCGGCCAGGGGGCGGTCGAGCAAGCCCTGCTGGGATCGATTAGCGCAGGCATCGCCCACCACGCGCATTGCCCGGTCGCAGTCATCCACCAACATCAGACCGGAGCGTCGCCATCACCAGATGCACCGGTAGTGGTCGGGATCGACGGATCTCCGGCCTCCGAGCAGGCAACCGGGATCGCCTTCGACGAAGCCTCACGCCGCGGAGTGGGCCTTGTGGCACTGCATGCCTGGAGTGACATGGGACCGATCGGCGTGGCGCCCATCGGCTGGGCGCCTATCGAGTGGCGGAATATCAAAGACGCCGAGGAAGAAGTCCTTGCCGAGCGTTTGTCGGGATGGCAGGAGCGCTATCCGGACGTGAGTGTCGAAAGGATCGTCGTGTGTGACCAGCCGGGTCTGAGGCTTCTCGAGCACGCGGCAAAGGCGCAACTCGTGGTACT